>Ga0210383_10001540_pt1 | contig 21083 bp, 19 predicted proteins | sample IncBWC14OmetaG_FD_160072 | JGI IMG/M metagenome (GOLD analysis project Ga0210383, IMG submission 160072) | Forest soil microbial communities from Barre Woods Harvard Forest LTER site, Petersham, Massachusetts, United States - Inc-BW-C-14-O ... | reverse complement strand
ATGAGTACGGTTTTTAGCGAACAGCCGGATCCGGCCGAGGACATGGGCGCCGAAGACACGGGCGCCGGGAACGTAGGCGCCGGGGACGCCGGGGACATGGACCTGGAGGAGCGGCACGCGCTGCGGCGGGTAGCCGGGCTGTCCACTGAGCTCCAGGACATCAGCGAGGTCGAATACCGTGCGCTGCGGCTCGAGCGGGTCGTCCTGGTCGGGGTGTGGGCCGAGGGCAGCCTGGCCAGCGCCGAGAACTCGCTGCGCGAGCTCAGCCGGCTGGCCGAAACCGCGGGGTCCGAGGTGCTCGACGCCCTGATCCAGCGGCGCGGCCGGATCGACGCCGCGACCTACATCGGCTCGGGCAAGGCCCGCGAGCTGGCCGACATCGTGGCCGCGGCGGGCGCCGACACGGTGATCTGCGACGGCGAGCTCACCCCCAGCCAGCTGCGCCGGCTGGAGGGCGTGGTCCACGCCAAGGTCATCGACCGGACCGCGCTGATCCTGGACATCTTCGCCCAGCACGCCCGCAGCCGCGAGGGCAAGGCGCAGGTCGAGCTGGCCCAGCTGCAGTACATGCTGCCCCGGCTGCGCGGCTGGGGCGAGTCGCTGTCCCGGCAGGCCGGCGGCCGGGTGGCTGGTGGCGGCGGGATCGGGACCCGCGGTCCGGGCGAGACCAAGCTGGAAACCGACCGGCGGCGGCTGCGGGCCCGGATCGGCCGGCTGCGGAAGGACATCGCCGGGATGTCGACCGGCCGGAAGGTCCAGCGCAGTCGCCGGACCCGCCGTGACGTGCCGTCCGTGGTCATCGCCGGCTACACCAACGCGGGCAAGTCGAGCCTGCTCAACGCGCTCACCGGTGCCGGGGTCCTGGTCGAGGACGCGCTGTTCGCCACCCTTGACCCGGCGGTGCGCAGGGCGCTGACGCCGTCCGGACGCGCCTTCACGCTGACCGACACGGTCGGGTTCGTCCGCCACCTGCCACACCAGCTGGTCGACGCGTTCCGCTCCACGCTGGAGGAGACCGCCGAGGCGGACCTCATCGTGCACGTGGTGGACGGCTCGGACCCCGAGCCGGAGGCGCAGATCGCCGCGGTCCGCGGCGTGCTGGCCGAGATCGGCGCGGCGGACGTGCCCGAGCTCGTGGTGGTCAACAAGATCGACGCCGCCGACCCGGTCGTGCTGCAGGCGCTGCGCGCCCGCGAACCGGGCAGCATCAGCGTCTCGGCCAAGACCGGCGCCGGCCTGGCCGCACTGCGGGACGTTATCGAGGCCGCGCTGCCCCGGCTGGAAACCCAGGTCCGGCTGGTCGTGCCGTACGGCCGCGGCGACCTGGTGGCACGTGCCCACGCCGACGGTGAAGTGCTCCATGCCGAGCACGTGGCGGACGGCACGCTGCTCGATGCGCGGGTCCCGCCCGGCCTGGCCGCGCAGCTGGAAGCGGCCGCGCTGACCCCGGCGGCGCCGTAGAGATCCGCGAGGGACGGTTGTGTCCGCACCGCAACGTGATAGTGGTCACGTTTGGCCGGCATTTTTCCGTTGGCTAAGGTGCCCTAACCGGGTCAGCCGATAAAGTTCTGCATTTCGCAGAAGGGCTTGTCTGCGGTGGTCGTGGTGCAATACCGTGTCTGGATCGATATGTTGGCGACCGGACCCGTGCGGCCCGCGTAACCAACACCGACCTGTAGTGCGGTGTGCAAGCGGAGCTCGTCCAGTGCCCGTCGGTAAACCCAGCGGGCACAAGGCATGACAGGTGGTCGTTCATGGCACGTGAGATCACCGGTCCCGGGGGGGATCGCCGGTGACTGTACGCTTGCTGACCAACATCGGCCGGCTGTGGACCGGTTCGGAGATCCTGAGCAACGCCGCCGTGGTCACGAGCGGCGACCGGATCGCCTGGGTCGGGCCTGCCGCCGAGCTGCCGCAGCGCATTCCCGGGGTCATCGATGACATCGTGGACGTGGACCACGTGGAGAACCTGGGTGGCGGCCTGGTCACGCCCGGGCTGATCGATGCCCACACCCACCCGGTGTACGCAGGCAACCGCTGGGCCGAGCTGGCCATGCGCTCCAACGGCACGTCGACCGCGGAGATCGACCGGGCCGGCGGCGGCGTGTCGTCCACCGTGACCGTGACCCGGGGCACCGACCCGTGGACGTTGTGCAACGGGGTGCGGGAGCGGATGGGCCGGTGGCTGCGGTCCGGGACCACCACCATCGAGGCCAAGACCGGCTACCACCTGACCCGGGACGGCGAGCTGGCCGACGTCCGCATGCTGCGCGGGCTCGAGGGCGAGCCGGGCATGCCGCGGGTGCACATCACGTTCCTGGCCGCCCACGCGATCCCGCCCGAGTATTTCGGGCGCCGCGCCGACTACATCGACGCGGTGAGCTCCTGGTGCGCGGACGCCTCCGCGGTCGGCGCGGACAGCGTGGACGTGTACTGCGAGAAGGACAATTTCTCCGAGGACGAGGCGCGCTGGATCCTGTCCGCCGGCCGCCGGTCGGGCCTGCTGCCCCGGCTGCACGCCTGCGGGGACTCGCACACCGGCGCTGCGCAACTGGCCGCCGAGCTGGGCTGCGCGTCGGCCGACATGCTGCACGAGGCCAACGAGGACGACGTGGCCGCGCTGGCCCAGGCGGGCGTGGCTGCGGTGGTGTGCCCAGGCACCGCCATCCAGAACACCGCCCGGCCCCCGGTCCGGGCCATGCTCGACAAGGGCGTCACCGTCGCGCTGGCCTCGGACCACACCCCGGGCCGCAACGGCATCACCTCGATGGCGCTGGTCATCTCGCTGGCCGTGTCCTACCTGGGGATGAGCGTCGACGAGGCGCTCCGCGCCGCCACCATCGGCGGCGCGCACGCGCTGCGCGCCCCCGACCGGGGCGCGATGGTGCGCGGCCGGCTCGCCGACATGGTGCTGTGGGACGCCGATCACGAGGGCGCGTTCCTGTGGTCGTTCGGCCTGGCGCCGCGCCGCGTCTGGCTCGGCGGCGAGCCCGTCATCGCTTAATTCGGCACCTGCCCCGCGGGCGTGGCATGCTGCGGTCATGGCCGCGCGCACCTCCGCCGTAAAGACGGCTCCCGTCACGATCGTCGTCGGCGAGGAGGAGTTCCTCATCGACCGCGCCGTCCGGGACCTGATCGCCGCGAGCGATGCGGGGGACCTCCACGACCTGGAGGGGGCGGCGCTCGGGGCCGGCGAGCTGGACTTGCTGACCTCACCGTCGCTGTTCGGCGGCGGCAGCGTGGTGGTGATCCGCGCCGCGCAGAACGCGGCTAAGGAGGTCGCCGCCGAACTGACCCGGTACGCGGCCAGCCCGGCGCCGGACGTGGCGCTGATCATGACCCACGCGGGCGGGGCCAAGGGCAAGGACCTGCTGGCCGGGGTGAAGGCCGCCGGAGCGCAGGTCATCGAGTGTCCGAAGGTCACCCGGTTCGCCGAGCGGCTGGACTTCGTGCGTAACGAGTTCCGGCGGGCGGGCCAGCGGGCCGACGATGCCGCCGCCCGCGCCCTGCTCGACGCGGTCGGCTCGGACCTGCGCGAACTCGCCGCCGCCTGCGAGCAGCTGGCCGCGGACGGCGCCGGCCAGGTGGACGCGGACCTGGTCGCCACCTATTACCGCGGCCGGGCCGAAGCGACCGGGTTCACCGTCGCCGACCTCGCGGTGGAGGGGCATCTGGCCCGGGCCCTGGAGCAGCTGCGCTGGGCGCTGGCCACCGGCGTCTCACCGGTGCTGATCTGCAGCGCCCTCGCGCAAGGGGTCCGGCTGCTGGGCCGGGTGGGTTCCGCCCCCCGGAACCTGAACGCCGCGGCCCTGGCGGCCGAGGTCGGCGCCCCGCCGTGGAAGATCGACCGGGTGCGTCACCAGCTGCGCGGCTGGCCGCCGAGCGGCGTGGCGCGTGCGCTGCACGCCGTGGCCGAAGCCGACGCGCAGGTCAAGGGGGAGACGAGCAGCGCGGACTACGCCCTGGAACGAGCCGTGCGCCGCATCGTCGCCGCCCGCTCCGGCGCAGCCGACGTCTAGCGCCGGGCACACGACTCAGGAATCGGTCAGCAAACGGTCAGCTAGTGATCTAAAAGCTAACAGAACGTGCTAAGGGTGTCTTCGGTTCTCACTGAGCTAAATACCCGAAACTCTACAGGAACGGAGAGTACGGGGAAGCGTGCACGCGAGAACCGCTCCTTGGGCCGCGCCCATAGCGAGGTAAGCCGCAGCATCCGCCGTGAGCAGTAGGGCCGGGAGGCCCGGCAGCCGTGCCGGGACGCCGGCGGACGACGAAGTTGAGGCTTTGAGGCTATGACGGCTAATCACGATGGATTTCGCGGCAACTACGTGCGCCCTGGCGGGTCATCCGGAACCGAACGGATTCTGCGGCTGGCGCTGCCATCCGACGCTTCCTCGGTACGGCTGGCGCGGCAGGTTACCCGCGACGCGCTGGCCACCTGGCACCTCGGCCAGCTGGAGGAGGCCACTGTCCTGCTCGTGTCCGAGCTGGTCACGAACGCCGTGCGGCACGCCGCGGACACCGGCGCCATAGGGCTGGAACTCGCCAGCACGAGTACCCGGCTGCGGATGGAGATCCAGGACGGCGACCCGAGTTGGCGAGAGATGGACAGCCTGGCCGATTGCGACGAGTCAGGTTACGGGTTCCTCTTGGTGGATTCCATAGCTGACCGCTGGGGATTGCGCCGGATATGCGCGGGCAAGGCCGTCTGGGCCGAACTCGACGTGCCGTAGCCGAACTCGACGCTCCATAAACATCCCGGGGCAGCCGCGCTGCCGCTAGTAGCAAGACAGGCCAGTAGCAAGACAGGCCGGTAGCAAGGTAGGCCGGGCTGGCGGCCCGGCCCCCGGGATGAGCTCTAGGCCTGCTGGAGTTCGGCGTAGCGCTTGGCGATGGCGGACTTGCGGTTCGCGGCCTGGTTCTTGTGGATCACGCCCTTGCTGGCGGCCTTGTCCAGCTGCCGGCACGCGGCGCGCAGCGCGGTCTCGGCCTCCGCCGGGTTCCCCCCGTCCGCGGCCTCGCGGAACTTGCGGACGGACGTGCGCAACGACGACTTGACGGCCTTGTTCCGCTGGCGCGCCTTCTCGTTCTGCTTGTTGCGCTTGATCTGAGACTTTATGTTGGCCACGCGTGGGAGTCCTTCAAGGTGAGCTGGGAGGTGACGCGACGACGAAGCTTATCCGAGCCGAGGCCCTACACTCAAACCAGCGGCCGGACGACGGGGGCAGCACGCCCGGCATGGAATCATGGAACACCCAGGCCGCGAGGCGGCGAATCACCCGAAACGGACATGTGTGTCACCTACTAGCCCTGCCAATCCGGCCGGCGCCGCGCGCCCAGCAAGCCCGGCCGGTAACGCGCGCCCGGCTCCGGCTCACACCGACCAGGCGGTGATCAGGAACTTCTGCATCATCGCCCACATCGATCACGGCAAGTCGACCCTGGCCGACCGGATGCTCCAGCTCACCGGCGTGGTCGAGGGGCGCCAGATGCGCGCGCAGTACCTGGACCGGATGGACATCGAGCGTGAGCGCGGCATCACGATCAAGAGCCAGGCCGTCCGGCTGCCCTTCCAGAGCGGCAACACGCAGTACGTCCTCAACCTCATCGACACCCCGGGCCACGTGGACTTCACCTACGAGGTGTCCCGCAGCCTGGCCGCCTGCGAGGGCGCGGTGCTGCTGGTCGACGCCGCCCAGGGCATCGAGGCGCAGACGCTGGCCAACCTATACCTGGCCCTGGGCGCCGACCTCAAGATCATCCCGGTGCTGAACAAGATCGACCTGCCCGCCGCACAGCCCGACCGCTACGCGGCCGAACTCGCCGGGATCATCGGCTGCGACCCCAGCGAAGTGCTGCGGGTGTCGGCCAAGACCGGCGAGGGCGTGGAGCACCTGCTGCACGAGATCGTGCGCCTGGTCCCCGCCCCGCACGGCGACCCGGACGCCCCGGCCCGCGCGCTCATCTTCGACTCGATCTACGACACCTACCGCGGCGTGGTCACCTACGTCCGCGTGGTCGACGGACGGCTCTCCCGGCGCGAGCGGTCGCTGATGATGTCCACCAAAACGGCGCACGAGACGCTCGAGGTCGGGGTCATCTCGCCGGAGCCCATTCCGTCCGAGGGCCTGGCCGCGGGCGAGGTCGGCTACCTGATCACCGGGGTCAAGGACGTGCGCCAGGCCCGCGTCGGCGACACCGTGACCAGCGCGGCCCACCCCGCGAAGGAGGCGCTAGCCGGGTACTCCCACCCCAAGCCGATGGTCTTCTCCGGCCTGTACCCGGTGGACGGCGACGATTACCCGGACCTGCGCGACGCGCTGGACAAGCTCCGGCTGAACGACGCCGCGCTGGTCTACGAGCCGGAGACCAGCGACGCGCTCGGGTTCGGCTTCCGCTGCGGGTTCCTCGGCCTGCTGCACATGGAGATCGTCCGCGAGCGGCTGGAGCGGGAGTTCGACCTGTCGCTCATCTCCACCGCCCCGAACGCCGTCTACCGCGTCGTCATGGACACCGGCCAGGAGCTGCGGGTGACCAACCCCAGCGACTTCCCAGGCGGGTCCGAGCCGGGGAAGGGCAAGGTCGCCGCCGTCTTCGAGCCGGTTGTGCGGGCCACGATCATCTCACCCGCCGAGTTCATCGGAACGATCATGGAGCTGTGCCAGAGTCGGCGCGGCATGCTGATCGGCATGGATTACCTGTCCTCGGACCGGGTCGAGATCCGCTACACGCTGCCCCTCGCGGAGATCATCTTCGACTTCTTCGACCAGCTCAAGTCCCGCACCCGCGGCTACGCCTCGCTCGACTACGAGCCCGACGGGGAGCAGCAGGCCGACCTGGTCAAGGTCGACATCCTGCTGCAGGGCCAGCCGGTGGACGCGTTCAGCCAGATCGTGCACGCCGACGAGGCCCGCGAGTACGGCCTGTCCATGACCGCGAAGCTGAAGGAGCTGATCCCGCGCCAGCAGTACGAGGTGCCGATCCAGGCGGCCGTCGGCGCGCGCATCATCGCCCGCGAGAACATCCGCGCGCTGCGCAAGGACGTGCTGGCCAAGTGCTACGGCGGCGACATCACCCGCAAGCGCAAGCTGCTGGAGCGGCAGAAGGAAGGCAAGAAGCGGATGAAGACCATCGGCCGGGTCGACGTCCCGCAGGAGGCCTTCGTGGCGGCTCTCTCGACCCAGCCTGGCGACCGTAAACAGAAATAATTTTTTGCCGAACGGAGCGTGGTTTCAGCCGCCGGACCTGATCACCGGGAACGCGTGGATGACGTTCGGCGACACCCCGATGCGCTGGATGAACGGGGTCAAGTTGGCCTGCTGGAACCCCGGGCCCTGATAGATCACGCCCTGGGTGTGCGCGGTGATGACCGCGGTGATCAGCGCGGCCAGGGTGAAGATGATCAGCGCCGTGACGATCAGCGCGGCGGCCGGCTTCCAGTGGCTGGGCGGGGCGCCCTCCGGCGTGACCATGAGGGCCTGCCCGTGCGGGAACTGCGGATAGGGCAGGCCCCCGGCGGGCAGGTCAGAGGTCAGCTCCCAGAGCTGCCCGTAGGTGCGCGCCGCGTAGGCGCGCGCGACCCGGTCGTCGAGTTCGTCCTGGGTCAGCCGCCCCTCGGTGAAACCGGCGCGCAGCACGCCCACGGCCCGCTCGCGGTCCGCGCTGGACGCGAGCCAGGCCGGGTTGACGCCTGCGGCTCCGACCCCAGAACCCCCAAAAGCCCCGAAGCCTTCGGGCACGGGCGGCTGCGGCGGGAATGCCTGCGCTGGACCGTATGCCACGTGAGCCTCCTGCGGACGCTTCTAACTGAGTGTAAGACGTTCGACGCGCGTCAGAAGTGCCAATCACGTCTTCGGCGCGGCGCAGCGGTCATGAGTTGGTCAGCGCGGTGCCGAGGGCGTTGTAGTCCGTGTAGATCTGTTCGAGCGACTGCTGGAGCTCGTTGGACTCGGCGTTGCCGATGCTCTGGTACTGGTTGACCGAGGTAGCCGCCCCGAGAGCGGCGAAAATGCTCGCCGCGTGCGAGGTCGTCGAGGCCAGGTCCGCGGCGTCCGAGCTGGCCTGTCCCGACGGCATGGCGATGCCGCGGACCTGCGCGGCGAAGTTGTTGAGGGTGCCGGCCACGCTGCGGTCCAGCTGCGTGACGCACGCCAGCTGGCCGTTGCACGCCTTCACCTTGGCCGGGATGCCGTTAATGGTGGCGTTCACCGGGGTGAAGTCACTCTGCAGCTGGTTGACCGCCTCCGCGGTGCCCACCACGTTGTTGGTGAACGCTGCCTGGACGAACCCTTCCGCGGCCGCGAACACCACGCCGAGCACGATGAACGCGGTCACCAGCGTCCTAGCCTTGCTGGACAGCACCAGCCACCACGAACCAAACCCCGTCACCACCGGCGGCACCCCATACCCCGCCTGCTGCCCATACCCCGGCTGCTGCCCGTATCCAGGCTGCTGGATCGCCCATCCCTGCGGATCGCCGGGCGTCTGCGTCACCCATCCCTGCGGATCGCCGTATCCCGCCTGCTGGCCATACCCCGGCTGGGCACCATATCCAGGCTGCGCGCCGTACCCAGGCTGCTGACCGAATCCCGGCTGCGCGCCGTACCCCGGCTGTCCACCGAACCCGGGCTGCGGCTCGGCCGTCCCGGCCGCAATCTGGTCGCCGTACAGCCCCGAGGGATACGCGCTGGTCAGCATGAACGTGAACCCGGAGACCCGGAGCTGGTACCGCAGCGCGGCGGCCAGCGCCTGGTACAGGGCATCCGGCATCTGGCCCGAGATCAGCACGATCAGCCAGCTCACGAACTGGACCAGGGTGAACGCGCCGTAGCTGACGACGGAGGCGACGATCCAGGCCGGGATCAGCAGGAAGAACCGGAACAGGACGGCCAGCCGGTTCAGCCGCCCGGGCCGCACCGCGACGCGGATCGGGTAGTCCGCGTCCTCCAAGGTGAACGGCGGATACACGTCGGTGAGCAGGATCGCGTAGCCGAACACCCGCGCCTGCCAGCGCACGAAGCCGGTCAGGAAGTCAGCCGCGAAGCCCGGCAGCCGGCCGGTGAACAGGGCGCCGAACCAGCCGATGATCACCACCACGTAGGCGGCGATGGCCAGCGCCCACAGCACGACGATGTGCGGGATGACCATCAAGGCCCGGATCAGCACGGTCAGGCGTGACTGGGGGGCGGGGCCCGCGAACGCGACCAGGACCGGCGCGAGCTCCTCCTGGACGGTCGCCGCGGCCGGGCCACCCGGTGATGCGTAGTACGCGGACATGTCCGTGCTCCCTCACTGTTCCCCGTCGGTGACCGTCTGTACCGGAGCCGTCTCAACGGCACGATCATATCCAGGCCAGAGGCGGCGTTGAGGGGGATGAGTCCGGACTTTCCGCAGATGTCACCCAAGCGTGGAGACGTTATCCAGGTGGCATTAACCCGCAGCTCAGCGCGGCATCAGGTTCTGTCCGGGCGCGGCTCAGGGTCCGGGAGGGCCCTGGTAGATCTGCCCGTTGTGCGCGATCGAGATCGCGACTCCCACCAGCGAGGCCGCGATCAGCACCGACCAGAAGATGATCGCCATGTAGCCCAGCACCAGGCCGCTGGTGGCCAGCCCGTCGCCGCGTTGCGAGGTCAGCTTCATCTGCCGCCGGGCGATGTGACCGCAGACGACGGCGGGGATGGCGGTCAGCCCGGCGGTGAAGAACTCGGCCACGCCCAGCACCATCGACGCGATGGCCATCGAGTTCGTGCCGCTGGGCGCCGGCTGGTAAGCGGGGACCGGCCAGGCGGGCAGGGGCGAGGCCCCGGCCGGCAGGTCGGCCGTCAGCATGGCCAGCTCCCCGTAGGTGCGGGCCGCGTAGGCCCGCCCCATCCGGTCGTTGTACTCGTCCTGGGTCAGCCGGCCCTCGGCGAACCCGGCCTTGAGCACGTCGACGGCACGTTCCCGGTCCGCCGAGGACGCGCGCATGGAGGCCTGCGCCCTGACCTGGTAGCCGGGATGCTGGACAGGGTAACCGCCAGGCGGGACGGGGTAACCGCCAGGCGGGACCGGGTAAGCGCCGGGGATCTGGTAGGCGCCGGGCGGAACCTGGTAGCCAGCAGCAGGGACCTGGTAGCCGTCCGGCGGCACCTGGGTCCCGTCAGGCGGGCTGTACCTGGGGTACTGGGCCGGCCATTGCGACTGGTTATCTGTCACCGACGCCTCCCGTGAACGCGACCCGACTACCGAGTCGCGACTCTCCCAGTCTAAGCGCGCGAAACGCCAAACCGGCATGGGTGTTCCCTTCGGACTCGCTGAGCTCTCCCACCAGGCAGGTAGCGTGGCTGACATGCCTGGTGTCCTGCCCGACGGTGAGCCCGTCCCCGCCGACGGAAACCTGCCGGACAGCGCGTACCAGGGCCTGGGCGAGCGGCCGTTCGGGATCTACGTTCACGTGCCGTTCTGCACCACCCGTTGCGGCTACTGCGACTTCAACACCTACACCGCCGCCGAGCTCGGCGGCCGTGTCCATCAGGAGCAGGCCGGCCCGGCGGTCTCCCTGGGCAGCTACCCTGGCCTGGCGCTGGCCGAGATCGGGTTCGCCCGCAAGGTGCTGGCCGGAGGAGAACACCGCGCAGATATCCCGGTGCAAACCGTGTTCTTCGGCGGCGGGACGCCGACCCTGATGCCTCCGGCGGCCTTCGGCCATATCCTGCGGGCCATCGACGCCGAGTTCGGCCTGGCTCCCGGGGCCGAAGTGACAACTGAAGCCAACCCAGAAAGCGTCGACCAGGCCACCCTGGGCGAGCTGCGTGCCCAGGGTGTGACCCGCGTCTCATTCGGGATGCAGAGCGCGGTACCCGGCGTGCTGGCGGTGCTCGATCGCGTGCACCAGCCGGGGCGGCCCGCCCGCTGCGCCGAATGGGCCCGGGCCGCCGGGTTCGAGCACGTGAGCCTGGACCTGATCTACGGGACGCCGGGGGAGACCGACGCGGACTGGCGATGCTCCCTGGAGGCCGCCGTCGCCGCCGGGCCCGATCACGTGTCCGCCTACGCGCTCACCGTGGAGCCGGGCACGCGGCTGGCCGCGCGCGTACGGCGCGGCGAGCTGCCCGCCCCGGACGATGACGTGCTCGCCGACCGCTACCTCATCGCCGACGAGGTGCTCACCGCGGCCGGCCTCGGCTGGTACGAAATCTCCAACTGGGCGGCAGGCGGGAACCGCGGGCCGTCCCGGTGCGCGCACAACATGCTCTACTGGACCGGCGGTGACTGGTGGGGCATCGGGCCCGGGGCGCACAGCCACGTCGGCGGGACCCGGTGGTGGAACGTGCGCCATCCGGCCGCTTACGGCGCGAGGATGGCCTCCGGGCTCAGTCCCGGCCAGGCCCGGGAGATCCTGAGCGGGACCGAGCAGCAGCTTGAGCGGGTCATGCTGGCCATCCGGCTGGCCGATGGCTGCCCGGTCGAGGTACTGAGCCCGGCCGGGCAGGCGAACGCGCCGGCCGTGGTGGCTGAGGGGCTGGCCCGCCCGGACGCCTACGCCGCCGGCCGGATCGTCCTGACCCGCCGCGGCCGCCTGCTCGCCGACGCCGCCACCCGCATGCTCACCGACTAAGCCCCTGGTGTGCAGCTCGACGCCGGACCGCTGCGCTGCGGCATCCCCGGCCGCTGCAATACCCCTAGATGCAGCCCGTTATATCCGTTATGTCCTAACTTCAAGTTAGGACATAACGGGCACAAGCCATGATCGTGGGTCGTTTTGGCCAAATAGCACCCCTTTTGACCCATGATCATGAGATAGCCCCACGCTGGGCCGCACGCCTAGGGTTCAGCTCTTGCCGGTAGGGTGCGCCACCAACTCCGCACCTCACTTGGCGATCTGAGCGCAGATCCAGGCGGGCACCTCGTACCGCTCGCCGCGGTTCGCCGCGCCGATCCCGCGGATCAGGTACTTCAGCATCGTCAGCCAGATGACCAAGGCGACCGGAATCGCCACGACCAGCGCCAGGGTGATGCTGTCCAGCAGGAGCAGGCCGGCCAGGATCAGGCAGCACAGCGCGTAGAGCAGCCCGGTGAGCGACAGGTTGAGGGCCGTGGCCGCATGGAACCGCCGGAACGGCGACCTGTGCCGCCCGATGAGGTACATGACCAGCGGGATGAGCGGGCCGAGGAAGATCGCGGCCACGTAGCCAAGCATCGCCGGCTTAGCCTCGGACAGCGGGATCCGGGGACGCAGGTTCGGGCCTCCGCCGGTCTGACTCGGGCCCCCGCCGGGCTGGATCCCCCCGCCGGGCTGGATCCCCCCGCCGGGCTGAATTCCGCCGCCGGGCTGAATTCCGCCGCCGGGCAGGTCCCGGGCCGAGCGCGGATCCGGGCCCGGCCCGCGGCCGGGCTGGCCCCTGGCGAACCGAGGGCCGGACCGAGGGCCGGGCCCCAGGCCGGGCCGAGAGCCAGGCCCCGGGCCGGGCTGCGGCCCGGGTCCGGGTTGTGCCGGCTTGCTCGTCATCGGGCCTCTTATGTCATCCGCTGCTGTCGTCACGCTATTCGTTCCCCGGCAGGGTCACGAAATCGATCAGCTCCTCCACCCGGCCCAGCAGTTCGGGCTCCAGGTCGGCGTAGCTGGTGACCGAGCGCAGGATGCGCTGCCAGGCGGCGGGTACCTCCGGCGGCCAGCCGAGCGCGCTCAGCACCCCCTCCTTCCACGGCTGGCCCCGCGGAACGTCCGGCCAGCGCGCGATGCCGACCGCGCCGGGCCGGACCGCGGCCCAGATGTCGATGAACGGGTGCCCCACGATCAGCACGTCAGGCGATCGCACGCTGGCCGCGATCCGGCTTTCCTTGGACCCCGCCACCAGGTGGTCCACGAGCACGCCCAGGCGGCGGCCGGGCGCGGGGGAGAACGCGGTCACGATAGCCGGCATGTCGTCGATGCCTTCCAGGTACTCGACCACGACCCCCACGTCCCGCAGGTCATCGCCCCAGATCTTCTCCACCAGCTCGGCGTCGTGCTTGCCCTCGACGTAGATCCGGCTCGCCCGGGCCACCTTGGCACGGCTGGTCGGCGGCGCCACCGACCCGGAGGCCGTCCGGGCCGTCCGGGCCGGCCGGGTCGCGGGCGCAGGGGCGGGCGGCACCAACGTCACCGGCTGCCCATCCAGCAGGAACGCCGCGGGCGCAAGCGGGAACACCCGCCGCTTGCCGTGCCGGTCTTCGAGCGTCACCGCGCCCTTCTCGTAGCCGACTACCGCCCCGCAGAACCGGCCCTCGGAGTCCTCCACCACCAGGCCGCGCTCGGCCTCGACCTTCGGGACCTCGCGCGGCGCCCGACGCCGCCCCGATCGCCCGGATTGTCCGTCAGCCAGTACGTCCGAACCGTATTGCCTGCTCCACACGGGTCTTGGCCCTCCTGGGTATGATCACGGCGGCAATTTGCCTCGCTGTCGCGCGCCCGGGAACTTGCTGGACGCAATAGACTTAGCACTCAGGGCTTTTGAGTGCCAAGGAGGTGAACGCGTGCTTGACGAGCGCAAACTTACAGTGCTTCGGGCGATCGTCGAGGACTACGTGTCCACCACTGAGCCGGTCGGGTCCAAGACGCTGGTCGACCGGCATCATTTCGACGTGTCCCCGGCGACGATCCGCAACGACATGGCGGTGCTGGAGGAACTGGGCTTCATCGCCCAGCCGCACACCAGCGCGGGCCGGATCCCGACCGACAAGGGCTATCGCCTCTTCGTCGACCGGCTGTCCAGCGTCAAGCCACTGTCCGCGGCCGAGCGGCGAGCCATCGAAACGTTCCTGGCCGGCGCGTACAGCCTCGACGACGTGGTCATGCGCACGGTCCGGCTGCTGGTCCAGCTGACCCGCCAGGTGGCCGTGGTGCAGTATCCGTCACTGACCAGGTCCGCGATCCGGCACATCGAGCTCGTCCCGCTTGCCCCGACCAAGCTGCTGCTGGTGCTCATCACCGACACCGGCCGGGTCGAGCAGTGCACCGTCGACGTCCCGACCCCCTGGGACGACGCCTCCGTGTCGCACGTCCGTGCGGTCGTGAACGCCTGCCTGGGCGGGCACAAGCTGGCCGACGCGGCCGCCATGGTCCCTGAGCTCGTCGACCGGATCCCGGTCGAGGAGCGCGCGAACGCCAACGCCGTGTTCTCGGTCCTGCTGGCCAGCCTGATCGAGCGGAACGAGGAGAAGTTCGTCTTCGCTGGTACTGCGAACCTCGCCGCGCATGACTTCAGCAGGGGGCTGCGGGATGTGCTCGAAGCCCTGGAAGAGCAGGTAATCTTGATGCGCTTGCTGGGCGAGGCGACCGAGCCCGCGATCTTGACCGTAACTATCGGCTCGGAGAACCAGGTCGCGGGTCTGGAGGCGACATCGGTGGTCTCCACGGGGTACGGAAACTCGGCCCAGCCGCTGGCCAAGCTCGGCGTGCTCGGCCCGACCAGGATGGATTACCCGGGAACGATGGGCGCGGTGCGCGCGGTGGCACGTTATGTTGGCCAGATTCTGATGGAGTCCTAGTGGCGGACTATTACTCCCTGCTCAAGATCCGCCGTGACGCGACGCAGGACGAGGTCAAGCGGGCCTACCGGCGGCTGGCGCGCGAGCTTCACCCTGATGTGAACCCGGATCCTGAGACTCAGGAACGGTTCAAGGAGATCACCCAGGCCTACGAGGTGCTGTCGGACACCGAGAAGCGCCGGATGTACGACATGGGCGTCGACCCGTTCGCCACCGCGGGAACCGCAGGCGGGGCGGGCCCGTTCGGGCCCGGATTCTCGCCGCTGAGCGACCTGCTCGACCAGTTCTTCGGCGGCGCGGGCGCGCAGACCACCCGCGGTCCGCGCAGTCGCGCGCAGCGCGGGCGCAACGCCACGATCCGGATCGAGCTCGATCTGTCCGAGTGCTCGTTCGGCGCCACCCGCGAGCTCACCGTTGACACGGCCGTGGTCTGCCCGACCTGCTCGGGTGAGGGCACCGCGCCGGGCACCCACCCGCAGACCTGTGACATCTGCGGCGGGCGTGGTGAGGTCAGCCAGGTGACCCGCTCCTTCATCGGCCAGGTGATGATGGCCCGGGTGTGTCCGGGCTGCGGGGGATACGGGACGGTGCTGGTCCGGCCCTGCCCGGAGTGCGATGGTGACGGCCGGGTTCGGACCCGGCGCACGATCAAGGTACGCATCCCGGCCGGCGTCGAGGACGGCACGCACATCCAGCTGGCCGGCGAGGGCGAGGTCGGCCCCGGCGGAGGGCCGCCCGGTGACCTGTTCCTGGAGATCGTGCAGCGCCCGCACGCGATCTTCGAGCGGCAGGGCGATGACCTGCACTGCACGGTGACGATCCCGATGGTAGCCGCAGCCCTGGGCGCCACCCTGTCCGTGGAGAGCCTGGACGGGCCCGCCGACATCGACATCCGCCCCGGTACCCAGTCCGGGCAGGTGATCCCGCTCTACGGCCAGGGGGTCAAGCACCTGAACGGCAACGGCCGCGGCGACCTGGTCATCCACGTGACGGTCGAGACGCCGACCAAGATCGACCCGGAGCAGGAAAAGCTGCTGCGCGAGCTGTCCAAGCTCCGCGGCGAGGAATCGCCGCCCGGCCGGTTCGCGCCAGGTCAGCAGGGATTCTTCTCGAGACTGCGCGACGCGTTCAACGGCCGCTGAGCCTGGGACCCGATCGTGCCGCAGCCGCCGGTCTTCCTTGCCGACCATGCCGAACTCCAGCGTGACGTCATCCTCCTGTCCGGCGCCGAAGGCCGGCACGCGGCCGCCGTGCGCCGGCTGCAGCCCGGCGAGCGGGCCGACGTCGGCGACGGCGCGGGTCTAATCGCCGAGTGCGTGGTCACCGCCCAGTCCGGCCGCGGGCTGGAGCTCGCCGTCAGGGCCCGGCGTGAGGTGCCCCGCCCAGACCCCCTGATCACTGTCGTCCAGGCCATTCCCAAGGGTGACCGCGGGGAGCTGGCCGTAGAGGAGATGACCGAGGTGGGCGTCGACCGCATCATGCCCTGGGCCGCGGCCCGCTGCGTGCCGGTCTGGCGGGCCGAACGCGGGGCCCGCTCGCTGACCCGGTGGCGGGTGACCGCCCGGGAGGCGGCCAAGCAGTCCCGCCGCGCCTGGATACCCGAGGTCACCGAGCCCGTGTCGGCCGCAGACGTGGCTCAGGTGATTACCAAGGCGGCGTGCGCGATCGTGCTCGAGCCCGGCGCCGCCCAGAGCCTCGGCCACCTCAGGCCGCCGGAATCCGGTGACCTGGTGGTGATCGTCGGGCCCGAAGGCGGGATCACCGACGAGGAGAACGCGGCCTTCCACATGGCCGGCGCCACGCCCCGGAGCCTGGGGCCCACCGTGCTGCGGACCTCGACGGCCGGCACCGTGGCCGCCGCCGTCCTGCTCAGCCGCTCCGGCCGCTGGTAAGCCCAGCAAGCCGGTAAGCCCAGCCCCGGCCAGCCTGGGGGCAAGCCGGTAACGCGGGTACGCCCGGTAAGGCGCTCAGGGCCCAGAAGACGACGAAGACGGCGAAGACGCCGGTACCGACTCGGGCGGTGACCCGGACGACGAGCCCACCTGCGGGGTCTCCATCGTGCCGCCCGTCGTCGACGACGTGGTGGACGAATCCGACGCGCTGGCCGAATCTGACGCGCTGGCCTTCGCGGTCGACTTCGCGGTCGCCGATGACGACGGGCTCTTCGTGGGCTCGGACGAGGCCTTGGCAGAGGCCGCGGACACCTGAGCGCGTGTCGGCGCCGAGCTCGTGCAGCTCGAGCTCGGCGTCGGCTGGACGCTCTTCTTGGCGGACCTGCTCGGACTCGGGCTGGCGCCCGTGCTGGCGCTGGACGACGTCGGCGGGGTCGTCGGCACCGAGCCGCCGGGGCTGGCGCTGGGAGTGACGCTCGGGCTGGGGCTCGCGCTGCCGGACGGACTAGAGCTGGCACCCGCGGTGCTGCCGCTGCTCGTACTCCCGCTCGAGGACGTGGCGGGCGCCGTGGTGGTCGCGGTCGTGCTGCTCGGTGAGTTGCTCGTGGTCGACGTCACGGCCTGATGGGTGGACGGCGACGCGCAGGCGCTCCGCGATGGTTGCAGGACCACGGCGGGATTACTGGACGGCACGCTCCCCGCCGCCGAGGACGTCGGAGAGTTCGTGCCCTGACCGTCCTGGACGCCCGGGCCGCTCGGAGAGGAGGAGCTGCTGATGTTGAAGGCCGAGCCGATGGCGTCGCCGACACTTATAAACCCCTGGCGTGTGACTGGCACGACCGCCAGAACCACACCGACCGCGAACACGGCCGCGCCGAGGGCGAAGGCCGGCCGGAGCATGGCCTCGCGCCAGTCCCTGGGCCGTCGCGGCTCGCGTCGCCGCGGTTCTGACTGCGTCCCGCCCCGCCCGGCCGGGTTGCTGAGGCGCCGGATCAGCCTCACCGCCACGCCCGAGACACCCAGCCAGACGCCATGGATCCAGTTGGGGTGGCTGGCGTGCGCCGGACGAGACCGGATCTTGTCGCGGATCCGCTCCAGGCCGTCCGAACCCGGCTCTACCTGATCCGCGGCAGCGTGGAGTTCGCGGCGCAAGAAGTCGGCGAAGTCCTGCCCTTTCCCGCCGTCGAAGCCGCGGCCGCGTCTCACCATGACTCCCGCTCCAGCTCCGCGCGCAGGGCGGCCATGCCACGCGCGGTGTGACTCTTGACCGCACCACGGCTGATCTTCATCGCGGTCGCGATCTCGGCCTCTGAGAAATCAGCGTAGTACCTCAGCACGATTGCTTCGCGTTGCCGCTCCGGCAGCTTGCGCAGCGCGTTCACCACGGCGGACCGTTCGAGCTGGGCCAGCGCGCCGTGCTCGGCGCTCGGCATGTCGGGCGGCGCCTTCTGCAGGTTCTTGTCCACCACGGTCCGGTGCCGCAGCACCGACCGGGAGCGGTTGACCACCGCCTGCCGCAAGTAGGCCAGCGCGTTCTCAGCGTCCCTCAGCCGCTGCCACCCGCCGTGCATGGCCACGAACGCGTCCTGCACCACTTCCTCGGCGGTGGGCGTGTCCCGCACCATCAGCGCGGCGAGCCGCACGAGTGGCCGGTAGTGCAGTGAATACAACTCGGTGACCGCGCAGTCCGCGCTCCACCCCATGCGCGTCGCGGCCGGGGCCACGAAGGCGCCAGGCATGATGGCGCCCGCGGCCATCAGGGTATCGGTCACATGGGTTGGACGCGCGGCCCCGTCCTCAGGTTCACTCACCAAGCCAGCGCCTCCGCGGCACGCTGGGAGCTCACCAGACCTGATCGCCGGTCGCTCATACCGGTAACCCCCACCCATCTGACCATCCGCTGCCCTGCGTTCCCGGCCGCCATCCGGCCCGGCACAGCATCTACCTGGGAAAACAGGCAACCAAAGAGCAAACGGGCCGCGTCGCGATGGCTTTCGGGACACGCTGCCGGTGATCGCCGGAGGATAGCGGGAAAAACAAGAATATCCATAGTGCGGGACCAACGACAGCACTTGCAGTGATCGGCACCATAACAACGGAAGGTCATCCGGTTACTCACGAGTATCAGCGGCGATAATCATATTGTCGACAGCGACGCTTATCCCGGCTTCGCGAGGAGCCCATACCTGTGCCCTCCGGTGACCATTGAGCCGCCCGACGCCGCGCGTATCCTCCAGGCCCTAGGATCTTGGTGTGCCTGAATGCTTGTTCTGTGAAATCGCCGCCGAGACGGTGCCCGCGACGCGCGTCCTGGATACCGGGCGGGTGCTGGCGTTCCGCGATATCGACCCGCAGGCGCCGACGCACGTGCTCGTCATACCGAAGGAGCACCACTCCGACGTCGCCGCGCTCGCGGCCGCCGACGCCGGACTGCTGCACGAGGTCATTACCCAGGCTCACCAGGTGGCAGTGGCCGAGGGGGTCAGCGATCAGGGCTACCGGGTGGTGTTCAATACCGGCCCGCAGGCGGGCCAGGCCGTGCCGCACGTCCACGCCCATGTGCTCGGCGGCCGTTCCCTGACCTGGCCCCCCGGATAGCCAGGCCGGATAACATGGAGTCCATGACCCTCGGGGGACGGTCCTCCGGGCCTTGGAGAGCGTCGAATTGACGACGAATTGACAGATATCCGAAACGACGACCTGCGCACTTCAAGCAACGACCCGCGCGGCAAGAGCGGTCCCGGCGGCAATGGCCGGCCGGGTGAATCAGCTCCGGGTGAAGCCGAGCGAGCCGACGGCCAGGGTGAACCGCGGTCGCAGGTGAAGATCGTGATCCCGGCCGACCATTCCATGGTCAGCCTGCTCGGATCCGGCGACGAGCTCCTGCACGTGATCGAGCGCGAGTTCAACGCCGACATCCACGTCCGTGGCAACGAGATCACCGCGACCGGCAACCCGGCGGAGACCGCTCTGGTCACCAAACTGTTCGACGAGCTCCTCGAGTTGCAGCGCAAGGGCACCGACCTGACCGCCGACGCGGTGGAGCGGACCGCGGCCATGCTGCGCGCCGAGCGCGGCGTGCGCCCAGCCGACGTGCTGACCGTCGGCATCCTGTCCGCCCGCGGCCGGACCATCCGGCCCAAGACGCTGAACCAGAAGCGCTACGCCGACGCCATCGACAAGCACACAATCGTGTTCGCCATCGGTCCGGCCGGCACCGGGAAGACCTACCTGGCCATGGCCAAGGCGGTCAAGGCCCTGCAGGCCAAGGAGGTCAACCGGATCATCTTGACCCGGCCCGCGGTCGAGGCGGGGGAGCGCCTGGGCTTCCTGCCCGGCACTCTTTACGAGAAGATCGACCCCTACCTGCGCCCGCTCTACGACGCGCTGCACGACATGCTCGACCCCGACTCCATCCCCCGCCTGATGGCCGCCGGCACGATCGAGATCGCCCCCCTGGCGTACATGCGCGGTCGCGCCCACCCGACAGATACGCCCGTCCTGACCCCGGACGGCTTCCGACCGATCGGCACGGTGACCGTCGGCGACCTGGTCATCGGTTCCGACGGCAAGCCCACCCCGGTCATCGGCGTGTACCCGCAGGGCGAGAAGGACATCTACCGGGTTACCGCCCAGGACGGCGCCTCCACGCTGGCCTCGGGCGATCACCTGTGGGCGGTGGCTACCCGCGACGATCGCCGCCGCGGCAAGCCGCTCCGGGTCCTGACCACCCGTGAGATGATCGGCAACCTGCGCGCCAACCACTACCACCGGTACGAGCTTCCGCTGCACAGCGCGCCGGTGCGCTTCCCGTACCGGGAAGTCCCCATGGACCCATACGCGCTTGGCCTGCTGCTCGGCGACGGCTGTTTGACCGGGACATCCACGCCCAGCTTCACCAGCCTCGATCCAGAGCTGGCCTACGAGTTGAAGCGCCTGCTGCCCGGTACCGAGGTCCGGCCACTTGAGCCGCCCAACTACCTGCTGAACAAGGCGACGTCGCCAGGAGATGTCATCACCCTGGAGAACCCGGTGACCCGGGTAGCGCGCCAGCTCGGCTTGCACGGCACCCTATCGACGACCAAGTTCGTGCCTGACCTCTACCTGCACAACTCGCACAAGGTCCGGCTGGCCGTCCTGCAGGGCCTGCTCGACACCGATGGCGGCCCGGTCACCCAGCGGAACCGGACCTGCCGCGTCCAGTACGCGACCACCTCGCCGCGCCTGCGCGATGACGTCATCTTCCTGGTCCGGTCGCTCGGCGGCATCGCCTACCACCGCACCCGCCCCGCGGAGGGCCGCGCCACGCACCTCCTCAAAGGACGCCCCGTCCACCACCGCCACGATGCGCACATCATCGACATCCGGCTCCCCGAAGGCATCGAGCCGTTCCGCCTCACCCGCAAGCGGGACGCCTATAACGCCGCAGGCGGCGGCGGGCGCCCGATGCGCTACATCGACAGCATCGAGCCGGCCGGTACGGCCGAGGCGGTATGCATCGCGGTAGCGGCGGAAGATTCGCTTTACACCACCGAGGACTTCCTGCTCACCCACAACACCCTGAACGACTCGTTCATCATCCTGGACGAGGCGCAGAACACCTCGGCCGAGCAGATGAAGATGTTCCTCACTCGCCTCGGTTTCGGCTCGCAGGTCGTCGTAACCGGCGACGTGACCCAGGTG
>Ga0210383_10001539_pt1 | contig 21105 bp, 13 predicted proteins | sample IncBWC14OmetaG_FD_160072 | JGI IMG/M metagenome (GOLD analysis project Ga0210383, IMG submission 160072) | Forest soil microbial communities from Barre Woods Harvard Forest LTER site, Petersham, Massachusetts, United States - Inc-BW-C-14-O ... | reverse complement strand
ATCAGATCACCGGCGAAGCCCGTGTGCGGCCGTGCAAAGAAGATCGCGGCGCTCAGAAGCAGCAGCGCGGAGGCAGTGTGCGCCGCCACCTGCGTATACAGCAAGAGTTTGTAGAGGGCCATCGCGCGGAAGATGTAGCCGTTGATGGCGAGCATCGCGATAAGCCACGCCCACAAACTCAAGATCTGCGACGAATGGGATCCGCGCCGCCACTTCCGGTCCAACAAGATCAGAGCCAGGCCGAGCGCAACAAAGGCCGTTGCGGTCATGGGAGCCAATCTGCCGGGTGAGGAGGTTCCGAGGGATCCCTTTGGATCGTTGAACAACAGTTGGTCGATCCGCAAATCCCAGCCGAAGACATATTCAAACAGCGTGCCTGCTCCGATCAAAGTCACCAGGAGCGCGAGGAATCGAGCGACGCGGCCTCGAACCCCGCGAGACTCGCCGGGGAGAAGCAGCCATAGAGATATTGCGGAAAGGGCCAATCCCACCGCTGTGTTGGCCTTCATGGTGACGAGGCCTGGGACAATCGTCTTCAAAATCTCAATTTTTAATGCCCAGCCATATAAAACGATGCATGAAATTGCAAACACCACAATCGCGGAAGACTTGCAATAAATCTTCGCTGACCGGAACAGGCTGTCGTTGGAATCAGGCATCGAGCGCTTCCCGGAGGTGAGAATTGAAGAGGCTGGACATTGGGAGTATCTACCCGGGCTTCAGCGGTGGACTGTCTCTCGAATCCCTGTTTCGAGCAGTTTCGCAAATTCGACGGGGAGCACGGGCCGGCCGAAATAATATCCTTGCGCCTCGTCGCACAGATGCGCTTTCAGGAAAGCCATCTCTTCCAGAGTCTCCACGCCTTCTCCCACGATTCGAAGTTTGAGGCTGCGGCCCATGCTGATAATGGCGCTAACAATCGCAGTGTCGTTCGGAGTGGTCGTAATTTGACGGACGAATGATTGATCGATCTTGAGCGCGTCGATTGGAAATTTTCTGAGATAGCTGAGGCTTGAGTATCCTGTGCCGAAATCATCCACGGCGACTTGAACTCCGCGGTCTCGGAGCGCTTTCAGAACTGAAGCAGCGGATTCGGCACGCTTCATCAGAACGCTTTCAGTCAGCTCGAGTTCAAGGGACCTGGGGTCGAGGCCGGTCTCTTGGAGGACCGCAAACACATTCTCGAGAAAATTTTCGCCCCGAAATTCCATCGCGGATATGTTTACCGCGATTGTGGCAAGAGGGAGCCCTGCATCGAGCCAGGCACGAGCTTGTTTGCAGGCTTCGAGGAGAACCCAGTGGCCGATGGGCAGAATCAGGCCGCAGTCTTCCGCGACGGGGATAAATTTTGCCGGAGAAACGGAGCCGCGTATAGGATGCGTCCAGCGAAGCAGCGCCTCGGCTCCAGTGATTTCTCCACTCTTCAAATTTACTTTCGGCTGATAGTGCAGTGTGAATTCCTGGCGTTCGAGGGCGCGACGGAGGCTTTCTTCGATCGATTGCCGTTCGACGGCACGCACATTCATCACCGGCTTGAAAAACTGGTAGCTCTGGCGGCCGTTCTCCTTGGCCTGATACATCGCAGTATCGGCGTTCTTGATCAGCGTTTCAGCATCCAGACCGTCGTCGGGATAGACGCTGAGGCCGATACTTGTAGTGACGTGGAGATCGTGCAAGTCAATCGCGTGGGCCTCAGCTACGGACTGCAGCATGCGCCGCGCCGTGATAGCGGCGTCTTCCGCTTGCGCGACTTCGGAAAGCAGCACCACGAATTCGTCGCCGCCTTGCCGGCTTACGGTGTCTGAGCCGCGAACGCACTCGACCAGACAGGCTGCAATGGATTGAAGAAGTTTGTCGCCGATGGGATGGCCCAGGGAATCGTTGATGTGTTTGAAACCGTCGAGATCAAGGAAAAGAACAGCCACTTTTTTCGAGTGCCGCGCGGCGAGGATGATGGCCTGGCTCAAGCGGTCCTGCAGGAGCATGCGATTGGGCAAGCCAGTAAGAAAATCGTGCTGAGCCGAGTGGGCCATCTGCACGGCCATAGCGCGCGCGGCGCTCACGTCGCGAAAAACGATCACGGCTCCTGTGGCGTGGCCCTGCCGGTCGTGAATCGGCGCGACCGAATCTTCGATCGGGATTTCGAATCCGTCCCGCCGGACGAGGATACAGTTCGCGGGCAAGTGCACCGTTTGGTTCTGGTCAACTGCAATCTCCATCGGATTGGGCGTGGCATCGTGAGTGGTCGCGTCGAGGAATCGGAATACTTCGTCCATCGGCCGGCCGGAAGCTTCTTTCAACGGCCACGCAGTCATCTTCTCCGCGACGAGATTCATGAAGGTGATGTTCCCGGTGATATCGGTGCAGACTACAGCGTCGCCGATGGAGTTGAGGGTGACCTGCGCGCGTTCCTTTTCTATGAACAGCGCTTCTTCCATAACCTTGCGCTCAACTGCGTATCGAAGGGCGCGCAGCAACCCGCGCGTTTCGATTTGGCCTTTGATAAGGTAGTCCTGCGCGCCTTCCTGCAGGGCCTGCGTAGCGAGCGACTCGTCGTCAAGGCCGGTGAGTACCACGAGTGGTACGCGAGGCGCAGCCGCGTGGGCGCGCTGCACCGCTCCGAGTCCTTGTGCATCGGGCAAGCCAAGGTCGAGCAAGATCACATCAACTTGACGGATGGCAAGGTAGTCCTCGGCTTCGGCCATTGAGGACACTTCGGTGAGCTCGATGTGACGAGTGCCCTGCTCGCTGAACATTTCGCGGAGCAGGCGAGCATCGCCGGGATTGTCCTCAACGAGCAAAAGCACTTTTATGGACTTCTTGCTCATCCCGCCTATCCCTGAAACGGCAATTTGGCCTTGGTGAGCCAGAAATCGCTGATGGTACGCACGAGCGCTTCGAACTTCTCCAGTTCGACCGGCTTGGTGAGGTAACAGTTTGCGTGGAGTTGGTAGCTTCTCGCGACATCCGCTTCCGCTGCGGAAGTGGTGAGGATCACCGTAGGAATCGTTTTCAGGGCGGCGTCGCCTTTAATTTGGGCAAGGACTTCGCGGCCATCCATCTTGGGCAGGTTCAGATCGAGCAGGATGAGATCCGGACGGGCAGAAGATTCCAAACCTCCCTTGCTCCTGAGAAAATCCATCGCTTCGGCGCCGTCAGTGGCCACGTGTAGATGGACGTCCTTCGTTCCTATACGGAACGCTTCCTGGGTGAGGCGAACGTCGCCGGGACTGTCTTCAACAAGAAGAATCTCTGCGGGCTTGGGCTTGTTTCCGGGTGCATTCATATTTCCCTCTCAAGTGCCGGCAGGGCCGAGCGAAATGCAGAACACTGGCCGGGTATTGACTCAAATTGATTTTCAGCTTGGGGCTGAAAGTCAGAACTGACTTTGACTCCGATTGCTAAAAACAATCCAGTGGATCGCGTGGTCATACGAGTTGCCGTTGCGCCGGGAGTTTGACTTTCGTGAGCCAGAAATCATTGATGCTCTTCACAAGCATCTCGAAAGCGGCGAGTTGCACAGGTTTGGTGAGGTAGCAATTGGCGTGCAGCTCGTAGCTCTTTGCGATGTCCGCTTCCGCCTCGGATGTGGTGAGGATTACGGTTGGAATTGTTTGCAAGACTGGATCCTCTTTGATGAGAGCCAAAACTTCGCGGCCGTCCATTTTGGGGAGGTTCAGATCCAGCAAAATCAAATCCGGGCGAGGACTATGAACGTGCGCGCCTTCGTGTCTGAGAAAAGCCATTGCTTCCACGCCGTCCATCGCGACGCTCAAATGAATTGAGCCGTTGGCGTCGCGGAAAGCTTCTTTCGTGAGCCGGACGTCGCCGGGACTGTCTTCAACGAGAAGAACTTCGATAGGCATACCTTTTTCTCCAATGGGGTTCATGATTTCCTCTCACTTCCCGCTAACGCGAAGCTGAATGTGGAACCGTGGCCGGGCTCTGATGCGACGGAGATACTGCCGCCGTGTCGTTCGACGATTTTCTTGCAGATCGCCAAACCAATACCTGTGCCGGCGAACTCTTCCCGTTTGTGAAGCCGCTGGAACATGCCGAAAATTCTGTCGAAGTATTGCGGATCGATACCAAGGCCATTGTCTTTCACTGAGAAGGTCCATTTCGGGCCGCCATTTTTCGCGGCGGAAATGTGCACTTTGGGGACGCCCGGGCTCTGGTATTTGATAGCGTTGCCAACGAGGTTTTGGAATAGCTGGATCAGCTGCATTTCGTCGGCCATAACTTTGGGGAGCAGATCGTGGGTCACAAGGGCGCCACTTTCCTCGATTGAGCCGCGAAGATTCTTCAGAGCCTGGTCTAATGCTTCTTCGCTTGAGACCTCGATCATCTCCTGCCCTTTTGTGCCAACGCGCGAATAGGCCAGGAGATCCTGAATGAGTTTCTGCATGCGGCTGGCGCCGTCGACGGCGAAGGCGATGAACTCGTCGGCATCGGAGTCGAGCTTGCCTTTGTAGCGTCTCGAAAGAAGTTGCGTATAGCTCGCAACCATGCGCAGGGGTTCTTGCAAGTCATGGGAGGCGATGTAGGCGAATTGTCCCAACTCGACGTTGGAGCGATTCAGTTCATCGACTTTGACGAGAAGGTTCGCTTCGGCAGCTTTGCGGGCCGTGATATCGCGGATGGCTGCAGTAACGAGAATCCCGTCGGCACTGTCAAGCGGACTGAGCATCAGCTCAATCGGGAAGCCAGTTCCGTTTTTGCGCAGTGCTGTAAGTTCGATTCCGGTGCCAATTTGTTGTTCGAGAGCGTCTTCCGCGGAGCGGAGACCATCGGAAAGGATGCGCTCCGCGAAACCCTCCGGGATAATGTTGGTTACTTCCTGGCCGAGAAGTTCGTCACGGCTATAGCCAAATTGCTTTTCGGCCTGCACGTTGAGGAGGACGATGTTGCCGGTTTGATTTACGACGACCATCGCGTCCGGAGCTGCTTCGAGCAGGCCACGATAGCGGCCTTCCATTTGGGCGAGATGCTTATCTGCAGCTTTGCGCACGCTGATGTTTCGAATTGCGGCCGTTACCAGGGTTCCTTCGGCGCTTTCCAGCGGGCTCAACATGATTTCAATGGGAAACTCGGTTCCGTTTTTCCGCCGCCCGATCAGCTCGATACCCGTTCCGATTACCTGTGCGAGCGCATCCGCTGCGCTTCGCGTGCTGTCGGCAATAATCCGTTCGGCGAATCCCTCGGGAATCAGGCTCTTCACTTCGCGCCCTAGCAATTCGTTCCGGCTGTATCCGAACTGTTTCTCCGCCTGCACGTTCAGCAGGACGATTTCACCGGCTTGATCGACGACGACCATCGCGTCTGGCGCGGCTTCAAGTAAACCGCGGTAGCGGCCTTCCATCTGGGCGAGGTGTTTGTCCGCAGCTTTGCGAACGCTGATGTCGCGAATCGCTGCGGTGACCAGGATTCCTTCGGTGCTTTCGAGCGGGCTCAGCATGATTTCGATGGGAAACTCAGTTCCATTTTTCCGCCGCCCGATCAGCTCGATGCCTGTTCCAATTACCTGTGCAAGTGCATCCGCAGCGCTTCTGGTGCCGTCGGCAATAATCCGCTCGGCGAATCCTTCGGGGATGAGGCTCTTCACTTTGCGACCCAGCAATTCGTCGCGGTTGTAGCCGAACTGTTTCTCAGCCTGGACATTCAGGAGGACGATTTCACCACCCTGATTCACAACGACCATCGCGTCTGGAGCTGCTTCGAGCAGCCCGCGGTAGCGGCCCTCCATCTGCGTTAAGTGCTTATCGGCATTTTTTCGCACGGTGATATCGCGAATCGCCGCTGTGACCAGAATTCCCTCAGTGCTCTCGAGCGGGCTCAGCATGATTTCGATCGGAAACTCGGTACCGTTTTTCCGACGCGCGATTAGCTCAATGCCTGTTCCGATTACCTGCGCTAGCGCATCCGCTGCGCTTCGCGTGCCGTCCGCGATAATTCGCTCAGCGAAGCCTTCGGGAATGATATTCGTGACTTTTTGGCCGATGAGCTCGTCGCGGCTATAGCCGAACTGCTTTTCGGCCTGCACGTTGAGAAGCTCGATTTCTCCGGCCTGATTCACGACAACCATCGCATCGGGAGCCGCTTCCAGAAGGCCCCGGTACTTCGCTCCCGACTCCTTGCTCTCGCTGAGATCGCGACTGATCTCGGAAAAACCCTTCAAATTTCCGGCCGCGTCTCGCAGCGCTGTGTACGTGACGCCTGCTAGAAACCTCGAGCCGTCTTTTCGAACGCGCATCGCTTGCTCTTCGTGGCGGCCGCTCGCAGCCGTGAGCCGAAGCACCTCTTCGGGCCTGTGCCTCTTGATATCGTCCGGCGGAAAGAAACGCGAAAAGCTGCGACTGATGACTTCTTCCGCTTGATATCCATTGATGCGTTCCGCGCCGGCATTCCAACTGACGACCAGCCCCTGCGGGTCCAGCATAAAGATGGCATAGTCCTGAACTCCATCGAGGAGCGTGCGATATTTTTCTTCGCTATCTTTGAGCGCGTCCTCAGCCACACCGCGCCCAGAATTCTCGCGCTGGACGTTCCACGCCGCCGCTATGGCGATCAAGAACCCCAAGCCCGTTCCAAGTATCAGGAGCAATTTAGTCTGGCCGAGAAGCCGTTTCGCTTCTGCGTTGCGTTGAACCAATAACTTCAGTTCCGAGTCCTGCATCTGGCGGACGGCACCCTGAAAATCATCCATCAGCCGTTGGCCGGTTCCGCTCGTGATGACCTGTGCTGCGGATGCCAGGCCCGAAGTCTTCCGAACCTGAATGACTTTTTCGTCAAATTCGATTTTTTGAGCCGAGATTGTTTCAAGAGCCGGGAGGCGGCTCTGCTGCTCTGAGTTATCAAGCGTGAGATTGCGGATCGTAGCCTCGTCGCGTTGTGCGCGGATAACCCTGGCGCTATCGGATGCGAGATAGGAATCGTTCCCGGTGAGAACAAATGCGCGAGAGTTCGATTCGATGCTTTGCATCGTGAAGAGGAGATCCTGGAGCGTTTCGAGGACCTCGTGGGTGTGGCGGACCCAACGGGCGCTTTCGCCGGACAAAACCATACCGCGATAAGAAATAGCGCTCACGGCGAACAAGCTTAGAATGGCGAATCCGAATGCGAGCTGAACCTTGCGGCTCAACAGAAATTGTTTCTTCATTTCACACCAGACTAGAAACGGAAATCCTGCTTCGGACACGACCCGAGGGCTGAAAGAGGGCAGCCTGTGGACGTGTGCCGTTTTTGTGGAAGGGAGCTTAATCGTACTCTGAGGCGGGGAAAGGTCAAGGCAGCTTTACTAGCAGATGTCGAATGCACCACCAGCGATCCGCGGTAAGGTTGATCGCGGAAATGATTGTGCGGGCCGCGATGGCTACGAGCTCATTAAATACGCTAGAATAAAAATGCAAATGAGTCGGGGCGTAGCGCAGCCTGGTAGCGCGCCTGCCTTGGGCGCAGGAGGTCTGGAGTTCAAATCTCCACGCCCCGACCATTCCCTACCGCGATTACTCAAGAGTCCTGCAAGTCGGCGAGTGTCTCGATCTGAACTTGCAGCCGGGACGAATTTAGCCAAATCGATCCAAGTGCGCTTCCAGACGATGCTTGCGTCTATTCTTGTTGTTCCAGCGCAATCTTAATGGCGCTCAGAGATTTCTGGAGCGAGGAGGCGGAGCGGTCGACTGCCACCTTACGAACGATCGATCCCTTGAACCCGGTCAGGCCTGCCTGTTCGGATCCCATCGCCATAATCAGGTAGAAGCCAGGATGTTTTGGGTCTGTAGTGTCAGAGACGCAAAACGTAAGATCGAGAGCAGTCTCAAAATAATGGCTCGAGTAGAGCTGTTTCTCGGCGATTACGTACGCAGGCTCCCCAGCTGCTCGCCCCCGCATCGTGACAACGTGAACAACGCGAAGGGTAGGCTTGAGTCCGAATTTCACATTAGCCCAGTAGAAGCTGTCTTCCACGTTTGTGGGTTTCCCCTTCGGATAGGTAAGAAGGTAATTGTCGAAATCGGGGAGGTACTTAGGTAAGGCCTTCGAGTAGCTGAGCATGTATTTGAATTGTTCAGGCACCTCGGTTGGGTTTTTCTTATCGTTATATACGCCCAATGCCGAGTTTCCATCTTTCTGATAGGCGAGTAATCGATCGAGCACAGTCTTCTGCAGGAGTTCATTCACTTGACCTTCGGCATTCGGAGCGGAAAGATCCACGGATTGATGAAGCTCCTCAATCGAGCTCGATGGCATCTGAACTTTGCAGTCCCCGGCCTTACAGTCCTTCAGCGCTTTGATGTCCTCGGCATCGAACTTGAAATCCTTGAGATCGGAAAGTTGTGGAGGATTACTGAAGTCTTCGATTGCCAGGTATCCAGAAAGTTTGCGGAGGCGGTCGAAATCCCGCGAGAACTTCAGATAACTCTCCGGATTCGCGTTGATATAAACCGCGCCGAAAACGAAAATCTCATCCGGCGTCCGGGAGTGCAGATTCTTGGCGAAGGCTTGCCCGCTCCGGATCGCCGCGATCTGATCGTCTTTAAGTCCGATGTAGTCTTTGAAGTACGTTTGAAGCTCGGGATTAGTCTGAGCAAAACACGAACCACCGATTCCAGAAATCAGAATGAACAGCGTAAGAATTTGCATCATTGTGCGCATCGGCGCCCTCCGCATTCGAGCGAAAATTATAGGTATCATCGAAACAATCTGAATTCACTGCGCTGTCTTCACGGGTTCCGATCCGTGGTGATTCACAATCAGCCGGGAACCTCGCTGGCCGGTCACATAGGTCCAAATCCATTGCAGGAAGACGGTCAGACGGAGGCTTGAAGTCGCGAGAAACTGCAGGTGCACTGCCGCCCAAGTCATCCACGCGCCGAATCCGCTGAGTTGCACCTTGCCGCTTTGCAGCACGGCAAAACCCTTGCCTACGACGGCCATGTTGCCTTTGTCGAAATAGCTGAATGGGCCGGGCACAGAAGTGCCGGTGAGGCGACTGCGGATTAGTTTTCCTGCATAACGACCCTGCTGAATCGCTACTTGAGCAACGCCTGGCAGGGGCTTCCCGTTTTGATCGAGCGACGCGGTATCGCCAATAACAAATATTTCCGGATGTCCGGACACGCTCAGATCTTTCTGAATGCGCACCCGCCCGGCGGGGTCGGTCTCCACGTTGAGCCATTTCCCAGCGGGCGATGGCGCCACACCAGCGGTCCAGATCACGGCTTTGCTGGCGATGCGCTCGCCCGCCACTACGGCACCATCTGCGTCAATACGATCAACCCTCTGTCCCGTTCGAACTTCGACGCCTAAGTTCGCAAGCCGCTGCTGCGCCGCCTTGGAAAGGCGCTCTGAAAATGATCCAAGTACGCGCGGCGAATGCTCGACGAGCACAATTCTCGCCGAGGCCGGATCGATTCGGCGGAACTCGGATTTCAGCGTGCTCCGCACCAGCACGGCGATCGCGCCTGCCATCTCGACACCAGTTGGGCCGCCACCGACGAGCACAAACGTCAACAGGTCGCGATGACGGCTTGGATCCTCCTCAGCTTCCGCTTGCTCGAATGCCTGCAGGATTCTATTTCGGATGGCTTCGGCATCTGCGAGGCTTTTCAACCCGGGAGAGAACTTTTCAAATTCGTCGTGGCCGAAGTAGCTATGAGTAACGCCCGTGGCGAGAATCAGGTAATCATACGGAATCGACACATTTTGCCGGTCCGCGTTGCTCACGATGACGCACTTCCGATCCTTGTCCACTCCCGTAACTTCTCCGAGAACCACAGTTGTATTCTTGTGGTTGCGAAGAATTCCGCGAATCGGGCTACCAATCTGCGCTGGAGACAGCACGGACGTTGCGACCTGATAAAGCAGCGGCTGAAAGAGATGGTGGTTTGTGCGATCGATCAGGAGGATGTCCGCGGGCGCTTTCCTGAGAGCTTTGGCGGCGGCGAGGCCGCCAAAACCTCCGCCGACAATGATGATTGTAGGTCGGGCCATCTATTGTGCTCCAGTATTATTCAACGCGCGGTGAACCCCACTTAAATGAGCCGGGAGCGAATGCTTATACCTGCTTCTAACGTTCGATGGACCGGACATTTCCCTGCGATTTCCAACAAATGTGATCGCTGCTCGGGTACGAGTGGGCCTGTGAGCTCAAGCTCAAGTTCGATGCGATCAAGCATCCCTTCCTTCGTTTCACACTCCGCGCAATCCTCAGCGTGTATCTTCGAGTGCCGAAGCCGGACGAGAATTCCTTCGAGCGGCCAGTTCTTTCGGCGGGCGTACATCCCGACTGTCATCGAAGTACACGCTCCCAAAGCGGCCAAAAGCAGATCGTAAGGCGTGAGCCCCGAGTCGGTGCCGCCGGCGACGACAGGTTCATCGGCGACAATATGATGTCGCCCTGCAACAATTTCCTGTGCGAAACGAGCGCCACTGCCGTGAACCAGCACACCTGGGTCCGTGATTGATGGTGGCTTCAAAACTCTCCCCAATTCGCTCATCCGCCCTCCCACGCTTGGGACGATGCTCAATGCGGCGCAATTTATTCGGGTGTGAGACCCATTGCCTCGGTCATTTCATCGTGTGCTTGGATGTAATCGAGCTGAGCCTGGAGGAACGAGGTCTGCGCATCAAACTTCTGGGCTACCGCGTTCGCCGCCTGCGATTGTAGAGCTTCACCTTTCTCCAATTGTTGCTCTGCGACGCGGCTTCCTTCCGTTCGCAGCGCGAGCAGTTCCTTTGAGACGTTTACCAGCTCCCGTGTACGCTGCAATTTGTTGTACGAAATCTGCACCTGTAGCTCGACATCGTCCGTGACGCGCGCGAGGTTTTCCCTAGCCTGGGCGAGTTGAGAATTGCTCTCCTCCAGCGCCGCTCGGCGCCGTCCTCCATCAAAGAGGTCATACGTGAATTGAACTCCGAACGAGCCAAAGTTGCGGGCGAGGAACGGAACCTGATCGGAGTAGCTGTAGCGAGCGAAGGCCGAAAGGTCCGGGATGTAATCTGCCTTACTCAGTTTTACGGCAGCCGAAGCCTTCTGCAGTTCTTCGCGCGCCGCAACGACCTCGGGGTGCGATTCCAGGGCGATCTTTACGCATTCCTCTTGCTTGCAGATTTCCAGCTCCTCCGAAGGCACCGCTTCCAGCTCGAGTTGCGTCGTAAGGGGCAGCCCCACCACGTCGTCGAGCTGCATGGTCAAGTTCGAGAGCAGCAACTCGGTTGTCAGCAAGTCCTGTTTTGCCTGGAGATATTGTGCAGTGCTTTCGATCAGTTCCTGGTCAAGGGCGCTGCCGTACTTCACTTGTTGCACGCGTTCGTTTTTGAGCGCTTCTGTCGCTTTGATCCTCGCCTCGGACGCGCTCTGGTGGAGCTGCGCAATTAAGACGGTGTAGTAAAGCTGATGGACTTTCAGCGCAATCTCGTTTTCGGTTTGCTTGGAGTTTGCACGGGTCGCATCCAGTTCCGCGCGCGCGATGTCGTTCTGCGGTTTAATCCTCGTGAACAGCTGTGTGAGCGGCTGCACCAGGCCCGTTCCGCTCGTAATGAGCGTTCGCCCTCCCTGATTGATGGTTGCCGGCTGAGTTGGGATCGGCGTACCGTTCACGGTACCCAGGCTGCCGGGAGCAATTTGGATGAACTGAGTGTCGGTGACGTGCAAGAGAGTGCTCTGATTAGTAATCGAGGGGAAATAGGCGCTCCTCGCAACGTCCTTCGCGTGCTGCTTCTCGTCAATTTTCATCTCTGAAATCCGAACCATATGATTCTGCTTGAGCGCCATTTGGACCGCCTCGTGCAGAGTGAGGCGGCGAACGTTTTGTGCTCCAGTCTGGGGTTGAACCACGCTCGAGACCGCGAGGATAATGAGACCGACTGCGAGGAGCTTAATGCGCGCGTTCATGATTTTGCCTCCTGAGGGACGAGCGCCTGAGGCGGGGCCGATGGCTGCTGAAAGGTGCTCAGCTCGCCGTAGTTCATCGGTGATCTGCGCAAAAAGGCAACCAGCAGCAGAGCAATAACGCACGTCCAGGCCACCAAATAGAATCCGTCGTTAATTGAAAGCGTGTACGCCTGAAGACGAAGCCGGGCGCTCATGATCCCCACCGCACGGCCGGTGGCCGCGGCTATCCCCGACGATTTCGAGTACACTCCCGCCGCGAGCGCCTGGATATTGCTGTCTGTAATCCAATTCCCGCTCTGTACATGAAGGCCGAGAAGGTTCGAGTGAAGCTTCTCGCGGTCCGCTAAAAAGTGGCCCATGTACACGGCTCCCGTGGTTCCACCAAACAAGCGAATGACATGAAAGAACGCAGAAAATGTCAGGATCCACTGAGGTTTCATCAAGCCCCCAGTGAACACTCCCTGCAGGATGATGCATCCCACCAACCCTATGAGAGAAACCGACTGTCCGACGCCCGTGAGCAACTCCGTGGGGTAGTAGTTCGACGCCGACCACGCCGCAGTCAAATCAGCGTTCAACCACACCGCGAAGGCTGTGCAGGCCAAGCCCGCGGCTAATAGCAGACGCGGATCCAGGTTTCGAATCATCAGGAGCCCAGCGACAAACGTAATCAGCAACAGCGGAACAGCACTCCAGATCACAGCCGGACCAATCTGGTCTGCTTCGAAGCCGTGAATGGCCAGCGACTGCGGAATCAGGATGATGGTTCCAGTGAGAGTAAACCGAAACCAGAAGAGCAGAGCGCCCAGCAGAATAGTGTTCCGTTGCCAGAGATAAGGGAGCGCCACCAGCGCGTTGGGACCGCGCAATCGCCGTATGAGCGCGCAAAGCGTCAAAAACGCACCGGACCAAAACAGCGCATTGAATACTCCGGAGCGCCACCAGTCGAGCCTCTCACCTTGTTGGATGGCGGCAAACATGAGGGCCAATCCGGCGCTGAGGTACAGGAATCCGGCGAAGCTGGGCACAGCCCCGCCCTTCTTTCGAGGAGGCGCTGCCGGAATCCCGAAATAGATACAGATGATCATCAACGGCGCGATTAACGCTGAATTCCAGAACATCCAGTGCCAGGAAAGATGATCGCGGTACCAGCCATAGAGAGATGGCGCGATGTTCACTGCCCCGTCAATGAAAGTCGCGTAGAACGCCATCGTGAATGGCAGGTACCGCAGAGGACTAACGCGGAGGGCAAAGGTCAGGGTGAGCGGGTAAAACGTGCCGGAGGTGAGCCCGGCAACAATCAGTGCCGTGACCAGCAGACTATAATTGTGTATGAGCGGCAGAAAGACGCAGGTTGCGGTGAAAATTCCAGCCGCATACAGCAGGATGCGCCGTGGTCCAAGTAGACCGCCGAGGTACACGCTAAAGGGCCCGATAAACATCAGGGAAGCGTTATACGCGCTGTCGAGCCATGCGGCTTGGTCGTAACTAATGCCGACGTGCCCCCTCAGATCCGCCATCCCCAGTGAAAGCATGCGGCCGGTGAGTGTGACCAGCCCCGCGCCGATGAGCACCCCGACGATCCCTAATATCGGTCGGGTCGAGATTCCCCAGGGGATCACCGCAGCCGTCGTGCGGGCAATCTCCACCGGGGTGAGCGGATGAGTTGTAACCGTCGTGGAAGCCATCGCGCGCTCCAATTAGTGTCTTGTGCGGACGGTGGCGATAACCGAGAGGCCTGGTTGCAACGAAGTCGCAACGCTGTCATCGTCGAACGCGATCTTCACGGGAATTCGCTGCACAACCTTGGTGTAATTGCCGGTGGCGTTGTCCGGCGGCAGAAGCGCAAATTGGGAGCCGCTCGCCGGCGCGATCTCGATCACTTTGCCGCGGAAGGTTTTTCCGGGATATGCGTCGATACGTACTTCCACGGGATCGCCCACCTTCATGTTGGTAAGCTGAGTCTCGCGATAATTGGCCACCACCCATTTGATTTTATCGACGAAGGGGATCACCTGTGTTCCGGGAGAGACCAACTGCCCAGGCCGCACTTGCCTTTCGCCGACCGTGCCATCGCTGGGCGCTTCGATCGTCGTGTAGCCAAGATTTACTTTCGCGGCAGTAAGCGCGGCCTCCTTGGCATGGAGGTCGGCGATGAGCTGCATATCCTGCGACTCCAACACCGCCTTGGTACGCCGCTCGGCCTCAGCCGACGATTCGTTGCTTCGCAACATCGACTTCGCCTGCTCGAGGTCTGCCTTGCGGCTTGCAGATTGAGCCGCAAACCGCTGCTCGTCGGCGACCGCCTGTTCCACTTTCTGCTGAGTCGTGGAACGCGTTTGAAAAAGTGACTCCTGGCGCGTGCGCTCGTCCTGCGTGCGCACCACATCCGCTTGGACCGCCGCAATTCCGGCCTCCGCGGCCGTGATCTGGGCTTTCGCCTGATCGATTCCTGCGAGTGCCTTATCGATCTTCGAATCTTGAAGCTCGCGCTGACGCCGATTATTTTCGATCGCGGCTTTCCCGGCCTCTACCGCCGCGCTTGCCTGCGCCACCTGCGCCTTGAAGTCGTCGTCTTCGAGTTCAACGATCAGGTCTCCCTTATGCACCTGTTGGTAATCGGAAACCTTTACATCCCGAACGATTCCGGCGACTTTGGTGCTTAGTGGCGTGAGATTGCCTCGCACGTAAGCATCGTCCGTCACCTGCTCGATTCGGCCACCCTCCCACGAATTCCAATTCCAAGTGATCGTCAGCACGACCGCAGCAGCCAGCAATACAACCAGCAATGGCGTGCCGAACTTCTGCCAGCCGGACGTAGACTTGGCTTGCGCCGGAACGTGCTCAGGTTCTGCGGGTCGTGCGGGAGTTGGCGAACTCGCGGCCGCCATGATCGATAGCCCTCACTCTTGTTTGTAGACTCGCCGTACTGAAAGCAATTCGAGAACCGAGAAAGACCCGAGCGTATCCAATTGAAAAGAATCCGTTTCTTAATCTCACGTGTCCGGGCCGATGTCAACCTCCTGACATCGGTCCAGATGTTGGCAGCGGCTTGAATCGTCTGCGGACCGGGATCTCCGGTCTTTAGGGCTTTGCGAACCGCTCGCTATTCGGCTTCGATCCGCTGAGCCCGAAGAACAAAATGTACAAGTAACAGACGACGGGAAGAATGAACGCGTGGTGCAGGCCGACATGGTCGGCAATCACGCCCTGCGCCACCGGCAGGATCGCACCACCGACGATCGCCATGTTCAGAATGCCAGAACCGTTTCCCGTCAGAGGACCGAGCTCTGCCACGCCCAGGCTGAAAATCGTTGGAAACATAATCGAGTTGAATAATCCTACTGCGAGAATGCTCCACATCGCGACATGCCCGCCCGAGAGCATGGAGGCAGTGACCAGCGCTGCTGCGACTATCGCGCATATAGCAAGTAGGCGTCCGGCCTTGACCCGCCGCAGAATTCCCGCGCCGAGAAAGCGCCCGATCATGGCGCCGCCCCAGTAGAACGAAACAAATCCTGCAGCTGTCTTTGCAGCAAGGCCCGCAATCTCCGGCAAACCAAAATAATTCACCAGAAAGCTTCCAATCGACACTTCCGCACCCACATACATGAAGATCCCAATCGCTCCGAAGAGGAGATTAGGATGTTTCCAGATCGAATCATTCAGCTTTTCCCTAGAACGGGGCGCCGCAGTTTCGATGCTTGGGAGTTTGAATGTGCCAATCAAGACTGCGAGCAAAACGAGGGCAATGCCGATCACGGCATAGGGCATTTTGACCGAAGCGGCCTGTTGCACGCGGTACGCGTGCAAGGCCTGCGGCGCGAGCAGCGTTAATTGTTCGATCGCCAGAGGCGCGGCGCTCAAGATGAGCAGTCCTCCGACCTTTGGAGCGATCGTTGTGCCGAGCGCGTTGAATGCTTGCGTGAGAGTGAGGCGGCTGGAAGCCGTTCCAGGTTTGCCTAACACGACAACATAAGGGTTCGCTGCAACCTGGAGACCAGTAATCCCTGTCGCCAGAACGAGAAGTGCGGTCAAGAATAGCGGGAAGGAAGCAGCGGAGGCAGCGGGCAGAAACAGAAATGCTCCGAGAGCCATGGTAAGCAGACCGACGACCATCGTCTTCTGGTAACCGATGGCATTCACAATCCTAGACCACGGCACCGAGAATAAAAAGTAGGCAGAGAAGAACGAGAACTGGATCAGCATCACACGCGCGTAACTCAGCTCGAAGATCGACTTCAGATGCGGGACGAGAATGTCGTTGAGGCAAGTGAGAAATCCCCACATGAAGAACAAAGTGGTGACTATGACCAGCGGCCGCGAATAATCCGGGTTCGCCGAAGCAACCGGATTCGTCTGCATCGGGCCGGAACCACGAATTATTTCTCCAGTTGCCATGTGTTCTCCCGAAGTATCGAATCAGTAGGTTTTTCTACGGCCCGGTCACGCATTCTATGCGGTCATTTCGATCGGCGCTACCTCGGTTTGCTGAGAATTTGAGGCTACCACCACGTCTCTGCCTGCACTCCATATGTCAGTCCATTCGTCCTATCCTCATAGGGCACTCCACCTACGAAGCCGCGCAGCCCGTCCGACCAGCTTGCGTATGTGAGAAAGGCGCGCAGGACTGGCCGGCTAAAAAACTTCCGGCCTGCTCCGATTTGCGGGGCGATTGTGACCTTGCGCAGCCAGCCGTCATACTGCCCACTCTGGCTGTGCGTATGATCGAATCCACCTTCGAATGCCAGCGATAAATATTTCGTGAAAAAGACTTCCGGCCTTGCGCCGAACGAAACCCACTGATCCCAACCGTGTTGCGGAACGCCGTCTTTGGTGCGCTGGTAAATGAAGATGGGCATGATGGCGAACTTGTCGTTCGGCTGAAAAAGGACTTGTTCAGTGACAAGAAACCTGGCGGAACTGTGGAGGAACGGGGTTGGATCATCGATTGACGTGCTGAAATTGCTAGCTGCCCCCGTTCCGTACTGGATAGAAAATGAGTGGAAGCCGCCGTGCCACTCGAGGCGTTGATGTCGAAGCCCGAACGCATATCCATCCGTAGTGGGGATTATTGTACCCACGGGAAATGCAGGGCCATTTTGCGCAGTGCCGCCCTTCGCAATTGCGTAATCGAACCAGCCTCCCCAAAGTCCTGCCGGACCCTTCAAGTCATATAGACGCGCATCAATGTTGCTTTTCGCCAGATTGCCGTTTTGGGTGATGATATCAGGCCGCGCGCCCGATAGAAACGCCACAGCCAGCTTGCCGATTCGAACGTCGAGATCCTCGAACCCCGCGCCGTAGCCGCTCATATCGAGAGGGTAGAAGTCGTCAATCTCAATGTGCTGGCGGCGATAGTACCTTTCACCCGCCCAGAAAGTGGCGCCCGGTTGGAAATCGAAAACGTGGCCGGCTTGTACGAAAGCTTCGCGGAGACGGAACTGATCGTTGCCCACACCGTCGGGAAAGTTCGCGAAGATGGCGGAGTTCGTGGTGTTTGCTTCGAGCATTACTTCTGTTTTCATCCACGCTTTCGAGGAATCGCGCTCGGGGTTCAGCCAATTGTTGACGAAAATAAATTCGCCATAGGTTTCCGCTTCATTTCCGAGGCGGTACTTCGCATCTGCACCCGGGGCTTGAAAGGCAACCTGTTGGCCGCCGACGCCGTTGAGACCGTAGCCCGAGCGAAAGTATCCGTGGAATTCAAAGGCGCTTACTTGTTCCTGTAGCTTCGCGATTTTTTGGTCCGCTTCGTTCAGGAGATCGTAGGACGGCTCCGAAGATAGATCTCCCTGATACCTTGCGCTGACTTGATCGGGTTCTCCGAGGAGGGCTTTTTGAGCGGCTTGCTCGGCAGCTAGCTTTACGGCCGAGATCGCCCCTTCGTTTGACTTCTCGCTGGTCTCTTTCTGTTTTTGGATTTGCTGTTCGAGGGCAGCGATGCGTTGCTGCATATCGCGGGTGGATTGTTCGTACTGCTGCTTAAGCTGGTCCAACTGCTTCTGCAGATCATCGGGTTGCTGCGCTGAGGAAGGTACAACGGCGAGGACAACCAGTGCGATGAGCCAAAGTATTCGTTTCGCGCGGAACAAGCCGCATACCTGTATCCACTCGCACGGCATCGAGCCTCCTGCGATGACCTGTTCGGACTCTAGCGTGGCGACCTTGTCGCCTTTGGTTCTGGAATCGTGATTGCGCCGCGGGGCACAAAGTGGCGCTCAGCCCGCGGACTAAGGGCAATTGATATTCCCAACTTGGCGGAGGTGGATCATTCTGATAAGAAGTGCTTTGTGGCGTCTGAGCGTATTTCCCATTGAACTAAGCGCTGTCAACCGGCTGACATTTGCGCAAATGTTGACAGTCTCGATTCCGATGCGACATTTGCAGCAAAATCCGGACGGAGAGCGCGTTCCCAGCTTCGAGATGTCAAAACCGCCAAAAAGAATATAATGCGCGGCATGCCTTCGAGTGGACATGGTTCAGAGCGGTCCTGGCACGCACGGATTTTCGAGACATCGCGCGCGGCATTGGCCAGCGGTGGGCCGTTCTTGTACGAAGCGCGGTCGACGCTCTACTTTTCGGATGAAGAAACTTGGAATTGTCGGCCAGTGGTCATGACTTTGCGAAGAATTCTTTTTCCGAGCATGCAGCGCCGATTATCTGGTAACAGGTGAATCGATGGCTTTCCCCGATCGTCGCACCGCAGACGTACTGCTTACAATCCTGCTCTTTGCCGTCGTGATCTCGGTTCTCTATGCCGCCCGGCGCGTACTTTTGATATTTGCATTCGCCATATTGTTCTCGTACCTGATAGATCCCGCGGTTCGATTCTTGCAGCGGCACTCGCTTTTCTTTAAGAATTTGAGAGGACCGCACGTAATAGAAGCGTACCTCGCGTTCGTGATTCTCGCGGCGGTTGGTGTGCATGCTTTGGCGCCCCAGTTTTTGAAGCAAACCGGCAAGCTGTTCAGGGAGGGCCCCGAACTCTTAGACAATTTGTCGAGCGGTGAAATCGCTTCAAGAATTGGCGACAGGTATGGCTGGAGCGAAGCTCAGGAACGCCGCCTGCACGAATTTCTCGCCGGGCACCGGGAGCAGATCCGGAACTCCGTAACGAGGGTGGAGCAGTCCGCCGCAAGCGCAGTGGCATTGTTCGTGGTGGTCCCCATCCTTGCGATTTTTTTCCTATCTGACGGTGGACGCCTGGCTGATTCCTTCATCCAACTTATCTCGACAGAAGCAAATCACCGGGCGATTCGTGATGCAGCCGACGAGCTGAACACCATGCTCAGGAAATATATCCGAGCTAAAGTAATCCTGGTCGGTTGTTCGTTCTTGTTTTATTCAGCAGCCATGCTCGTGCTGCGCTTCCCTCACGCGATTGCGTTGGGGATTCTCGGAGGAGTGTTGGAATTCATACCGGTAGCGGGCTGGATGACCACAGCTGCGGCGATCATCGGCGTGGGTTTCCTCACCCACTCTCACTGGATCTGGATGGCTGCGGTGTTGGGCCTCTGGAGAATGGCGATGGACTATTTCATATCCCCGCGAATCGTCGGGCAAAACCTGGAAATGCATCCGTTGATGGTGCTCTTTGCTGTGATGGTCGGCGGAGAAATCGGGGGGATCGTCGGCATCTACCTTTCAATTCCGGTCATGGTGGTTGTGCGCGTGATCTGGTCCAAATGCGTTGCTGCGAACGCGGCTGACTCGCCCGGATTGTTGCATGAAAGCGAGACCCTTTGATTTTCAATGGTTGTCACGGTTCCAGAGATTCGACTGAGCGCCGGGATATTCGCAACGAGCCAGAGCAATTCTCCGTATTAGCTCCAGCGTTTCTTCCGGCGACGTTTCGGTTTTGGAACTGCTTCTGACGCGCGAGCGCCATTTCGAAATCGAGTGATGGCATCGACGATCGACTGGCCGTATAACTCGGTTTTGCGTTCGCCGAATCCGGAGACACGCATCAGATCGCGCGCCGAGCGAGGCTGAACGCGGCACAGGTCATCGAGCGACGTATCGTGCATGATGATGAATGCGGCGATTCCGTTTTGCTTTGCGGTTTGCTGGCGCCACTGCCTGAGATACTCGCGCAGATCGGGATCGATCGCCGAAGATGACTCTTTTTCAAGACCGCGTGCATTCGGTCGCGCAGCGGCTGGCGGCCGGACTACCGGAGTACTTTTCTGTTTCTCGACCTTTACCGTTTTCGGCGACCATTCGAGTTCGCAGCCACAGGCATCGCAAGCGGCGCATGACCTCCACTTCGGTATTTCTCCGAAGTGCGAGCAGATCTGAAGATGTTTGCAGGCCTTTGATTTCGCGTAGCGGATGATTTCGCGGTAACGCTCCCAGCCTCGATTTTTCTCTGCTTCGTCCGTGAGCTGGCCGATGAAATACGCAAGAAGACCGGCATCGCGCTTTCGCCACAGCAGAACGCAATCGGCGAGAACTCCGTCTCGTCCGGCGCGTCCCGCTTCCTGGTAATACTGTTCGATCGATTTCGGCAGCGAGAGATGAATCACGGCGCGCACCGCGGCTTTGTTGATGCCGAGTCCGAACGCGATCGTGCCGACGAGGACGCGGACTTCGTCGGACATCCATCGCTCTTGATTCTGGCGGCGGTTTTCGGCGTCCATTTTGCCGTGATATGGAAGCGCCGCAATTTTATTTCGCTCAAGGAGCGCGATGGTTTCTCCAACTTTGGCGATCGTCGGAGCATAAATAATCAGGTTCGCGTTTTCGTAGTGGCGGACGGCTGCGAGGAGCAGCTTTTTCTGCAACTCGTCGTCGCATTCAATCGCGAAGTAGCGCAAATTGGGCCGGTAGAAGCTCGCGATGTATTTGTGCGGGTCGCTGAGGCCAAGTTGATCGATTATGTCGTGACGGACTCGCTGTGTGGCGCTGGCCGTGAATGCAGCGATACGGCGATCAGGAAATTCGGTGCGCAGGCGTTTGAGCTGACGGTACTCCGGACGGAACTCGTGACCCCATTCCGAGATGCAGTGCGCTTCGTCGATGGCGAAGAACGACACGGGCACACGTTTGAGCCAATTCGCCGTGTCGGCAGCGGCAAGGCGCTCTGGCGAGAGATAAAGGAGGCGGAATTTTCCGGCGGCGGCGTCCCGAATCACTTCGGATTGCTGCAGCCTGGAGAGCGAGCTATTCAGCAAAGCGGACGGAATCCCCATTTGCGTCAATTGCGCCAC
>Ga0210383_10001538_pt1 | contig 21106 bp, 14 predicted proteins | sample IncBWC14OmetaG_FD_160072 | JGI IMG/M metagenome (GOLD analysis project Ga0210383, IMG submission 160072) | Forest soil microbial communities from Barre Woods Harvard Forest LTER site, Petersham, Massachusetts, United States - Inc-BW-C-14-O ... | reverse complement strand
GGCTGGCCTATTTTCAACCCCAGAACGGGCATCTCCGTCTGGTTTCCGAGCGCGTATTTCCCAGCCGCGAGCATCACGAGTTCGGCGAAATTGTCGAACAATTTCTGGAAGGCTCATCCACTCGTCCAGATGTAGCCTGCTTCGGAATCGCCGGTCCGGTGCGCAACGGACGCGTCGAAGCCTCCAACCTTCCGTGGATCATCGAGCAATCGCACCTCGCCAAACAGATTCACCTGCCCTCCACTTGGCTCATCAATGACCTCGAAGCCAGCGCGTGGGGAGTGGGCGGCCTCGCCGCCGGCGACCTCGTCGCCCTCAACCGCGTGACGGGACGCGCGATCGGCAACCAAGCCGTCATCGCGCCTGGAACCGGCCTGGGAGAAGCTGGCTTGTTCTGGGACGGCAGCCGTCACCACGTCTTTGCCTGCGAAGGCGGGCACACCGATTTTGCCCCTCAAGGCGATCTGCAGATCGACTTGCTGCGCTTCCTGCAACGCCGTTTCGGACACGTCAGCAATGAGCGCATTCTCTCCGGCCCCGGCCTGGTGAACGTCTACGAATTTCTGAAAGAGAGTGGATGCGCCAAAGAGGATCCCGCGCTCGCCGCGGAGATGAGCCATGGCGATGGCGCAGCCGCCATTTCCCGCGCCGCCCTGTTCGGCAAGAACGTCCTCGCCGAAAAAGCTTTGGACATCTGGGTCGCAGTCTACGGAGCCGAAGCCGGAAATCTCGCGCTCAAAATCATGGCCACTGGCGGCCTTTTTCTCGCCGGAGGAATTTCACCAAAAGTCATGGCCAAGCTGACCGGCCCAATATTCATGCAAGCCTTCCTCGAGAAAGGCCGCCTGCGGTCGCTGGTCGAGGCGATCCCAGTACAAGTCATCACCAACGATAAAGCGGGACTGCTGGGCGCAGCACGCTGCGCCGCCGCCAGAGGCAAAGGGTGATTCCGAATCAGCCCGCTGACTTGTTACCGCGTGCGCGATCGTCGAAGAGTCGGGTACCCCCTCCTAAACGCCCCTTTTGCGTTTAAGGTGGGGATTTTGACGTCGCCGCGGAGAGGCGCAGATTGTTCTGGGCCGTGAAATACCAGTTTCGAAAGCGCGCGACTTCGCTAGGATGATGAAAGACTGGTGAACGCGTGCACCACCAGCACATGCAGCACCTTGGAACAGCGGCGCTTCGAGCGCCGCGTAAGGCGAGCGAAATGAATAGGGGCTCCAGCCCCCGTTGGCCGCTAAGGGCTGGTGGCTAAAAGAACTTAAAGAAAAACAACTGTGCGAATCCCGTGACCTCCTCCACCGAAATACGAACCCTCACCACCCCGCAGGAACTGTTCGCCGCGGCCGCCGAAGAAGTAATCCGCGCCAGCACCGAAGCGGTGACCAAGCGCGGACGCTTCACCATCGCGCTGTCGGGCGGTTCCACTCCCAGGAGCCTCTTCAATCTGCTGGCGACGAATGCCCGTACTACCTTGGCCTGGGACAAGATGTTTTTCTTCTGGGGCGACGAACGCCATGTCCCGCCCACCGACCCGGATAGCAACTACCGCATGGCCGACGAGTCCATGCTGTCGAAGATTCCCGTGGCCGCAGCCAACATTTTTCGAGTTCCCGCAGAAAACCCGGACGCCGCAGCCGCCGCGCAAGCCTACGATCTGACCCTGCAGAAGTTTTTTGAGACGAAACCGGGCGAGTTCCCGCGCTTCGATCTGATCTTATTGGGCCTCGGCCCCGACGGCCACACCGCCTCGCTATTTCCGGAAACCGTCGCGTTGCAGGAAAAATCGCGCCTGGTAGTGGCCAACTGGGTAGAAAAATTCAAGACGGACCGCATCACCTTCACCCTCCCCCTGCTGAACGCCGCCCGCAGCATAGCCTTCCTGGTAAGCGGCACCGATAAAGCCCCCGCGCTGCACGCAGTTCTGGAAGATGAGACCGCGCCCGCCGAGCGTTACCCAGCCAAGCTGGTTCACCCGACTGACGGCAAACTAATCTGGTTCCTGGACAAGGCCGCAGCCAGCGAGTTGTCCACCAAAGCTGAATAACGATTGGGCAAAAAGTGAGAACGGGTGGCCCACTCAAGCCCGGTGTTGGCTTGAGTGGGGGTTACCACCGCCATCGTTTGCTTACCACCGACGAAAGCCGGCGATCTTCGAGTCAGCCTTGGGCCGCGCGGGCGGCGGAGCTACAAACTCTACGTTCTATGGGTGCGTAATCACGCCGGAGCAGTTCACCTCATGCGCAGCAAGCCACAGCGGGATACATCCAGCGATGGAACTGCCCCACTCAAGCCGACACCGGGCTTGAATGGGCCACCCGCGTAGAGGATTTAGTTAGGGGTAGCTGATGGCTGAGAGCCGAGAGCCGAGAGCTGACAGCTTCTTACCCGCGCCAGCCGCTGATTTCCTTCAACCCTGCGCCGCGGGCGTGTTTAAACAAGCGTACGCGATGGCGGGAATGCTCGAATTCGTGGATGTCCGCCCAAACTTCCGCCTCCCAGCCCTTGTCGTGGACGGCGGATTCTCCGCAGGTGGCGCAGCGGGTGTGCAGGGTAGTCCGAACCGGCTCGGCAGTGGACGGCGCCGCGCCCGGTAACTCGATGAAAATGCAGCGTACTTCCTGAATCTCTTCGTTTTCTCCGAGCAGGTGCTCATAGCGCAAAAGATAGCCGAATCCAAGCCTGCGAGCCTCGGTTTCAGCTTCGTCGCGGGTGTGAAACGGGCCATACTCGGCTCGCAACTGCTCGGTGGAGTCGCACGCCATCCAAAACGTTTCCTGGTAGTTCATTCCCCTGCCTCGCTGAGGGACGCGAGACCAGCTCTTGCCAACAGCGAGCCAACTCTCGAGTATCGGGTACGTCGACGATTGGTTGCTTCGATGATCAGGTGCATCGCGCATCGCGTGCACCAGGTATCGGGCCCATTAGTGCAATTTTGAGACCGCGGTGGCTTTCCGGCAATCCTTTGAGCAACAGAGGGTTAGCTCGTAGGAATCCGCTGCCGAAAGGCCTCTCGTGAAAGCTTTTGCAGCAGTTTGCACGCGAACCTGCAAAAAGCAGCCATCCGCGACTCAGTGCAGCGTCATTTTCAAACCTCATTCTCACCACGGAGACAAGGAGGCACGGTGAAAACCGAAACCGGGTAAAGACCCGCCTAGAACGGGCTTTGCGATGATAGTGGTTTCTCTGTGGCTCCGTGTCTCCGTGGTGAAGAGCTGTCTCTGAGGTGAAAAGCCCCTAGCCTGCCGAAGCGGCAGAAGAGAACCCGGCGGCAGACGCGCCGGGCTTGGTATTCCAGCTCTTGCCGCCATGGCAGGCGACGTACATGGCCAGTTCCCGGCGGCTCCGGGCAACCAGCCTTGCTACGCTCCAAAGTGGCAGCCACTTTCTCTAAAGCACGGCCTTCGCCAATTCTTCGCGCCTCGCGCCGCCGGCCGTTAAGACCAGTAGTAATAGGCACTTACGGGCGCTAACCCGCGTTTTCAGGAGAGCTTCAGGGAGGCTATGGTAGGCTAAACGAGTTCCATTAATGGTCCTACCACTCGACCGATGATTCGGAGTTCAGGGGTAGACGCCGGGCTTTTAAGGATACAAAGTCGACTGCTTGAATCCGGCCGGCTTTACTTTCGGGTGAACTTTTCGGGTCGGACCCGGTTCCAGATTTTGGGGTCGAACCATGGTCCGAGCCCTCGTAAGTGCCTTTGCTGTCATGCAGTTTCGCGAGTGCGAAGAATTTCGATGCGGTTTTCGAGGGTGCGCGTGAGGAGTGCGCGGGGAGTTTCACAGGCGCTAGGGAATGGGCCATTCCCATATTGGTGTCCGGCGGGTAGTTTGCAGTTTCTTTTCGGTCTTCGTGGCCGGCGCGGCCGCCAGTTTTGCACAGGCGCACAGCAGATGACAGCCCAGACGATTGGCGGCGTTTGCCGCGGTGAAGCGCCCATCGTCCCCGGCTGCGGCGTGATGCTGCGGCGGCGGACCGTCGCCGGCTCGGTCGTCTCTCTCCTCGTCTTTTTCGGTCTTCTCTTGTTCTTGCTTTTTTCTTCTGGGCCCTCGGCATTTGCCCAGGGCGGACCGCCCTACTACACCAACGATCCGGGCACGCCCGGCCCTTTCAACTGGGAAATCAATTTCGCCTACATGCCTTTTTTCTACAGCAACCAGTCGGTCTCCCATACTCCCGACGTCGACATCAATTTCGGCGTTGGGGATCGGATTCAGCTCACCTACGAAAATGCCTGGCTGCGGGTCCAGAATCCGTCTACCGCCCCGCAATTTGGCAGGACGCAATTCGGGATGGGTCAATCGAATCCCGGCGTGAAGTGGCGTTTCTACGACGCTGGGGAAGACGGCCTTTCGGTTTCGGTGTTTCCCCAGTTCTTTCTCAACAACCCCAACGACGCGGTACGCCGCGGTATCACTTCGGCGCGCCAGAGTTTCCTCCTACCGTTCGAATTTTCGAAGAAAGTTGGCCCGGTGGATGTGGACTACGAAATCGGTTATCAGGCGGTCCACAAAGGACCGGACGGCTGGATCACGGGTTTAGTCGCGGGCCACGACTTCACTCCAAAACTCGAAGGGGACGTCGAGTTCTACGACCAGGGAACGTTTCATCCTTCCGGCCACCAGCCGACCATCGACTTCGGCGGGCGCTACAAAATCCACAGCCCCATCATTTTCCTGCTCATGGCCGGACGCAGCCTGGAAGCCACGCGCAGCAATCAAGCTTATTTCGTAGGCTATTTCGGGATTCAAATTCTGCTGCCGCCGAAATCCTACAAGTGAGATTAAGTGCTGCGCGGGATATATTTATCACGGCGTCTTCGAGCGCCTGCGGCGTGATCGACCCGTGTCGCAGGTGGGTGGCAGGCCTTTTGATGATGCTTGTCTGCGCCCTGCTGAGGGTGCCAGCGAGATCAAAAGCCTGGGCACCCCCGCGATCCTCTTGTGTGCATTTTGTTGCGGATTACCTTGGTCACCTCCGGCCATCTTCGCGAATGCGAATGGAAGACCAGCGGCGTTTCTCTGCGCCAAGATCTGGATGGCGCAAATCGGGACCGCAATGTCTTGAAAGAAATGGGCTTGTTGCGTCGCCCTTGAGGCTCCTGCAATGCGACGGCTGCACCCCGCGAAGGTTGCGCGAGGGCTTGGACGGCCGCTTCCCGCAAAAATTGGTATGGAAGTTGCATTAAAATAGCCATATCCTCGGGTCGGGCAGCTTCTGTGTCCGCGCATCCGAGCGTGGTTGGCGATGGCAAAACGAACCGTGTCCGACCCAAAAAAACCTGTCCTCGACGAGCAGACGCTGGATAGGCTGCTGGAAGCGGCTTTTGTGATTCAAGAGCAAGGCGATCTGCAGAAGCAGACGCGGAATCCAGCCACGGCAGATCAGATCCCGCCCAGTCAGTTCTCGACGAATGAAGTTCCGGCGACCCTGATCGCCTCGAGTTCCGCTGCGGCAACACGAAGTTCCGTCGTCGAAAAGATTGGCGCTGAAAAAGGCGTCGCCGAGAACGCTGCCGGCGAAAAACCTGTCTCGAAAAAATCTGCCGCTGAAAAATCTTCCGCCGCGGGAACCGTCGCCACGGGACCCGCCAGTATCAGCCCGGCTAGCGTCAGTCCGGTTAGCGTCAGTCCGGCTAGCATCCGTTCGGCTAGCGTCAGCAAAGACGCCTACACTCTTACGCTGGCGCAGATCGTCGAAACCCAGCAGCAGATTCTGACTCGCCGTCTCGAACTGGAGAATGCCATGGCGCTGGTGGCGCAGCGCGCGGCCGAGATCACAGGAGCTGCCGGCTCGGCCATTGGAATTGTCGAGAGCAAGACTGACGGGAAGAAGCTGCAATACCGGGCCGTGAGTGGACTGCTGACTCTGGCGCGCGGAAGCGAAGTGGCCATGGAAAAAGCGCTTTGCTTTAACTGCCTGCGCTCGGGTGAGGTGATTCGCGGCGCCGATGTGAATTCGGATTTTCTGCTCGACGCCGAGGAGTGCCGGCGGCGCGGGATCGGATCGCTGATCGCGGTCCCTATCTATCGCGATAATGGAATTGCGGGCGCGCTGGAGCTTTATTTCGCCGGTGCCAACGGCTTTCGCGAGCAGGACGTGCACAGCTGCCAGTTGATGGCTGGATTGGTGACGGAAGCGCTGGGCCGCGATGCCGGCGTCTCCTCGCGCAAGTCGCTGGCGGCGGAGCGCGCCACCATGCTGGAAGCTCTGGAAAAACTGCGGCCCAATCTGGCGGCCTTGATGGAGAGTCCGGCGCTGAAAGAATCCGTGGCCAGGAACGCGGCATCCGCGGTGGCAAACGCGCCCAATGCGATCGTTCCCACGGTGACGCCTGCTGTGGCGGGCGTTTCTGCGGCGAGTCTTGCTGCGGTGAGTCCTGCTGTAGCGAATTCTCCTGCGGCCAGTGTTCCCGCGAGCGTGCCTGCAGCAGCCATTCCGAAAAAGCCTGCGGGGGCTACGTTTTTCTGCCGCAAGTGTGGCCACGAGCTGGTGGGCGAAGAAATGTTTTGCGGAAAGTGTGGCTCGCCGCGCAGCAGCGAATATCAGCCTCCTACCATGCAGAGCAAGCTGGCTTCGCTCTGGCAGATGCAACAGGCGAGCAAGCAGAATGCTGCGCCCGCTCAGGCGAATGGCAGCGTACGGCCAGCGGAGCGGAGAATCAATCCCAGCGTGCCGGTGGAAATACAGCCTTGGGAAGCAGTCTTATCGGAGTTGGAGGACCCCTTCGGAGAACCGGAGCCGGAGGCGACGCAGGAACTGGGAGCGGAATGGAAGCCGGCGCGGGGGAAGGAAGTGATTGAGATTTCAGCGGCAGCGAGAGAATTTGGCGGCCGCCCGGGCGCACCCGTCGAGCAGAAATCTGTGCGGGCGGAGTCGATGAAAGAGAAGTTAGTCGGCGGAAAACCCGTCGACGCAAAATCAATCGATCACGAAGCGGTCGAGCAGGAATTGTCCGAACCAGTGTTGTCCGAACCAGAATTGTCTGAACCAGATTCGCTCGAAACAGATCCGTTCAAACTGGATTCGTTCGAGGCGGATGCGGAAGCTGAACTCGAAGCAGATGGAGACGCTGAGGAAGAAGCGGAAAAAACTGCCGCGAGCGGGACCGCCACCACTGCGCTCGCGACCGCGCATCCGCTTGCCTGGACTTCCGCGGCCAAAGCGAAGGAAGCGTTCGAGCAGCTCGCAGCCTCCAGAAACCAGAATTCGTTTGTGCGCTTCTGGAATGCGCGTCGAGGCGACGTTTACCTGGCGGTGGCCGTCGTGCTGGTGGCTGCGGTCATTCGGTGGAGTATCTGGTCGGAGCATTCGTTCGGAGCGAACGGCAGCGCGGTGAAGGTCAGCCATCGCCGGCCGGCTCCCGACGCCGATCTTTCCATGTTCGACAAACTGTTGATCAGTCTCGGCGTGGCCGACCCGCCTGATCCGGTGGAAGACAAGGGAAATCCCGACACGCAGGTGTGGGTGGACTTGCACTCGGCTCTTTACTACTGTCCGGGAGCTGATCTCTATGGCAAGACTCCGCAAGGCAAATACTCCAGCCAGCGGGACGCGCAACTTGGCCAGTTCGAGCCGGCCTATCGCAAGCCGTGCAATTGAAGTGAAATTGGTGCTTGGTGATTTCTGATGGAAAAGCCAGGGCCGCCGATTTCGGTTTTGATTTTCAATCAGCAATCAAAAATCAACAATCAGCAATTCCGCAGTCGAGCGTGCCCGCCAATCGCTCTAAGCGCCTTTCTCTGACAACCTTTGCGGACTGGCCGGGTTTAACAGCCGTGGGGGGTTGGCCATCCGGGTTTGACAATCTGGGTGGGGCCAGAGTGGAATTGTAGTGCAGTCCCAACCCGTCCCCCGGAGAAGCGCTGCGTGTCGAATTTTGACGACAACCAGGACTACCCCAAGACGCTGCCGTCGCCGGAACTGAATCCTCTGACGAACCCGGTGCTGGGAAGGAACATGGGACGGTGGGCGGAGGTGTACTTCACCAGCCCGCCGGAAAAACGGGAACAGGCGGTGCAGGAGTTGCTGCGTGAACTGGAGCGTGACTCCTCTGCCGGGAAAGCCTCGGCGCAGGCGACGGCCGTTGCGAGCGAGCCGGGCAACGCAACGGAGGCAAGCCACACATTTCCTTCCGCGCATCTCCCCGCAAGTTTCCCGGAAAGTTCCGCCGCGACGAACCTGGAGACCGCGGCAGCGACTTCCAGAACAACTTTCGAAGGGTCCGCCGGCCTGGGTGCGCCCCTGCGGGAAGAATTCATCCAGTGCCGCTCGTGCGGTCGACTGGCGCTGGTGGAACAAAAGTTCTGCGGAGCTTGCGGTTCTGGTTTGCCGGTGCGAGAGAGTGTGCCGGAGGCAACACCGCGGAATGGGAACAGCGCGCAAATTTCGGCAATCCCGGAGCCGGGGCTGGAACTCGTGGCTCAATCGGATCGCCTCGGGGAAGAGAAATTTGTAGAAGAAGCAAGCATCCGCGAAGAGAAGTTTGACGATCAGAAAGCCGATCAGGAAACCGATCTGCTCCCGACACCGGTGGAGTCGTTCCTCCACGACCGACGGCTCATTTGGGCGCAGGGGGTGAAGCCGATTACCGACGACGTTCCCAGACTTTTTCTGGAGCAGCAACGAGCTCGTCATCGCCGCTCTCGCGTCTTGATGGGTACCGCGCTGGCGATTCTGGTGGGGACTTTGTTCTATGTGGGTGCGCGAGGGACAGCGGCATGGTTGCGCGCTCACGACGTGGCGCAAAACGCGACTGCGAAAGTCGACTCGGCTGCGGGGCGAACGTCCTCGTCCTTGAGCGGCGCATCGGGCGGCGCATCGCTGCCTGGATCATCGCTGCCCGCTCAGACGGCAAAACGAGACGATGTGAGTCCGGCGGCCGTAGTTCACGCGTTGCCGCCCACGCCGGCGGGATACTCTCCCACGCGGCGGGAGGATAAGGGAAATCCTGCGGAATCCAACGGTTTCGGAGCCGGCGCTTCAACTGAGAAGTCGATCGCTCCCACGAATGCGGCGGACGAGAAGTTGAACCCGCTCGCCGACCATGGAGGTCACGGCGCAGAAGAACTGGCGATCGCAGAAAGCTATCTCAGCGGCACGCAGGGCAAGGCTCGCGACAGCAGCGCGGCCGCGCAGTGGCTATGGAAGGCGCTGGGCAAGCAGAACGCGGTGGCGGCTCTGTTGCTGTCTGATCTTTACGTGACCGGAGACGGCGTTCCGCGGAATTGCGATCAAGCACGGCTACTGCTGGACGCAGCAGCACGCAAGGGAGTTCCGGGTGCCGGGGAACGGATTCGCGACCTTCCGAATCTGGGGTGCGAGTAGGGTGAGGCTTTAGGCGATTTCTGCTTTCTGATTAAGAACTAGCGGGGAGTGTGGTAGCGTCGGATTGGTTTGCGCTTGGATAAAAATCAGGTGCTCACCGCCTCAAGCCCGGGCACTTCAGGTTGCGGACCACGCCTCACCCTGCGCTGTAGCGTCTCGTAGAAACCAGATACATGAGCTTCGAATTCCGACAAGGTCATTCCGGCATTGACATGGATGCGCGGGATCGCATGTGGGGGAAGCTCCGTCCGTCCCTAGCTATAGCTAGTCCCCCGCCTTTGTTCATAAACGCGGCGTCGAAACCAGCCCGCTTCGCCATTGCTACCACGCGCGGTGTCACCGAAGAGGTAGGCAAACGCCCAAATCGGCTTGCCTAGCGCCGCCTCGAGTTGCGCGGGGCTCTGCGTAATATCGATCCAGGCCAGTTCCTGCGACATCTGCGACAGAACCGGATGACTCAAGGAGTGGGCGCCTATGGTCATTCCGGCTGCTGCAAGTTGTTGCAGCTCGGGTCGCGTCATCAGACAAAAATGGTGCTGCGTTTCGAGAGAGTTCGCCAGATAGTAATCCAGTGTCCGCTCTATGCCAAAGTAGTCGTGGCTGCGGGCAGGAAGCACCCGCGGCTTTCTGCATCAATCTTTGACAGACGCTTCACGGAATTCCACCACAGGGAGCGCCGTTGCTCGCGCAGTGCCCGCCCCACACATTGCACTGCGACACTCTATAATTTTTAGACTTAGTTGTATTGGCTAAAGAGGGTGGGGCCAGTGCGGCGCGATTCGTACCACAAGGCTAGCTCCACGCGATTCCAGAGGCCGAGCTTGTCGTAGATGACGCGCAGGTAGTTTTTCACCACATGTTCGGTGGTGCCGATGGCATCCGCCACTTCCTTGTTCTTCAGGCCTTGTGCGACAAGCTGGATGACCTGCTGTTCACGTTCACTTGGGGTACGACTTCCATAGCGCTCAATTGCATGCATGATTGTCTCCGGTACAAGAGAGTCGCGAGTTTAACCCGCTTGATGCCATCGGTAATTCCAAAACGCAGGAATAACCGGTTGAAGTGAGCTTTCACCGTTCTTCGCGCCATCTTCAGCTGGCTCGCAATTTCGGCGTTGTCGCAGCCTTGTAAGAGCAACTCAACGATTTGCTGTTCGCGCGGCCCTAACCGAACAGGCTGTTCTTTCATTGCCTTCCCCCGTGATGATTCCGCGCCCCAAGCTTGAGAGGCGCCGAATATTTCCAGAACTGCAAAAATGTCGCAGGATCGTATTCCAGATCGTACTTCCAAGTGATGTTTCCAAAACCAGTAGCATCCACCATGCCACTTTGAGGACGATTTTGGCTGTGACCTGAGAACATTCATTTCCACAGGGGTGTGAAAATGGGAATCCCGGGCTTGAGGAGGCACGGGAAAACGCGCGACGGCGGACCGCAAACCTGGTTTGCAAACCCACCCTGCACCAGCAAAAACACCTGTAAAACCTGGCAATTTCGATGAAATTGCCGCCGCCAGCAGACGTTCCAATGCCGCAGTGGGGTTTGCCCGGCTGATCCTGGCACGCTAACCGGGGCGCGCCTCAAAAAAGTTACGAGGACGGTCCATTTGCCCGGCCATGCCGGCCACGGATGCTGCCAACTAAGGTGAATACCCTAGGTGAAAACCCTCCCTCGTTACACGGGACCGCTGCACAAATTACACGGTGTTCCTGATGTATTCCCTGGTTCGAAGCGTTAGAGTGTAGCCTCAAACCTATCCCCGGCTTTCATGGCTAGGTCGGAGTGGGGCAATTTAGTTCTGAAGGGACCGGGAACGCACCTTTTTGCCGCAAACTTTTTCATCGCCGCGGTGGGAGCCGCCTGTGGAACGCAGAATATCAAGATAAACTATTTATTTTCATATTCTTACAGGCTGTATGCGCCAGGCCGTACGGTCCCTGGATTGCGAGTACGGGGCTCAGGTGTGGGTGCCTTCAAAGACTTGGTTATCATCGGCAGCGATGGTAAGCTCGATGCAGAGTTGGCATCAGAGGACCCACGACCTACCCCCAGTATTGATTTCCTGCATTGTTGAATCTTGAAGGCCTGCCGCAGCATATAGAATCCAGGCAATGGCGATAAAGGCAGTAGACGAAGAAGACTTAAAGTTCAGGAGGCTGAAAGCTTGACTGTTTCCACGGGCCATCTTATTCCGCCGCATGGCGGACAACTTGCGGAACTGACTGTTCAACCGGAGCGAGCTGCAGAGCTCAAAGCGCACTCGAAAGAGTGGCCATCGTGGGACCTGAGCGCCCGGCAGCTGTGCGACCTCGAGCTGCTGATGAGCGGAGGCTTTTCGCCGCTGCGCGGTTTCATGACGCGCACCGACTATGAAGGCGTTTGCCATAACATGCGGCTGGCCAGCGGAGTCTTGTGGCCCATGCCGGTCACGCTCGACGTCACCGAAGAATTCGCCAAAAAGCTCACGGCGGGCAGCAGCAAGATTGCGCTGCGTGACCCCGAGGGAGTAATGCTGGCGGTGTTGAACGTGGAAGAAGTCTGGCAACCGGACCGCGCAGCCGAGGCCAAAGCGGTATTCAACAGCACCAGCAAGGCGCACCCTGGCGCGGATTACGCCATAAATAAATCCAACCCATGGTATGTCGGCGGAAGCGTTGAAGGTTTGCAGGAACCGTCGCATTACGACTTCCGCAGCCTGCGCTTTACACCGGCTGAGTTGCGCGCCGAGTTTGCGCGCCTGGGCTGGCGCCGCGTGGTGGCGTTTCAGACGCGGAATCCCATGCACCGCGCGCACGTGGAGCTTACCTTCCGCGCGGCCAAGCAAGTCGAGGCCAACCTGTTGATTCATCCCGTGGTGGGCATGACCAAGCCCGGCGACGTGGATTACTACACGCGCGTGCGCTGCTACCAACTGCTGGGGTCGAAGTATCCGCAAGGCTCGCAGAAGCTTTCGTTGCTGCCGCTGGCCATGCGCATGGGCGGTCCGCGCGAAGCCATGTGGCACGCGCTGATCCGCAAGAATCACGGCTGCACTCACTTCATTGTGGGGCGCGACCACGCGGGTCCGGGCAAGGACACGGACGGCAAACCTTTCTACGGCCCCTACGAGGCCCAGGAAGTATTCAAGAAACACGAAGCCGACATCGGCGTGACCATGGTGCCATTCAACATGATGGTCTATCTCGAAGACCAGGACCGCTATGTGCCGGATGACGAAGTGAGAAACGGCGACAAGGTTCTGAATATCTCGGGCACCGAACTGCGCGACCGCCTGAACGAAGGGCGCGACATTCCAGCGTGGTTTACCTATCCCGAAGTGGTGAAGGAGTTGCGGCGCAGCTTTCCGCCCCGCGGCAAGCAGGGGGTTACGATTTTCTTCACCGGCCTTTCGGGTTCGGGAAAATCTACGATCGCCAACGTTCTGCTGACCAAGTTTCTGGAAGTGGGCGGACGCCCAGTGACGATTCTCGACGGCGACCTGGTGCGCAAACATCTTTCGTCAGAGTTGGGATTCTCGAAAGAGCATCGCGACATCAACATTCGCCGCATCGGCTACGTGGCTTCGGAGATCACGAAGAACGGCGGCATCGCGATCTGCGCGCCCATCGCGCCTTATGACGCAACCCGCAAACACGTGCGCCAGATGATCGAGCCTTACGGCGGATTCATCCTGGTGCATGTGGCGACTTCGGTGGAGGTCTGCGAGCAGCGTGACCGCAAGGGACTTTATGCCAAGGCGCGTGCAGGAATCCTGAAAGAGTTCACCGGCATCTCGGATCCTTACGAAGTTCCGGCCGATGCCGAGGTCACCATCAATACCGGCGACCGCTCTCCCGAAGAAGCGGCGCAGGAAATCGTGCTGCACCTGGAGCGCGAGGGCTTTATTGGCGTAAACGGAACTGGAGCCTAGAGAGCGGCCTAGAGGAGAAGCTTTCTCAGCATGCCGGTAATCGCGGCCAAAATCCTGGTGGGCTTTGTGGTCGGAGTCCTGATTGGACTGACCGGCGTCGGGGGCGGAGTGTTGCTGCTGCCGGTCCTGATTTATGTCCTGGGATATTCTCCGATCATCGCCGTGGGCTCGGATGCGGTGTTCAACTTCTTCACCAAGATACCGGCCGGACTGTTGCACCTGAGCAAGGGGACGGTCCGGCGCAAGGTGGTGATTGCGCTGGCCGTGGGCAGCGTGCCGGGATCGATCGGCGGAGTGGCGCTGCTCACCCACATCCGCACGCTCTACGGCAACGGCGTCAACGATTTCATCAAGGTTGCGGTTGGGGTGCTGCTCATTGCCATTCCTTCTCTGCTTCTGTTTCAGAAACGCATCGAGGAAAAAGTTGCCAACCGCCCTCCCACCATGAAGTCGTTCCTGGGCATGGCCGTGATTGGGCTGATCGCGGGCTTTCTGGTCGGCATGACTTCGGTGGGCTCGGGCAGCATCATCATGATGCTGTTGTTGCTTTTTTACAGCTACCCTCCCAAGGTGAACGTTGGCACCGACGTGGTGCACGCGGTGGTGCTCACGGGCGTGACGGGATTCCTGCATTGGCATCTCGGAAACGTGCGGTGGGAACTGGTGGGTGCGCTCCTGATTGGATCCATCCCGGGCGGGCTTCTCGGATCTCATCTCAGCACGCGCATGCCGATGCTCTGGCTGCGCCGCATCCTGTGCGTTTTGTTGCTGGCAACTGGAGCCCGGATGCTGTGGCCGGCGTTCTAATCCAAAGCGCAAAGGACTCATGACTTCTTCTTCCTCTGCTTCTTATTCTGGGATTCTTGATCGCATCGAGAAGGCGCTGGAAGCGGCGCGCGTCGTGTTCAGCGGCTTTACGCCCGGCGACGTGCAGGCGGAATACAAAGCCGGCCATGATCCGGTCACGGCGGCTGACAAGGCGGTCGACGCCGTGCTGCGCCAGAATCTGCTGCGGGAGGGCGAAGGCTGGCTGTCGGAAGAAAGCGCCGACGATCTTTCGCGCCTCGACAAAAAGCACGTTTGGGTGGTCGACCCGCTGGACGGCACCCGCGAATTTGTCATGGGGCTGCCGGAGTTCTGCGTTTCCATCGGCTTCGTCGAGAATGGGAAGCCGGTCGCGGGAGGAATCTTCAATCCTGCCACTCAGCAAACATTCCTCGGGGCGGTTGACTGCGGCGTGCTCTATAACGGTCAGCCTGCACGACCCCGCCAGCGCACCAACCTCGACGGAGCCCTCGTCCTCGCCAGCCGGAGCGAAGTGAAGCGCGGCGAATGGATATCTTTCGAGAATGATCGCTTCAAAGTCCAGGCGATGGGTTCGGTCGCTTACAAGCTTGCGCTGGTCTCAGCGGGGCTCGCGGACGTCACTTTCACTCTGACGCCCAAGAATGAGTGGGACGTGGTTGCGGGAGCCGCTTTGGTGCAGAGTGCAGGTGGTTTTGTCAGCACGCTGGAGAAGACCCCGCTGACCGCCAATCGCCGCGATCCGCTTCTCTCAGGCCTGCTGGCGAGCGGACCGTTCCTGAAGGACGAACTGATTGCGCTGGTCGAGCCGCACATTCGGGTGGCCTCGTCGGCGATAGAAAAGTAAGGACATGGGAAGGTCCTGTTGCTTTCTGCGCCACACGCCAGCCGTTGCAATCGTCAAAGAACGATAGCGCAACGCTAACTGCATAACTTTGGGTGGAGTGCCATTCTCTTTTCGCCGCTCCTAGCCATACCATATAACCTCATGGAGAAAAGACACAAAGGGTTCATCCAGATTTCACCAGTGTCACTTTGAAGTGAACTTGCTCTTGCCGACAACAATTTCGCCCTTCGCTCCAGCGAATGCAAATTCCCGCAAGTGGCTGGCTGGGATCAACCTTGTGGGCTGGAGAAACGCTGAATGGCTTTTCTAATCCGGCCTACAACCCTTGCTGACGAGGCACAGCTGATCGAGTTCCTGACTCGAATGTTTCCTGGCAAAGCAGGTCTTGTGAACCCCTCGATGCTGAGGTGGAAGTACTGGGATCCGAGGGAAGACTGGCCGGAACCGCGCTCCTTCGTAGGGGAACGGGATGGTCGCTTTGTCGGTCACGTCGCTCTTTGGCCGGTCACCGTGCGGACCGGGACCAAGAGCGAGCGGGGAGTTCATGCCATGGACTGGGCAGCAGACCCTCGCGCTCTCGGCGCGGGCTGGTCTTTGATTAAGGACTTAACCAACAATTACGACTTTGTTTACGGCATTGGTGGCGAGGAAATAACGCGATCCATCCTGCCAAAACTGGGTTTCCGCGCTATTGCGGAGGCCCTGACCTGGGCACGTCCAATCCGGCCATGGCGACAAATGCTCAGGCACCAGAGCAAGGATTGGCAGCTGGCGCCACGCTTTGTGCGGAATTCCTGGTGGTCGAGGATTCCTCTGAGGCTGGTACCCCGCAGGTGGACGTTTGAACCTGGAGCGGCCAGCGCAGGTGTGCTTGCGGACTTAGCCGTCGAGCGCGAAGAGTCTTTTTTTCAGTACCTTCAACGATGCCCTGCAGCTACTTGTCTGACCTTTCATATCGTGAACGACGGCCGAATCGTTGGTCTCTTTGCTCTGTTAATCGTAGGGGAGCAAGCTCGTGTGGCTGGCACGTGGCTGAAAACCCCCTCACCCGAAACTTGGCGCATCGCATTCCACCTCGCACAGGACGCCGCACGGCAACACAGCAACGCTTCCGAAATCATCGCCCGGTGCACGACGGAAGCCGGCATGATCGGCGCGGAACGAGCGGGGATGCGATTGCGCACGCGGACGCCAGTCGTTCTCTTCCGCAAGGACGGTTCTGAACTTTTACCGTCCCTTCCGTTCCAGTTGTGCGACAGCGACGCGCTCTTCATAAAAGGGCAGCCGGCTACCTTCCTAACTTAAGCAGCCGGACAGCTGCATTTCGGGTAAGTTGACGAACTGTCGCCCAGACGTCGAGGACGATTCTTTCGACTTTTCGACGGACATCTCGTTGTGGCGTTCGAGCCCTGGGCAGCAGCAGCTCTCCTTGCACAGCGGGATGACCATCGGCATGGACGTTCTGTTGACTCGGCACCTAAACCTTCGCACGCTCGTGGGCGGATCCATCTATGACATACCTTTTGCGGACCGCAGCTTCGATCTTGTGACCTGCAATGTGGTAATGGAGCATTTGGACGAGCCAGCGAGAGCGGTAGCTGAAATTGCCCGCGTGCTGGTTCGTGGGGGAGCGCTCATCATTAACCCACCGAACCTTTGGAATTATGGGCGCGTGTTGGCGAACGCCATATCGGCGAAAGTACTACCTGAACGGTGGCGATTAAGCCTGGTTCGCGCGAGTGATAGCAGGGAACCGCAAGATATCTTCCCTGTGCGCTATCCGCGCGAATACCCTACGTCAGCTGAACGCAATGTCTACGGCCATTGGTTGAGGGTTCACAGGGCGATGGTCTTGCCCCAACAGCGGGCGTTTTTCCGAGCAACTGCGCCAGTAGAAAAGCTACTGATGATGTTGACGCCGGGAGTGAGGCCCCTTATTTACCCAACCCGTGCTCAGTTGACCGTCAGTGTGGCGGTTCCTTTCACGCCGTTCATGGTCGCGGTGATGGTTGTGGTTCCGGTGCCGGCGGGGCTGGCTAATCCGTCTGGGCTCATGGTCGCAACAGTTGCTTCGGAGGACGTCCAAGTTACCTGATCGGTCAGCTGCTCGGTGCTCCCGTCGCTGAAATTGCCGGTCGCGGTGAATTGCTGAGATCCGTCCAGGGTGATATCCGGCATGGCCGGGACAATCGTGATCGAGGTCAAGGTCGCGTTGGTCACGGTTAACGATGCCTGCCCTGCCAGTCCCGCGAACAGGGCCGTGATGGTGGCATTTCCTGTCGCGATCCCGGTCGCCAACCCTTCGGTTGACGGCGCGTTACTTACGGTCGCAACCGAGGCCGGGGACGAGGTCCAGTTCACAGAGCCAGTCAGGTTCTGCGTACTACCGTCCGAAAATGTGCCGACGGCGTTGAATTGCGTCCCTGTCTGCTCGGCAACCGTTGCGTTGGCGGGAGTAATTTGCACAGAGTTTAAAGTCGACGATGCGACCAACACGGCAGCTGAGCCACTCACGGTTCCCTGCTGTGCGGTGATGGTTGCGGTTCCGGCCGATTGGCCGGTGACTTGGCCATAACTGGTGATGCTCGCTACATTGGTGGCCGACGAACTCCATGCCACCGTAGTGCTGATGTCCTGAGTGCTGCCATCACTGAATGTTCCCTTCGCGGTGAACAACAGTTGCGACGCGGAAGCAATCACTGCAGAGGCCGGTGAGACCGCGATAGATTTCAGCGTCACCGAACTCACCGTCAAGGGCGCCGCTCCGGTTACGCCGCCAAACGCGGCGCTGATGTTCGCGACGCCTGGCCCGACGGCCGTGACGACTCCTCCAGCCCCGACCGTAGCCACCGCTGTGTTATCGGATGCCCAGGTTGCATCTGGGTTAAGGACCTGTGTGCTGGAATCGCTGAAAGTTCCTGTCGCCGTGAACTGCAACTTGGTAGCAGGCGCGATGTCACGTCCAGCGGGCGAGACCGACATCGACGTGATCGTCGCATTCGTTACATCGAGCGAAGTGGAGCCGCTGACCCCACCCAGCATAGCAGTGATGGTTGCGGTTCCTAGATTCAACCCCTTGGCCAATCCGCTGGCGATGCCGACTGACGCCACAACGGTATTGGACGAACTCCACGCCACCTGAGCCGTTAAATTGTGCGTGCTCCCGTCATTGAATGTGCCAATAGCCGAGAACCCCTCGCTCGTGCTTTGCGCGATCGCCGGGTTGGCGGGAACGATGGCGATCGACTTGAGGTCGGCGGCATTGACGGTGGCCGTAGCCGCTCCGCTGAGCGCGCCGGAAGTTGCCGTGATGCTGACTGTCCCGAGATCTTTACCAGTGACCAGCCCGCTGACAGTGATCGAGGCCACGTTGATGGACGACGAACTCCAGACCACCGTCCCCGTTATATCTTGCGTGCTGTTGTCAGAAAATGTGCCGGTCGCAGTGAACTGCTGCACGGTTCCCAGCGGAATGAGCGCGCTCACGGGCGTCACGCTAATGGAAGTGAGGGTTGCGCTGGTGACGGTGAGGATCGCGCTTTGGGAAACGGCGCCCGAAGTTGCGGTGATGGTGGAGGTGCCGGGGGTCAATCCCATAGCGAGGCCCTGCGCACCGTTCACATTGATGCCTACGACGGAGGGATTCGACGAACTCCAGGTCACCAGGCCGGTGGCGTTTTCCGTGGTTCCGTTGGTCAGGGTGCCGGTAGCCGTAAACTGCAGGGTCGTACCGCGCGCGATGGCAGCGCTGGTGGAGGAAAGGGCCAACGTCGTTATTGTTGGAGCGCTTACTGTCAGGGTTACGCTGCCGCTCACGCCGGAAAGCGTACCGGTGATCTTTGCGGTTCCCTGCGCAAAGGTGGTCACCACGCCGGCGGAAGCGGTGGCAACATTCGTGTCGGACGAAGTCCAGGTAACGCTCGTGGTGAGGTTTTGGCTGGTGTTGTTGCTGTATTCGCCGGTGGCCGTGAGCTGGTCCGGCAGACCAGCCGCCACGGAGGCTTTGGCCAGGGTAATCTGGATCGAGGTTAGCGTTGGAGGAGTCGTGACAGCGGAGTTCTTGGTGCTGCAAGCCGGCAGCAATCCGAGGCACAGGAGCGCCATCAACATCTGGAACTTCTTCATCAATTTTTCACCTTTTGATTATGTCTGGGAATCGAGTTCCTCACTTCAAAGGGGAGCTAGGCAGAGCACAAAGCGCTAACCAGGGACTGCTGCAATCAACCTGCCAAATCGCGTGGCTGAGGGTCCGCGGAGGTGCGTGGTTTCAGGTACTTAGCTGCGGGCAGGAACCCTCGGGATAGGCTTTCAAAAAGCTTGTGCAATTGTTTTCACAGAGTGGAAGATCGACATTTCCCTGAAGCTGCTTGCTGCATAAAGCGGTAGAGAGAAAGCGAACAACCGAGAAGACCGCAGTTCTAGTGGGCCGGTGTCCGGGTTGTGATCGAGACAGGAAGACCTCCGGCCTGCGTGTGGCTATATTCTTTTCTATGCGCCCCGCTCCTGGTCCCAGAACCAGTATGCCATCGGTGAGGCCGCCCAGGAACTTGTCGAAGTAAACATGTCGACCAGGGTGGTCACCGAGCTAACTAGCCTCAGTGCCAGGCCGGATAGCCTGATCGTCGATTCTCAGGGGCGGCATCCTGTACACGACAGGCAAACCAGGTACGGTCTCCCTTTTCGATCCCAGTTCTGGTACGAACTTCGGTTATCGCCTTGGGACTCAGCTACCCACGTGATTTGATTTTCGATCCCGATCAAAACCAGCATCCTTGTCTCCAACTTCGGAGTGGGCGAAATTGTTCGCGTGAATTTGCTCGCTGGCACTGTCAGGCCGCTCCTCAAGAAGCAGGGGACCGTAGACGGCCTGGCGTACGACTCACAGGGTAATCTTTTTGCGGTTGTCAATCACCACACTCAGATTGTCCAGATCGATCCGAACTCGGGAGCCATTTTAAAAACCCTCACCGTAGTCACGAATCACACGATTAGTTTCATGGTCTCGACGGGCTGACCTATGATCCTTACGCGGGCGAGCTTTGGGCGACCGATGTGGGGACTGGTGCGAATTTTTGGTCGAAATCCCTACGGACTTATCCAGTTTTAAGTTGGCGCAGGTAGGGAACTTTGCTTCGCCCGACGGCGTAATCTCGGATGGGATGGCGAAAGCCCAGACTGATCTATGCCTGGGGCAAGAGGTCCTCCAATGATTCAGATGACGTCGCACCTTCACTTTAAAGGCCAATAAGGCCCGACCCAACGAACGCCAGAGATTGTGGTCCAGGAACCTCGATTCTTCAACAGTTTATGTCAAATAATGCCGCGGGCGGTTTACGCCCGCAACCGTTGCGGCCAAGGCTTTCCCCGACTCACCGGACCGCCGAATCGACAAATCAGCTGCAGCATCACGCTTTCTGCAGCCTGCTAGACATCTTCTGTGCTTTTGTGCCAACCTGACAACGAACCGCTTGCGGCGCTCCGCCAGGTTTGCATCTCATGCCGAAGGATCGGACTGACACGAAATGAGTTTGAAAACTCGAGCCCTCAAGAATGTGGCGTCGAGCTGGGGTGGGTTGGCGGTGAACATCTCCGTCGGCTTCTTTCTCTCACCGTTCATTCTGCACCATCTCGGGGACGACGCTTTTGGGTTGTGGATCCTAATATTCTCGCTAACTGGCTACTACGGGATCTTCGATTTCGGGATCCGGTCCTCCCTCATACATTATGTCTCAAGGTTCGAGGCGACCGGCGACAAGGAACAACTCGCCAGGCTCGTTAACACGAGCCTGTTCAGCTACAGCTGCCTGGGTTTGATCTTGTTGGGGCCGACCGCTTTGGGCGGCTTCTATGTGGACCGGTTCTTCCACATTCCCGTTGGGTTTCTCACCGATGCCCGGATTCTTTTCCTCGTGGTGGGGTCTTCGCTGGCTTTGGGTTTTCCTCTCGGAATATCAGGTGGCATCCTGGAAGGATTGCAACGCTTCTATCTAATGGATTGGACCAACGTGGTAGCAACCCTGATTCGCGCCGCTCTGATCGTCCTAGCCCTGCGACGCGGTTTTGGACTGCTCGTCGTGGGCGTTATTACCGTATCTCTGCCGTTACTAGTGTCCGTTATTCGCGCCCTATTCGCCCATCGGCTCCTGGATATTCCTTACGGATGGCGGTATGTGGACCGGAAGGCGTTCAAGCAGGTGGCCAACTACGGATCGGTCACT
>Ga0210383_10001536_pt1 | contig 21114 bp, 17 predicted proteins | sample IncBWC14OmetaG_FD_160072 | JGI IMG/M metagenome (GOLD analysis project Ga0210383, IMG submission 160072) | Forest soil microbial communities from Barre Woods Harvard Forest LTER site, Petersham, Massachusetts, United States - Inc-BW-C-14-O ... | reverse complement strand
GGTCGAGCTGAGTGCGGACGATTTGCATGAGATTGAGGCCGCCCTATCCAAGATCACGGTGCAGGGCGACCGCTATCCGGCTCATATCCAGGCACGCGTCGGGCGCTGATGATGGCGCGCGTCCTGATCCTCGGTGCCAACGGGCAGCTTGCGCGCAACACGACGCGGGTGCTGCTCGGCGATCCCGCCCTGACCCTCTATTTGCGGCGCGCGAACCGGCTGAAGAATCCGGCTCCTGAGAGGGTGGCGATTGTCGAGGGCGACGTGCTCGATGCGGCTGCACTGCGCCGCGCAATGCAGGATCAGGATGTCGTCTATGCCAATCTAGCGGGCGATATGGCGCGCCAAGCCCGCGTCATCATTGACGCCATGCACGCGACCGGCCTGGAACGGCTGATCTTCATCAGCTCCGTGGGCATCTATGGCGAGGTGCCGGGCGAGAAATACCGCAGCGTCCTAGATCCCTACCGGGATTCCGCAGCGCTGATTGAGGCATCCGATCTCGACTACACGATCCTACGGCCGGGCTGGTTTACGCGCGAGCCGGAAGGCTCCTTTCAGATCACGCAGAAGGGCGAGTCCTTTCAAGGACACGACATCTCGCTCGACAGCCTGTCCACGCTGATTGCGAGGATCGCGAAGACGCCCCGGCTTTACGTGCGCAGAAGCATTGGAGTCAGCGACAACTGAACATTCACAAAGCGGAAGGAACGTCATGACAAAGATTATCGTAGTTATCGGCCCCGGATCGATCGGTCAGGCTATTGCGCGACGGGTCGGCGCAGGCAAACACGTTCTGCTTGCCGATCTGCGCCAGGAAAACGCCGATGCGGCGGCAAAGACATTAAGCGAAGCCGGCTTCGAGGTGACGACCACGACTGTCGATGTGTCGTCGCGTGCCTCGGTCGAGACCCTTGTCGCAAAGGCCAGGTCGCTCGGTGATGTTCATGGCGTCATTCATGCCGCCGGTGTTTCGCCGTCGCAGGCTGCGCCCGAAACCATCCTCAAAGTCGATCTCTACGGCACCGCGCTCGTTCTGGAAGAATTTAGCAAGGTGATCGCGGAAGGGGGCGCGGGCATCGTCATTGCATCACAGTCCGGCCATCGGCTGCCGCCGCTTTCGACGGAACAGAACCACGCCCTTGCCACAACGCCGGTCGAGGAGCTGCTCAAGCTGCCGATGCTGCAGCCCGACCAAGTGAACGACTCGCTGCACGCCTATCAGCTTTCCAAACGCGGGAATTCGCTGCGCGTAATGTTCGAAGCCGTCCGATGGGGCAAGCGCGGCGCGCGGGTCAACACGATCAGCCCCGGTATCATCATGACCCCGCTGGCCAAAGACGAGCTGACGGGGCCGCGCGGCGCTGGCTACCGTCGCATGATTGAGGGCTGCCCGGCGAAACGGACCGGCACCCCGGATGAGGTAGGAAATGTCGCGGCGCTGCTCATGGGGCCTGATGGCGCGTTCATCACCGGCAGCGACTTCCTGATGGATGGAGGCGTGACGTCATCCTACTGGTTCGGCGAACTGGCGCCGACATAACGAGGCATCCACGACCGCGCGCATGAGCTTCTCTCGCCACCTGTTCCATGTCGCCCTACCCATTTCAGCAACCAACACAAAGAAAACAACGCGCACCGCGTGGCACACGCACCCGCTGGGCCAGACGCTCATCGTGACCAGCGGCTGCGGCCGGGTGCAGCTTTGGGGAGGGTCCATCGAGGAAATTCGTCCGGGGCGTCTCAAAAGGGGTCGCGTCTACACAAGACACAAAAGAAACTAGTATTCTGCCCAACGACCGAACGATTGGACTCGATGCAAAACCAGGCGGGTGCTGCTCGGGTTCCAGCGAAGAAAACATAACTGCAATTGACATTGGCTGCATGGCCTGGAAGTGGCAAGAATTTGAGAAGGCAGGGTGTGTTTTCCGCAATTTAAGAGCGGACGGACGTTCACTTATTCCCAGGTAGGCGCAGAAAAAAGACTGCTTGGAGAAAGCTATATCTCCTCTCTCCCAGTCAATCGAATCTGAGAGAAAAATTTCTGTGGGATCTAGGACGGAAACATACTCCGCAGAATCCATATGGCTCGGGAATACCGCTAGGCAGTAACTCGGTGCAGCTTTAGTCCATTGGTGTGTAACGTCCGCCGACACGACGTGGGCCTCCTGCGAAGAGCAAATTTGGATGAACCCGCGTGACCTCCGGCAGCGCATTTTCGCCGCGTACTAGTCCAAGGAGCGACGAAGTCGCTACAACGCGCCAGAATTTCCCCGCCAGTTTAAGCCAACATCTCAATCTGGCTGACCTAAAAGGCGCAGATCGTACAATCCCTGCGAGCTCATGGATCTGGCCTGCGCGGATCATCTGCAAAGAAGCCCGGTAATTCAGCTCGGTATTCGAAGCATTGAGCCATCGACGGAAATCCGAAACGCTGCCGCGCATCAAACTCAGCGTCCTAGCCACCTCCTCAAACGGTATCAACTCCTCGTGAATAGCTGCAATCCAACTCCGGCTTGCAGCGGAATCTAATCGTGTCGCTCTACATCTACAAATGGCGTCGACCGTGGCGAAGATCGGAGGCAGCGAAGAAGTTGTGCAAGCCCAAGACCTTATTCGAGGGGCATTGGGATTAGCCGAGAAATATCGTGGACCGGATCGACAGCAATTAGTCGATGCTCTGAACCAAGCTTTGCAGCAACTGCTTCATTGAAATCGAAAAAAATAAATTTCCAAAATCGCCCATGTAGCAAAACTTAGCCTCGCCTAACCATTACCCCACGTAACGGCTACGGGGACGGGGAACGATGATGTCGTCACAACGAAGCTGATGAAGCGCCCGCCATCCTACTTGTGACCTGAGGCGGCCGATCCTGGCTCCGCCGAAGAGTCGCAGCAGGACCGCCTCCGAATGCAAATTAGGCGGTCCAAGCCGAAGCCGCTTGGAAAATCTACCTCGGCCGGACCATCTCAAAGCGATCCCGCGTGCGGCAGTACCAATGCGGACTCGCCATGCGGCCGATGACGTGGAAACGCTCGTCGCGAATGCGCAGCGTCTCGCGATCAATCAATTCCTCGCGCACGTGCACGCGTTTCACGAGCCCGACGATGAGTCGATTCTCGCCGATTTGCAGGGTGCCCCATTCTGTGCACTCCAGACTGGCAGGGACCTCCGCGATTCGCGGCGGCTTGACGACGGAGGAAGGAGCGGTCGTTAAGCCGACTTTTTCCAATTCGTTCTGTCCATAGGGCAACGATGCGGACGTTTTGTTCATCGCCTCGGCCACTGCTTCGTCGACCAGATTGACCACAAATTCATGTGTCGCACGAACATTGCGTGCGGTATCCTTCGCCTGGCCGTCGTCGCGGTCGCCCGGGCAAAACCCGATGATCGGCGGATTTGCCCCAAGCGCGTTGAAAAAACTAAACGGTGCGGCGTTTAAATGCCCGTCGATGCTAAGCGAAGTCACCCACGCGATGGGTCTGGGCGTGACAAGCGAAACGAGGAGGGCATAAGAGCGGTCTGCATGTTCTCCTTCTAGATCGAGTTCCATATGTGTGAGTGTCGACTCGCTCGGGTCGTCGCACAAGAACACGCGAAGTGCTGACCGATCTCTTGCCCCGAGAGGAGTCGCCTCCGAGGCACCACTCGCGTCGAGGCGACGAGAGTTTTATCTAGGTGGACTCCATTGCAGACTTTCTGGAAGGTTTTCCCAGTGTGAAGCGGGAGCAGGTCCTTGCCTTGCTGGAGGAATCTAAGGCGCAGCGTGCATTACTTCCACGATCTGTGCGTGTTTGAGAAGAGACACCGGCGACTCGACAACAAGGATCTTAAACCGGCCGAACGCCTGCACCCAAGTCCCAACCGCCGAAATATCAGCAGGTGTTTAAAGCAATTGAAGAGGGGATTCTCTCGGGTCGATATTCGCCGGGTGAAAAACTCCCAAGCGAGACTGCCCTTCTTCAGGAATTTGAAACCTCGCGGATCACAATCGTGCGCGCCCTCCGCGAATTGCAAAGGGTTACGACTACCGTCACCTCCGTCTGGCCCTGCGCAAGCGCCGGATCAGCGGGCATCATCGTCGCGCTGGCCGAGGAACTCTTCTGAAGCGTTCACCGCCTTCGGAGAAACCGGTGGCGCCCAGGCGCTCCTTCGACTCGATCCCATGGCTCGCAACCATTCTGTTTTCTCGCCTACTTGCGCCGCGGTTTTGTTAGGCGCACTTATGTAACGCAAAATGGCTTCGCTGGACATTTTCAATTTCAGGCGGCAACCGCGCTAGAAGTACGCGTACTAGCGCGGCTAACGCCACGATCGATACGGCCAGACTCAGGCAAGCTATTCGACGACTTACGGCCAGAGGCTCTTCCAAACATTGGACTTCACTCTTCCAACACGTTGCGGGCCGTTCCAGTGTTGTTCCGCCGGCTGCTCGTCCTTCAAAGTTTTCACCTGCTGCTGGGACCGAAGGCGGAGGTCATCCAACCATCGTGATACATGCCACGGCCGCCCATTATCTCGAAATCCTGCGTATGCTTGCGACAAAAACGCACAGCGACCGGACGGAAATCCGAACCGTGGGCTGACCTTGGTTGGGATTCGGTCGGCACGGGCCGAAGTGGAGATACAAAGCAGTGCTTTTCGGATGAAGCGAACACCGATCGAATGCGTCTAAGTTAAGGGAAGCGGACGAGCGAGCCAAAGAATTGAGGAGGAGGTTATGGAAGTAGGACAGAAAGTTGTCTTTGTGCGGGACGCCAAAGGTGCTGAAGTGGGCAAGCACGGGACAGTGACCGGCGTGTGCGATAACATGGTGACAGTCGAATGCACGTTAGAGGAACGTGTTACGCCAGTTCTCGCGCAGATGTGGGACGTATTGCCAGAGCGGTTGTGGAACCACCTATTGAAGCGTCGTAGTGACTGGAGACAAATGACCGTTGGTCCCGACGTTAGTTTCCGCACCTGATAGGACACGCGTTTCACCCCGCGCAGCGCCTAAGTGAGTAACGCTAAACTTCCCACAACCAAACCGAGAGACAGCGCGCTGCGAGCAGTCACCAAAGGGGTAGTCGGAATCCACGACCTCGTAACGCAATCGCTTTTTGTCTCCGATATTCTGCGTAGGTTGCTTCTGCGCGTTTCTGTAGCGAAACCGACTTCTGCTCCTTTGCGATTTTGATGGCTTTGCAAAACGAAGCCTCAATTTGGAGCTCCTCAGCACCCAAAGTGGCGAGAAACACACCGCGGAGTCGGCGCGGTTCGGCACTGTAATCGCGCTGCTCATGTCTTTCAGCCAGCGCTTCGGCCTCGGCCTCAACAGCCTCAGAGGTACGATTCGCTAGATGCAATGCTTCAGTCATTCGTCCCAGGTAAATTGGCATGCCCAGCACCGCACCCGTCGCCCGATAGTCTCTTATTCCGTGCTCAATCCACGAGATGCCTACCATCCAAGCTTGCCAACCGAGCGGAGCTGATCCTGAGCAGGCAGTCGAGGAAGGGTCCCAGCGAATCGAAAGCTTCCTCTCCGGATACACGGGAGCCCCGTTGCTTTGATGATCCTGGTGCCGCTGCGGCGGAGCCAAAGCCAAGTTCACCGTGGCCTGGCGCGAGGGAACGCTAAAAGTGCCAACGAGCGGGGGTGGGGAAGGGAGAGCAGGGGATCAACAACCTTGAGGCCGATTGCCGGTCTCGATTTACCGGAAATCGACTGCCGCAAAGGGAATCCTGATTATTCTCTCCACCTCTAAACGCTGGATAGCACTGGGGATCTCCCTGAACGATGCTTTGCTAGATGCGGCGGGGTCTCAAGAGGACTCAGTTTGTGAACGAAGCACGAACGGGCAAAATGGTAGCCAGGGTCAAGACCATAGAAATTGGTCCACATGCGTTGAAGTTCCTCTGCTCGGTATTGGTCTAAGGTCTTGATCAGGTTTTCGCGTGCTCGCCTTTTCTTTTTCTCGACAAGCCTTCGGTCGGCGTTCGGTGATTGGGCTGTACTTTCGGCGAAGGATTGGAGCAAGTGGCAAAACTCCTCCAACGAATCTCCGAACGCGTCGTCTATCACGCCGGCCTCTAACGCCTTCTTTGTGCCCAGCGGTAAACAGCTGTTGGTAAATTCCAAGGCTTTGGCTGCACCAACTCTCCTAGGGAGAGAGTAGGTCCAATATTCTGAGCCGTACAAATTCCCGAGCCCTTTGTAATGGGGATTCAAGATCACACTCTTCCGCGCGACCACTTCGTCACCGGCAATGGCGAGCATCACGCCTCCTGCCCCCGCGTTCCCTTGTAAAGCCGAAATCACTAGATGCGTCTCAGTGGTCAAAATTTCATAAACAAGGTCGTCCATGGCATTGATGTTGGTCCAGGACTCAGCTGCAGGATCTGGCGCAGCTTCTATCACGTTGAGATGGATGCCATTTGAAAAGAAGTCGGCACCCCCCATCAGCGCGATCACCCGAGTTGCACGGCTTTTTGCGAACCGATAGGCGTCCAGCAACCGGCGGCACTGATCGGTGTTCATCGCGCCGCCATAAAAATTGAAATAAAGGTAGCCGACACTGTTCCTCTCCGCATACCAGATTTCCCGAAACGTTCGGCGATGGGGAGAGAGCATTAGGTCAACGTCGATTTCTGGCACGTTTTGCAGTGTCTCGCCGAGAACGGTCGCTGCCGGTAGCTTGAAATACCTCCGGTTATCGCTCCTCTTCCTCTTAAGGTGCGTGATCCAGACTGCGCCGTCGCCGGTCGCCCGGCAGATCGCGCCGTGGCGCTGAGCAAGGATCGCACCGGGCGCACCTTTTAATTCGTCCTCTTCGTGCGCACCATAGAGGTAAAAGCTTTCGCCATCGATCACATCCAAAGCCCCCGGCCAGCTGTCAGCCGCATAAATCTTGCGAATGATAGCAGCCGTAGATTCCGACCAACGCAACGTGCGATCCCGCTGCTTCATCGGTGGGCGCAAACGTCCAAAGACTTCCGGGTTAGTGTAATTCACGGGCGTGGGGACGAAGTCCGGGGATTCAGCGAGCTTAATGACTAAGTGCACCGCAGCGATAGCGGCATCTGTAACCTCATTTCTGTAGATGCTGCTCTTAGGGGCAACGCGCATAGGAAAATTGACTGAGGCCCAAATTGGCCCCGCATCCATCTCCCCAGTTGCCTGCAGAAGCGTGACCCCCCATATCGCGGCTCGAAGGCTAATCGCCCAATCCAAGGAGGAGGGACCGCGATCCCCTTTCGGCCCGGGATGAATAATAATACATCGATAATTGCGCCAAACTTCTTCGGCAATGGGCGTTTTCAACATTGGAGCCAGAATCAAATCTGGCTGAAACAAAGCAACGGCTTCGGAGACGACTGCCTCATTCAAGGCGAGTTCTACCGAGATTTCGTGTCCTAGCTCGTCTAGTTCGACGTGAACGCGTTGGGTCAAACTGTTATATGCCGTAGCAACCAACAAAATCTTCATATCATTCTATGGTTCTGGAATTGAGGGTCACCCAAGCGACGTGATTGTCGTGGGAATAGTTATTTTGGTCCGCTTGATTGATTCTAGTTCTGTAAAGTGCGCCGGATCCGATGTTCTTTCGTTCGTGATGGACGGTCATCCAACCCATACAACGAGATCTGGTTCCCAGTGTTTCAAGGTTTCTCCGGATTGAGGAGATGTCAGCAACAACAATCGCCAAGCTATCGATTCGCGAGCACGGGACAATTACCCATTGGAGTGAGGAGCGGGGCCGTCGGCAGGTTTCTCGTGTGCCACAATGAATAGACAGTGGCTGCCATCCGGTTGGCAGGCACTTACATCCGATCAAGCTCGGGACAAAGACAACAGAATGCGCCTAGGGACCGTTACCCACGCGGCGGTTGGATGACACCTCCATTCAGATTTCCGATGCAGTCACCTAATTATCTGGCGCAAAATCTGCTAATAAAGGGGCATCGCGAGCTAAGCTGCCATTAGTCGGCACGCCGCTTTTCATACCGCTTCGCCGTCTGAAGGCCAAATCGGCCTGTGTGGAAATATATCCTCTGATGATGCTCTTTGATCTTCCTTAGCGTTTTAGCATCCATGTTGGGTGTCGATGGGGGTCTCTCCTCAGGGTAACGGAGTGAAGACGAGTAAACCTGTCCTAGAGCAAGAAATATAACACAGAATTCGCCGCGGATTAAATCAGACCTAAGTGTAAATCGACTAATACTCAAGTGCTAGACATCCCAAAGTCGTTCTGCCATGCGCAACAGGTCAGTCAACGGGTGGGTGCGATTAGGACGCTTATCCACAGTGAGTACTTCAGGATCTCGGACACGGCGTCATTCCACGCCAACGCATCTGATCCAACGGGTCCCAAAACCGGCCCGAGTTCCGAAGCAGCTTGACTAAACAATTCTTCGGGAATCCGATCGGGATGTAGGAAGGCACAAAGCCGTAGGAGTTCCGCGGCGGCTGGTCTGGCCTTCTCGATTGTCTCGAACGAGAGCGCCCAGGTAGTGGCAACCGGATCGGGATGGTTGGATGTCAGCGTCCCACGACGCCGGCTTGGTCCAGGGCCAGAGGAAGGCCATCGAGTTCCGCGGTGATTTCTTTTGCCGTCGCCTGATCGGCCGCGGCCGCTTCGCCAAACGGCGCATCCTCTGCGATGCACGTACGTGTCTAATACCCCTTCTGATTTGCGGTCGACAGGGGGTAAACTGCGCAGTTGACGAAGTTCTGGTTTGATGGCACGCGGTTGATCAGTAAGGTCCGCGTCGGTCTGTAGCGCTCATCGCTGCCTCGAACTCCAATTGTGCCGAGACGCTTGCGCCCTTCTTGCGCCAGCGCGACAGTTCTTGGCCACGCACCCCCCATTTTGGATGTGATACGAAAGGAAGAATAACCATGAAGACACACCCTGCAAGCTGCATTGGGGCTATCATCAGCATCTTGGTTACCGATCTCGCCCAGACGAGTTCCGCCCAAGATTTCTCCATCGCTGGCGCGGTCAACAATGAAAGGACATCTGAAATGGACCACCAACCCTTCGTAACCTCGCTCACCGCTGAGTCCAGCTATCGGCTCGGCGACCGGCTTCTCATCACGTTCGAAATCGAGAATACCGACAGCGAAAGCTATCAGTTGCTCACCTGGGGCACGCCGCTGGAAGGGCAATTCACGGTCGATTGCCTCCTGGTGCGACGCGACGGCGAGCTCGTCCCGTATGACGGCAGGCTCGTCAAGCGCGGCGATCCACCGCCTGAGGCCTACGTAGTGATCCGCCCCGGCGAGCGGCTCAAGGAAACCGTAGACATCTCGCAAGCATACTCGATCGATCAGGTGGGCGACTACACGGTCACACTGAACGCGTCCTTCTTCGACGCCTTCCCGGTGCCGGAGAACGTGAAGCAGGCACCGCGTAAACGGCAGGCCCATGAGTTTCACAAGCTCCCACCGGCCGTCGTTCAGTTCAAGGTGGTGGCAGGCGGAGGAGGCCAAGCTCACGGCCGGGCAAGCGGCCCGGAAGGCGTCGTTGGGCGTTCCTCTCCAGTTCCTGGAGAGCTAGAGAGAGGTTCTCCGAAAAGGTAGGTCGGTCTTTTTTTGGCGGGCGAGGTGTTAATTCTGGTGCGGTGCTTCCGGTTTTGTAACTCTTAGATTGTGAGCACATTAGCGAGCTGCGGAAGACTTTGGGCGATTGTTCCTGATCTGGCCAACCGACCTCGACAGTTAATCTTCCTGATGCCGACCGACAGCCAATTGAACGATTCTCTGAACGAAATTCACCAAATCGCCCGCTTCGAACTCTCGATCGTGAGCGCATCGACGAAGATTTCGACCTGCATGCCAAAAAGAAAAATTATTGCGCCTCGCTGACGCAGAGTTTCTCGCCGGCCAGACCCTTGATCTGCCCAAACTGCAGCTTCAATTGCGCGAGCTCGAAATCGATAAAATCGAATTGGAGACAGGCCGGTCCCGCACCGATGCCTATATCGTCTATCTTTTCCTGACGCTGCGCGGTTTCAACGGCGGCTGCAAAGACCAGCCCGCCCGTCTGTTGCTGGAGGAGTCTATCACGCTCAGACTCTGGCTCGAACATCTGGGGACTCCAATTGTCGCCTGCCAGCACTCTCAGCGACAACCTCAATGCGGTGAGCAACCAGACTCGCGTGATGGTTCACCAGAGGCAACTGCGTTATATTATCCAACAGCGTCTGGATAATTTTCAGAAGTGCTTCATCGACAGCACCGCGGTGGAAGCCAACACCGAGCGGCCCATGGACTCGACCATCCTGGTCCGATTGATCGCTCGGGTCTGCACCACTGGCAGCAACCTGCGCCGACTGGACTCGTCAAACAAAGTATGGCCGCGCTAACTTAAATCAAAGTTAAACGCCCGTAAAAGTGGGGCGGCACCAAAAATGAGCCCTCCGCGCTGCCTACCAGTTCATGACCGAAACCCGCTAGCAGCCATACTGCTACCTCGCCCTAACCCACGCGCACAATATGAAGGAACAGCCAACCTCAGGTGGCATTTCCGCGGCACGTTGTATGTATAACTCAAGCTCAGCGCCGGTGGAAATAGCTCATATTATACTTTGGTACTATATCTTTAAAACCAAGGTCTTACTATATGAACATTATTTTTACTAGAACATGCGGGTTTCTTGTGAGTATTTTCTCAACTGTGCTGTCTGGCCATTCGTGTAAATGGCTAACAAGACGTAGACGGTTTTTACATACATTATTCGCGCGATTTCCTTCTCTGGAAAGGAGTTCTGAAATTGGAATACCAACCGTTCTCAACCACGCTCACCGCCGAGCCCAGCTATCGGCTGGGCGACCCGATTCTCCTCACGGTCGAGATCGAGAATCCGGACCCGGGCGGCGAAACCTATCAGTTGCTCACCTGGGGCACGCCGCTGGAGGAGAATCTCACCGTCGATTGCCTCACGGTGAGGCGCGACGACGAGGTCATCCCGTACGACGGCAAGCTCGTCAAGCGCGGCGATCCGCCGCCGGAGGCTTACGTCGTGATCCAGCCCGGGGAGCGGCTCAAGCAATCCGTGGACATCTCGGAGGCCTACGCGATCGATCAGATGGGCGACTATACGGTCACGCTGAACGCGTCCTTCTTCGACGCCTTCCCGGTGCCGGGGAACGCGAAGCAGGCACCGCGCAAGCGGCAAGCTCATGAATCGCACAAACTCCCGACGGCCACCGTTCAGTTCAAGGTCGTGGCCGGCGCGGAGCCGAAGCTAACGGCCGGTCAGGCAGCGCGGAAGGCGTCGCAGAAACAGGCAAAGAGCGGCGCGAAAGCGCCCAATTTCAACGGCGGAACGGCCACCCAGCAAGCCGAGACGGTCATCGCACACAACAACGCCCAGTACTTCGCCGCGCTCGCGGCGGGCCAGCTCAACGCCGGCCCGGCGAGCACGAACGCGCTCTACCAGACGTGGTTCGGAGCGTTCGACCAGGGACGTTACGACAACGTCACGAAGCACTACACCGACATCGGCAACACGCTCCTCTCGGAGCAGGTCACCTACGACCTAACCGGAAGCGGCTGCCAATCCGGCTGGTTCGCGTACACCCACAAGGGCGATCGCACTGTCTGGCTCTGCAGCGCCTACTTGAGCGCTCCCCAGATCGGCACCGATTGCAAGTTCGGCACGCTCGTCCACGAGTGGAGCCACGCGGTCAGCAGCACCGATGACAACGCTTACGGCGAAACCGCATGCCAAAACCTGGCGAACAGCGATCCCGCTAAGGCGACCAACAACGCGGACAGCCACGAATACTTCACCGAGCACTTGGCCCAGTCCGACTTTGGCAAGAGTTTCACGTTCATCACCGACCGCAGCACCTTTGGCAAGGACGAGATCGATTCGATGCCATCGCCCGCTCTGGTCGACAAGGCATTTTACGTGGTCGCGGACGGTTTCTGGCCGGACAAGCTAGGCATTACCGCATCTACCTTGGGCAACTCGCCAAGCGTCAAACCGAACATTACCTTCAACCCCTCCGTCTCAGGCATGTCGATCACGGTCACATCGCTCGAAGCGGAGGACACAACTCTGCCGATTTCCCCGCAGCGCTTCACCTGGGTGTGTCAGATCTCCTTCGCGAACGACAGCGGATTCCCTACCAATCCAGGCGGGACGAAAACCGTCGATCTCACCGCAACACTCGGTGGGCTTTCCGCCAGCGCGCAGATTCTATTAATCCGTGAGCCGAACCCCTGGGAGGTGGACGGGCCCACGTCGTGGCTGAGCACGGACGCACGCGTCTTCAAGATCCGTGACGGCGATTCGCGGTTCGGCGCAACCATCAGCTCGGATGCATCCGCATTTATCAAACAGGTTATTACCAATCTGAACTCCGGAAGCACGGGAGGTCAGACCTTCGACGGCATCTCCACCGATGAGACACTCGAACTTTCCCAGAAGGTAAACGGCACCAATATCTTCAACTTTGCGATTGCAAAGGTACACTATCGCGGATCGACCAATATCACCAATGTTCGGGTCTTCTTTCGGCTTTTCCCGGCGAGCACTACATCAACCGCTTTCGACGGCGGGACAACCTATCGCCGCGCGACCGGTGGAAGCGATGTCATTCCTCTGTTGGGCTTGAGCGCCAGCGGGGACCTTCTCACCATTCCATGCTTTGCCGAGGGCCGCGTGAATTCGGCTTCCGTCGCGCTAACGGCGCAGAAAGATTCCGCTAATGTACGTACGATGAACGGGACCGGCAACGAGGTATTGGCCTACTTCGGCTGCTGGCTCGATATCAATCAGACGCAAGCGCAGTTTCCCACCAATCCGTCTCCCGCCAATGGGCCGTGGAGCTCGGACCGGAAGACAATCCAAGAGCTCATTCGCAATGCGCATCAATGCCTGGTCGCGGAAATTGCGTTCGACCCTGATCCTATCCCACCAGGTATTTCGCCAGCGGCATCGGACAAGCTCGCGCAGCGCAACCTTTCGATAATAGAATCCCCTAATCCAGGGTTTGAGTCCTCCCGCCGGATCCTCAGCACTTTTGAACTGCATCCCGCCAAAGGCGACCCGGTGCCCGACCCGGGGCCTGATGAACTGTTGATTGAGTGGGGCAACACGCCCAAAGGCAGCATCGCCAGCGTCTACATTCCGGAGATCTCCGCGAGCCAGATTGTGGCCCTAGCTGGAGCGCGATACATCAACCACTCCATTACTCTATTGGACGGTCAGACGATCCAGATGCCGGTGGGCGGTATTTCCTACGTCCCCTTGCCCCCAGGGGCGGCATTCGGCCTCACAGGCTTGCTTTCGGTGGACTTGCCCGATACCGTGCACAAGGGCGAGCTCTATAAGATTATTGTCCGACAGGTAACCGACGCGTTTACGCGCCGTCCGCCTGTCATCCGGAAGATAGACCAGGAGCTTGGCACAGCTTCGAACGCTGGGTCAGCGGACCTGATTCGCTGGCGCCGGATCGTAGGAACGTACCAGATCACTATCCCGGTCCGTACGAAGGAAGTAATCCTCGTAGCGGAGACGCGCCTGCTGTCCGTGCTGCGTTGGATATTGCAATCGGTTCCGGCCGGCAACCGCTGGTATCCGGTGTTCAGCCGGTATGTAGGTCTCATTGGAGATCGCGTTGGCGGTCTCGGAGGTGACCCGAACGTGGTCAAGCCCTCGCCCGATGGTTCGGGGGGCGAGCCCGGTGTTGGGCCTGCTTCCGAGCCAGAGCCGACGAGACGCTATGACGGGAAGATTACCGGACTTATTTACGACTGCTTTGGCGATTTCGAGGGCTTCCTGCTAGATGATTGCGGCACCGAGCTCGTATTCCAGGCTCGGGAGCATCGGATTGAGGAGCTGGTACGCATCGCCTGGCGCGAACGGATCGCGATCACGGTGGTGAGCAGCGCCGCGCACCCGCGTCGCCCGCTGTCCCTCATCCTGCGGCGGGCCCCGGAGCCGTATCAGGCCTGACGTGAGCGCGGGCGCGCGCTTTCACTTCGCATGACATCGCTTATATGCGCCAGCCCGAATTCTCACTAGCTTTTTCTCCACGGGAGCTAACTGCAGATCCTTAATATCCTTAAGCAAGACCAGAGATCACGAAAGGAGACATCCAATGGCAATCACCGAGGTACGCATTCATCCCGCGATCGGCATCGCCAGAGTAGGTAACAGCGACTCCGACTTCTTCATCGGCCCGGAGCGACGGTGGGATCGCTCGGCGCCGACAGGCGGGTACAAGGACACGCAGTGCCGAATCAAGCGTCAAGCCGCACGTTTTCGCGTGTTCGGCTACGACAACGGCGTTCCGGTGGAGCTCACCACGGCCAATTCAACGGTCGCGTGGACCGTCCATCTCGTCAACCGCAAGGCCGTTGCACCGGGCTTCCCTAGCGGCACTCCGCGCAACAGCGGCTATACCGGCGCCGACCGCGACGGCCTTGCCATCGACCCCGACTCCCGGACGCTCGACGGGACCAACCAGCGCAAGGTGTTCGACAGCGGCACGTTCAAGGTCAAGAACCAGGCGGCAGTGACCGTCCCGCTCGGCGAGATCCGCACCGACAACGACGGTCGGCTTCTGGTCCTCGGCGGCTTCGGGAACTCCGGCTCGCCGTCGAACCACGCGCTTGGAAGTTTCGGCGACAGCGAAGAGTGGCACGACGACGTGTCCGACGGTCCCGTCACTGCGAAAGTGACCGTCGGTGGCCAAACCTTCACTGCAGCCGGCGCCTGGGTCATCGTCGCCCCACCCAAGTTCGCGCCACCGATCGATAACGTATTGCGTTACTGGGACATGCTGTTCGATGTGTTCGTCAAGGACGGCCAGCTGCAGGTGCCGGCAACGCCGTCCTATGTCAACGACATCTACCCGATCCTGCAAGGCGCGGCGGACACGCTGGCGGTTAATTCCGACGCCATCGGCCACCACGGGTTCACTCATCCGATGGCCGGGTCGTCGTCTGTCGTCAATCGACTCACGGCGACCGGAACCAGCCACATGCCCAAACTGGAGTCCGAGGCGAACAACGGGTTGCACGATCTGAAGCTCACCGACACGCAGATCGCGATCATGCAGAAGTGGGCAGCCAGCACGTTCAACAACGACTGGCACAGCGCCTGGGGCCAGAGCCCGCCACCCGACGCCACGATTACGCCGGATGGACTGGACAAGGCAGCGCTGGAGAACTGCGTCGGCGGCGCGCTGTTCCCCGGAATCGAGGCCGGCGCCTTCCTGCGCGACGCAACAAAGTTTCTGTCGGTGGCATTGGTCAACGCCGTGCCTTCGTTCCGAATCGACCACAGCAAGGTGTCCGCGGGCCAGGTGACACAGAGCATGGCCGTGCCATGGCAGTCGGATTTCCTGGCGTGCGCGACCTACTGGTGGCCCGTGCCGCGACCGAATCAGGTCAAGGTCGCCGGGCAGGGCACAAAAGATTGGACCCGGTCGGTAGCGAATACGGAGGAGTTCGTCGCCGGCAAGTGGAACAAGATGGGCTTCGTCACGCGGCAGGGCGGCGATCTGGTGGAAACCGACAGATGCGACACCGCAGACACGTGGGTCAGCCTGGTCACGCCCACGCTAATCTTCTACGATGTGCCACAGGGCCCGATGGGGACCACTCGCAAAGCGGCGCGGGCCATTGTGTTCGAGATCAGTTCGACCACTCCGGTCATTTTGAGCTTCACGACGCCGGCCGACCCGAGTCTGTCCCGATACACCGCGTCACCGTACACCCAGCCGTCGACTGGCGGGGCGGTCGCGACCGCTCGCTTGTGGATCATCTACGCGCCACCCAACGATCACCACAGCGTCACTGACAGCGTCACGGTGACTTGCACGCAGACGAGCCAGAGTTGGACGATCCCGATCACCGCGAACTCGGTGCCGCGCAAGACGGCGGCCGGCGCGCTGGTGCTGGACAAATCCGGTTCGATGAGCGAGGACCGCGGCGACGGTCTTAGTACCAAGTCGCAAAGCGTGCGCGACGCCGCCAACACGTTCATGGACGTGATGCTGCCTGGTGACGCGCTGTCACTTACCGCGTTCGACGACAACGCATCGGTGCTCGCGGGCCTGACGACGCTCGGCGATCCGACCGATCCGTTCGACACCAGCCGCAGCACGATGCGGGGAATCATTAACGGCGCCGGCCTAAACCCTGGCGGCAACACCTCCATCGGCGACGGGATCTTCGAAGGCCGGGGAACGCTGTCCGGCGCGACCGCGCAAGTGAAGTCGCTGGTCGTGCTCACCGACGGCAACGAGAACCGGACCAGGTGGATCGCCGATGTTGCGGATCAGATCAACGAGAACACCTACTCGGTTGGCGTGGGCACAGCAGCCAACACCAGCGCCGCGGCCCTCCAGACGATCTCGGGTAACCACGGCGGCTACCTGCTGATCACAGGCGCCGCGCTTGGCGGCGACAACGAGTTCCTGCTCAAAAAGTATTTCCTGCAGATCCTGGCGGGAGTCAGCAACGCAGAAGTAGTGCTCGACCCCATGGGCTTCATCAGCGCGCGGCAGGTGCAGCGCATCCCCTTCGTCATCTGCGACCAGGACAATCTGGCCGACGTGATCCTGCTTGCGCAGGAGCGCAAGTACCTGCGGTTTCTGCTGGAAACTCCATACGGCCAGCTGGTCGACCCGAACACAGCGCGCGCTGCCGGCGGCCAGTTCGACGCCACCGACCACGTGTCGTACTACAGAATCCCGCTGCCGCTGCCCGTCGATCCCGGCCGGCCGAGCCACGCCGGTGCGTGGAATATTGTGCTCGGCTACGGCCAGGGCATCGGCATCGACACGCACCTGGCGGCCGCGGCTATCCCACAACAGCGCTACTCCGTTGTCGTCCACACGTGGTCGGACGTGGCCTTCACTGCGGCTGCGGTCCAGGGCGGCTTTACTCCAGGTGCCACGGTTAGCTTAATCGCTGGGCTCAGCGCCGCGGGCATTCCGTTCACCGCGGGCTCGCACGTGCGCGCGGACATCACCAAACCCGGTGGCGCGGCGTTAACGCTGACCCTCCAACCGCAGGGCGACGAGTTCGTCGGCAAGTTCATCGCGACGGCGCCGGGCGAATACCAGATCAGGGTCATGGCGTCCGGACGCACCGACCGCGGGTTGCCGTTCACCAGGGAGCGCACGTTGTCGGCAGGCGTGTGGCGCGGTGGCGATACGCCACCGCGGGGCGGCCCCGACGACATCGGCAGCATCATCGACGACGGCCGCCGCCGCTGGTGCGCGTTCCTGCGTTGTGTTCTCCTGAGGCTCAGCAAGAACGATGCGCTGATCAAGCGCTGGAGAGAACTCGGCATCGACCCGAACGAGTTCGTCAAATGCGTGGAGCTGCTGTGCCGTGAGGAAGCGAATGCGACGCACATGGTGTCCGGCCCCACGTCCGAGGAGCTTCGCCGGCTGGTCGACGCGCTACATCGCGCGGTCATCGGGCAGCAACCACAGTGACGACAACTGGCCACGTGGATGTTGTCGTTATCGGTGGCGGGCCGGCAGGTGCGGTAACCGCACTGCTGCTAGCCCGCGCCGGCGCCGCTGTCGTGCTCTTCGAGCAATCGCGATATGACGCGCTCCGGTTCGGCGAGACGCTGCCACCGTCGGTGAACCCGTTGCTGCGTGAGCTCGGATTGTGGGAACGGTTTCGTGTGCTTCGGTCCGTGCCCTCGTACCAGACCGCGAGCGTGTGGGGTGCCGCCGAGCCAGCGGAGAGGTCGTTTGTGTTCAGCCCACACGGGCACGGCTGGCACGTCGATCGAGCACGCTTCGACCACATGCTTACAGAGGCCGCGGAGGATGCCGGGGCCCGAGTGCAGCGCGGCATCCGGGTGCGGAAAGTCAGCCGCACCGGAGACCGCCTGCTCGTCGAGGCTGCTAAACCGATCCGCGTCGGCGCAGTTGTCGATGCCACAGGCCGAGCGGCCAGGATCGCGAAAGCGCTCGGCGCGATCCGCGATCAACTCGATCGGCTGGTGTGCGCGGCCGTTGTCTTCGCAGTCGGCACGCAACAGGTTGGCGACACGTTCGTCGAGGCGGCGCCGAATGGCTGGTGGTACGCTTCGCCGCTCCCCGAAGGGCGTCGATTGATTGCGTTTTTCACGGATGCCCGTTACGCCGCTCGAGCCCGATTGGCGACCGCTGATGGCTGGGTCGCCGCGCTCGTCCAAACCGATCATGTCCGCCACCTCGCGCCAAGTCGTCCGGACGGCAAGGTCCACGTCGTGACCTGCGCGAGCCACGAGTTGCGACCCAGCACCGGACGAGACTGGATCGCTGTCGGCGACGCCGCACTCGCTGTCGATCCACTCTCCTCTAACGGCGTGACGTTCGCTCTGGGCTGCGCCACCGCTGCCGCCGACGTGCTGCTTGGCGGAGACCGGTTGGCCTACCAAGGACTCATTGCCACCGAGGCACGCCAATACCGACAGATGCGGACCCAGATCTACGGCTGGGAGGATCGCTTTGCTGACAACGACTTCTGGCGTACACGGGGCCACCTCACAAAACCTAAATCCGAAGTTGAGTTCAAAAAGTGAGTGAAATCATGCCGCATTGGTTGTTGGCGGCTCCAGGGCGGATAACCGAAACAATGGCAATCAAATCGTCCACATTGTTGACGTTGACCATCCGTTCAAGCGTACACATGGCGGGGTTTTCGATATGGTGAACGCCACGCGCTTCGCCAGCTGCGATCATTCGCCGAATCTCCGGATCATCCCAAGGGTCGAGTCCTATCAGGTCCACGTCGAGGCCTCGGACCTGACAGCTTCACCGAAACCAAGCGGAGGGAGACTCGTCGCTGCCAAGCCTTTTTGAGCAAGCACTTGGGATAAATCTTGCAACCCGATGGCCCGGAGCGCTATGTAAGACGGGTCGGCATTCCTTGTAACCCAACCTGAGTGTAACTCCTTGAAGCAGCGGAATATGGGCGAACCGACGCAAATCAAATGGCGGATCGTGGGTGAAGAGTTCTCTAGCTGTCGGAAAAAGCGAGGTGCTGCCCTCAGAGCTAACTGCGCGAGTCGGTGAGGTTTCCCCATGTACGACGACCTAGTGCTAACCAAGCTGCTGTGGCAGGATCGCGCTATAGTCATAGGCTTTTCCTGATGGGCTTGGGTGGCTGGATAGCCCTTTCGGGCGGAGCTTAGGCCGGGGGTGCGCTCTAGGCAATGGGAAATTGGCCTAACTTTTCAATGCAGCGGTTTAATATGCTCCGTGTCCCAGAAAGCCGTTCTGATCGCGGCTTTAAACTAACAACATAAACAAAAGTTATTGTTATGACACAAAAACTAAAAATGGGGATGGTAGGCGGCGGGAGAGACGCCTTTATCGGCGGTGTGCACCGCATGGCGGCCCGGCTTGATGGAGAGATTGAGCTTGTGGCCGGGGCGTTTTCATCAGATCCGGAAAAAGCGAAGCGCTCAGGCGAAGATTTGTCGCTCGAATCAGAGCGTGTCTACCGCGACTACCAAACGATGGTGGAGACCGAAGCGAGGCTGCCCGTTGGGAAGCGCATCGACTTCGTGTCGATAGTCACTCCAAACCACCTCCATTTCCCGATTGCAAAACTGTTTCTCGAAGCCGGGTTCAACGTGGTTTGCGATAAACCGATGACCTTCGATCTGGGGGAAGCGTTGGCACTGCGCGACCTGGTCAAGAAATCAGGGAAGATCTTTGCACTGACCCACAACTACACCGGTTATCCTATGGCAAAGGAAGCTCGAGAGCTGGTGCAACGCGGCGCGTTGGGTACCATTCTAAAGGTCGTAGCGCAATACCCACAAGGTTGGCTGCTTCGGCCAATCGATGCCGAGGGTCAAAAGCAAGCGGTGTGGCGGACTAACCCAGAGCAAGCGGGTGCTTCCGCTTGCGTCGCTGACATTGGCACTCACGCAGAGAATCTTGCACGATATATTACATCTCTAAGAATTGAGGAGTTGTGCGCGGATTTTACGACCTTCGTCGAGGGGCGCCGCTTGGAAGACGATGCCAGCCTGCTGTTGCGGTACAAAGGGGGAGCTCGTGGAGTTCTTTGCGCCTCCCAAATTTTGGCTGGTGAGGAAAATGACTTCAACATACGAGTGTATGGAACCAAAGCGTCTCTCGAATGGCACCAGGAAAGCCCGGACCACTTGATCGTCAAGTACCCGGATGCCCCCAGACAGGTCTTGCGGCGTGGGAGTGCTTACGTAAGCGATGCGGCTCGCCGCGCTACGCGGTTGCCGCCGGGTGGTCCCGAAGCCTTCATCGAAGCGTTTGCGAATATTTACCGGGAAGCGGCGAGGGCAATCCGCGCCGAGGTCAACGGCAATCTGACTCCGGAAGATTTGGATTTTCCGACCGTCGATGATGGTCTGGAAGGCATGGCGTTTATTACCACGGCGGTTCAGAGCGCAAAAGCCGGAGGCGTCTGGGCAAAAATGCCCGCCTTCACCTAAAAATGTCCTCGGGAGCCTCTCCTGCAGAAATGGGAAGGGCAACCTGCTCACGAAATCGATGTGCCTGTTGGACGTTGATGGGTAAGGATGTATCGATCACTGCCCGTAGTCGGGTTCGATGTCAGCTCCGATGATCAGCCGAACCGCGGTTAGTTGCTGCCCGGTCTTAAGCTTCTTTTTGGAAAACGCGGCGCGTTGTTCCTGCGTCACCGGAATCTCGATCACGAGAGATTGGCGGAGTTGGGCGAGCGCATTGGAGAATTGCCGGGGAAAACCTGCGATGGGCCGACCGTCCGCGGTTCGCGTGGCGGCAACCGTCAGTTCGCCGGGATCGTTTCCGTCGGTGCACGTCGCGGCCACTCGCACGGTGAATCCGAGAGTCGGCAGCTTCCCCGTTACAAATCGAGTCGCCCCCTTCGGCCCCGTCTGCCAGCGGGGTCCAGGCAGCGGCTGTGCAAGATGATCAGGAGCCGAGAAGGCCTTTTCCCCAAGCGACATGCCGGATATAGTCTCGCGAAACACGTAACGCACCTCGCAACCGAAGGGCGGAGGGAGATAGCCCGGTGCTCCGTCCGCTCCGAGAGCCGCGCGATAGCTCGCCGCAATAGCTAGCAGCAGGGGCAGGATGCGAATGGCGGGAGACAAACGCATAAAGGGCAAGCGAGTCAGCGGTG
>Ga0210383_10001532_pt1 | contig 21126 bp, 17 predicted proteins | sample IncBWC14OmetaG_FD_160072 | JGI IMG/M metagenome (GOLD analysis project Ga0210383, IMG submission 160072) | Forest soil microbial communities from Barre Woods Harvard Forest LTER site, Petersham, Massachusetts, United States - Inc-BW-C-14-O ... | reverse complement strand
CGGCGCAGAATGGCGCCTGCCGCCGCGCTCCCAAATATGAGCGCAGCCGCGGTCAGGTGTCGGACGCCGAATATCACCGATAAGGCCACAGCGCCCACCGCGGCCGCTAGAGTAAAGAGCCAAGCCGGCGTAGGCGGCGCTTCTGCAATCCTGCTGATTGCTCCCATAACGTCAGCTGGAGCCAGCTGGCCACCACACAACTGCTGAACCGTTCCCAAAGTTGAAGCCACGCGGTCCATGTCCACACCGGCAGGATCGGCCTCAATTGCTGAAATGAATTTGCCGTCGGCATCCTCAGTTTGAACTTCCAGTTCCCCCCAACGCGGAAGCGTCCTTACGCGAAATCCCAGACAGTTGCCCAATCGTTCCGCGGCGTCCAAAGTCTGCTGCGTGGATTCGCCGTTGATAAATAACACCCGAGCAAACCCAAGGACTACATTTGAGCATTCCTCCCGCGTCATCGTTGCCCCCGATGACTGCGGTCTAGCCCCTGCTGAAGTCATCTAAACCTCCGAATGGCGAGACAGATTGAGCCAGCAGCCTAGGCAGCGACGGGCGACGCCACGTAGGGCCGGACCATTTTCTTCGGATCCACTACGCTATCGAATTCAGCTTCTGTCACGAAGCCGAGCTTCAGGGCTGCGGCTTTGAGAGTGAGGTCGTTGTCATTCGCATAATGGGCAATCTTCGAAGCCTTGTCATAGCCGATCACCGGCGAAAGTGCCGTGACTAGCATGAGAGACTCTTCGACGTATTGATTGATCTTCTTCAGATTGGGCTCGGTGCCCTCCACCAGGAACTTCCGAAAGTTCGTGCATGAATCGGTCAGGATCGTGATCGAATGGGTCACATTGAAGATGATCAGTGGCTTGTAGACGTTCATTTCGAGGTAACCGCCGGCGCCGCCAAAGCCAACGGCCGTGTCGTTCGCCATCACCTGGACAGCCACCATCGCGAGGGCTTCGGCCTGGGTGGGGTTTACCTTCCCGGGCATGATCGAGGAGCCAGGTTCGTTTTCTGGAATCTTCAGCTCGGCGAAACCTGCTCGGGGACCGCAAGACATGAGACGAATGTCGTTGGCGATTTTGTAGAGTGAAACGGCCAGTGTGCGCAGTGTGCCAGAAAGCTGCACCAGTGCGTCGTGAGCCCCTTGCACCGCGAATTTGTTTGGCGCCGTGACAAACGGAAGGCTTGCGAGCTTGGCGATCTCGGCTGCGGCGGCCTCGGCGAAACCGGGTGCGGAATTGATGCCGGTTCCAACTGCAGTGCCTCCGAGGGCGAGACGATAGACACTCTTCAAGGCATCTTCGATCCGCTCAAGATCGTCGGCGAGCACGGATTCGTAGCCGGACCACTCTTGCCCAAGAGTGAGCGGCGTGGCGTCCTGCATGTGCGTGCGACCGATCTTGACGATGTCGTCCCACTTTTCTGCCTTTGCGGCAATTGCATCACGCAGTTGCTCCACCGCTGGGACCAGCCGCTGTTTCACGTTGACCGCAGCCGCAATACTCATGGCCGACGGGAAGGAGTCGTTCGACGACTGAGCCATATTTACATGATCGTTTGGATGCACTGGCGTCTTGCTTCCCAGCGGCGTGTCGGCGATCTGGCTGCAGCGGTTGGAGATCACTTCGTTGACGTTCATGTTGAACTGAGTGCCGCTGCCTGTCATCCAGACATGCAATGGGAACATATCATGGTGCTGGCCGGCGAGAATTTCGTCGCAGACTTGTACAATCAGATCGTGGCGTTCTTGATCGAGGCGCTTACCGGCAAGGTTTGCATTGGCCGCGCCTTTCTTCAGAATCGCGTAGGCCGTAATCATTTCGCGGGGAATCAGGTCCTGGCCAATGCTGAAGTGTTCGAGCGAACGCTGCGTCTGTGCGCCCCAGAGCTTATCGGCGGGAACGTTTACCTCGCCGAGACTGTCTGTTTCTTTGCGAATTTCTGTCATCTTATTTCTCCTTGTTTTTGGATTTCGGGTTAAGCCACTACCTCCAACTGGTTCTTCAGACCTGCTGACTGTTTGATTTCCTTTCAACCAACTACCCGTTAATCCCGGCATTGGTTCGCTCAAAAGTTGATTTTTGTGTGGAATCCACACACCAGGGCATTATTCGAAGTTCCTCCCGTGTTTATGTAGTACTGCACGACGGGTTGGAGAGTGATCGCATGGGGAAACTCTACGAGAATGTTTGCCTCGAAGCCGTGCTCCGCGTTGTGTGCTGAGACTACGGGAGGTGAGACGGGAAACGACTGGTTGATTCCGTTGCGGACGTAGGCGAGACCGATGAGATTATGGAGGCGGATCGGTAGTGGCTCATTAAAACGGGCGCCTACCGTGAAAACCTGGTTGTTCCTGCTTCGGTCGCGCGGTGACCAGTCGGCGTTGAGGGTCGCGTCGAGTCCTTTGCTTCCATCGCGCGATGTGCGGTAAATCGCTTGGTTCGCTTCCGCATAGATCAGGTAATTGCCAGAAACAGGCGTGGGGCTTGATGTTGAGGTGAACTTGCCAGGATTATAGACAGCACCGAATTGGTATAGGCCAGAGTAACCCTTCCGGACTTCGACGTTGTCTTGGGCACGGACAGCGGAGGCGTCCTTCCCGGGGCTGTAACCGATCTCTGAAGCGGAGGATGCATCTCCCTGAAACTGTGGTACCAATCCTGTTGGATTAATCGAATATGGGTTCCGCACTGAAGCGAAAACCATTGATTTCAGATAGAGATGAGGCAGCGGAATCACGCGCACCTCGGCAGCTGGCGTCGATGGTGGATCGAAGCTTTCATAAACAGTCGAGAACAGGTTGGGAAATGCATACTGTAACGGCTCGAAAATAAAGGATGGGCTGAATAATTGAGCTCCATAGAAGTCCTGTGGGGCGAATTGCCCGAAGCGCACTACTAGACGGTCCTCGAACGACCTCTTCTCAAGCCACCAGGAATCGAGTCGAAACGTGTTCGCACTCGCTAAGCCACTGGGTCCTGTAATCGTGCCCAGATACTGCCCGAGATTACCTCCGCCCTGATACACGGCGGTGGCATGAACGAACAGGCCATGAATTCCTGCAAGTCTGCCGAGGTCGAGATCCACCGTGCCCCGGACCCGTTCGAAGACCGCAAGCCGCTCTTTTTGGGTGCTCCGGACGTTCCAGAGCGAATCGCTCACATATTCCACGTTCAAGTTGAAACCTCTTTGCAATAGCCTATCGCGCTCCCCGTTCCAACTGCCGAAGAAGTGCGGCTGGGCTTCAGGCGCATGCTCGCCTTTGTCTGCTCCTGCCAGCGTGTCATTTATGACTCCCGACTGCGCGGTTGCGATACCGGGGCAGAGGACAAATAGGCAGATGCTCACCGTCAAGATAACTTTGTAAGGATCACGACTCATAACATGTTCGTCTTCTGCACGCGGGCCGATTCACGCCCGAGCGCAGGAGCCTAAGGACGAGAAGCTTGTGCTCGTCTCGCTCTCGCCCCTTAGACTCACTCCCACCTGAGGGCAAATCGGCAACCGCAGAGTGGTTATGGGAGTTCCAGGTTGTCGAACAACTTCACGCCCCGCTCGGCGGCGCTTCTGCCGCTTGCAGGATTGGTGCCCGTCACAACACGGCCGGAAGAAATCGAGTAATCGTCAAATGCGCCAACCGATCCGCTATAGAACGCACCAGCCGCAGTGACGGCTTCAACTACGGGAACGACTCCATCCGCTCTCAACTTGTCCAGGATTCGAAAGATGAGTTCGCCTTCAATGGTGAATCCGGTCACTGTCTTGCCGTAGATAATGGATTTACCTGTCTTGGAGTCGATGATGCCCGGCAAGATCGCTGGCCCATGGCAAACCGTACCTACGATGCCGCCGCGGTTCCACACATCGGCAGCGATTGCTTGTAAACCTTTCGCCGTCGGGTAGTCGTACAAGGCCGAGTGGCCAGCGGAAGCGAAGAAGAATCCGTAGTCTTCTTTTTTCAGATCGGATGCCTTCTTTAGCTGTGACTTTATGTTGACCATGAACGGATGCTTGGGATTATTCAAGATCGCGTGGTCACTTCCGGACAGGAATGGAGGCGTGAGTGAGATATCGTCGAACGCGCACGTGCCGGTTTCGGATGCCAAGTCCACTTCGAATCCTGCGGCCGTCAGCACTTCGTACGGATGCAGCGCTTCCACGAAGAACACGCCTGTCTTGTGGCCGCCGGGATAGATGGCACCATTGAAGCTGGAAACTGCGATAAGGGCTTTGCGGGGTAGCTTTTTTGGCATGATGTTTTCCTTTATCTTTCTTCGTTTCGTGAATCTTCGGAATAAAACCTCGATTAACCTTGAGAGCGCGTCGATCGAGCTCCCGCCCTGATAGCTGCGCCGTTCCTATCTGGCCGTGGATGCGGTTGCGGTCTTGGCTGCCGCTTTTGCTGCTTCGGTGATCACGTCCGCAACCTTCTCAGGTTCTTGCAGCATAGCGACATGGCAGGTGGGCAGCTTAACCGCGACTCCACCGGCTCGCTTTGCAGCATCTTCTTCCATCGCGGGGCTTAACGTGCGATCGTTCATCGAGATCACGTGCCACGAAGGCTTTGACTTCCAAGCGGCGTGAGTCAGCTTCTCATCGAACATCGGTCCGTAAGTCTGTCCTTGGACTGCAAGCACGAGGCGCCGCTCTGCCATGGGAAGTCCATCTGCGAAATCATTAATGACGCCCGCTTCAGACAGCGAGGCGAAATGCTGCGCATCGACCTTAATTTCTTTCAGTACCGGGGTTGGGCCGAATGGCTCGCTGGTTTGATTTGCGGACGTACCGATCTCGGGCATCCATGCTGCGACGTAAACGAGCCCAACGACCTTGGGGTCGTCTCCGACTTCGGTAATGACAGCACCGCCCCAGGAGTGACCTACCAAGATCACGGGACCATCCATAAGGGCAATGATCCGGCGAGTGGCGCTTGCATCATCGGCGAGTGAGGTTAGTGGGTTTTGGACTGCGACGACATGAAAGCCGCGCTTTTCCAGGATCGGAATGACTTTTCCCCAACTGGTTCCATCTGCGAAGGCGCCATGAACTAAAACGATGTGTTTCACAGGTTGCGATTGCGTTTGCGCATGGTTCACACCAGAGAGAGCTGCTACTCCGATGCTCCCGGCGAGAAGTGTTTTAGCGAGATTCATAACTAATCCTCCTGAGCTGAATTTGTTTCGTTGAGTTCAAGAGCGCGCTCGCGACCCAAGAGCGCCACAAACGAACCATTGAGGTAGAACTACCTGCCTTGCACATCAGCGAAATCAATCGTCACAACTGTGATATTCCCGCCATCGAGATTTGCCAATTCCATCTTCATGGAACGAGATTCCCGCTCACGAATAGGCCTGTCGTTGATCTGAAGAGGTTAACGTGCGTTATCTATCAGCCTAAACACGGCAAGGTGTTTGCATCTCGAGACGCGTTGCACCGGCCGGTTCACGAAACGTGCGCGCACATGGGGCCGCTAGTGCAAGAAACATGGAATTGAACAGTTCCACAAAGTCCCGGAAGATACGCCGAGTGACTACATCGTGAGCGACCTGTCCAGTCGACGCGCGCGCCACGCCACTTTCACAACCCTTGGATTGAATTTCGCGAAGCACAGGGAGATGGTCATGAAAACAAGAAACACCCACGCTGTAAGTGTTAGGCCGATGAGCCCCTGCCTCCGACTTTTCATCCAGTCCCTATTGGCTGAACACGGCGCTGAAATCACTATCGACGAATGCCAGGACGATGACGCGATCGTGGGGAGCAATGCCTTCGCGTCCAGCGCTCCCCTGGCGGCTGACAAAAACTACAACTAAGGAGATTTCAATGAAAACCGAATCCATCGTGCATAAACAAACTGAACTCGTTGCCTATACCCGAACCAGCGACCTCGGTCGCGACGCTGTTGGCGCCATCTCAGCCAATCTCCGCCAGCTCTTGGCCGACGTCTTCGCGCTTTATCTGAAGACAAAGAACTTCCACTGGCACATGACGGGCAGCCATTTCCGCGACTATCACCTGCTCCTCGACGAACATGGAGAGCAGATCTTCAGCATGACCGATGACATCGCCGAGCGAACTCGCAAGCTTGGTAGAACTACTCTTCGATCCATCGGCGATATCGCCAGCAACCAGCGCCTGAAAGATAACAACGATGTGGCAGTCGCGCCCGTGGATATGATCCTCGAGTTGGCCGCTGACAATCAGCGACTTCTCGAATTCATGCGCCAGTCACACGAACTCTGCGATCAGCACAACGACGTAGGGACGACCAGTCTCATAGAGGTGTGGATCGACCAGACTGAGCGTCGCGTTTGGTTCTTGTCGGAAGTCGCGAACGACCAGCCTCACCAACATCCGTAAATCCAGCACATATATAAGGAGCGCCAATGTCCGCCTGTTCACACCTGAATCAAATCAAAGCTACCGACACCAGCATTCGCGTCTGTAAAGAGTGCATTGAACGAGGCGACACATGGGTACATCTCCGACTCTGCCTCGAATGCGGCCACGTAGGCTGCTGCGACTCCTCAAAAAATAAGCACGCGACTAAACATTTCCATCACACCGATCATCCGCTACTCCGTTCCATCGAACCCGGAGAGTCCTGGATCTGGTGTTACAAGGACAACTTTTCCCCCGGAGAGATAGAAGGCGGCGAAGTGATCGAAACCGCTAGTTAACTGAAGCCGAAACGCCAAGATCGGTCAACAGCCGACGTTACCGGAAGTCGAAAGAGCAGCGAAACCACGATAGGAGAAGAATTATGCCAAAAGTGTTTATCAACTACCCTGAAGGAACGTTTTCCGCGAGTGCGCTTGACGCACTAGCCGGAGAAATCACAACAATCGGGCGAGAGTGTGAAAAGTTGCCCGACACGCCCTACGTCCGTAGCAATATTTGGGTTTATGCCAGGGAATACGGCGCAGGCAAGGTATACCACGGCGGAAACCCGCGAGGAACGAAGGTCATTACTTTGGAGGCCAATGTTGTTGCAGGCGCTTTGGGTGCTGACTCCAGGAAAGAGCTGATCGCACGCCTCACTGAGGCCATCGGAAAACATGCAGGTATTCTGCCGCAAGAACGCGTCCCCGTGTACGTTGTCATTCGTGATGTTCCGCCCGAGAGCTGGGGAATGTTCGGAAAACCGATTACCCTTGAATCTCTGCACAATCCTCCACCGGATGCAATACCCGTGTAGGCAGCATTTTGTTCTGGAAACAAAAAAAGCGACGACCGATTGCTCGGTCGTCGCTTTTTGATACCTATCCGGATTTAGTCCGGAACGAACTGAGTATCCGCGCCAGGCGCAAAAATGACATATGCGCGCCTCCACGGATCGTCGTTCAGCAATCGCCATTTATGTCCCGTGCCGGTGTGGTCCACAGCGATGAGAACATCACCTGGTTTGAGCGTGAACATCTCACCGCCCTTGGTCGTGAACTCCAAAATGCCACTCAGCGTGAGGACGTACTGCGGAACGGGGTCGTTATGCCAGTCATAATTGGAATGGGCGGCAGTCTCCTTGAAATGGATGGATGTCGCGTTGACGAGAATGTCCGGACGCACCGATCCAGGTGTCACATGTGAGTCGCCATCGGAGCGGGTATAGAGGCGATAAGCGCGAATCATATTCACTCCTTCGATGCATTGAGAGGTCAGGCCACCAGAGACGACGCCTGAGTCGGTTGGTCTGGCAAGTTAACAATGTTGAGAGCGGCAGCAGTGTCGGCTCTTACTTTCCTGCAGAGCTCAGTGTTCGTGATGAGTGATTCGCCATAGGAGGGGATCATCTTGCGGATCTTGTCAATCCAGCCACCATGCTCAAGCTGATTTGTGAAGCAGCGCTCGATGACGTCCAGCATGATTGCAACCGACGTAGATGCTCCAGGGGATGCTCCTAGCATCGCGGCCAGCGATTGGTCTTCCGCACTGACAATTTCGGTTCCGAACTGAAGAATGGCGCCGTAAATGGGGTCCTTCTTTATAATCTGCACACGCTGCCCAGCCACTTCCAGACGCCAGTCCTGTTCGTTCACCGCCGGATAGAACTCCTTGAGAGCTGCGAATCGCTCTTCCTTGGATTCCAATACTTGCCCGATGAGGTATTCGGTCAAAGCGACATTGTCTTTGCCGACTGCAAGCATAGGCAGCAGGTTCTCCGGATCGATGGAACCAAACAGATCCAGATACGATCCATGCTTCAGGAACTTCGTGGAGAAGCCAGCGTAGGGTCCAAAGAGCACCGAAACCTTTCTGTCAACGTGGCGGGTATCCAGGTGGGGAACGGACATCGGAGGTGAGCCGACAGATGCTTTGCCGTAGACCTTTGCGTCGTGCCGGGAAGCTACTTTGTCGTCATCGCAACGAAGCCAAATTCCGCTTACTGGGAAACCTGCATACCCGTGCGCCTCGCGAATACCAGATTTTTGTAAGAGAGGCAGAGAGCCGCCGCCGGCACCGACAAATACGAATTTCGTTTCGATCTCCGTTGTTTCTCCCGTTATCTCGTCGCGTACCGTGACATTCCAGCGAGCTCCCGTCCGAGATCCCGTCGCCCGGTTCAGACTCTGCACTCGATGTAGGAACTCGATGGAAAAGCCTTCGGTACGGCGGAGAGAATCGAGCAAAACAGAAGTCAGGGCGCCGTAGTCGACGTCGGTACCGGTGCGCATCCGCGTGGCAGCAACGGTATCGTTTGGGTCGCGCCCATCCATGACCAACGGAAACCATTCGCGTAACCTGTTCTTGTCGTCCGTATACTCCATTCCCTGGTAGCAAGGACTTGCAGTAAGCGCCGCGTATCTTTTCTTGAGGAACTCGATATTGGCGTTCCCCCGCACAAAACTGCAATGCGGTACGGGATGGATGAAGGCTTGCGGATCTTTGATCGCGCCTTCTCGCACAAGAGAGGCCCAGAATTGCCGGGACAGGTCAAACTCCGTGTTCACCGCAAGCGCTTTGGAGATATCGATGTTTCCGGAGCGGTCCTCGGGAGTGTAGTTCAGCTCGCACAATGCTGCGTGTCCAGTTCCGGCGTTGTTCCAGGCGTTCGAGCTCTCTTGAGCTTCAGAACCCAGAACCTCGTAGATGGCGATCTCCATAGATGGATCGAGACGTTTGAGAAGTGCTGCGAGAGTTACGCTCATAATGCCGGCGCCGATGAGCACCGCATCCTGCTGTTTCAACGACTCCATGAGTGAATCCTCCTTATCCTGACTGGCATGCTCCACCAAGACGACTCGGCCATGTGGCCGAGTCGGCGAAATCGGGTGGGCGTTTCTCTGCGGCGAGACCCAGCACAGGGACCAATAGCAGCATGTTAATGAGGCCGGACTGTCGCTGCAATTCCAGATTTATGGAATATCCAGTATCAGATCCGTGGAGTTACAGTCGCGGCAATCGCGCAAAAGAATGCGCTGAAACCGATCAAAGATGCGAGTGGTATGGCGCTCTAACACCACTTGACTTGCGCAACTTCAAGGAGGTCGGCATGGCTGGTTCGGGCAGAACACAAAATCCTTTCCCTCTCAAGTCAGTGGTGGTGATCGGAGCGACGATTAGCATTGCAGCGGTCGCTTTCGCCTATACGGCGGGGTGGCTGACGCCACACAGATTAACGCCAACAAAGCTGGTGGCCGCATTGCTGCCTCCAAAAGGGCCGGCGTTAGGCCATCGCAGGAATCACGCGAAGGGGATTTGCTTTACCGGGACGTTCGATGCCAATGGGGAAGGCTCGGAACTCTCCAAAGCGAAGGTGTTCGAACCTGGCCAATACCTTGTCGTTGGGCGGTTCAATATCGCTGGGCCTGACCCCAAGGTTCCTGACGCAATGGTGCCAGTACGTGGGCTCGGCATCCGCATCATGGGCCCGGATGGGCAAGAGTGGCGGAGCGCGATGATCGACGCGCCCGTTTTTGCGGCTCCCACACCGCAGGCCTTTTTTGAATTCTTGACCGCGAGTTCGAGCAAAGATCCAAACGCTTTCAAAGAGTACAGTTCCGCGCATCCGGAGATCTTGACGTTCATATCGTGGGTCAAAGGTCACAGTCGAACCGAGAGCTGGACCGAAGACCGCTTCAATAGCCTCGATTCGTTTGTTTTCATCGATAAGTCCGGGGCGAAGAACGTCGTCCGTTGGTCGTTCATCCCTTCCGCGAAGCCTGTCACAATTTCGTCCGAAGAACTGGCGAAGCGCGAACCCGATTTTCTAGATGAGGACATCATTCAGCGTGTCGGCACGGCGCCTCAGAACTGGAATCTCATGATTACCGTCGCGAACCCAGGTGATCCTACCTCGGACCCTACGAAAGCGTGGCCCGCCGATCGCCGATCGCTTGATGTTGGAACACTTACGGTGCAGCAGATCTTGCCAGAAGTCGATGGCCCTTGCCGTGACATCAACTTCGACCCATCTGTGCTGCCTCCCGGAATCACCACGTCCGATGATCCGTTTCCCGCAGCGCGCTCGGCCGCGTACCGCGTGTCGTTCAACGGTCGCATGGCCGAATCTTCGTATTATCCGCATACGCAGACAGGGGGAAAGCAATGACCACTCTCCGCACTCGGTTCGCGGCGCCTCAACGGTTTCTCCACTGGTTCATGGCTGCATGCATCATTTCTATGCTGTTCATCGGTGCAGGCATGATCTCGACTGTCGCTCCGAAATATCTGACGCTGATCCAGATTCACAAGCTGCTTGGGATTGCTATTCTCGTGTTGGCACTGATTCGGTTAGCACTGCGCGCTCACTACGGCGCCCCGGCGCTTCCGGCCGATCTTCCGATACCCATGAAGCTAGCTGCGGAGCTGTCGCAGTACGTTTTCTATGCGCTGATGATTGGTATGCCATTGATCGGCTGGGGTATGTTGTCAGCCGCATCGCACCCGGTGATACTTTTCGGGATCGTGCATCTCCCGCCGATCCTGCCGCTCAATGCGAATCTATATTCGCTGCTACGACGGACTCACTACTTCCTTGGGTTCGCCTTCTTCGCGCTCATTCTGATGCACGTTGCAGCTCTCCTCTTTCACAAACTTGTCAGAAAAGATGGCATCTTCGAAGCGATGGCGCCCTCATTCATCTCTCACCAAACCGACGAACTAATACAAAGAAACCAGTGACTGTCTCTGACGTCACGTTGATGGGCCTGGAAATGCTGGCCGTGAACGGGACTAATGCGATTGGGAGCATCCGCGGCGGAGGATCGACGCAACGAACTCACAAGGTCCATGCGCGACTCTTTCAGTGAAAGATTGATATCTAGAACGAAAGGTTCGGGCCGCCACACGGGCGGCCCGAACATACTAACGGAGTTGGCATCAGGCGATTTGCCGATCGCGTGTTGTGACTCCCGGCGTGGTGGACACGGGGGTCTCTGGCTTCATCTCATACGACCTCTGCAAACTCGGAGGCCGAGTTCCGAGACCGTCCCTGATTTTCTTGCTCCATGGAGCATCGATGAGATGTTTCGTCTCCTCGAGCATCGACTTTGGTTCGAGATTGCGATAGGTTTCAACCTCGCCTGCGGCCACGGCTGTCAGCGTGGCATAGACCGGTTCGGGATCGAACTGAGCACGGGGGAAGGCAAGCTTCGAATAGTCGAACAGCCGCTCGGAAGGATCATCCTCCCAACTCTTCCACGTCTCAAAGCCGCGGTCGTTGAAACCCGTGAGGAAGGGTCCGGGATTCACGGTTGCGACCTCGATGCCGAACTCCTGGAGCTCAAGACTCATCGTCTCCGCGACCGCCTCGACCGCATGCTTCGAGGCGGAATAGATGCCGGTGAAAGGGTTCGTATTCAGGCCCTCCCGAGAGGATACCCAAACAATACGACCCTTACCGCGTTTGACCATCTGCTTGCCGATCCCCTGAGTCAGTAGCAGGGGCCCAATCACGTTGACCTCGAACTGATTACGCATATTCGTCCCTGGGATGTCGAGGACCGAGCCGCCTTCCAGAACGCCGGCATTGTTCACCAGAATCTCGACATTCCAGGCGAGGGCTTTCTTGCGATCTCCCTCATTTGTCACGTCAAGCTTCTCGACCTTAAGGCTGACACCGCGGGCGGCAGCTTGGCGCTTCAAGGTCTGGACCTGGGCCCAGATCTCGACCGTGGCGATTACATCGAATCCCTTCTCCGCAAGTCGCATTGCGGCCTCATATCCAAAACCTGTGCCTGCTCCTGTAATCAAAACCTTCTTCATGGTCGTCTCCTTTTAGGGTGTTTTGGCAGCTCAATCTAACGCGTATCAAAGATAGTGTGAGGTTAATCAAGGTAATGCCTTGTCCATCGCCGAGCTCTCCATTTGACCCACTTGAAATGGGTAAAGGTTATTCCTGATCGAAACCATGGTGGACACGTCTTCAGGTATTGAGCATCGGAGTTGCGCTGCGGATTCCCCATTGCGCATCTCATGAAAGATTGGCTCGAGTTTAGTCGACATCCGAACAAGGTCTGCCAATGAACCCGCTTTCATCTTTCTCATTACCCGACCACGATGAACCTGGTACGTGTTCTCTGCGATACCGAGCTCTGCGGCGGCCTGCTTGTTCAAGAAGCCCGCTGTTGTGTAGCGAAACACCTCTGTTTCTCGGGGTGTAAGAGATTTCCAGCAAGCTAGCAAGGCTATGCGTTCAAATCGCTCATCGCGATTTCTGCGGTCTACAGCAAACGCGAGCTCAACATCCGCCATCAACTGGGTGTAATCGAGCGGTTCGATCATAAAGTCGATGGCTCCGTTCTTCATGGCGCGAACACCGGACATAGCGTCGCCATGCTCGGTGACGAAGATGATGGGCGGAGCATCGCCCCCAGCTAGCTTCCTTTGAATTTCAAGTCCATTGAGATCAGGGAAATCCAAATCAAGTATCAGGCAAGCGATTCGCTCATCCCTTGCCGTCGCCATGTATTCGGCAGCCACAAATCCGGCAGCCGACCCGAACGAGACGACACCAATTCTGTGTGACAGGAAATACTGGCTGAGCCTCTTCGCTCTCGCAGGATCGTTGCTGACAACATACACAATCTTCTCTATGGGTCGCATCGAAGCACCGTCCAGGTGAATACAGACTCGATCATCGTTGACTATCGGATTAAACTTGGGCTTCAAAACCATATTCCTTTGGCTATTCGTGCAGCATGAGATAACATTTTGTTCGCCAAAACAGGCCATTTTCGAATGGCTCAATACATATCGGAATCCCCGACCTTGCCGGGGAAGAAACAAGACTGTCCGGCAGGATACCTTCGCATGGACGTGCCGACTGCAGTTGCGTTGCCGGAGCTTGTGCTTTCACCTGGGATCGCGACCACGTCCCGGACGTCGCGGTCCGTAAGACGCCTTCGCCGCTGAGAGTTGCATTTTTCGTCGGTTCGCCACAAGACATCTCGGCGTTATTTTTTTATTATTCGCAGTCCCAGGGGCGAATGTTAGGCTCCAGCAGGCAAGCGCAATCCCCGTGTAATTCGTTGCAATGTTGGTGCGTTATGATCTATCCGGCGTAAGGCGGTTATGCCCATTCCCCTCTCAGAACGAGTGCGATTCGGAAGGTTCGAGCTGAACCTCCAAACCGGCGAACTTGTCTCGAATGAGGTTGATGGCACGGCGCCTCAGAAGGTTCTGCTCAGAGAACAGCCTTTCCAAATTCTTCGCCTTCTTATTGAGCACGGGGGCAAGATCGTGACCCGGGATGAGATCAAGAGGCTGCTGTGGCCGAATGACACTATTGTCGATTTTGACCGCAGCATTAACGTCGCGATGGCAATACTCCGCAAGGCTGTCAGCGACAGTGCTGAGAGTCCCAAGTATATTGAGACCCTCCCGCGCCGAGGATATCGCCTCATTGTTCCGGTCGAATGGCAGGAGAGCAAGGGGGACATCCCAAAGGTAGACGATCCGCAAACCTCACCCCTTGCGACGGATGGAGTTACCGGCAAACGCATTTCTCATTATCGGGTTCTGGAAGTCTTGGGAGGGGGAGGAATGGGGGTGGTGTACAGGGCTGGGGATCTGAAACTTGGCCGTCTCGTTGCCCTCAAATTTCTACCTGAGGAAGTTGCTGAGCATCAGCAGGCGATTCAGCGGTTTGAACGAGAAGCGCAAATCGCCTCAGCGCTTAACCATCCCAACATTTGCACGATCTACGGGATTGAGCAGTACCAGGGCCGGCCGTTCATCAGCATGGAATTGCTCGAGGGGGAATCTCTCGCCGCGCGTTTGGCTCACTCACGTCCTCCGATTGCGCTGCCCGCGCTAATAGATATTGCCATTCAAGTCTGTAGTGCACTTCAGGCGGCTCATGCCAAGGGCATCATTCATCGCGATGTTAAACCAGCCAACATCTTCTTGACGAAGGATGGTCCGGTAAAAATCCTCGATTTCGGACTAGCCAAGTTGGCTTCTTCGGAAGACGAACAAGCGGTCGCGACGGAAGGCGGGTCATCCCCTCCCTCGAGAAACGTACAAGAGAGACCCGCACAACAGTTGTCTTTCCACGATCCCGTCGGTCTCACCGCAACCGGAACCGCCTTAGGAACGATCGCCTACATGTCCCCGGAGCAAATCCGAAGAGAAAAACTGGACTGCCGTACCGACCTCTTTTCCTTCGGATTGGTTCTCTATGAGATGGCTACGGGGTCTCGAGCTTTTCAGGGAGAATCTGTTGCGATTATTCATGAGGCGATTCTCCACCAAACGCCATCTTCAGCTTCGGCTTTGAGCTCTGAGGTTCCGCGGCAACTGAACACGACCATCAGCAAAGCCCTTGAGAAGGATCGGGCGCGCCGATACCAGTCCGCGGCGGAGATGCGCAAAGATCTCCTGCTCGTCCAGAGGGATCTTCGTCCACGATTGAACCTAAGGTGGTTAGCCGGCGTTGCCGCGGTTTTGATTCTGTTTACCGCTGGCGTATTTTACTGGCGTCTCCGCAGTAGAACTACGCTTTCTTCCTCCGACACTCTAATTCTTGCCGACCCGAACAATCAAACCAGCGATCCCGCTTTGGAAGACGGCCTGAACATCGCTCTGCAAGTCGCTTTCGAGCAAACTCCATATCTGAATCTCCTGCAACGCGATAAAGTCCGTGAGACCCTTCGGCTGCTTCGGCCGAGCGAGGACACCCGTATTACACCCGAGGTTGCGATGCAGGTCTGCCGGAAGACGAATAGCCGCGCCGTCATTTCTCCTTCCATTAGCGACGCGGGCAACCGTTTCCGGATCGGGTTGAGTGTAATTGACTGCCAGTCCGGCAAAACTCTGGAGCAAGTGGTTCACGAAGCGGAGACTCGCGAAGACATCGTTCGAATCCTCGGTTTGTCTGCTTTCCAAGTACGCGTAAAGTTGGGCGAATCGAGAGACTCCCTACGCAGATTTAACCAACCTCTTGATAAAGCGACCAGTTCTTCACCGGACGCTCTACAATTCCTCATCTTAGGCTACAGGAAACACCTCGGCGGGGATATCCCAGGAGCTGTCGCCTACTATGGACGCGCCATCGAGAAGGATCCAAACTTTGGACTGGCATATGCAGCGGAGGCCAGCGGGAATCTGTGGCTTGGTAAGAATGCACCGGCTTTGATCGAGAGCTCCAGGGCTTTCGAATTACGCGGCCCTATGACGATTCCTGCGCGGTTACAAGTGGAAACGATGTACTACGGAAACACTCGACACGAGTGGGATAAAGAGTGCCGTGTCGCCCAGGAATGGGTGGACGCCTTTCCCCGAGACGTTATCGCACGAATTAATTTCTCCGCAGGCCTCGAACGCTTGGGACAACTCGACGAGCGATTAGTTCAAGCGCGCGAGGCGGCGAGGCTACTTCCGAGCGATCCCACTCTAATGCACCTGCTGTCAGCCGCAATATATGCGCAGCGACTCGACGAAGCGAGAGAGACGTACGATGAGGCCATCTCACGTGGAATAGACTCCGGTCGACTGCACGAGAATCACGCGCTGCTTGCATTTCTTCAAAATGACAAATCCGAAATGCAGAACGAGCGGACGTGGGCATCGCAGGATCCTGTCCGAGGCCGCTTCGTCCTTTTTTTCGAATCGAAGATCGCGGGGTTCTATGGCCGTTCCCGCGACGCTCATCGCCTGGCACAAATGGCTGTAGACTCCTCCATCAAAGCAGGGTCCGTGTCGGATGCTGCGGCTTTCGAAAGCATCGATGGTTTGAGGGAGGCTGAGATCGGTCATCTCCGACAGAGTGAGGCACTGGGGACGGACGTGGTACAGAAGACCCATGATCCCAATCATTTGATGGTGGCCGCATTATTATTCGCTCGGGCAGGAAATACAAAGCAGTCCCAAGAATTGCTGGAGAAGGTAAATCAACTTTTGCCCAACGATTTTACGATTCAAGCCTTCAATTTGCCTGCCACACGAGCTGCGATAAAGCTGGATGAGAATGATCCTGCGGCGGCGATTGAAATTCTGAGGTCGGTGACACCATACGATCTGGCCATCAGCGACAGCTTCGACACCGTGTATCCAGCGTACCTTCGAGGTATCGCTTATCTCCAACTCAAGAAAGGCAACCTTGCGGCAGCCGAGTTTCGAAAAGTTCTCGATCATCCTGGGGTTGGTCAAGCTGGGGTAACTGGCGCGCTTTCGATCCTGCAGTTGGCGCGTTCGCAGACACTCATGGGCGATGGGAACGCAGCCCGGAAATCGTACGAAGATTTCTTGACGCTTTGGAAAGACGCTGACGCCGATCTGCCCATATATAAGACAGCCAAAGCGGAATACGCCGATTTACGCAAGACGGTGGTGCAGTAACGTGCGGCGCCGTAATCGCGCGATTAGTTATTTCGGAGTAGCGTGCGGAAACTGTAACTGCTACCTTCTCACGGTGCAGAGACTTTTTCCCTTCTGCCCTCCGGGCATGGCCAGCGTTGCCGTTATCGTTTTGGGTTCAGTCGTCGCGATCACAATTGTCGTCGATACTTGCAAGCGTTCGATCCCGATTTGCCCCGCCCCAATTGACGCACTCGCGGTGCTGGTGGGGTTGTTGTTTTCCTGGGATTTCTTGCCCCGTACTGCTCGGCCCTGTCTTGCCTCATAGAGTTGATTCTTCTCGTGACCACTGCTGTTCCGAGTGGGTTTCAACTAGCCATGTCTGCGTTGACGGCCGCTGCAGCCGCGGTGCTTGGGCCCGGAGCCTACTCGTTGGATGCTCGGTTGTTTGGAAGGAAATTAATCAAAATACCGCCCGGACGGAACTTGTAAGCCGAGTCCGAGCGCATTCTCGCCGCCAACGGTGTTTCCCCGGTTGTCTTGTGAGCGCATCGAGCTTGAGTCAATCGTTGACCAGGGATCAGAATGCCTACTAGAAGTAAAACTTTGTGCGGATTGCCGCTGACACGGCATTCGTCGAATAAGAAGAGGACAATGGCCGCGGCGAGAACGCACTGCAAAGCGCGTCGAATCATCCTTTGAGTCTCCGCGAGCGCGACCCAGTTCCCCAAGTCGGCACGTTGCAAAATGAGATTGGCGTTGGTATTTCTCAGGTTTGCCGATCACCGCTGCTAGCGTTGAGAAAACTCAAGAGACGAGGTCGAGGCGACGTTAGAATGGATGATCTCATGAATCAACCCGTCACCTCCGTCCGAAATCATTGCCTGTCGCCGACGCGAGCCAAAATGGCAATCGATGTATCTCTTAGCCCCGCAAGTTACGCTCGGATGTTTCCCGAGCTACCATCGTTTGAGGCCGATGAGCAATTCCTGCATGCTCTCGGCCGCGCAGGCGGTATCTGCGATTGCGGAGATATCGAGGACACCCCCGATTCCCTAGGTGACACCGCGGCCGGTTGGCCCATCTTCGGCCAATTTGTGGCTCACAACATTACGGCTGACCGGTCCATTTTGCAAAGCCACACCAATATCGCGGGGTTGCACAATGCGCGCAGCCCGCAGCTCAATCTTGAAAGCCTCTACGGCGACGGACCGACCGGCCATCCATTCCTCTATCAACGCGACGATCCAGCAAAGTTTCTCCTTGGGCTGGACGGAGCAGACCTGCAACGAAACGCAGAGGGCATCGCGATCATCGGCGACCCGCGCAACGATTCGCATATGCTCGTATCGCAGCTGCATCTCGCCATGCTCAAGGTTCACAACGTGTTTGTCGATGAAGCGCGGCTCACCGGAGTAGGAAACGACCGCGTGTTCGACGAAGCAGCCCGGCAGTTACGATGGCACTATCAGTGGTTCATCCTTAACGAGTTTCTGCCGACGCTCGTCGGGCGGGCGCTTGCAGATCGGGTGCTTCGAGAAGGCCCGCACTGGTTTCGTCCTGGGCACAGTGGGTTTATACCGCTAGAGTTTGCCGACGCGGCCTATCGGTATGGCCACTCCCAGATCCGCCACCGCTACCGATTGAACTCGAACACCGATCCCGTTCCACTCTTTCCTGATCTCCTGGGATTCCGCGCCGTACCGCGTGCTCACGCGATCGACTGGACACTGTTCTTCGACGCGCCGGGTGCGCCACCGGCGCAGAGGTCCAAGAAAATGGATGGGAAGCTTGTGCGCGCACTCATTCAGTTGCCGGTAGCCGTCACCGGTGAGTGCGAGATCGAAGATTACCATTCACTCGCTGTCCGTGATCTGCAACGTGGACAAGGTGTGGGCCTACCATCCGGCGAGGCCATAGCTCGTCACATTGGAGTTACGCCACTTACCGTGGAGCAGGTTGGCATCAGTTCCACGGGCTGGCATGGTGAGACTCCTCTCTGGTATTACATTCTCCGCGAAGCCGACGCTTGTAGAGGCGGTCATCGTCTTGGTCCAGTGGGTGGCAGGATCGTGGCGGAGGTGCTCGTTGGACTCATCGATGCGGACCCAACGTCCTTTCGTAAGAGCAGCCCGGAATGGCGCCCTAAAAAAACACTTGGTGAATTGTTAACCTCCTGAATTGGAGACGAAACTCCTTCGCATCAATGGCGGTCGTAGTTGGCATGTCTAATCAGTTTTCCAATCATTCAGCTGTAGCTTCCACTGGCGGCCGACGCCCAGCCCTCGGCATGAGCATCGCGGGTGCAGTCACCGCTGCGCTCCCCTCGCTCACTCCTAATCTGGCGATTGAAATCGCGCCCGTGCGAGTCAACATCATCGCCGCGGGATCCGTGGACATGCCTTTGCCCGGCGGCACTGTTGGGCAATCAGCTCGAAAAACGTCGCAACCAGCTCCGCACAACGCTTCCCATCGGACGCGTCGTCGGACCAGCAGATTCGGCGCATTATTGTTCAGATGAACCGCAGCGCCGTCCCTGTCAGAAGTTCCGAGCCATGTGAGCCATATGTGTCAAGCCTGTACTGATCTGAATTCGCTCTGCTACAATTCAATCACAGAGCAGGGACAGATGTTCTGGATCGCGGTTGTACGAGGGCGGTATGGAAGCCAGTTTGACGTGCTGTCCATGCTGTCCATTTCTGCCGGAATTTAGATAGATCCGGTGGAAACAGTTGAAACCGGCGAAACGGTTGACAGCGAGAATAGACAGCAAACATGCGGGTTTGGCGCTAACCGTATGAAAAGCAAGTGGGGACGTAGTTCAGTTGGTTAGAACGCTGCCCTGTCACCGACTCCCCAAGACAATTGATCGGATATTCACTGTTTCCTCGTAAGGAACACTTTAGTCCGCTAAGTCTCTCTCACATCTGCAGAGCTGCTTCATCCAAATCGGAGGGCCTGCCTGTCACGCAGGAGGTCCCGGCTTCGAGTCCCGTCGCTCCCGCCATTTTCATCGGTTGCAATCCTCGTCGACCAACGGTTTCCCAGATCGTGCTCCAGGTCGAGACTTCCACCTTGATCGGAGTTGCCGTTTTCTCACACACCCATCTCCCTGTGCATCTCCGCGATCACTTGCGTCGTGAAATGTATTTCATCGGCTTTATCGCGCGGAGGTAATCGGGCTGTTACTTCCTGTAGAACCCACGAATTGCCATCGGGATCGTTGAACGAAGCGTACGAAGCATAGCTCTTCCGCTCGGGATAGGGCCCTGAAGTCAAATTATGAAGGCTAGTGTGATGGAACACGCCGCCTTCATCATGAAAAACTCCGGTTACCGCGATGCCTCGCTCAACTAGAGTTCTTCGCGCCGCTTCGATGTCTGAAACGACAAGATGCAGTCCTTGCACTGATCCGGGGACCGCCCCCGTTACATTGGTCCCAAAAATAACTGAGGACCCGGAACCGGGTGGCGTGAATTGGACAACCCGATATTCAGTGCCGTCGCTGAAATCAAGGTCACACGACCAGCCCAAAGTTCCATAAAACTGCTTTGCTCGGTCAACGTCTGATACGGGGATCACAACGAGCTCAAAGCTCATGTTGAATACCGCCGCTGGCGGCGCTGCGTCGCCAACTTGGTGATCTTGAACATTCGCCAGCTGCGCTGCAGGCCGTGTCTGGTGGGGTGGCCCCAGAAATGGGAAGGCAGCCATAATGTCGCGATGGGGTCCTACGTTGTCGCGATTCACCCTTCCGTTTGTGACCATCGAGATGAAGGCGTCCATAACATCGTCGGTGAGTGTACGACCGCTCTTCGGGTAGGCCGCCGGTCTTCCCGGCTCATAGGAGAGGATGTCCGGCAACAGAGTGGCTGCCACCTTTCTTGCTTCATGCGGTACATAGCCGCCAGTGTCTTCCAGAGAGTGTGCGAACACAGGTAGAAAACGGGCATCAGTCGCCGGGTCTCCGAGCAAGTAGGCACCTTTCTGATCCCCGGTGAGGAAAATTGATTGGGAGGGCAACGCCCCTCGGTCCGCCTGGTCCCATTTCCCATCCACCTTGTCGAGCGTCCTGTGCCAAAGTCCAAGCTTCCCAGTGCCGAGAGCAGTGTCGGCACTTCCAGGACGATGCTGCATACGTCAGCGTTGGCGAAGAAATCGTCGCCAGAAAACTGGAATTCTTTCAAGGCACCGAGGGTATCGAAGAAAAAAGGATCGCTCCGCCAACCCGCGAAAAAACGGTAGTCACCGGACTCTGTCACCAGCGCCTTCAGCCCGACGGAAACCGGTGCGTTCTCAAGTACTACGTCGCCGGTATCGCTTGTCTCAGCAGCTTCAGAGCCTTCAACACGCCGCAAGACAGCGGTTTGCATTCCGATCTCG
>Ga0210383_10001531_pt1 | contig 21135 bp, 18 predicted proteins | sample IncBWC14OmetaG_FD_160072 | JGI IMG/M metagenome (GOLD analysis project Ga0210383, IMG submission 160072) | Forest soil microbial communities from Barre Woods Harvard Forest LTER site, Petersham, Massachusetts, United States - Inc-BW-C-14-O ... | reverse complement strand
AGCAGATCACGGTCGAGGCCAAGGGCGAGGTGGCCGCGCTGACCCAGACGATCAACCGGATGGTCGGCACGCTGTCCGCGTTCGCCGACGAGGTGACCCGGGTGGCCCGCGAGGTCGGCACCGAGGGGCGGCTGGGCGGCCAGGCCGACGTCAAGGGGGTGGCCGGGACCTGGAAGGACCTGACCGACAACGTCAACTCGATGGCGGACAACCTGACCAGCCAGGTCCGCAACATCGCCCAGGTCACCACGGCGGTCGCTCAGGGCGACCTGTCCAAGAAGATCGACGTCGCGGCGCGGGGCGAGATCCTCGAGCTCAAGTCCACCCTGAACACTATGGTCGACCAGCTGTCCTCGTTCGCGGCCGAGGTCACCCGCGTCGCCCGCGAGGTGGGCAGCGAGGGCCGGCTGGGCGGCCAGGCCGAGGTCGAGGGGGTGTCCGGCACCTGGAAGCGGCTCACGGAGAACGTGAACGAGCTGGCCGGGAACCTGACCCTGCAGGTCCGCGCGATCGCCGAGGTGACCAGCGCGGTCGCCGCTGGCGACCTGACCAGGTCGATCTCGGTGGAGGCCCAGGGCGAAGTCGCCGAGCTCAAGGACAACATCAACGCGATGGTGTGGTCGCTGCGCGAAACGACCCAGGCTAACCAGCAGCAGGACTGGCTGAAGACCAACCTGGCCCGCATCGCGGGCATGATGCAGGGTCACCGGGACCTGGCCATCGTCGCCGAGCTGATCATAGACGAGCTGGCCCCGCTCACCGGGGCCCAGCACGGCACGTTCTTCCTGACCGAGCCGACCGCCGACGGCGACACCCAGCTGCGCCTCATCGCCGGGTACGGGCTGCGGGCGGACGAGACGGCGCCGATCCAGTACCGGCTCGGCCAGTCGCTGATCGGCCAGGTGGCCCGGAGCAAACGGTCGATCGTGGTCGCGAACCTGCCCGAGGGTTACGTGACGATCTCCTCCGGCCTCGGCGAGGCGCCGCCCGCGAACCTGGCCATCGTGCCCGTCTTGTTCGAGGACCAGGTGCTCGGGGTCATCGAGCTCGCCTCGTTCACGGCGTTCAGCCCGGTGCAGACCGACTTCCTCGAGCAGCTGACCGAGACGCTCGGGGTCAACTTCAACACCATCATCGCCAACGCACGCACCGACGCGCTGCTCACCGAGTCGCAGCGTCTTACCTCCGAGCTGCAGGCGCGCTCGGAGGAACTGCAAGCCCAGCAGGATGAGCTGCAGCGGTCCAACGCCGAACTGGAAGACAAGGCAGCCCTGCTGGCCGCGCAGAACCGCGACATCGAGACTAAGAACGCCGAGATCGAGCAGGCCCGGCAGGAGATCGAGGAGCGCGCCCGCCAGCTGGGCCTGGCCTCGAAGTACAAGTCGCAGTTCCTGGCCAACATGTCACACGAACTGCGAACTCCGCTGAACAGCCTGCTGATTCTGGCCCGGCTGCTGGCCCAGAATCCCGGCCGGAACCTGTCCGCCAAGCAGGTCGAGTACGCCAACGTGATCCACTCGGCCGGCTCGGACCTGCTGCAGCTCATCAACGACATCCTCGACCTGTCCAAGGTCGAGGCGGGCCGGATGGACATCCACGCGGAACGCTTCCCGCTCAGCACGCTGCTGGAGGACCTCCAGGCCACCTTCCAGCCACTCACCGCGGAGAAGGGGCTGGACTACGCGGTCGAGACCGACCCGGGCGCCCCGCCGGAGCTGTTCACCGACCGGCAGCGGCTGCGCCAGGTGCTCGGCAACCTGCTCTCGAACGCGGTCAAGTTCACCGAGCGCGGCCACGTCCTGCTCCGGGTGGGTCTGGATCCGGACCGGCGGACGCCCGACGGCGACGACATCTTGTCCTTCTCGGTGGCCGACACCGGCATCGGCATCGCGCCGGAGAACCTCATTACCATCTTCGGCGCCTTCCAGCAGGGTGACGGTACGCTCAGCAGGCGCTACGGGGGCACCGGGCTCGGACTGTCCATCGCCCGCGAGGTCGGCGCCCTGCTCGGCGGCGAGATCGCGGCGGAAAGCGAACTGGGCCGGGGCAGCACCTTCACCCTTTACCTGCCCTGCGAGCTGCCCGGCGCACCCGACAGTGACGCACGCTCGTCCGAGGGCGGCGAGCCGGCGAGCATCACCGTGAACGGCGAGGTGCACGCCGACGCCACCGAGGCCCTGCAGCTGCAGCCCACGCTGACCGACGACGGCGCGGCCGGCGGGCGGCGGCTGCTGGTCCTCGAGGGCGCGCGCGGCGGGCTGCTGACCCTGCTCGCGCACAGCGCGGTCTCCGATCTCACCGGCATTCAGGGGCCGGTCCACGTGGGCACGGCGGTCAGCCCGGAGCAGGGCATCGAGGCGCTCACCGCCGCGCCGCACCAGTGCGTGGTCCTGGATCTCGGCCTGGCCGACGCTTCCGCGTTCGCCTTCCTCGACCGGCTCCAGGAGGATCCGGACCTGCGGACGGTCCCGGTGCTCGCCCACGCCAGGGACAAGCTGGACAGCGCGCAGGCCCGGCTGGCGCGGCTGCGCTTCGGGTCACAGCCGCTCGAGCTGCTCCCGTCGCTGGATGAGCTGCGCGAGCGCATCACGCTGCACCTGTCGGCGGCCCAGCCCGAGCACGTCCCCGCGCTGATCAGCGAGCCGGCCGAGGCCGGGGTCCGGGTCGTGCCGGCCGAGCCCGAGGGCCACGAGGCCCTGCGCGGCCGCCGGGTCCTGGTCATCGACGACGACGCGCGCAACGTGTTCGCCATCACCAGCACGCTCGAACTGCACGGCGTGACCGTGACCCAGGCGCCCAACGGCCGCAAGGGCATCGAGGCCCTGCTCACCGCCGAGGACACCGACCTCATCTTGATGGACGTGATGATGCCGGAGATGGACGGCTACACGACGATGAACAAGATCAGGCAGATGCCCACCTTCGCCGCGCTGCCCATCATCGCAGTGACGGCCCGGGCCATGCCCGGTGACCGGGAGAAGAGCATCGCGGCCGGCGCCAGCGACTACGTGACCAAGCCGGTGGACACCGATGAGCTCCTGGCCTGCATGGAGCGCTGGCTCATCCGGCGGTAACGCCGCGACCGTCCGCTTGGCGGCCGCCGCGGCCGCCCGCCGCCTGCGCCGCCGGTCGCGTTGCCGGTCCTCGGCGGTGGTCCCGCCCCAGATGCCGTAGTTCTGCTCGCGAGTCAGCGCGAACTCCAGGCACTCCCGCCGCACCCCGCAGCCCGCGCAGATCGTCTTGGCCCGCGCGATCTGCCGCGCGGCCGGGTCGGTCGCGGAGCTGGGGAAGAACAGGTCCGGGTCTGCCGACCGGCAAGCGGCCGCCGACCGCCAGTTCTGAGCGCTCCCAGTCGCGGTCATCGCGTGTCCTCACGAGGTCGTCACAGGTTTCGGGATCGATCTGAGCTGACGCTCGACTTCCCCGCCAGACGCGGTCTAAATGTGACGATCCTCACATCGACTTACGTTTATTCGCTCTGGGTCGGGCACACCCTACTCGTCCATACATCCCAGGGTTCCAAGGAGATCACGTTGACGAAGGGAACGCTCCGGCGGCCGACCGCAGACGCCATCGGCGCCGACCTTCAGCCCGCTTCGCGCGCGGAGCTGAAAGAGCTGAGCGACAACGCCTTGCTGGCCAAGGTCCGCTCACTGCCCCGCGATAGCGAGCTGCGAGCCGCCGCCTGCGAGATAATCGTGGAGCGTTACGGCAAGCTGGTCCGCTCGTGCGTACGGCAGTACCGCGGCAGCCCGGAGCCCACCGAGGACCTCATGCAGGTCGGCTACGTCGGCCTGCTCAAGGCGATCAACAACTACGACCCCGAGGTCGGCGACAGCCTGTCCGCCTACGCCCAGCCATGCGTCAGCGGCGAGATCAAGCGCCACTTCCGGGACAAGCGCTGGCAGATCCACGTCCGCCGGTCGGCTCAGGAGCTGCTGCTTGAGCTGCGCAAGGCCAACGAGGAACTCACGCACCAGCTGGGCCGCGAGCCCGCCGAGGACGAACTCGCCGAGCGGCTCGGGGTCAGCGAGGACGACATGCGAGAGGCCCGCCAGGCCGACCTGGTGTTCAGCAGCTACTCGCTGGACGCTCCGCTGTCCGACCGCGAGGACCCGGCGCTGCTGGCCGACGTGCTCGGCGACGACGACCCGGGCGTCGCGCACACGATCGACATGGAGTCCGTCAACGCCCACTGGGACGAGCTGCCGGAACGCGAGCAGCGCATCTTGGTGATGCGCTATTACGGCAACCTCACTCAGACGGAGATCGGCGACCGGCTCGGTATCTCCCAGATGCACGTCTCCCGGCTTCTGGCCCGAGCCCTGGCACACCTGAGAAGCAAGCTCGTCGATCCGTCCGAAGAGCCCTCCCCCTCCACCTTGACCGTGGCGGCAGGATGACGGGCCCGGGCGTTCACATAGCGGAAGGACCCTCATGAAAACCGGTATGGGACTCGTACTGATCGGCATCGGGGCGATCCTCGCCTTCGCCGTGACGACGAATACCTCTGTCTTTAATCTGCACACCGCCGGCTACGTGATCATGATCATCGGCATCCTCGGGCTGGCCGTCCCGCGCCGCGGCTACGGCTGGGTCGGCCGACGGCTGTTCGTCCGGCAGGCCCGCTGGCGGCCGGGCCGCCAGGTCGAGGAGGTCGTCTACCCGACCCACGTCAACCGCAATCCGGCCAACACCCGCGTGCAGGCCGGCCTGCCCGCTCCAGGCGCGTTCGGCAGCCCGGAGGCGGGCACCCACCTCGACGCCACCCGGAATCTGTCCACCGAGCCGATCGGCCCGCGCCCGGGCGAGACCGAAATCGTGGAGGACGTGTACGAGGACTGAGGCGCGTAACACGCCGCACCGCGTAACGAACGGACCGTAAAAGCATTACTAGGAGAGGTCATGACACTCACCGCTTCCGTCATCATCGTCTGGCTCGTGATCGGGCTAGTGATCGGCGGGCTGGCACGGCTCCTCGTGCCGGGGCGTCAGCACATCGGGCTGATAATGACGATCCTCATCGGCGTTGTGGCCGCGCTGCTGGGCGGGATTATCACCACCGCCATCATTGGCGTCGGACACACGGTGATCACCTTCATCGTCGCGCTGGTCGCGGCGGCCCTGCTCGTCAGCGCGTTCACCACCCGCGGCTACGGCCGCTACCGCACCCGCCGCCGCCGGTCCGCCCGCTGGCGCTGGTAGGCCCGCATTGTAGTTAGGCGCTCGGTATCCGCCGGGGCGATATCGCCCCGGCGGATACTTGTGCATTAGTGCGGTTCTGTCGCCAGTACTATTGAGTCGGCTCAGGGGGTCGGCACGAGGGGCGATGATCGGGAGAGATGCCGCAAGACACCCGGACGGACGGCTCGTACGCCGACCTCGGCGACCTGGCCGCGCGGCGTGACGCACTCCGCCAAGCCGCCACGATGCCCGGAGCCGACCGGCAGGCCCTGCTCGACGCCGCGTTCGCCGAACTCGACGCCGCCGTCGAGGTCCTGACCAAGCTGGCCGAGACCGACCTAGGCGAGGCCACGCCGGCGGGCCCGGCCGATTCGCTCAGCGTGGAACGGGCCCTGCTGAGGGCCGTGTTCCAGCACGCGCCCGCGCCGTTGTTCGTGCTCGAGCCGGACGGCACGGTGCGGCGCGCGAACGGCCGGGCCGGCCAGCTGATCGGCGCGCCGCCCGGCTACGCGACCGGGCGGGCCGTGACCGCCTTCGTCGACCTGCCGTCCCGGGCGGCGGTCAAGAGCCAGCTCGCCGCGGCCGCGCGGACGGGAACGGCGCGGCAGGTGGAGTGCAGGCTGCTCGGCCCGGACGGCCCGGTCGACGCCACCTTGATCGCGGACGTCATCACCATGCAGGACGGCGCCCGGCTGCTCGTGGTCACCGTGGCCGGCCCGACCCCGGGGGTACGGGGGGCCGGGCAGGCCAGGCGTGAGCAGGGGGGTCGTCCCCCCCGAGACGACGTCATCCGGACCATGACCCGCCGGATAGACATGGTCACGGCGGTGACCAGGCTGCTGCTCGACAACAGCACGTTCAGTGAGGCGGTCACCCTCCAGCGCTGCGCCCGGCTGCTGGCCGGGGACTTCGCGAGCTGGGTGATCATCGACATCGAGCGGGCGGACCTGCTGCGCCGCCAGTTCGTGATCGGCCCCCAAGACCAAGCATCCCAGGAACTAGGCAGGAAGGTACGGGCCCTGGATCCGCTGCCCGCCTCGGCACCCGGGCAGGTCCACGCCGCGGGCACCTCGGTGGTGCTGGCCCACGCGGATGACACCGGGATTCTCGGTACTACGCAGGACGGGACGCCGCTGCTGATGCTGCTCGGCGCGACCTCGCTGATCAGCGTCCCGATCACCGACGGCCTGACCGGCTACGGCGCGCTCACCCTCGCCCGCACGGCCGGCGAAGGGCGCTTCGATATCGCCGACCTGGGGCTGGCCGAGGACCTCGGCCAGCACCTCGGCGTGGCCATCCGGGTGGATCGCATGTTCCGGGACCGCGCCGCGGCGGCCGAGGCCCTGCAGAGCAGCCTGCTGCCGGCCAGGCTTCCGGAGGTCCCGGGGCTCGATCTGTTCGCGGCGTACCAGCCGGCCAGCGAGGGGCTGGACGTCAGTGGTGACTTCTACGACGTGTTCCCGGTCCGGGGCGGCTGGGCCATTACGGTCGGCGATGTGTGCGGCAAGGGGCAGGAGGCCGCCGCGATGACCGCGGCCGCCCGGCACGCGATCCGGGTTCTCGCGCACTGGAATCCGGACCCCGTGGACGTGCTGGCCCGGGTCAACGAGGTCATGCTGGCCGGCGACTACGAGGACCGCTTTGTGACGGCCAAGCTCGCCTACCTGCGCTGGGACGGCGGCCGGCTGCACGTCACGCTGGCCAGCGCCGGGCACCCCGGGCCGGCTCTGGTGCGGCCGGATGGCCGGGTCGACGTGCTGAACGGCGGAGGGCTGCCGCTGGGCTTGTTTCCCGACGCCGACCCGCACGCCGAGGAGCTTGAGCTCGGCGAGGACGACCTGCTGTTCTTCTACTCCGACGGGGTCACGGACGCGCGCAGCCCGGACATGCGCTACTTCGAGGACAGCCTGCCCGACGAGCTGGCCGGCCTGGCGGGCCGGTCCGCCGCGGAGACCGCCCGCATGGTGCAGAGCCTGATCAGCAGCTTCTCCCAGGACGAGCTGCGTGATGACATAACGATCCTGGTCGCGAAAGTGAAGGCGCCCCCGGACTAGGGCGGCCCGGGCCGGGGCCGCCGGGCCACCACCTCAGCGGCCACCTCGGTGACCTTGATGTGGCGGCGCTGGGATTCCTGGCGCAGCCGGCGCAGCGCGTCGTCCGCGTCGCAGCCGAGCGCGTGCATCAGAACGCCCTTGGCCTGATCGACCACGGAGCGGGCTACTACGGCGTCCTTCAGCTGGCTGGCCGTCCGCTGGGCCTGGCCATAAGCCGTCGCGTTGGTCAGCATCGCGCCGCCGAAGGCGGCCAGCGTATCGGCCATCGGGTTGGACTGGACGTCGAGCACGCCGGGCCGGACCCCGAACAGGGACAGGACCAGGGCGCCGCGCGGGAGCTCTCGCACCAGGTGCACCGAGCAGCGCACGCTGCGAAGTAGCGCCGCCGCCGCGTACTCAGGCCAGCGGGTCTCCGCCAGCGTGTCAGGGCAGCTGACCGGGAGGCCCTCATCGGCCGCGGCGACGAGCGGTCCGCGTCCGAGGTCCAACTGGAGGTCCGCGAGCTCAGCCAGGTCCGGGTGGGTGGCCGCGGCGCCGATCACCTCGCCGTCACGCCAGACCGCCGCGTGGGCTCCGGCGCAGGCCGGCACCTGCCAGGCCGCCAGCTCGGCGAGCCGGTTCAGCGACCGGGCCTCGGAGCCGTTGGTGAGGCTCAGCAGCTCGGCCGCCTCGTACCCGAGGTGCTCGATCGGCAACGGGCCCTCCGTCCTGGTTCGGACTAGCAGGCGGCGGGCGGTCCCGCCGTCGCCGCTTCCGCCTTCGCTGGCGGACCCAGCGGTTCGCTGGACCGGGTGACGAAGCGGATGGCCGGGATCCGGGCGGCGCAGGATGCCAGGCGCGCGCCCGAGGCGGTCGTCTTCTGGATGGTCGTCTGGCACCAGGGCCGGGCGGCCCAGGGCGATGCGCCACCCGCCGAGTAGCCGGTCTCACAGGTGGCCACGGTGTGTGCCCGGCTGCTGAGCAGCGCGCCGAGGGTAATCATCGCGAACATGACAGGGACCAGCACGAACGCGTAGATGGTCGTCCCCGCCCGCAGCCACCGGAGCCGCCGCGGCCGCGGCCGGGCCAGCGGCTCCGCACCGACCGGTTCGTCTGCGTTGATCCGGGTGAAAATGGAGAACATCGAAACCAGTTGAGGCTCGCTGGCCTGCAGCGCGCCTTCCATACGATCGAGAACACGCTGCTGCGAGGCGGGCAGACTCACACAAACTCCTAGCACCATGATGAACGCGGGTGCGGAACTACCGCCTACCCCCGCCTTCCGGCCACAAACGGCATCAGGTGCAGCTTACCGGCTCGATTACGCGCACGACTCAGTCGGGCACGATTCCGTCAAGAACTGTCCAGCCGAGCACGATCGCGTCCGGAACTGTTGGTTTTCCGGGCATGCCGAACCGCCGGTCAGCGGTCCGGGGCGGTGGCCGGGATCTCCGACAGGGCTGAGCGCTCGTCCCGATCCAGGGCCAGGTCACCGATGGACACCACACCCACCGGGACGCCGTCGGCGATGACCGGCAGGCGGCGCACCGCACGATCGCGCACCAGCCGCGCGGCGTGCTGGACGTCGTCTTCCGGGCGGAGCACGGCCAGCTCACTGGTGTATATGTCGCCCAGGCGCGTCGTGGCCGGGTCGCGGTTCTCGGCCAGGACCCGGATCGTGATGTCGCGCTCGGTGACCATCCCTTCGAGCCGCCCGCCGGACACCACGAGCACGGTGCCGACCCCCCGCTCCTTCATGGCCTTGGCCGCGGCCGAGACCGATTCGGTCGCCGCCATGCACACCGGTGCGGCCGACATGATGTCCCGTACTTTCCCGGTCATGATTCGTCCGGCGGGGCCAGATCGCCCAGCGACACGATCCCGGCGACCTGCCCATCCTCGATCACCGGCAGCCTGCGTACCGCGTGCTCGCGCATCAGCGCCACGGCCACGGCCGCGTCGTCGTCCGCGCGGACTCCGACCAGATCCCGGCTGCTGAGCGGGCCCACCGGCTCGTCCGGCCCCTTCGACTCTGCCACGGCCCTGACCACGAGGTCACGATCGGTCACCAGGCCGTACAGGGCCTGGTCGCTGACCACGAGGACGGCGCCCACCCCCCAGTCCCGCATGGTCCGCGCGGCGGTACCGATTGACTGGTGGTAGTCCACCCCGATGGGGCCCGGCGTCATCACATCACGCACCTTCGCGTCCATGACGTCCTTCCTCCAGGTCGCGGTTCGTTGATCCCGTACCCGCTACCAACCGAGACCGGACCTAAACAGGAATCTGCGCGTGGAGAAGAAGTAGCCGCCTGTGACGAGTGAGAAATGGCGGAATTTACGGGTTTAGGGGGCAGGGGTTAGGCGCGGCCGAGGAGGCGGTCGAGCGCGCGGCTGACCTCGTCGGCCAGGGCGCTGTCAGCCGCGCCGGACCGGCGGCCCCCGGCGGCGGCAGAACCCCCGGCGGCTGCCAGCCCCCCGGCGGACGCCGAACCCCCGGCGGACGCCGAACCCCCGGCGGGTGCCCGTCCCGTGGCATCGTAGCCGCCGACCGGGACCAGGCCGGGATCCAGCCCAGGATTGACCAGGGCCTCGGGCTCGCGCACCAGGCCGCAGTCCAGGCACTCGACCTGGCCCAGCCGCCGGATCAGGTGCGCGCTGCGGCACTTGGCGCAGCGCTCGAGCTCGGCGGTCCAGTCGGCCGACTCCTGGCACGCCGGGCAGATCAGCACCAGCTGGTCGTGCACCACCCCGCGCCGCCAGGGACTCTTACCCCGCTCCGGGTCCGTCTGCCGCATGCCGCAGCGGTAACACGGCACTGTGATCCAGGCCTCCTACAGTGCGCCCTATTTGGGCGACCCTATTTGGGCAACCCTCTTGGGCGGCGCTAGCCGAGCGCGGCGAGCGCCTTGGAATACTCCGCCAGGTCGCGCGCCTGCGGGATCGGGTTGACCACCTTCCACCGCACGACGCCGTCCTTGTCGATGATGAACGTCCCTCGGGTCGCGATGCCGCGCTCGAAGTCGAACACACCGTACAGCTTGGCCACGTCCCCGTGCGGCCAGAAGTCCGACAACAGCTCGAACTGGAAGTGCTCCGCGTCGGACCAGGCCCGATGGGTGAACGTGGAGTCCACCGACACGGTGAGCAGTTCCACGTCGTCGCGGGTCACCTCGGGGAACTCGTCGCGGATCGCGCACAGCTCGCTGGTGCACACGCCGCTGAACGCCAATGGGTAGAAGACCAGCACGACGTTCTTGGCGCCGCGGAAGCTGGACAGCCGCACAGGGGTGCCATGCTGGTCCTTCAGCTCGAAATCGGGAGCCCTATCGCCAAGTTCCACCGCCATGCCCGCTCCTTTCGCTTGAGCAAGGGAATGCTCATTACCACCCAAGTCTGCCACCTGATCGCGGACGGGGAACCACGGTCCGTTCGGCATATATATAAGGCGAACGGACGGTCAGATGCGCACCTACCTCCGTGCCTTCGGCGCGACCAGGCGCGTGCCCGACCAGTCGCGGGCCGCGCTCACGCTCGAGGTCTGGGACAGCCCGGCCGTCGGCGCGGCCTCGCCGATGTCGCTCGGCTCGACGTGGCCCTCCCGGCCCGCCTTCGGCGTGAGCAGCCAGATGTACCCCCCGTCGGCCAGCGGCGTGAGGGCGTCGACCAGCGCGTCGACGAGGTCGCCGTCGCCGTCTCGCCACCAGAGCAGGACCACGTCGACCACGTCGTCGTAGTCCTCGTCGACCAGCTCCACGCCGTCTACCTGGGTGATTGCGCCGCGCAGCTGCTCGTCGCAATCATCGTCGTAACCGATCTCCTGCACCACCTGGCCCGGCTTGATACCGAGTCGCTCGGCCTGGCCGCGTTCATCCTGGGCCTGGCCCGCGGTCGCGCTCACTGCGTCCTCCTTGAATCCCTCCCCGCGTCAGCGCGCTTTGCGAAGCCTGGCTCAAGGCCAGCCCCCTCGACGGCGATGACGCGTCAGCACTTCTTGTTGGGACAGTTCACACTGGGTCGGCCCGGCGCGCAAGTGGCAATCGCCCTGGCCGAGAAAACCGCCGCCATAAATTGATCTGCCCGATCCGTCAGTTGGTTACGCTGAGCAGTTCCAGGCACGTAGAGTAACGAGGCACTCCGCTCTTGGCGAAACTGGCCCCCGGCCGGGTGTTACCCGCCCAGGCAGTGCGCTGCCTGGATCACACGGCGGTTACCGTCAAGTAGAGAGATGCGCTCGGGGCCAGTTCGTACGACGATTGGTCTGGACAACACATCACACGAAGATTCTGCGACCCGCGGCCGTACAGCCGCCCGATCTACGCCGAAGGCGAGGCTACCCCGTGGCTTCCGGACGCCAGCGATTCTCCATCATCAGCGACGGGCTGCCCACCCAGCTGCCCGACATCGACCCGGACGAGACACGCGAATGGATCGAGTCGTTCGATACCGTGGTGCGGACCAGGGGCCGGGCGCGCGCCAGGTACGTCATGCTCAGTCTGCTCGAGCGGGCCCGCGAGCAGCAGGTCGGGGTGCCCGGCCTGCGCAGCACCGACTACATCAACACGATCCCGCCCGAGCGCGAGCCGTGGTTCCCCGGCGACGAGCACGTTGAGCGCCGGATCAGGGCCTACATCAGGTGGAACGCCGCGATCATGGTCTCCCGCGCGAACCGCCCCGGCATGGGCGTGGGCGGGCACATCGCCACCTACGCCAGCGCGGCCAGCCTGTACGAGGTCGGCTTCAACCACTTCTTCCGGGGCAAGGACCACGGCGAGTCCGGCGACCAGGTGTTCTTCCAGGGGCACGCGGCGCCGGGCATCTACGCCCGCGCCTTCCTGGAGGGCCGGCTGACCGAGAACCAGCTCAACGGGTTCCGGCAGGAGCTCTCGCACCCCGGCGGCGGGCTGCCGTCCTACCCGCACCCGCGGCTGATGCCGGACTTCTGGGAGTTCCCCACGGTGTCGATGGGGCTTGGCGCGCTGAACTCCATCTACCAGGCCCGCTTCAACCGGTACCTGCTGGCCCGGGAGATCCACGACACCTCGCGCTCGCACGTGTGGGCGTTCCTGGGCGACGGCGAGATGGACGAGCCGGAGGCGATCGGCGCGATCGGCCTGGCCGCCCGCGAGGAACTGGACAACCTCACCTTCGTCATCAACTGCAACCTGCAGCGCCTGGACGGGCCGGTGCGGGGCAACGGCAAGATCATCCAGGAGCTCGAGGCAACCTTCCGCGGCGCGGGCTGGAACGTGATCAAGGTCATCTGGGGCCGGGACTGGGACCCGCTGCTGGCCCAGGACACCGACGGCGTGCTGGTCAACAAGATGAACACCACGCCGGACGGGCAGTTCCAGACCTACAGCGTGGAGTCCGGCGAGTACATCAGGGAGAACTTCTTCGGCAGCGACCCGCGGCTGCGGGCCATAGTGGCGCACCTGTCCGACGACGAGCTGCGCTCGTTGTCGCGCGGGGGCCACGACTACCGCAAGGTGTACGCGGCATTCAAGGCGGCCCGCGAGCACACCGGCCAGCCGACCGTCATCCTGGCCCACACGATCAAGGGCTGGACGCTGGGCAAGGACTTCGAGGCCCGCAACGCCACGCATCAGATGAAGAAGCTCACCGTGGCCGAGCTGAAGGAGTTCAGGGACCGGCTCTACCTGCCGATCCCGGACTCGGCCCTGGAAGCCGAACTGCCGCCCTACTACCACCCGGGCGAGGACTCCGACGAGATCCAGTACATGCGCGAGCGGCGGGCCGCTCTGGGCGGGGTGCTGCCCCGGCGGGTGGTCCGGGCCAAGCCGCTGCCGCAGCCGGCCGACGCGATCTACGACGAGCTGCGCAAGGGCTCGGGCAAGCAGGCGGTGGCCACCACGATGGCCTTCGTCCGGCTGCTCAAGGAGCTGATGAAGGACCCCGAGATCGGGGAGCGGTTCGCGCCGGTCATCCCGGATGAGGCCCGGACGTTCGGCATGGACTCGCTGTTCCCGACGGCGAAGATCTACTCCCCGCACGGGCAGACCTACGACGCGGTGGACCGCAACCTGCTGCTGTCCTACAAGGAGTCCGAGAAGGGCCAGATCCTGCACGAGGGCATCAGCGAGTCTGGCGCGATGGGCTCGGTGATCGCGGCTGGTACGTCCTACGCAACGCACGGCACGCACATGATCCCGGTGTACGTGTTCTACTCGATGTTCGGCTGGCAGCGGACCGGCGACGAGATGTGGCTGCTCGGCGACCAGCTCGGCCGGGGCTTCCTGCTCGGGGCCACGGCCGGGCGGACCACGCTGACCGGCGAGGGACTGCAGCACAACGACGGGCACTCGATGCTGCTGGCCTCGGTCAGCGAGGCGTGCGTGTCCTACGACTGCGCCTGGGCCTACGAGCTGGCCTACGTGGTGCGGGACGCGCTGCGGCGGATGTACGACGCCACGCCCGAGCACCCGGACGGCGAGAACATCTTCTACTACCTCACCGTCTACAACGAGCCGTACCCGCAGCCGCCCGAGCCCGCCTCGTTCCCCGGCGGGACGGCCGGGCTGGAGCAGGGCATCCTGCGCGGCCTGTACCTGTACGCGTCCGCGCTCGGGGACGAGGACTCGGCTTCTTCCGAACGGTCCGTGGTTCCCGTGCCCCGGGCCCAGATCCTGGCCTCCGGGGTGGCGATGCGGCAGGCGCTGGCCGCGCAGGAGATGCTGGCTCGCGACTGGGGCGTGTCCGCCGACGTGTGGTCGGCCACGTCCTGGACCGATCTGCGCCGGGAGGCGCTGGCCTGCGAGTCGTGGAACATGCTGCACCCCGACGAGCCGCCGCGGGAGCCGTACGTGACCTCGCTGCTGTCCGGCAAGCCCGGGCCGGTGGTGGCGGTATCGGACTGGATCAAGGCGGTGCCGGACCAGATTGCCCGGTGGGTGCCCGGGACGTTCACCTCGCTGGGCACCGACGGGTTCGGCTTCTCCGACACGCGCCCGGCGGCGCGGCGGTTCTTCCACGTGGACGCGGAGTCGATCACCGTCGCCGTGCTGTGGGAACTGGCCCGCACCGGCGCGGTCGACGCCGGGTTCCCGGCCCAGGCCATCGAACGCTACCGACTGGACCTTCCGGTCAGTGAGGCGCTTGCATAAGGGGCCCTTCATGATCGCGAAGACTTTGTCCCCGCTTTCCGGGGTAAAACCCTTCGTGATCATGGGGCTGGCATTATGGCGAAGGCGCGGGCGGGCGGGCCCCGGGTGAACGCGGAGACCGTGCGGCGGATCGAGCGGGCCACGGGGGCGCTCGGCACGGCGGCCATTTCCGCCATGGACAAACGGCTGCCATGGTTCCGGAGCATGTCGGCCGAGAACCGGTCCTGGCTCGGGCTGGTCGCGCAGGCCGCAATCGCCGCGTTCCTGGACTGGCTCAGGCACCCGGAGCGGAACCGGCCCGCGGTAACCCAGGTGTTCGGCACCGCGCCACGCGAACTGGCCCGGGCGGTGAGCCTGCAGCACGCGGTCGAGATGATGCGGGTCATCATCGACGCGGTGGAGGCGCAGGTCGACGAGCTGGCCGCGCCGGGCAACGAGGCCGCGCTGCGCGAGGCGGTGCTGACCTACGCCCGGGAGATCGCGTTCAGCGCGGCGCTGGTATACGCGCGGACCGCGGAGGCCCGCGGCGCGTGGGACGCCCGGCTGGAGGCGCTGGTGGTCGACTCCCTGGTGCACGGCGAGACCGACGACTCGCTGCGCTCCTGGGCCTCGGCGCTGAACTGGTCGTCCTCCCCGGTCACGGTGGTGGTCGGCACCATCGGCGACGAGGACGACGAGGAGCACAAGGGGCAGGCCCCGGCCGGGGTGGAGCCACTGATCGAGGACCTGCGGGCCCAGGCCCGGCGGGCCCGGCTGGACCTGCTGGCCGGGGTGCACGGCAACCGGCTCATCCTGGTCGTCGGGGGGAGCGATGATCCCATCGCGGCCGCCGAGCGGTTCGCCGGGCGGTTCGGGCCCGGACCCGTGATCGCCGGCCCGCTGGTCCGCGACCTGCGCACCGCGTCGGTCTCGGCGCGGGCGGCGCTGGCCGCGCTGCGTGCCGCCCCGGCCTGGCCCGACGCGCCGCGCCCGGCGGGCGCGGACGACCTGCTGCCCGAACGCGCGCTGGACGGGGATCCCGACGCCGGGGCCGTCCTGATCAGCGACGTCTACGAGCCGTTGCTGGGCGGCGGGCACGCCCTGCTGGACACGCTCACGACCTACCTGGAGCAGGGCTCCTCACTGGAAGCCACCGCTCGGCTGCTGTTTGTGCACCCGAATACCGTGCGCTACCGACTACGGCGCGTCGCCGAACTCACGGACTACACGCCCTCGGCCGGCCGGGACGGCTTCACGCTGTGGGTCGCGGTCGCCCTGGGGCGCCTGGCGGCCAAGCGCAGCTGACGGGGCGCGGCGTCGCCTGGACTGTGTTTTCCCCCCAGCCCACCCCAGGGGCGAGGGACGAGCGACGAAGGAAGGCGACGCCATGAAAGCGCCCCGTAAGCAATAGAGCAGAGCTGACGGCAGTGACGCTCCGGTAACGTTTAGGTGAATGTCGTTTGTAGGAATGCGCCAAGAACATGGCAGCCAACTTCGTACCGTTCGGCATTCATGTGGTGGACTCCTACAGGGCACGCTAAAAGGATGCTTATTATCACCGCACCGGGGCAAGGCGCGCAGACGCCGGGTTTCCTCGCTCCCTGGCTCGAGGTACCCGGGGTCGCCGAGCGTCTGGGCGCCGCCTCTGAGCTGGCGGGCTGCGACCTGATCAGGTACGGAACCACGGCCGACGCCGACGAGATCCGGGACACGGCGATCGCGCAGCCGCTGCTGGTGGCGGCCGCGCTGGCCGCGGCGGGCGCGCTGGCGGGCGGCGTCCACGCCGACGCGGCCGCCGGGCACAGCGTCGGGGAACTGGCCGCCGGGGTCCTGGCCGGAGTGCTAAGCGCGGACGACGCGATACGCCTGGTCAGGGTGCGCGGCGCGGCCATGGCGGCGGCCTCGGCGGCGGAGCCGACCGGGATGACGGCCGTCTTGGGCGGGGACGAGGAGACGGTGCTGGCGGCCCTCGCCCAGCACGGCCTTACTCCGGCGAACATCAACGCGCCCGGGCAGATCGTGGCCGCCGGGGCGATTGCGGACCTGCAGGCCTTCGCGGCCGACCCGCCGGCCGGTGCGCGGCTGCGCCCGCTGCAGGTGGCCGGCGCCTTCCACACCCGGTACATGGCGCCCGCCGTCGCCGCGCTGCGCGACGCGGCCGCCGAGGTCGCGGTCACCGATCCGTACCTCACGCTGCTGTGCAACGCCGACGGCGCCGCGGTCACCACCGGCAAGGAATGGCTGGAGCGCATCGTGACCCAGGTCGCCGCGCCGGTGCGCTGGGATCTGTGCCTGCGGACGATGGCGGACCTGGGCGTGACGGCGATCATCGAGCTGCCGCCGGCGGGCACGCTGACCGGCCTGGCCCGGCGGGCCCTGCCCGGGGTCGCGCTGCTGGCCGTCAAGACCCCAGATCAGCTCGAGGCCGCGCGCGACCTGATCGAGGAGCACCTATCGGAGTCCGACGGGCCCGGGCACGGCCACCTGCCGGAATGGCGGCTGATCGTGGCGCCGACCTCGGGCACGTTCCGCTCGCCGGCCGGACGTTTTGATGCCGCTGCGACCGGCGCGATGGTGGCCTTGACCGCGGAGCTGGGTACTGTCGTGACGCGCGGCGGGGAGCGCTCGCTCGCCACGCCCTGGCCGGCTGAGATCATCGAGTGGCTCGTGGAGGACGGCGACCCGGTCAGCGAGGGTCAGCCGCTGGTCCGTGTTCAGCCTAGGGAAGGCGCATGACATCTTCTAGTTCGTTCCCGCCCGCCGCGGGAGCGCGGATTATCTCGCTCGGCGGCTATCAGCCTGCCAACGTGGTGACCAACGACGACCTCTCGGCCCGGGTCGACACCAGTGACGAATGGATCCGCAGCCGGGTCGGCGTCATCAGCCGCCGGTTCGCCGGGCCGGACGAGACCGTGGCTGACATGGCGGTCGTGGCGGGCGGCAAGGCGCTAGCCGGCAGCGGCCTGTCCCCCGCCGACATCGACCTGGTCATCGTGGCCACCTGCAGCACCGAGGTCTCGATACCCAACACGTCCGCGATGGTCGCGTCCCGGCTCGGCATCGTGGCCCCCGGCGCCTACGACCTCAACGCGGCGTGCGCCGGCTTCTGCTACGCGCTGGCCAACGCCTCTGACGCGGTGCGGGCCGGCTCGGCTCGGCACGTGCTGGTCATCGGGGCGGAAAAGATGACGGCCTGGATCGACCCCGACGACCGCTCCACCTGCATCATCTTCGCGGACGGGGCGGGCGCCGCGGTGGTCGGGCCGGTCGCGGACGACGAGCCGGCGGGCATCGGGCCCGTGGTGTGGGGCAGCGCCGGCGACATGGCCGACAAGATCGCGATCCCGAACCGCCACTCGTACATGTACCAGGAAGGCCAGGCGGTGTTCCGCTGGGCCACGACCGCGATGCATCCCGTCGCGGCGGAGGCCTGCGAGCGGGCAGGGGTGGCGGTGAGCGACCTGTCGGCCTTCGTGCCGCACCAGGCCAACCTGCGCATCATCGAGGCCATCGCGCGCAAGCTGGGCGTGCCCCGGGAGCGCCTGGCGGACGACATCGTGCACTCGGGCAACACGTCCTCGGCGTCGGTTCCGCTGGCACTGGCCCGGATGACCGAGCGCGGCGACCTCAAGTCCGGCTCCCCGGCGCTGCTACTCGGCTTCGGCGCGGGGATGTGCTACGCGGCGCAGGTGATCACGGTACCCTAGCCGCGCCCCGCTACGGGGCAGCCAGACCGACCCCAACCGTTCACGACAAGGAGCAAAGAGCATGACTGACCAGGAGATCCTCGCCGGACTTGGCGAAATCGTCGAGGAGATCGCCGGCGTGCCCGCCGACGAGGTGACCCCGAGCAAGAGCTTCGTCGACGACCTCGATATCGACTCGCTGTCCATGGTCGAGATCGCCGTCGCGGCCCAGGACAAGTTCGGCGTCGAGATCCCCGACGACCAGCTGAAGGACCTGACCACCGTCCAGGACGTAGTGAACTTCGTGGCCAAGAACGCCGGCGACTCGGCGTGAGCGAGCCGGCGGGGCGCGGCGTCGCCTGGACTGAGAAGCGAGGGACGAGCGACGAAGGAAGGCGGCGCCTCAAGGCGCCCCGCAGGCGAGCGGGAGGCAGAGCGTGACGGTGGAGCGCGAAACTGTCGTCGTCACCGGGCTCGGCGCGACCACCCCGCTCGGCGGGGATGCCGCGTCGACCTGGGCGGCGATGCTGGCCGGGCGGAGCGGCGTGCGACGCCTGACCGAGCCCTGGGCCGAGCAGCTGCCGGTGCGGATCGCCGCGTCGGCAGCCGTCGACCCGGCGGAGATCGTGGGTCGCGTGCAGGCCCGCCGGATGGATCGCTGCGAGCAGTTCGCGCTCGTCGCCTCGCGCGAGGCGTGGGCGGACGCGGGCGCTCCGGAGATGGACCCGGAACGGCTCGGGGTCGCGGTCACGAGCGGGATCGGCGGCATCGGATCGACGCTGGCCGCATACGACATCCTCAACTCCAAGGGCTGGCAGCGCATCTCGCCGTACACGGTGCCGATGCTCATGCCCAATGGGTCGGCCGGCTGGATCAGCATGGAGCTCGGGGCGCACGCCGGAGCGCACGCGCTGGTCAGCGCCTGCGCGTCCGGCGCGGAGGCGATCGGTTACGGCATCGACATGATCCGTTCCGGGCGGGCCGACGTGGTCATGGCGGGCGGCACCGAGGCGGCGATCATGCCGCTGAACATCGGCGCGTTCGCGGTCATGCGGGCCATGTCGACCCGGAACGACGACCCGGAGCGCGCCTCGCGGCCGTTCGACAAGGGCCGGGACGGGTTCGTGCTCGGCGAGGGCGCCGGCATGCTAGTGCTGGAGTCGCTGTCGCACGCCCGCCAGCGCGGCGCGCGGGTGTACGCTGTCGCGGCTGGGGCCGGCTACTCCTCGGACGCCTACCACATCGCCCATCCGGCGCCCGACGGGGCCGGCGTGACCACGGCGATCAGCCGGGCGCTGGCCGACGCGCGGGTCAACCCGGAGCAGGTCGTGCACGTGAACGCGCATGCCACCTCTACCCCGGAAGGCGACCCGCTCGAGGCGCAGGCCCTGGTCAAGGCGCTGGGATCGGCAGCCGACGGCGTGATCGTCTCGTCGACCAAGTCGATGACCGGGCACCTGCTCGGCGGTGCGGGCGCCATCGAGTCGGTGGCCGCGATCTTCGCGCTGCGCGACCAGGTGGCCCCGCCCACGATCAACCTCGAAGACCTGGACGACGAGGTGCCCCTCGATGTCGCCACCGAGCCGAGGCCGCTGACCAAGCGCGGCGCCGAGCCGATGGCCGTGGTGAACAACGCGTTCGGGTTCGGCGGACACAACGTGTCGCTCGTGTTCACTGCCGCCTGACCGGACAGGAGACCTCAGATGACGATCCCCCCAGGCGCGGGCGCGGTTACCGCGCCCCCGCCGACCGGACTGCCCCGCGACCCGAAGGAGCGGCTGAAGGCACTGTTCGACCCCGGCACGCTGGACCTGCTGCCGACGGACGGTGACGAGCGGAGCGGAGTGGTCGCGGGTGTCGGGCTGGTGCACGGCGCGGGTGCGGTGGCGTTCGCCTCCGACCCGCGGGTGCAGGGCGGCGCCATGGGCACCGCGGGCTGCGCCGCGATCGTCGGCGCGTACACCGAGGCGGTTTCCCGCGGGGTTCCGATCGTGGGCCTGTGGCACTCGGGCGGGGCGCGGCTGGCCGAGGGCGTGGCCAGCCTGCACGCGGTGGGAACCGTCTTCGCGGCGATGACCGCCGCCTCCGGGCGGGTCCCGCAGATCTCGGTCGTGCTGGGTCCGGCGGCGGGCGGCGCCGCCTACGGCCCGGCGCTGACCGACATCGTGATCCTGTCCGGCCAGGGCCGCATCTTCGTCACCGGCCCGGACGTGGTGCGCTCGGTCACCGGTGAGGACGTGGACATGGAGCGGCTCGGCGGGCCGGAGCCGCACAGCCGCCGCTCCGGCGTGGTGCACCTGGTGACCGAGACCGACGCCGAGGCGCTGGACCGCGCCCGCCAGGTCGCGGCGCTGTTCAGTGACCAGGGAAAGATCGCCGAGGACGCCGAAGACCGCGACCTGTCCGGCGTACTGCCCGATTCCCCCCGGCGGGCCTACGACGTGCACGTGCTGACCGGCAAGCTGCTCGATTCGCCGGGCGTGGAACTGCATCCCCGGTGGGCGCCGAACATCGTGACCATCTTGGGCCGGCTAGCCGGGCGCACGGTCGGCGTGGTGGCCAGCAACCCGATGCGGCTCGGCGGGTGCCTAGATGCCGCGGCGGCGGAGAAGGCGGCCCGCTTCGTCCGGATGTGCGACGCGTTCGGCGTGCCGCTCGTGGTGCTGGTGGACGTGCCGGGCTACCTGCCCGGGGTCGGCCAGGAGTGGGATGGCGTGGTCCGCCGTGGCGCCAAGCTGCTGCACGCGTTCGCCGAGGCCACGGTGCCCCGGGTGACGCTGGTGACCCGCAAGGCGTTCGGCGGGGCCTACATCGCGATGAACTCCCGCTCGCTGGGCGCGACCCGCGTTTTCGCCTGGCCGGGCGCCGAGGTGGCCGTCATGGGCGCGGTCGCGGCCATCCGTATCCTGCACCGCCGCACGCTGGCCTCGGTGCCGCCCGAGGGGCTGCACGAGGCCGAGACGGAACTGGCCGCCGAGCACGAAGCCACCGCCGGCGGCCTGCAGCGCGCGGTCGAACTCGGCGTCATCGACGCCATCATCGAGCCCAGCCAGACCGGCCGCGAGCTGGCCCGGGCCATCGCCGAAGCACCCCAGCTCAAGGGAACGCACGCCAACATCCCGCTGTGAGC
>Ga0210383_10001530_pt1 | contig 21165 bp, 13 predicted proteins | sample IncBWC14OmetaG_FD_160072 | JGI IMG/M metagenome (GOLD analysis project Ga0210383, IMG submission 160072) | Forest soil microbial communities from Barre Woods Harvard Forest LTER site, Petersham, Massachusetts, United States - Inc-BW-C-14-O ... | reverse complement strand
CAGCATGGTATTGGGCGTGAAATGCTTAGAACGAATGTAGTCGGTGACCTCGTCTCGCGGATCGCCAATCACGGCGGTGGAAGAAACGTAATGGTCCAAAACTCCGGCTGTCTGAATGGAAACGGCAACGAAATCCTGCGATTGTTGGTAAGTAACGGCATGATTCACGGCATAGGCTGTGGGCACCGTACCGATCAGGATAAGCATGATCAAGCCCATCCCTTTTTGGCCGTCATTCGAGCCGTGAAAAAAGCTCACGCCCGTGCAGGTCAGTACCAAAAGGCCGCGAATCCAAAATGGGGGAGGCTGATCTCCCTTGGGAGCTTCGTAAAGCGCCTTGTTTGGAATCAATTTGCGCATTAGCAGAAGTAATCCACCTGCAACCACAAAGCCTACGATAGGTGAAAGGACCAATGACTTTCCGATATTCGCAGCCTGTCCCCAATCAACACCGCTGGTCCCGCTCTGCACTGACATCAATTGATTCGCGATGCCCACGCCGATGATCGAGCCAATCAGTGTGTGTGAACTTGAAGATGGCAGACCGAAATACCAAGTCCCCAGGTTCCATATGATTGCCGCGACCAGCAAAGCAAACACCATGGCGAATCCCGCCTTGCTTCCCACTTGTAGAATCAATTCCACCGGCAGTAATGAAACGATGCCGAATGCCACCGCGCCGCTCGATAGCACCACTCCCAGGAAGTTCCACAGTCCCGACCAAACTACCGCTACGTGAGGCTCCAAAGAGTGCGTGTAGATTACCGTGGCCACTGCGTTGGCCGTGTCGTGAAAGCCGTTCACAAATTCAAAGCCTAGAGCAATCAAAAGCGCCACGCCGAGCAAAACATACGGTCCCACGGCCGTCGTATGCATCTGCGATAGGTCAGACAAGAGATGTCCGCCGGCGTAAATCAGCCCGATGATCAAGGCGACTCCGAATACGAGCATGCCGATTTTGCCGGGGCCCGCTCCAATCTTTTGATCCAGAACGGTTGTTGACCCTGTAGCCATCCTTACACCTCACCCATTTTGAATTTCAAAATAAGAATTCTCATCTCGGATAGACGTTGGAGGCACTGAAGCTACCGGGTGTTTGTTAATGCAGTGTGAAAGCCGTGTGAACAAAGATGAACGAACAATTTGGCACGCGGAACGAGTGTCCTGGTCTCAACGAACTTCGGGCGCTTCTGAAGCGCGTTAGGCCCGCTTAAACCTCTTTTAACAGAATTTCACAGAACATTATCTTGAAATGTATGGTGGGCCAATAATCCGCACGTATATTTCCGATCGAAGGATAAAAATTACCATGACCTTACTCGGAATCCCCACAATTGCCTGGATTGTCGTAATGCTTTGTGTTTTTGTGCCGGTAGCATGGATCGTCACCCGGGTGCGCGCGTCGCGAAGCTGGGACTTTAAAGAGCGATCGATCCAGTATTTGAAAGAAAAGGACGTTGACCGGAAGCGTCGCGACATTCCTGTACCGGCGCAGCTCGATCACGAATTGGTTGAACGCTAGCTTAAAGAATTGCCCGTCAACACCTGCTTTTTCCTCCGCCGTCCCCAGTACACTCAAGATTTTGCGGGCAAGTCCTCATTATGAGAGGACGGCAAGGTTCTTGATGACTGTTTGAGTTTTTAGTTCAGTTCCGCTATTCTGTTTTCGCTGCGGGCGTAGCTCAGTTGGATAGAGCACCTGGCTACGAACCAGGTTGTCGGAGGTTCGACTCCTCTCGCCCGCACCATCTTTTGCTCGGAAACGATTGGCCGCTCCCCGAGCTGTGAATTTTAACTCCTATCCAAACGGTCAAAACGATAGTAAGGCCAAGACCAAAGGTGTGAGTTCGACTCTCTCCGGGCGCGCCACTTTCCGCTTCTTCCCTCTTTTTTCTGGCTACAATTCCGCAACGCGCCGCTGAAGTTCGCCGGCGATCTCATTTGCATCTTGCCCCGCGGCGAAGCGAACGGGCGCGCCAATCGTTACACGGACGTGCCCAGGGCGAGCGATGCGGCGTCCTGCTTGCCTCAGGTCAAATACTCCGTCTATCCGCATCGGTATTACTGGCAGGTCTAGCTGAGTTGCGAGCAGGCCGATGCCGGCGCGGAATGCACGGATTTCTCCGTCAGGCGTAGTCAGACCTTCCGGGAAGATCAATACGTTCCATCCGCGGTCCGCTAGATCCCCTGCGAACGAGAAGCTGCGGCGAAATCCCGAATCTCTCGGCAACGGAAAAACGTTGAAAAGCGCAATCACCAGAAAATAGCCCGCTCGCTCGGCTAACCGTTGTAGGGAATTCATTTTTGGGGACGGGTGACGCAGCGCCGCGAGCCGCTCTCCTCCCATGGCCGTTGCGAGGCGATGACGAAACTTTGCCGGCAGGGCCGCGAGAATCCAGCCGATATCAATGTACGTAATGTGGTTGGAAACCACCAAAACAGGACCGCGAAGTCCGCGCAGATTTTCCCGGCCTTTCACTCGTGGCGCCGCAAGAATATAAGTCGCGGGCCACACCAGCAGGTAATAGACGGCCAACCGTATCCCAGTGATCAGCCAGTTTTGCGCCCACCGCGGGTAATCGTCTTCGGCGCGCGAAACAGATGGCTTTTGCAGAAACTGTTCGAGCTGGCCGACAGTTTTTATCTCGCTGAATTTCGCTTCGTTCAAATCAACCTGATAGCGTCCCTCCAGCGCGCTCATTAATTCAACCCGATCCAGCGAACTCATATTCAATTCGCCTTCTAGCGCGGTGCTCGAAGACGGAGTGCTTTGTGGCCGGCCGGTAATGCGTGCCACCAGTTCAAAGAGAGGATTAAGGTGTTGAGTTTCAGCCTGGCGGCCAAGTTTCGCCTCGGCGAATTCGCGAATACGTGGAAGCAGCGGCTTCTGTGTCGGCGTGCGCGGAAAGTCCCGATCAGGCCAAACCACCCACTGGTGAATCTGCTGGAATTCCGCAAGCGATTTGTTCGCGCTCTGAACCACAATTCCCGCATCCACATTCTGATTGTCCAGCAGCAAGACGGCGCACGGCTCTGCATTCCCATCTCGCTCGAGGCCGATTACGACGCTGTCCATCACTCCTGACTGTTCGCGCAACGCTCGCTCAAGATCTTGCGGATAAATTTTCATCCCGGCGGACGTCGCGATCACATTCTTCTGGCGCCCCTTGAAAAAGAGCCGTCCTTGTTCGTCCATTTTCGCCAGATCGCCGGTGTGAAACCATCCGTCCTCACCAACGACGGGTTGAAGACTCTTGCCGCTCCAATATCCGGCGGCTATATTTTCGCCGCGAACTAAAATTTCTCCGCCGGCATCCACTTTCATCTCCAATCCGGGGAAAAGTTTGCCAATCGAACCTCTGTCCGAACGAAACGGATGATTCAGGCTGATTAGTGACGTTGTCTCGGTCAGCCCGTAGCCTTGAATCACCGCGTAGCCAAGCCGGTTCCAGAAAGATTCGGTCGATGCCGATAAAGCCGCACCACCGGAAATAAACGCCCAGAACTTCCATCCCAGCCGTTTGTGGATCTGCCGGAACCGCCACCAACGCAAGAAGAAATGTTCCTTCTCCGACGCTTCGAAGTCCTTCCTGAATTTCTCGATTCGGCCTTCGCCCTCCATTTGCCGCTCGAACTCTCTTTGTAATGACTCGATCAGGCGCGGTACCGCGATCAGAACGGATACTCGCTCTTTGCGTATGGTTTCCAAAAGTTCTGTGGGTTTCAGAGATTCAAGAAATATAGTGTTCGCTCCCAAAATGGGTGCTACGAAAAGCGCAAGCATCTGTCCGAAGACGTGGCTAAGCGGCAACAGATTCAGAAATCGCAGCGGGTGGAAAATTCTTTCGTACCGAAGATATTTTTTGATCTCGCGCTCCAGCGGTTCGATATTGGCCAGAACGTTGCCGTGCGTGATTACTACGCCGCGGGGCTCCGCCGTAGTACCGGAGGTGAAAACGATTTCCAAAATGTCCTGCCTTGAAAGAGGCGGGGAAGAGTACTCAGCATCCGAATGCTTGGCGATTGTGTCGAACAGAGATTCAATAGCGAGGTGAGGGATATTCAGATCTGCGGCCGGGATCCTATGTGAGTAAATCAGCATTTTCGCTGATACCTGTTGTGCCACGCGGGAAGAGAAGTCCAGAGTAGAAATTCGATCTATGGGAACCACTAACGCGCCGCGCAATAGGCATCCCCAGAAGACGATGGCCCATTCCGGCGAATTTTCGGCCCATACCAGAACCGCGTCGCCTTTTCCGATGCCGCGGCCCGCCAGTTCTCGGGAAAACCGGCGTGCGCCGGCAGCGATTTGCTGGTAACCCCAGCGATTCGTTCGATAGCCTCGGCGCCCGGTGAACGCAACGTCATCGCCGTGGCGGCTATATTCGGAGAAGAATTCGGCTAGAGATTGCCGTCCCATAAGATGAGAATCCTACGTATCTTACTTGAAGAAGACCGTCCGGAGTGGGTAGCAAATAGCGGGGCGAATTTCGCTGCATTCGGCAGGAATTCCTAAATCATCAGGAGGCCAGCCGAGGGGGCCTTGTGCAGGCCCCCTCGCCGGTTATTTTTACAAGCCGCTTACCTGGAGTACCTGTCCAACTCACCAACGAGCGGACGCGCGGACTCCGGTACCGGGACGCTTCCGCCCAGAACGTCGTGGCGCGAAACATCGTCGCCGTACATTGACTTATCTCCGCTAGTGTCCGCGTGAACGGCCGTTCCATCCAAGCTCACTCCCGCGAAAATCCCCCTGCTGCGGGAATATGAAAGAATCTCCGCGGTAAGCGAGATGTCCGTGCTTGCCGTGGCATTGCGTCCGACGGGACCAGCGGCAACCGAAGCATCGCCGCCCAGCTTAAATTTATCGGCCAACAAATGCCCCAATGCGTGGTCATTCATGAAAAGTAGAATTAGATCCGTTGACGAGCCGCCGGCCTGATATCCGAAGCTCCCGCCCTCTACCGCCAAAAACAGCGGCGCGCTCCATCCATTTGCTGTTCGGCAAACTGCAACTCCTCGGCCGTAGTTCGCTCCGAAGATAAACGCGAACTTCTTCTCGCCGGGGATTATCGCGATGCACCGGGCCTTGTTCAAGACGCCCGGAGATATGGCATCCGGCGCATTCATGATCTCCTGGAAAACTTGAGCCGCCCTCTGCGTGCGGTTAATGTCGTCTTCTTTATCGGATGCCGAGGCAATTGCCGGAAGAAGTAAAAGAGCACCCATAGTTATAAAACTCAAAAGATATTTTTTCATTCTTGTCACTCCTTAGTTTTTGTCCCTACAAACTGCGGGTCGATGAAACTAACGAGCGACCCTTCCAGGAACGAACTGACCCGCATTTGGACAATTTGCTACGACCTGGGCAGGTTACACAGGGAAGCCGGAGTTTCATATACCCTGAGACCTGTAAAAATGAGGAGGGACACGCCTTATTTATCTTTAAGGCGCGTATTTTCAATCATTTCCGAGAAGTTTTTTTAAGGTCGCAACTGAACCAAGTCGGTCTTCTGCGGAGCGGCAGGCTTGCCGCCTTTCCAGCGTGCTGGCCGAAAAGAACCGCTCTTTAACTTGTTTACCGCCAATCCAACCCCAATCGAGCTCCCGACAAAATGCTTCACTTTCAGCGGGCCCACAACTTTCACCGAACGGATCCAATGGAGTCCGCTGCTGATCGCGCATCCGCATTGCGAGCAGTCCGGATTGCCTCCAAACACGCAAGGTTCAACTCGGCTCTTGAAGTCGGCCGAATAATTTGCAGACATTTTCGCAAAAAGGCATTCGTCCGGGTTAGCCGGCGGCGCTAAGAATGTTTTCGCGATGCCCTCGTTCATCAGAAGCTTTGGGTATTTAGACGTTAACGCCGGCAGTTCTCTCGCCAAAGTTTCGCGATTTTCGAGCAGCAGCATTTCAGGAGTTTGCTCGCCTATTTGCGGAGTATAAAGACTGACCCAAATTCGATTTACCTCGGGTCTGGCGTTCCAGAAAGCAATGTATTCTTCCAGATAACCCGGACGCGAAAGCATGGGCCGCGTAATGGTCCAATGTATGTTTACTTCTCGTCCTTCGATATTTTTAAGAATGCGTTCATATGTTGCCGGTTTGCGACGGACATCATGATCTTCCGGCAGGCCATCGATCGAAATTGCAACACGCACGCGTGGAATTTTCATCCATTCTGCCGGAATCGGAATCACAGCGCTGGTTACCACCAGTGTAAACACAGACATCTTGCTGAGCTCCGGCAAAATCCGGCTCAACTCACGATGCCGAACCAGGGGCTCGCCACCCACCAGGGAAACGTGCATCGGCTTATGCTTGCGCACCAGATCGAGCACACCCTCCACCAACTCGTCTCCGCGCTTGTCGTTCAGATCCCGCAGCGTAACGCCCCCAGAGAGATGGGTATCGCCATAGGCGTAGCATCCCGGACAACTCAGCGGGCACTCGCGGGTGATTTCGATTGAGAGTAAAGGGACGCTGCCGGTAAGAATTCGTCCCCAGGATGTAAGGATCTCGCGCGGTGTGACGCTCGGATTAATAGCAGTCGAAGACATATCAACAGTAGATGCTAGTTTTACGGTAAGGGGTGCACGTTTACAACCGCGGACAATTTCGGTGTGTTTTCTATCTAACGGCGGCTCAAATCGCAAATTTTGCGCGGTGCAATCGACATTAACGATCCACGCCGTGCTGCTCGATGAAGCGCAAAGCGTCTTCCGCCGACCTGCTTCCGGCTGCCGTACCTAGTTTATTAGACTCAGCGGTAGAAAACAATGGCCGGCGCTTCGGTGAAAACGTTGCCGGATCAAATGATCCTCTTTTGGTGTGGAACACCCACACATACTCGCGGCGGTTCTTATCGGCGTCTGAAGGTGAAACCACCGCAGTGTCGATAGTCGAGAGGGGAGTGAAGTCTGAGAATCCATTTTTGTCCGTGTGCACCGGGGTCGGCATCGTGCCGTTAAAAAAATCAGCGTCGTGGGTAAAGATAACCACGAAATCCACCATGGTCGGCGCCGGAGCTGGACATATGCCCGAAAAATTCTTGCCTCTGCTTTGGGTCATCCACCTGTACTGATTCGGCGAAAGGCCATATGCAGAAAAATAAAGTTTGCAGTTTTCCTTGCTTCCCAGCGATTCCATTGGTGCGTCTTCTTCTTCGTCAGGATCGCGAGGGCTTGCCGCCGCATGGGCGCTTCTGCTGTCAGGCCGGGGATCGATGGATATGTTGTCAGCCAGTACGACGTTTGCCTTAGCCGGCGGAGTCGCAGGCTCGATTACAATGGACGTTCTAGACGCGGCCGCGGTCTTGCTTGAAACAATTTTCGTGCTTCCTGCGTTCGTAGCCTTTGGGGTCGTTGACGACGAGCTTGAAACCGTCACAGTTTTGCTTGAACCAGCCTTCGCATCGGGATTCTTGCTGCCCGTTTTCGCCGCAACACTCGATCGGGAAGATTTCGTGGCGTTCGGAGTCGTGTGCACGGCTTTCGTTGTGCCAGTTGAATCGGCTGCCTTCGTTTCCTTAGTCGCGGATGTCGGGGAAGGATGCGAGGCCGGCTGGTCTTCAGCGTGATTAGCGACTGATTCCGCGCTAGGCTGCTTGTTGCTCACAACGTTGTTAGAAGTCGCAACAGAATTGTTTTTTTCGGCGACCACCGGTGTCGTGTTCTTGATGGGACTGCCGCTACTCGCCGCACTTCGCTCCCCATCGGGAGCCGGATTTGATTTTGTTGCGTTTCCGTTCGCAGGCGCGCTCTCAACCTGTTTGCCGCTTACACTCGCGGTACTGCTCGCGGAGCCTTGTGCGTGCGATCCAGCAGCAGCAACCAATTGTCGTTGTTTCTGGCTCGCTTGCGCTTCGCTGGAACTCTGATTGGGCTCTTCTGTTCCCGGAGGCTTGGGGAGAGCTTTTGCTTCTACGTAGCCTTCTCGGCCGCCGGCAATGCGAATCTTCACGTAGCCTTTCTCGCGACCAAGGATTTCTACCGGCTCGCCGCACTTCAGCTTCATAGCCACGTCAAAGCTATTCAACGAGTCGTACACCCATATGCGGTCTTCGTTCACGCCGCATTTTAGCGGACTGGTTTCCGCAGCCTGCGCGGGCATTGCAACACACATGCCTAGAAGGATCGGAATCAGCGCGACGTTACCTCGCATTATTCTTTCCCCCTGTTTTGCGCGGAAAATTGTACGAAAGGAGTGACCATACATGTCGGAGTCTCGTAGATTCCAAACTGCCGAATCTACACAGCAATTATGCTCGGCCAGTAAAGGAAGCTACAACTGGACAGTAGGACAGAACAAGGGCAGGAGAAAAGGTTCGCTTTATGTTCCCAGAGCATCCGGCAGACGCTCGTACTTCACGCTCGATCCCAGGGGAATCTCGATCACGGCATCGAATTCTTGCAGGGCGTTCTCACCAGGACTCAGATCGTGCCACGGATGCATCGGAAGGCCTCCAATTCTACTGAGTGTAGGTTAGACCGGATGGTTCGTCAGTACGACCTTGCCGCCCTGACGAGCAAAGACATAAACATCCTTCGGATCGATATCCTGCAGCGCGCGGTCCTTCAAATAATCTTCAGTGAACAAAAATACTCGGCCCTGGCCCTGCCACAGGCGCGTAAATGATTGGTTGTCCTCGAAAATATTTGGAGCGTCGGGAAAGTAAGAGCCGTACCACAAATTGCCGTCGCGGCCATTCAACACATGCAGTTCGATTCCGGTGTAATAGTTTAGAGTCGAGCCGAACTCATATTTTCCGTTGATTACGATGGTGTCGCCCGGCTTGTATTCCCTTTGGATCTTCAGCGCTATATTCTTCGACGTAACTTCCGGCGAGAAAATTACGAATCCTTGGTGCACGCAGAAGAGCACCACCACCATCATTCCTGTTAGCGCCAGATTGCCTTTTAAGGGCGCTCCGCGCCTGCGGAAAAACCAATTCAAGCCGGCTCCAATTAGTAACGCGAATCCGACTAGCCAAAGCGGCGTGCGAAATAGTCCGAACGCTTCAATCGTCAGATCTTCCATGTGCCCGAGCGACAATGCGTATTGTCCGGGATGCGGCACCAGGACATCGCCGATATCGGTGCCCGGCGGGAACGCATGGGTCATCGCCAAAACACTCATGGCAGCCGCGAAACCCAGTACACCGATAATCAGCAACACAAGCGAAGCGTTTTTGCCGGATTTGCGCTCCCGGCTGAAAATATCCGATTCGCGCTCCCGTTGCATCCATCCGCCAATAAGCAATGCCAACGCAGGCAATACCGGGAGCGAATAATATTCCTGTCGCGTGGAAAAACTAAAAAACAGCATGATCACTCCGGCCCAGACTCCAAAGAACACGTTCGCTTGAGCGCGTACACTCAGGCCCTCTCGCCACCGGCGTACCCGCCCCGGTATCTCCTTAAGCGCAGGGAACAAAAACACGAACCACGGAATCAACCAGGCCAGCAGTAGCGCCCAGAAGAGCAGAAGTGGAACCTTGTCGTAATCTCTCGGAATTCTTTTATTCAGATACCGCAGTACTTGTTCGTTTACAAAATAAAACCAAAGAAAACCTTTTTCCGGCCCACTCGGCTGCGCGGGGCTGCGTATAGCCGCCAGAATGTGCCAAGGCGCCGCTACAACCAAAAATACCAGCGTGCTGGACAATGGCCGCATGGCGAGAAGTTTCTTGAAATTTCCAGCTAGCAGAAGAAATACAAAAATAATCATTCCCGGAAACGCCAAGCCGATCAGGCTCTTCGTCAGTAAATTCAGCGCCACCGTAATAGCAAAACCCCAACAAGCCCATCTTTCCGGTTTGTCCTGTTCATAAGCCACTAAGAAAAAATAAAGACTCAGTGTCAGCCACATCGCTACGACTGCGTCGGGAATCAGAAATCGCGTATAAACAAAAATCCCCGGCGCAGTTATCAGAATTAGCGCCGCATAAAATCCGGCCTCCGCACTCAAAAAGCGCCGCGCGAATATCCACGCGCAGAGCCCAAGTCCCAATACGCCCAATGCCAACGGCAAACGCGTCTGCCATTCGCCTGCGCCAAACAGTTTGTAGCTGACGGCCACGCACCAATACATCAGCGGAGCTTTTTCCAGGTAGCGTATGCCGTTCACATAGAGCGTCACCCAGTTGTGATTCAGAAGCATTTCGCGCGCTGCTTCGGCATGAATCGAATCTGCGTCGTCTAAAAGCCCGGGTTGTGAAAGCGCCGGCAAGTAGATGAGCGCCCAGGTGACAAAAATAATTCCGAGCGTGGACGCCGTTGATAGAAATGGGGAGGATAGAGACTTGCGCGGTGTTGAATTCACGAGAACATTTTCCAGCGGTCGAACCAGGCCAACATTCTAACTGAATGTCCTGTGAATTCCGATTGTTCTGTCGCTCTGAGTGTGTCTTCGCAGAAATGTTCCTTCTGTGCTGAGCGGCCGGGTCGACGGCAATTTTGACAATTGTGCAGGAGACTTTAGAGAGGAAGCCTAAGGAACGGCCTGTCCCGAAACGCTGGCATCGGTCTTTGCTGCTGCAGTCGAATGTCCGCCGCATTGCGCTTCCACTAACTTCTGTAGCGCGTCGTCCAGAATCGCGCCTTGGCGTGATTTCGCCGAGCAAACTTGCGCCGCTCCCAATTGCAGCGCCCCGCGCAAATCTGCGCTGTCCAGATTTGCGTTCTGCAAGTTGGCGCCGTTCAGCACCGTTCCATTAAACTGCGCCCATCGCAAGTCCGCGCCGGTCAAGTCTGCGTCGATAAAAATGGCGGTGGAGAGTTGCGCGTTCACCATCCGCGCGTTAGGCAATTTCGCGGACCACAAATAGGCTTGCTGCATGTCCGCGTGCTCCAGGTTAGCTCCATCCAATTGCGCGTCGCGAAGGTCGGCCTTTTGCATGTTGGCCCGAACTAGATTAGCCGCGGACAGGTGCGCGCCGTAAAGGCTCGCGCCATCCAACCGCGCATCAACTAGATTCGCCTTTAACAGCGAGGAATACGAAAGATTCGCGTTCCGTAGATCCGCACGCGCCAGATTCGCGCCGTCCAGTTGCGCCCGATCGAAGTTCGTGTGGTTCATCCGCGCCCGGTCTAGGATCGCCAGCCGCAAGTCCGCTTGGCCAAAGTCTGCGCCGCGCAGATCCGCTTCCGCTAAAAACGCGCCGTAAAAATCCGACCTCCACAAATGCGCGTTCGCCAGAAATATTCCGTAGGCCTGCGCGTAGCGAAAATGAGATTCGTTCAGCCGCGCACCCTTCACTTCGGAAAGATCGTCGCCACTGTCGGTGCCGCCATTGTGCCAGTCAGAAGGCTTCGCCGAGACCGGCGCCTCGGTCAAGTCCGCGTAGGGGTCGTATCCCAGCGTCCACAAAACCGCGGGAGCCCACCTTCGGGCGCTGGCAGACGAAAATTGCGGCGCGCGCTCCTTACCGTGAGGCACGCCGGTGATCGTTCCAATCGATAGGAAAGACAGAATCACAAACAGAATAATCACGAGCGTCGCGGGTTTTACCTGCCTCAACTTCTCGACAATATTTTTCTTAGGCTGTTCCGATGCCACCCAGCGTGCTTGTGGCCGGCCGATTTTAGTCGTGGCGTAAAACGCGATTCCGACCGCCGCCATCACCAGGAGCTCGTGCAGAATCGTTCCGTGAATTTCTTGCAGCGTCAGGTAGCGGCCCCAAAAGAGAACCAGCACAACTGGAACAATCCAATACGCCAGCAACGCGGAAGTGCATTTCTCGATGAGCCGTGTGGACGGAGGGTCCTGGTTCATCCAGTGAAAATGCAATCTCAAAAGCCCCGTAACAATTCGCGATTGCTTTTCACCAAGAACGCGGCCGTCTGGAAAGACCGCCGGCAACTCTAGCACCGCATCCCACAAGCGTTGCAGATGGTATTGAAAAAGCAGGTAAACACAAAGCAGCAGAACCGGAGCGATCAAATAAATCTCAGCCGTAGGAAGCGCGGCGGACGCGGCCGGGGAATGCAGGAACGGAAGAATAGCCGAATCGGAAACTAGCTGCACGTCCTTCGTCTTCCAAATCATCAGACAGGAAGCAAAACTGGCGAATAGCATCGCTGCAAACATGTGCGCCGACGTTCGCGAAGCCTTCGAGAATGCTGCCAGTGCGTCAAAGTGGGAGATCTGCGCCGGCAAAGACGCATCTCGCAAATTGGTGCCCGCCAGTTGCCGCGCGACAAGCCCCATGGCGCTTTCCAGCGAAGCGCCTTCCAAATTTGCGCCCTCTAGGTTTGCTCCCACCAGGCAAGAATCCTGCAAATTTGCACGGACCATGCAGGCGTCTCGCAAATCCGCCAAAAGCAAATCGGCCGCCTTCAAGTTCGCATCTTGCAAATCCGCATATCGCAGATTAGCGCTGATTAATTCCATGCCTTCCAGTTTTGCGGCGCGGAGATTGGCCTTCCTTCCCAACACACCTCGCGAATCGAGCCACTCCTTGTGGTTCCCCAGGGCTTCTTCCAGTGCCCACTCGCTTGAGTCTATCCTCGGGGCGTCTGTCGAGCTCTCTGTGGAAACCAGCGAGGGAATAATCGCGCGATCATCCGTCGCTGTGTTTTCGTCGCGAGTTTCTGCGAGCACATCCGTCAAACTTGGCCTCAGCGCCTCCGGAATTTCCGTCAACGTTGGTGGCAACGTCCTCGCGACACGTTCATCGGCAAACGCCGCCGCAACCTCGGGCGAATCCAGCGCCATCGAGTCCACTTCAATTTCAGCCATCATTTCGTGTTCAGACGCTAACCAGGTCGGAAGCGGGTCTTCGCTTTCTGAAGGAAGTTCTGGAGCGGCCTCGACCTGCGAAATTGTTTCGGTTTCAGGTGCTGCTACATCTGGAGTGATTACACCGCTCTGCTCGGAAGCAACATCATGCTCTGCGACAGGTTCGCCTTCCGTGGAAGCATCTGACGATGATTCCGCAGAGCCCACTTCTTCAGTCGAGCCTTCTCTTTCCGACGCCATTTCTTCTGCCGACGGCCAATCGATATCCTCCGACAAATCTGAAGGGGTAGATTCAGTATTTACAACCGTCGAAGTCGCACCTGCCGCTTCCTGTGCTTGCGGAATCTCGATCGGTTTCGCACCATCCAGGAAATTCTTGTAGAGAAATTCCTTCAGTTCATCTTCTGAAGGCGCTGCCTGTTCGCTGGCCCGGTCTTCGACGCCGTTCTGTTCGATCGATTGTTCTTCGGCGGACGTTTCAGCGATCGGTTCTTCCACCTGCACGCTCGCCGTTTGCGCTCCGCCAGACGAGAAGAGACGCTTGAAAAGAGAAGCCATTGGATGTGCCCACTGCCCCCGTAAAAGTTTCTATCGCGCAAGCCTGCGGCTTGTTTGTGCTTCATCAATATTAGTCTGTTTCAAGACTTGTCCCGAAAATGCTATCGCGAACGTTTCTCAAATCCATCCTGTACGTTAGTGCAGCCTCCGAACAGCTGCTCCGGAGTGCTTCCAAGGTTTCGAAATGGAACAACACTCTGACCCATTGCGGAGTCTGACTCCAAATTGTCACCCGCCGCACAAAACGGGCTGCGCTGATGCGCTTTCCGCAGTATTCTCTAGCTGTACTTCTGCCTTATCCCGGCTCCGGATGCCGTGGGGAGGAACTTACCGTGGACGCCAAAGCATCGCTTGCGCCAAAGCCGCAGATGCGAATCGAATCTGACAGCATGGGGAAAATTGAAGTCCCCGCCGACCGTTACTACGGCGCGCAAACAGCCCGCTCAATAATTCATTTCGACATCGGCCGCGACACCATGCCGCCTGAACTGATCCACGCTTTTGGCGTCCTTAAAAAAGCCGCCGCGCTCGTAAATCAAGATCTCGGAAAGCTTTCACCCGAAAAAACGCGCCTGATCGTCCAAGCGGCCGATGAAGTGATCGCCGGAAAGCTCGATGATCATTTTCCCCTTCACGTTTGGCAGACCGGCAGCGGCACACAAACCAACATGAACGCTAACGAAGTGATCTCGAATCGCGCTATCGAAATATCGGGCGGCGTAATGGGCAGCAAAAAGCCCATTCATCCCAACGATGACGTAAACATGTCGCAATCTTCCAACGACACATTTCCTACCGCGATGCACATTGCCGCTGCGTCTCTTGTCACAGAATTCCTCATTCCAGCAGTCACCCAGCTGCGGGACGCTATCGATGAGAAAGCGCACTCCTTCGCAACCGTCGTCAAAATCGGCCGCACGCATCTGATGGACGCGACTCCACTCACCGTAGGCCAGGAGATGTCAGGCTGGGTAAACCTGCTCGACCGCGACATCAAATGGTTAAAAGACACTTTGCCCGGACTCTACGACCTTGCTATCGGCGGAACCGCCGTAGGTACTGGACTCAACGCTCACCCGGAATTCGCGGAGCGCGCCGCCAAGAAAATTTCAGAACTAACAGGTTTGCCATTCCGCTCGCATCCCAACAAATTCGCCGCCCTCTCCGCGCATGATGAAATCATCTTCGCCAGCGGTGCTCTCAAAACGTTGGCGGCATCGATGATGAAAATTGCGAACGACATTCGCTGGCTCGCGTCCGGTCCGCGCGCCGGCTTTGGCGAGTTAGTCCTGCCCGAGAACGAACCAGGTTCCTCGATCATGCCCGGAAAAGTAAATCCAACGCAGTCCGAAGCCGTCACCATGGTCGCCGTGCAGGTTTTCGGAAACGATGCGGCGATCGGATTCGCCGGCTCGCAAGGAAATTTCGAGTTGAACGTTTTCAAGCCTGTCATCATTCACAATTTCTTGAATTCCGTGCGATTGCTGGGCGACGCTTGCCATTCCTTTACTTCCCACTGCATCATCGGCATGGAAATCGATAGGAAACGCATTCAGCAAAATGTTGAAAACTCGCTGATGCTGGTCACTGCTCTTAGTCCGAAGGTTGGCTATGACAAAGCCGCTGAAATCGCGCACAAGGCTCATCACGAGCATCTCAGCCTTCGGGAAGCCGCCCTCAAATTGGGTTATCTCACCGAGCAGGAGTTCGACGATCTCGTTCGCCCGGAAAATATGACCCATCCGTAGTTTGCGATAGGCTTCTCGCTTACGCCTTCCTGAAGATAATCCGCGCGGCATTCCTCATTTCTCGCGGCGACAGTTTCACATCGGTACAAAATCCATTTCATTTTGGAAAAATCTTCGCCTGCATGCTCGATTTTCTTTGACACACTTTCGCCACTTCAATACATTCAATCTCCTCTCAGTTTTTCTGTCGTCTCACCCCTTCCGTGGGAGTCCCTATGAATCTGCTCATCGCTGAAAACGATTCCGCACTTGTTGGAGTCTTGAAGCCGCGTTTCGAAGCCGAAGACTATGCCGTGGACTTGGCGCGTAACACTGAGCAATCAATGTCCATGCTGCGAGGCCGCGAATATCACGCTGCCATCGTCGATCTTGACCTGCCCTCTACCCAAGGGCTCGCCATCCTGCAGTTCGTTAGAGCTGCCTATCAGGATGTACCAATCTTGATTCTCGCAAGCCATGCAGGTCTGGCCGAGCGCGTCCACGTGCTCGATTGCGGCGCGGATGATGTGGTCCAGAAACCCTTTGAGTTCTCTGAACTCTCGGCTCGAGTGCGCGCAGTTTTGCGCCGCGGCCTTCGTGGTTCGCAGCCCGAGTTGCGCCTGGCAGATCTGAAACTAAACCGCATCGAGCGCACCGTAACGCGTGCCGGCAAGGAAATCTCGTTAACGCCCCGCGAATTTTGTTTGCTCGAATACCTAATGCTGCGCCAGGGACTTCGAACCACCCGCACCGAAATCGTCGAGCATGTTTGGAAACTTTCCGGCGATACGCTCACCAACGTCGTCGATGTCTACATCAACTACTTGCGGCAAAAGATCGATGACCGCGCGGACTGCAAGTTGATTCACACCGTTCGAGGCATCGGCTACGAAATGAGAGCCTCCCTAGGCACTCATCTTCAGCGTGCGCGGAGTATAGAAAGCGGAGCGAACGGGGGAATCGTATGAAGCTGGCGGATGCCGGTACCCCTGAAGCGCAATTGTCGCTCGGTCTAAAACCAGTTTGCGGCATTCGATCTAATCCTCGGCCGGAGTCTGCCGCGGGGGATCAGGAACAGCGCGATTTGCTCTTACTCGGCCACCTTCCTCAGGTGCGTTTCATTGCCCGGAAGATTCACCGCCGCTTGCCTCAGCAAGTCCTGCTCGAAGATCTAATTCACGCCGGCGTGCTCGGTTTGATTGACGCCATAAAAAAATACGACCCGGCCAAAAAAGTTCAGCTGAAACACTACGCGGAATTTCGCATACGCGGAGCCATTCTCGATAGTCTTCGTCAGGTTGACTGGAGCCCGCGAGCGCTCCGAATTCAAGCTCGTCGTCTTTCTAAAACCGTTGCGGATTGCCGAGCACAGCTCGGACGCGATCCCAGCGAGCCTGAAATAGCTGTCGCGTTGAAGATAACGCTCGGCCAGCTTCAGCGTCTTCTTGGTGATTTGCGCGGCCTTGATGTTACGAGTCTACAGCCGGATGCGGACCAATTGGGCGCCAACGGCAAAGCAATTTGCCGCTCAGGCGCAGAAGACCAGGATCCCTACCACCAAACCTTGCGCTCAGAAATGCAGGGCTTGTTGACGGGCGCCGTCGATCAGTTGCCCATTCGTGAACAGGAAGTGCTGGCGCTATATGATTTCGACGAACTCACCATGAAAGAGGTGGCTACGGCGATGGGTATCGGTGAGTCACGAGTATCGCAAATTCATTCCAGCGCCATGATCCATCTCCGCGAACGCTTGTTCAAGCGCCTGCAACGAAGCTCTGGCTCGCCGCAGGTCGCGATTATGTCCGTTGCCGTTCAGCAGGGAATTCGCCCCAAGCCGCTCATGCGCCACGTAACGCCGATTACTGGCTGTGCACAGAAGTTAGCCGGGTGACGGCTATTGCTGATTTGAGCTGGGAGCCGTCGAGTCCGTCGTTGTCAAAGCCGGGCCGGGAGGAGCAGGCGAAGTTGAAGACACTTCCGCCACAACTTTTGCGGCGAGTTTCTTGCTGACAGGGCACAACGAATCGTTGATTCGGCATTGAGCCAAAGTAAGACGGCATCCGCAATCGCAGCTTTCAGAATTTAGCCGCTTGAGCGCGACTTTCTTCAGCTCCGGCGTCAGGCCCTTGAAATCAACGTCGGGAAGCTCGGTTGCCAGCGCCGCATTCTTCAAGAAGATTTGCCCTTCGTCCTTGAAAGTTTCGACGCTCGCCTCTACCGGCATTCCCAGCAGGCTTCGCGCTTCGGTCTCGTAGACAAAAGTGGGGTACAACCCGACGTGTTTCTGCACGACTTTCCCTTCCGTGTTTACCACGAAGGAAGTGGGAAGCGCGGGGACCCCGCCGTACTCCTGGATTATTTCGCGGCTGGCCATCACGATCGGATAATTGACGCCGGCTCTCACCGCGAACTTTTTCACTAGACCCACCTCTTCGGGATCATCCATGGAGATTCCGATTACTTGCAGACGATCTTTGTACCGGTTTTGAAGATCCACGAGTTCGGGAATTTCTTCGCGGCAAGGCGGGCACCACGTCGCCCAGAAATTTAGCAGCACAACTTTTCCTTGCCAATCCGCCGTCGAGACCACATTTCCGTCAATGTCGCGCGCGAGAAAAGCGGGAGCCGGCTGTGGGTTGCTTGCAAGTCGAACCACGGGCATGCGGTCAGATTGTTGTGCGGCGACGTTTCGAAGGGCCGCTTTACCTTCCGTAGCCGAGACCTGCTTGCCTGTGGAAATTGCTCCTGGCACGCGAATCAGGTTTGATCGTCCCGCCGCAATTCCAATCGCAATTCCTGCGAGTCCCGCCACTGCTGCCAACACAAAAATAAAATATTTCTTCATGCGTCCTCAACTACCCATTCCATTATGCAGCATGCTCTCGCGCCGAACAATGAGTAGCTGGCTGTGATGTCGTGCCGAACACGCCCGCACGACCGACTCCTGTACACGGCCGAGATTAGGAATCTCCAAGAACGACGCCACGGGCCGATGTTGGTAGCCTCCCAGCAAAACCAATTCGGGATTGTCAACGCGAGCCAGTTCCGAACTGGGATTTATGAGGAATGGCGCGTTCGTCTTCTCATCCTCAAGTCATTGATAATAGAAGCATCTAATGCTGCGGACTACATGAAAGCTTGGGCACCCCACTTGCATATGGCGATGCGTGGGTCGCGTTCTTACACGATCCGAACTGACAGTAAGTGGGGAGGAAGGGGCCCACTTGCTGAAAGCTCCGGGTCGTTCCCACCTGCCTCTGAGAGGGAAGCTAGGATGGATGACCCCATGATTCGGTCCGCCTAGGCCGAATCAAGGAACGCGGCCTTTAGGGACCTTCGATCCCAAGCGAGGGTCCCTTTTTTATTTGCTCCTCTGCGCCGCGGACGGTTGTCGGTGACCTCAGTTCCGCCAGCCCCAGCTCACGATAGATTGACAGGCCTTGCCAACCAGCAAGTTCTCGCGCCCGGCGCCTGTGTAAGTAATCTTGAGAGGGTCGTAAGAATCGATGCCACGCGTCTTGCGGTAAAGCGCTTGCCCCCACCTTCCAAATACTTCTTCCAGGCGTTCCAGCGGAACGCTCTGGAGCTGTGCGATCGTTTCAACGCACCTTCAATGCCCGCGGAGCGCATTGTTGATCAGAAGAGGTTCCGCTCACTTCGAGATGGCTCCTGTTATAATCCACGCATGACGTTAATGACTGCTACCTACGAATTGCAGGAACGACTCAAGCCGGAGCACTTTCGCTCGCTGGGCGAGTTCTCCAACACCTACGGTCTTCAGAAATTCCGCTATGACGAGAAAAAAAATCTCCTCCATTTTGACTACGACGCATCGCGCCTGACTGACAACGTGGTCGAGAGCGTTTTGCGCCAAGCGAGAATCCCCGTTCTGCGAAGATTGGAACCCGCTCGCCAGTAACGTCCGAGTCGAACCTCCCTCTGCAGTCGAATGAAATGTCGCATAGTGCCGCGTTTGCGCTCTCGCCGCAGCCTTCCCAGATACCTGGATGTTTCTTCTCATAAGGAGCGGGGAACTGTTTAGGTCGGGCCTTTTCATAGCCGGACCTTGCGCAGGCGTAGGGCGTTGGTGATGACGGAGACGGAGCTGAAAGTCATCGCGGCGCTGGCCAGGATCGGGCTGAGCAGCAAGCCGAAAAAAGGGTAGAGAACGCCGGCGGCGATGGGGACGCCGAGCGAGTTGTACACGAAGGCGAAGAAAAGATTTTGCCGGATGTTACGCATGGTGGCGCGGCTGAGTGTTCTAGCGCGGGCGAGGCCGAGCAGGTCGCCGCGCAGTAGCGTGATCCCCGCGCTTTCCATGGCCACATCCGTCCCCGTGCCCATAGCGATTCCGACGTTGGCTTGTGAAAGCGCGGGCGCGTCGTTCACTCCGTCACCTGCCATCGCGACGATGTGGCCTTCGGCCTGAAGCTGTTTCACAATCTCGCTTTTCTGGCCGGGCAAAATTTCCGCATGGACCTGGTCGATGCCCAGTTTTCGCGCGACGGAATCAGCCGTTGCGCGGCTGTCTCCGGTCAGCATGATGATGCGGATGCCTTCGCGATGGAGTTTCGCTAAAGCTTCAGGCGTTGTTGATTTTATGGGGTCGGCTACACCGATGATTCCAACGATTACGCTATCCGCCGCGACGAACATCACGGTTTGGCCGTCGGCTTCCTGGGACTTAGCAGTTTCTTCCAGTCTTCCGATGGCGAAATTCGCTTCGGTGAACAGTGCCCGATTTCCGAGCGCGGCGGTTCGGCCGTCAACTTTTCCCACGACTCCTTTTCCGGTTCGCGATTGAAAATCGGTGAGATTCCCGAGGTCAATACTGCGCTCTTTAGCGGCTGCGAGTATCGCTCCAGCGAGCGGATGTTCGCTTCCGCGTTCGAGGGTGGCGGCAAACCGCAGAATTTGTTTTTCATCCGATCCTGCTGCTGGAATCACGGATACAACTCGCGGCTGGCCTTCGGTCAGCGTGCCGGTCTTGTCCACTACCAGCGTGTCCACCTTTTCGAAAATCTCCAGCGCCTCCGCATTTTTCACCAGAATACCGGCAAGAGCGCCACGGCCGGTGCCCACCATGATGGCCATAGGAGTGGCGAGCCCGAGAGCGCAGGGGCAAGCGATGATCAACACCGCGACCGCGTTGAGCAAAGCATGGGCCATCTTCGGTTCAGGACCGTAGATGGCCCAGGCTATGAAAGTGATGATCGCGATGAGGATTACTGCGGGAACAAAATAACCCGCCACGCGGTCCGCGAGTTTTTGTACTGGGGCGCGGCTGCGTTGCGCTTCGCTGACCATGCGCACGATTTGCGAGAGTAGCGTGTCACTTCCCACGCGTTCGGCGCGCATGATGAAAGTTCCAGTGCCGTTGACGGTGCCGCCGATTACGCGGGCGCCGCTTAATTTCTCCACGGGGATGGGTTCGCCCGTCATCAGCGATTCGTCCACCGAACTTTCGCCCTCGGTGATCACGCCATCGATCGGAACCTTTTCGCCTGGCCGCACCCGCAGCAGGTCGCCGACGGCGATGTGTTCTACCGGGACGTCGATCTCGGTGCCATCGGCGCGCACGAGGCGGGCGGACTTCGGAGAAAGCTTCAAAAGCGAGCGAATGGCGGTGGACGTTCGACTGCGCGCGCGCAATTCCAAAACTTGGCCGAGTATGACTAGTGTGGTAATCGCGGCAGCGGCTTCGAAGTAGATCGGAAGGCCGCCGCCCATCACGCGGAAAGAATCCGGAAAAATTTGAGGGAACAGGACGGCGATTACGCTGAAAACGTAGGCCGTGCCGGTGCCGAGCGCGATCAGTGTGAACATGTTGAGGCTGCGATTGACGATGGATGCCCAGCCGCGCTCGAAGAAAAACCAGCCGGCCCACAGAACCACGGGCGTGGCCAGGATCAACTCAATCCAGCCGATCACACGCGGCGATAGGATATTTTGCAAGGGCTGGCCGGGAATCATGTCGGACATGGCCAGCGCGAGAATCGGAATAGTGAGCGCGACGCTGATCCAGAAGCGCCGAGTCATATCAGCGAGTTCGGGATTTTCTTCCTGCTCTCCGATAGCGTCGCTAGGCTCGAGCGCCATTCCGCAGATGGGGCAGGATCCTGGAACGGCTCTAACAATT
>Ga0210383_10001529_pt1 | contig 21166 bp, 38 predicted proteins | sample IncBWC14OmetaG_FD_160072 | JGI IMG/M metagenome (GOLD analysis project Ga0210383, IMG submission 160072) | Forest soil microbial communities from Barre Woods Harvard Forest LTER site, Petersham, Massachusetts, United States - Inc-BW-C-14-O ... | reverse complement strand
CGAAAAACGCGCAAATATTGGTTTGATACGCCTGAAGTATAAAATCCCGCGGATTTGGGAAACCCGAAATGCACCGATTGCCAGTCAAATCTACATTTCTGTATCGATAACATAAATTCGGGGATTGAATTACTGAAATAACTCACGCAAGGTTTGAATTGACCGAAATCGTCCCAGTTTCAGCCCGAAAAAAATGACATCTGCCCTCATTCGCAACGGAGAGCATAAGATGGCTTGTCACAGACATCCAGGTCTCAATGAAAGTCGGGTTTCGACCGTGGTCGATAGATTCTCGGATAGTTCGAGCAATTCTGCGTATATTCAAAGCCTCTGCAGCAGCTATACGTTCCGAAGGGATCTAATTTTCGGTTAGTGAGGATTTTTGCAAACCCCGATACGTACTATGTAAATAGCATTTCCTGCAACATTGGAATGAATAAAAGGAGCTGGGACTTCTCGGTACTAATAGAAAGAGTAAGTCCTGGATATATCGGCAGCAGAAATCACGGACACTCGCTGCGTTTCTCACTTTATCAATAGGTGTGGTTGCACACCTATTGATTACTGTCACGACATATGCAGTTAGGCAATCCTGAATAGACAGTTTGAGCAACGGATCTTGTATTTTTGCGCGAAGTTTTTCGATTTGAGAACGTGGGATGCGCCAATCGACTCGAGAAATTGATCGATTGAGTTCAGCGTATTTGGTACCTAGTTCTGAGTGGTAGTAGGTCTCAACCAAATGTGCCATTACTGGCAAATACTTCTCGATGGTCGGCGGGCCTGGAACAGAAAACTCGTGTTTCTCGAACGTCGCAGAGGGGTATGACACCTCTAAGCCCTGGTATAGCTGTGACAGCATGTGCATGAAACGGAGGAGCACCGTAGCATCTCCTGTGAGAATTAATGAGTAACTGTTACCTTGTCAAACCCACAATAACGTACCGAGGGTGTGATTCCAGGAGACGCCAATGGCAGTACCAACTCCTGAAATCGTGAGTTTCATGCGAAGGAGCGAGGCATCACCGTTTATTAGCGCAACTTCTGAGGGTTGTGGGTTCAGAAATGGCTTTATGTCGTCCTGGATGACCCAGTCATGATGAGTCATCCAGTGAGAGATGACTGGATGACTGGAACTCGATATCGAGTGGGATAGGCGAATCAGTTAAGCGTATCTAAACCAAATTCGTCATGAGACGGAATGGAAGCAAACTTCGATATATGATATATCAACATCACCCTCCATTCTTCGGTGTTGGTCTGCAGTCGTCCGGCAGTGTGAGGGTATTCCCCGACCGAATTTGAAAGAGCGTCAACAAATGCATCGACATCCAATGGCGCAGGAACAACGTGGACATTGTGGATCTTCAAGATTGATCATATTATTTAGATAAATCGGCACCGCCGACGCAAGTCAACAGGATAAGTGCCACTGTAACGTCCCGACTCGGAATGGCGTTGAACATACTTACAAAATTAGTCCACAGTTCGTAACCAGGTAGTTTCAATACGTCCATGTCAGTCCAGTTCGAAAGGGCGTGTTTCTGTGAAGGGATTAAACGCCGACTAACTTGAGGTACGCTCATGGCAAAATGCAATCAAGAAGGACAAAATATCACCGTTAACGTTGTTATTTAATTATAGACCCTAGACTGGCCTATCTGTCTATTATATTAGAGGCAAAGTCATCGATAGACAAGCTTGCCTTTCTAATACTTAGTAATAGCACAGAAGGGTTACGAGTCTACATTTACTACCCAAGAACATTTACTAATGCGATGTCAATCAAGGCAAGACTAAGGACATCTGGTTCATAAAAGTGAGCCCATGAAAGGTGGATAGGAATAAATATCACACGTTCCATGCTATAAACGGGATGCTGAAGCACGTCAATTCGCTTGGTTCCTTTCGATGTGCAATCCGAAGCCCAAACAGGGCCTACAACAATGCAAGAAACAGCTGCGTTACAGTATCAATAAGATGCCACAAAACACTGATCAACGGCGTGTAGGAGTTGCTAAGTTGATACCCGGCATCGGTGTGGATATCGCGGGGCTGGATGGATGTAGGTTAACGTTGCTTAAACGGGGTAGGCGAATTTTGAGAGACGGGGTGGTGGGAGCAGATAATGTAGCAGAAACGGGAGTGACGAAAGAGGCGGGAGATGACGTCGGTGCAGGAGGAACATGGCCCTGGCGAGTGGGAGTTCGGATTTTTTTCCTTTTTTCTCGTTCCCGCTTCTCCCTATCCGCCCTTTCTTTCCTCTCCTTCTCCTTACGTGCGTTATCGATGACCTCTGCACGAGCCCTCCCATCGTTATCCGGCATCTCGTCCTCTGGCTCCTTTCGTTTCTTCCCCCTTTTCTCGTTACTCTCTTTATCGTTCTCCTCCGGCTCCTTCTGTGCTGGCCGACGGGTACTTCGACTCCGATTAAGTGGGAGCTGTGATTTCAATCGGTTAGTATGATTTGTCAAAATGTATAACTGGGGAAGCACCTTCGACAATGAGGCCGTGGACGACGACCCAATTTCCGCGTTCGAACCATTGATGAGTGCATGTCCATTGTCATTGTCTTCCAGCTGTAGAGCAAGTCTGTTATTACATGACCGTATGATCGGATGCCTAGTATACATTACCTTGATGTGACTGAACTTGGACTTTCCGAATGAAGTGGAGGTTGGAAGAGGCGGCGCAAACATAGAACCATCGAATATCAGGTTCTCTCGACTAGTTTCATCAGCATGTCGACCGGAATTCTAGGTATAGTTAGTTATTTGGGCTATTCAGCAAGGATCGTTTCACAGTACCTTGGAGGAGATGCTAGTCATCGAAGTTTCCATGTTTTTGCTCCGCGATCGCAATTCCCTAGTGCTGGGTTCTGTTTGGATACTGTTCATGGATTTCTTACGTTTAGCCGTTGAAGTGGAAGGACCCGCTATCGCAGATATCGAGTCATTCTTGGACTTGATAGGAAGGCGGCCTTGGCCGTTTACATTGACAGTCTTATTCGAGGCGCGCTAGAGGATATGCACAGTTTGAGTCAAGAGATCGCTGGTGTATTATTGCATCATACCTTGGGAGTCGCGCTGGCTTTCGGTATCCTGACAGTTTTGTTCCGCACTGGTCGTGACTCCTCTGGTTCCGTCTGTATGCCATGGTCAGCCATTATCTTCCGAGAGATGCTTAGAGTGGTTTGGGCAGATTGTAGAGGTGGTAGAGGGGCCGCGGATGTTCTGGTAAAACGCAAGCTACACAACATCTGTTCGTTCAAAATTATAAAAGCGTTAATAAAGGGTACACGGGCTAATCTTACTTGGGCCACGTTCAAGTCATCAGCATCGTGGGATGATGGTCCGGGAACAGGAGGTATTGGTCCGTCCAGATCTTCCAAAGAGCTGAGGGACGTCAGAGGTGACGACATGCCAGAACCGGCATCCGATTCTCTGCATGGGACATGTTAAGTAAAGGGATTCAAAGACAGGAGAGATCACACACCTATCCCCCGGGTTTGCATTCTTGCTGACCTTGCTCCAGAAGTCCAGCACGACAACCCGCTCAGGAACCCTATAACGACGACCATTAATTAGAACTTCATCTACCACCACTTTATTCTGGTTGGTCAAGGCTGTTTGTGGGTGGATGATCTCGATGTGGCCATTGTTGGTCTGCTTAGGTTTTGTGATCTCTATGGGAGGTGCATTTTGCTTGGGAATACGACGTTTGGGAGGCTGTGGATGGGGTGAGAGCCTGGAGTGATAAATGAAGCTGGAGGACCTACAAGAACTTGGTCGGCATGATTTGGACACATCCATTTCTTGCTGAAGGAAGGCATTGTTGGTAATGGCGGATCAACGCAATCAAGATGCCAATGAAGACTGCAAAAATCACAGGATACGATACTTTTCCAGGTTTCGGGAGTGACGGCTTTTGTTAAAGATCTTCGCGCACGTTTTGTCGCCGGCGCAGCAGCAGCAACTCCTCCAGGTAGAGCCGACATCCCGCATCGAAAGCATAAGACAGGAGCCCCGTTCCTGTCTCTAAGTCGATATGCATCCCGATCCTCCAGCTGACCATGACGGCTGCAAAAGGCATCAAAATTCCATACATACAAAGAAGGAAAATGGTAACGCACTTTAGCCGAGGTTGCTTAATTTCAGCACTATCAACATAGGTACCCTTTGGTCCAGTAGCAACTAGAGATAAAGTGTCAGCCACCAAACCAACCTGAGCACGACAGCAGAACATTCACCATCTTTGAAAAATGTTCTGACATCGTCCGGAAGTTGAAATTCGGTAGGGATGTTTGTTTCGACGTGATGAATCAGGGGAGACATGAATGATGGTGGTGGTTTTCGGGGAGGATTCTGTAAACGATGTTAACTGCCATCCGCAGATACGTTTACATGACACGAACCTTCCGAATTGTACAACCTGGACAAAACCATCTGCTATCTCCCTCATCCACATGTTCCATTGGGGGATCAAGGCACCAGAGGTGAAACGCTCGAGGACAACCATCGCAGTAGACCAAGGCACCTTGAGAACGGCATGACGAACAGTGATCATCGTTGCTGATCTAGAAAGGCGAGATGTGAATAAAGAAGAAGGAAGAACCCATCAGACTCACTAGATTTACAGGGGGTTCAGGTGAATGTAGAGTGATAGTTTTTGGCTCCTCTTTCACCCTGACGATGGTTGTTTCCGTTTCTTTCCCCTTTCCCTTGTCCTTTCTCCTCGGCCGTCCGCTCGCACTCGCCGAGCTTCCCTCGTGCATGTTGAGCGAAGAATTTGACCGAGAAAGAGACTGTTCCTCCTCCACTACCATGGTGAAGGCATCCGAGTCAACTGATATCGGTTGTACGAACGAAGTGGACTCGATCTCGGTGTGAACAGCAGGATAGGGAGCAGACATAGTGCCGTTTTGATTACGAGCTGAAGCACGCTGTGCGCGACCGGCAGCGCTTTTCAGCGATTCACCGGGCCAGGTGTGACGTGTACAAGGAGTGGCAGCGTTGGGCAGACCAACAATGGAGGAACCGGACATATACAGGGTGATAAAAAGACATCAATGAGCATCCCTTTACTCCTGGAACTGAGGGGAAACCTACCCTTTGTTAACTCCCGACCGCTTCGCCCGAGCACCTTCAGGTTCATGGCCGACCAGAGTACCATGCATAAGTCCAGAGTATGTAGATCCCGGATCTGAAGGCGGCAGGTAAGAGAAGACAGCAGATGGTTTTCTCGGGTCGCGCTTGTGCATAGATTGCTGGGCTGAGACCAGAGACGGGGGCCCTGGTAGAATTTCTGTCGCTAGGGTTGCATCGCCCTCTAGGTGGGCTGGCTGGTGGACTGTCACTCCTGGCATCATATACACCGGCATACTCGCCATGGAGGTCATCCTTAGGATGACGAAGCCTTATGTAGGCTCGAAATGACACAAGGCAGGACGAAGTAGCGATAAGAAGGTCAATCAGGCGGCTGTTAGGCTCGATAGGCGGCGACCAACGACAATGCTCACACAAGGAATCTAATATACAGGAATTTTTGTACTACAAGCATGATGACGATACCGCTGCTAGCAACCTGTTCCTCCTTGAAGAACAGATTTTGTGGGGGCACTCTACTGCATTATCACATCCTTCCGACTCCAGTGATAAATGACTGATATCGATGATATAAGTAGGACTCATTGATGCTGGTATTGCCAGGAAATTGCTCACCAGAGATTGGCATCAGGAAGGAAGATCGCAGGTGGCACAATAGTAGAGTGTAAAAGAATTGGAAGTGGACTGAATGGAAGAATGTTAACAAGGAGGTAGGTGAGATTGCACAGTAAAATTGGTGTAGCACTAGGAATCCAGAAGTAAGCTCGGGTGTGTTGATGCATAGTCAGGCCAGGATAGAAGAAGCATACCGGGGATACTGAAGGTCGAGCTGTGGCGAACAGTTAGACGGGAGCGTGACTCGAAAGAGGATTTTTGTTTCTTTTGATTTTGTCTCCTTACACATCGTTATTGAAAGAATGCTGGGATAGCCGGAGTACCTATATAGAGATGTGACAAACGACCTAGGGGCGGGGGGGAACTTGTTCATATTTCCTCAGAAGATATGACGGCCTCAAAGGAGAACATGTGAAGCCGCTCGGTTGCTGACATGTGTTGAGGCAACTCCAGGCAGGAGTCCATACAGCAAGACGGCTTGTACACGTAACTTGGGGTTACAAGTCCGGAAACCAAAAAAAAGGGAGAATGTTGGCAAGCGACAGCGGAGATGGGTATGCCAGGTAAAAAGCCAACAGAAGTCGGATGCTGGAGCAGTCAATCAGCAAAGGGGGAACTTGTTGTCTGAGTCCCGTAATAAACAGCATCGGCGCAAGACGAAGGAGAATAAGCTATGTTGGGAAGCTCAGGCTGAAGATGACACCTTGGAAAGACAGGCACTGCTTTTCGCCCACCGTCAAACAAGTCTCACATTCCACTTTTTAGTCGCACCATCAGTGGTAGCGGGAAGTGACGCGTCACGGCGTATTGGCTTCGAGGGAACTTGAAATTGAGTGGGATAATAAGGAGTATGTACTCGCCCCGGGCCGTTGATCCACAAAGGTCTGGAAAATGCTGCATTCATGCTGCACTTTAAATTCAAGTGATATTGCCATACGACTGGTGTCCATTTTACCCTGAATAAAGCTTTGCATGTCAGTTATTCGTGAGTGAAATCTTTCACATAATACCCCATCCCACTTAGGTTATTGTACCAGAGGACAATCCTCCTGCATTCCAACCGAAGCGATGCCAGGAACAAAAGAGCGAGACGTTTGCGCAGGAGAATATATCAACGCTAAAAGTGACGGCTACTGCCAGTGGTGCCATGCGACGGGGAAAAGGCCGGGCACAATTCGACAACAGAGTGGTGGACGAGCCTTTTAAGGAATTATTTCCCGCGTCCATTACGACCTCTTCTCTCCGAGTCCTTCTCGCGCTTCTCACATTTGTCAAGGAGAGGTTATTAATCAGGGTAAATTTGCGCTCAAGTGCTCGCGAGGGGTTCAAACTGTGAGTGCACCTCGAAGTTAGCAAGTACAGTTATAATCATGGAATCGTCCTCCAAACGTCGTCGCATTCATCGCTCTGCCTCTCCAACCTACGAACTCGACCATCAAGACGATTCTTACGAACCATATGTTCCTGTAGCTCAGAGACGCCAGGAGAAACTTGCAAAGCTTTCGTCTTGGGGAGTCAATTCGGAGAAAGAAAAGGCAAAGAAACAACAGGAAGAGCTCGAGGAGCGTGAGGATGCAGAGCGAGAAGAAGAGAGACGCAGGGAGAACGCACGTAACGAGAGGACCTTGTTGATGGAGGCACAAGATGTCCACTCGAAGAAGGCTTTGGAGGGTGTGTACTCTCTTCGTTTTTGCGTTGAGTGCTCACACATATTCAATTTAGATTCCAAAAAGACGGAAGGAGAAAAGGCAGAAGAAGCTGATGCTGAAATCTTGGCCGCTATCAAAAGTCGCAGAAAGCTGGCGTCTGATATGGAATTGGCGAAGGGGATACAGTACACGGACTCTTTGAATACGACGTGAGTGCTACATCCTGTATGACGTCGTGGAAGTTCCTTTGATTCACGTTTCGGTTTCCCTAAAGCTGGCGACCACCCAGATACATTCGCGAACGATCAGAAGAGCAACATCAAAGGCTCCGCGAGAAGTTTCATATTCTGGTTGACGGAGAAGACATTCCTCCCCCAATAGAACAATTTTCCGTACGTATTTATGCACCAACACAACATTATCATGCCTCACACCCTATTCCGACGGACAGGACATGAAGATTCCCGAACCGATACTTAAGTTCCTCAAATCAAACCGAATTGTGACTCCTACTCCCATCCAGTTGCAAGGCATTCCGACAGCGTGCGTTCGTATTACCACAGGTATTCAACAAACTAACTGGACTTCAGTTTCGCAGGCCGTGACATCATTGGCATCGCATTCACTGGTTCCGGAAAAACACTAGCGTTCTGTCTCCCGTTAATCATGATGGCCCTCGAAGAAGAGATGAAACTCCCGTTTATTCGAGGTGAGGGTCCCGTGGGCATAATACTGTGTCCTTCTCGTGAACTTGCGACCCAAACATACGAAAATCTGTTGATATGGTGTTCGGCTCTTGCAAAGGAGGGAGAGTATCCCCAGCTAAATACCTTATTGTGTATCGGGGGTATCTCCATGAACGAGCAGAGCCATGTGATGAACAAGGGATTGCACATTGTTGTGGCAACACCAGGTCGGCTCATAGATATGCTGGAAAAAAAGCGGTTTTCGTTCAATAACTGCAAGTATCTATGCATGGACGAGGCGGACAGGATGATTGATCTGGGCTTCGAGGACGATGTACGTAACATAATGAGCTTCTTCAAAGTGAGTTCGTTCAAATTCCACTGGATATATACCTAACAGTGTTTTGAAAGCGCCAACGGCAAACCCTCCTCTTCTCCGCCACAATGCCGCGTAAGATTCAGGATTTTGCGCAGCAATCGCTAATTCGGCCGATTCTAGTCAACGTTGGCCGCGCCGGCGCTGCCAACCTAGATGTTCTGCAGGTCATCGAGTATGTCAAGCAAGAAGCAAAGATGGTGTACCTCCTGGAATGCTTGCAAAAAACGCCTCCTCCTGTCATTATCTTCAGCGAGAATAAGAACGAGGTTGATGGTGAGTGGTTTACTTGTCAAATATTTTATTTTACTGGGCCCATATAACGTTCTCTGTAGATATCCAAGAATATTTACTTCTTAAGGGTGTTGAAGCAGTGGCCATTCATGGCTCGAAAAGTGCACTATTTTGCCTGCCTTCCCGCGATTTTCCTGTCGGACTTACTCTTCATTATAGCACAGGAAGAACGACAATACGCTATAAAATCGTTCAAAGCCGCTGCCAAGGACGTAATGGTCGCATCTGGAGTTGCATCAAAAGGCCTTGACTTCAACGACATCCAGCATGTCATTATCTTCTCTATGCCCAAAGAGATTGAGGACTACGTTCATCAAATTGGACGCACGGGTCGTAGCGGGAAGACTGGTATTGCAACGACGTTCGTGAACATGAATACCCCCGAACAAACACTTCTGGATTTGAAGTATCTATTGATGGAAGCCGGACAGAAGTCCGTATCGTTGACATAGTCCAGCCTTGCCTCTGCTGATTTTGGACTTATGTAGGGTCCCGCCTTTTTTGTTAAGCGTCGAAGATCCGCGTGCTGCGCAAGGTGGATCGTTGAAAGGATGTCCTGTCTGTGGAGGTATGGGTTCATGTTCATTCGCACAACCAATAGTCACTCACCGTGTCGCAGGCCTGGGACACGGTATCTCAAACTGTCCAAAGCTCGAAGATACCCTGCGGAAGCAAGTGGCTTCTCATAGAACCGCCGAGGATGGAGGTGGTTACTAATTGTACACTACATATCGTGACTGAGTGTAAAAGTCTTCCTTACTTTGGCGAAAGGATCTTCTTCCTCTGGAATATATGTAGAGGCATGTGCTGTGCAGACCACTAACCTGCTCCAAGGGTTGGGCTGCCAAACGAACATCTCTCTTCGAAAGATTGGATTAAAGCAGGGATCGAGGTACAGTATACAAGTGGTGTACAAAATTGACAATTCTTCATCCCAGAGGTTTGAACTTGAACCCGCGTATGAGGGACGCAGGGTTGGAAACTGATGCAGAGGCTGTGGGACCCTGATAACCATATCGCTCATGCAAGTCCGTCGCGTTGAAAGACGCGGTGACCGTCTTCGTCGAACTAAAAGTGCTGCATAAGTTATTCCCAGCCAATGGCGACGAATATCGTTACCTTGAAGATTTATCCACCTTGTGGGCGATGCAGACCTCGAGGAACTTCATTCCATACATCTCAAATCTCTCGTTCACAAGCCTCCGTGCTTCGTGTGGATCAGTGATGGTGTCTTTGACCACATCCTCCATGATGTTCTTGAACGCAGCGTAATCTAGATACGCTTTTCGTTAGATATCATATAAACGAGCAAACTAGAATCACAACGCATACCTTGAGGACATGTAGCACTCACAACTTCAAGAGTCGTATTGTCCAACACATCATTTTCGTCGTCCAGATGATCCTTTGCAATGATCTAGAAAAATGAGGATTCAACAAGATGATTTCAGGATCGAGGGTCAACTACTCACTGTTCGACGAAGAGCACGTAGCTGGTCATACAAAATTACAGGCTCATAATCTTCATGGGTCGTGACGCAATCACGGTAGTCGGATACGTCCACAATCTCCACAGAAGACTCTGGAAGCGTTCGCTTTCGCGCCGTTCGCAAGGGCGGCCATGGGGACTTTTGACTGGGTACCAGTTCGATGACATCATCCTCGTCGTCGGTTACTTCACAAGGTGAATCTTCCTGAAACAAGTCAATTGGCTCCTCGATCTCAGGAACGGCTGGTTGTTTTGCGGAGATTTGCCCTCGTTCCACCGTCTGTTTTGGTCCGCCTGTTTTCCTGTAATTCGTTGATGATGGTTTACCGGAGGCGCTGGTCCGGGATTTCAGATTCAAATTTCCCCCGCCACTCAAAAACTCCTGCGCAGCCGGACCGAGCTTAAGTGGTTTTTGTAATTAGCCACTGTCAATCAAATGAACTATGATTGCACTGACCTCCACATAGGCATGGTGGAAGCCCGATTGGTTTTTGATAGAAACTGTGTTCAAACCTTCGATGGCAAGAAGTTTTTGGAAAAGTTGCTCTCGTAATTCGTTGGACATATGTCGTCCCGCACCATACAATGGATGTTTGTCGTGCTGTCGTTCCCTGATTGGGCTGGTATTGGCACCCCGGAATACGGCTTGACAATGCTTGAAAGTAACTCTCTCTCTCCCGTTTTGAAAGTATTTAACGAGAGTGAGGACATCTTTCGCTTCTTTAGTGACGTCTTCGACAGTAAATATTCCATCGTGGTCGCAGTTATCACAGCGACGGCGGCATTCCTTTGGATCGAAACTTTCGCCAAAATACTGCAATAGCTGTACACGCCGGCATTCCGAGATATTCTGACAGTACTGCACAACGGAGCGAACGGCGTCCTCTTGTCGCTCCAAGTTTTCGGGAGAAGGGCGATCCCCATTTTGGGGGTTGCGGAGCATATCAATGATCTTCTTGAAGTCACCATAGCTGTAGTCTGTATTTCATAGCGTGAGTTCAAGTCTACGACTCTCAAGAGGAGGCCAAGTAGATGATGACATACACAGAATACAATCGGCAGGTTGTCCATCACGGCCTGCGCGACCTGTTTCTTGGTAATAACTATAAAGCGAATGAGTACAAGTCACGACAATTGCAATAGTTCAACACACCCGTCCAATGACTTTGGCATGTCATAATGGATCACAAATCGCACTAAATTGTTATCAGTTGTCCGTTCTACCTGTAGCATCAAAACATACAAAACGTACCGTCAGCCTTATCGATGCCCATCCCAAAAGCAATCTACAAAGAAGCAGTCAACAACAAAATTTCGAAGAAGGATAGGCTGACTTACTGTGGCAACAATGATATGACACTTCCCGCTTTTCCAATCCGCTTGCGTCCTCTCTTTGTCTGCCTGGTGTAACAGCGCATGATAATGCTTCGCTTTGAATCCCTTTTCTCGCAACTGCTTGGCAACATTTTCACACATGTTTCTCCCCAAGCAGTAGATCACCCCCGTTTCATTGGGGTGTTTGTCCTTGATGAAGGCCCCAATTGTCTCGATGACGTTCTTTTGTTTCGGAGCGACACTATAGTTGAGATTTTGTCGATTGAATGACTGAATCAAAGGGACACAGTCACGCAACTTCAGACGCTGCAAAATATCATCCACAGTTATCTTGTTGGCAGTTGCTGTGAGGGCCATGATAGGCACATCTGGATAGTCCTCACGGAGAGCATCCAAAGCTTGGTACTAGGTAGAAGAATGAGCATTAGAGGGCCAAGGATCATGATGAGCAAGAGGTAAATCCTTACAGCATCACGGAAATCCTGACCCCACATTGATATACAATGAGCTTCGTCGATGACAAATCTTGCTAATTCTCGTGTCCGATAGAGGTTCGACAAAATTTTCTTGAGCGAACCACTGTCCTTTAACTTTTCCGGTGTCACATAGACCAAACTTGGCTTTTTGCTGCTCATCAAGCGTTGCATGATTTCTGCAACATTGTCGCTCTCCGAATTCCACAGAAGCACGTCAATGCCCAACGCTTTCAGCGCCGACACCTGATCATGCATGAGGGCAAGAAGCGGGGAGACCACAAAGGTGACACCATGTGTTTTACCCCCCTTACATACGGCAGGCAACTGGTAGCACAAGCTCTTACCGCCGCCAGTGGGCATGAGAACAAAGACATCACGTCCCGCCATGGCGGCGTTGATAGCCTCGAGCTGGTTTTGCCGAAATGTAGGGAGACGGAAGACCGTCTTAAGTTGGTGCACAATCTCGGCATCATAAGGAGTTGTCATTGGATCATTGCGGACGAGGGCCTTGGAGGAGGAGGATGTGGCAAGTGTCCTCCGGTCAGTGGGCGGAGCATCCATAGTATGGGTATCGTTGAAGTCCGCCATCGGAAAGTCCTCAACGCCTGCCCACAAGGCATCATCACTGCCTTGAATGGGAAACTCGTCCTCGTCAACGTCTGATTTTGGAGGCGCCTCCTTCCGGAAATTGTGGTCGCTGGCAAAAGTGCTGCTCACGGAAGACCGTTGTTGGACAGTGGACGAAGACGCTAATGTGGTAGTTTCAGACGAGAACCCTGGTGTCTGTGGAGGGGCGGCGTTGGGTCTGTACGCTGAACGCAAGAAGGTGGGAGCGGGATCGTGCGTCAAGGGGAGTGGTGTGGGTTCCAAAGGGACTAAGGATGAAGGCGGCATATCGCCGCGCTCACGAGCTTCGAGAATCTCTTTGATGGCCCTTATCCGGTGGTCAAGAAGCTTTCTGCACAGTGCATTAGCAACAACATAGGAGGAAGAGGGCGAGATGAGTACTTAATAGCCTCTAGAGTGATAATATCAGCTTTCTTCTCTGAACTGCGATGATAATCGACAATCGCTTCCATATTTTTACAATTCGCCTCGTGATTAAAGAGAAGGATGGAGTTTAAGGATTCTGTAGTTTTCTAGAAAACGGCTTGTTGGAAGAGAATGGAATACTAGTGAGTCTCTTACCGAAAGCAGGTCTGGATATTTGATGGAATGCGCCGATGGCATGGTCGGAGGTGGAGCAGGAAGGATGGCGGGAGGGAAATCTCTGTCAAGCTTGGCCCATGGGTCGCGCTCCTTGTCCAACTGCATCTTCTTCCATGGTTCGTCGTCGTCATCGGTATCGGGCTGCCTGAATTTGTGCGAGGATGTTTTGGCTTTGGCTTTGTCTTTGACGCTTTTGGAGCCAAGTTGGAGTATGTTTTCTTTGTCCGCGGATGTCTCCTTCTTCAGACGCTTGGAGGAAGGAGGAGATGACCCGGATGAAACGGAAGGGTCCGACGATGTGCGTTTGATGGCTGCCTGAGCTGGGGTGGTGGGAGCAGAATCACTGGTGATAGAAATAATTTTATGATGATTCGGCACAGAAGACGTCTGAAGGCTGTTAGGCTTGGCTCTCCCAAATCCAGGAGTAGAAAATGACGGGAGAGTAGACGGTGTCGGGTTGCGAGCTTTTGAAAAACACGTCGGGCAAGACGTCAATAATTGAAGAGAAGGAGACGTACTGGTTAGAAGGGAAGGTGTGATTGATGCGGCGGGTTTGAACTTGGAGGCCTTGACAGAACAGATCGGACTGCATGAGTGGCAGTCTGATAGCCACGAATAAAGAAATACCTTGGGAGGGGCGCTTGCTGGAGTCGTCGAAGATGAAGCCAAAGCATTGGTGGCTTTCTTGCGGAGAACATCATGCAGATTGTTTTTTGTAAGGCCAGCCATGGATTCGAAGAGAGGAAGAGAGCAGAATCCAACATATATTAATAATAATTACATACCGTCGACTCCGCGACTTTTGGCAGTCGCGTCTGTGGCGCACATCACGTGACATTCGCGTCCAAATTAACCAAGTTGATTTACCTACTATTTACCTACTCTTCTATCTACTCGTTGATTTATCTGTATATTATTGAATCTACCTCCAAATAATATGGCGAAAGGGATATTCCCGCCAATGTCAATTCCAGATATCATTGGCGCTCTCGCAGGTTGGGGTCTTTCAGTCAGCCACGAGCAGCTCGTAAGACCATCTCCTGACTTTGTCGAGGGCGTATACTGTGCATGTCTCCAACAAGTCACAGATCTCACTCATGAAAGCCTTCGAGATCCTGTGCAGAATGCGTTAGCCGTGGCTGAGGTCGACAAGGTGTGTCGTAGTCCTCTCTACTGCCCATGGTCTTACTTGCAACTCCTCAGGACCTATATGCTTCCGCCCTGGTCCACAACGTCATTCTTCACCACCTGTATGCATAATGATAATATTCCATGCATTCCCTCCCAACCCATTTCTGCTGTAGCTCCCGGTTCGCTCGAGCCGCCAAGGTCGAAAACTTCAACGCCAAGGACATATCGCACCCTGAACGCGAACGCACCCTAATTCTTCTCTCCGCCTTCATCAACTTTGTCAAATTCACCGAACAGTTCTGCAATCCCTTCGTCAAGGATCTTCGTGACCGATCAGACGCCATGATCATCGAGCGAGCTCAAGTCTCAAGGGAACTCGCAGATGTCCAGCAAAAAATAGAAGCAACAAAGTGGGCATTCTCTTCCCGCTTACGCCCTATAAGCTCACACTTTGATCTCAGGACCAAGATAGCAGAAGATGAACCTAGGTGTGAACAACTCCGAAGGGAAAATAGTGCCCTCCGTGCCCGCATGTTCGCCACCAAAGAATTCCAAACAGCTGCCGTACAGGAGGTGGAGAAACTCAAAGCAGAAAAGAGCGCACTCATCAAACGCAAGGCAAGTATACGCAACACTGATACCTTCTTCCCTTATAAACGAATGACTGCTATGCTTACCCAGGAAGTCCTCAACGGAGAGATCACCAGCATCTCAGATGCCGTTACCCGGTCCCGCTCACGTATCGTCCAGTCCCCCGAACGCATAAAACGCACCATATCCACCATGAGCTCGACCGCGATCGAGGACAAGAAAATAGTAACCTTGCATGAAACTAAAGCAAGGGACCTCCAGGCAAAAATCAATGCCTTGCTCAATATCGAAAAGGCATGTCATTTTCACTTCTAATCCAATATACATGTGTTCACCAACGAGATGCCTCGTCGTCAGGAGGTCCGCAGCTGCGTCGAGCAGCTCCAAACAATCGAGAAAGAAGTCCACTCCCTCCAAGTCTCCCAGAAGGAACTCACCAACCTCAAAGACAACCTTGATGACAAGAATATCGAAAAGAATGAATTCCACCTGCGGCATGAGGTATGTGTGCACCTCACTTCGAACTGCCAATTGCTGAAATAATATTGATACGCACAAAAAGCGCGTAGGAAAACAACTTTCCAACGCCCACGATAAACTCGAGCGAGCACAGAGACACGCCGAGGACAAGAAAATGGCCAGCCAACGAACCATCGACCGACTGCAACGAGAATATGACGAGATGGCCGTGGAACGACGGGACAATGATAAACAGGTTGAGGAATTGAGGGCGGAGGCTGACGATGTTGAAACAAAGGTCAGCCAGCTTGATGTCGTCGGAGCTATGACTGAGGCTGACTCCTCGTCAGATGGTGGAACATCTGAGGAAGAGCGAGGTAGAGATTAATGAGCTTTTGGCGGAGTACTGGAAACTAAGACACGAGACAGGTAGGCATCACGTTGTTCTCAAGTCAGTCGACACTGAGACTTTATCCAGATGTGTATATGGAAACCCTCGCCAACAAGTTGAACATGCGAGTTTTATCGGATTAGTAAAACTATTATCCTTGTCTTGAATCTGGTATTATGATTATTTGTACACTGGAAAATGGCTTTGTATGTAAATGTACTATGTGTATTTTGAAGTTACACCTAATACACAGATGCTCTATTTCCGCTTGCGGTTCCTCGCCGCTGTACATTCTCGACAATACCACTTTTTGCTCGGCTTGGGTGGTTCCGTTAATCCAGCACACCCGAGATGAAACTGTATGGACAATGTGTCAGCAGGCTCCCTGGATCTGCTACTACGTTCAACTCACCCATTCATGCTTGCAATTACCATTGTCACAAGCAATCATCTAGAAAGCCTTTATCAACACCATCCACAGACCACTACAAGACATTACACATACGCACCTCTCCAAACGACACCTGATTACAATAACAATATCTCCGCTCAGTAGGATCAATCACCATATCAGGTGGAGGCACCACCGCAGGCGGCAAAGGAGGGAGAGTAATCTTCAAATTTGATGATCTTACTCGGCTGGGAGGCCCTACCCTATCCGGTATCTCCTCCGAATCTTCCTGCTCGGCTGGGTTCCCTCCCTTCCTTGAACCTGGTCCTTTTATCCCCTTCCTGCGCAGTGGATGGATCCGGGGCCTGCCTGGGCCACGGCGGGGCACGAGACCTAGCACAGGACCACTCTCGCTTTCTTTATCTCCGCCACCAACATTCACGTCATTAGAGCGTTCACCTTCTCCGTCCCCCGAGAGATTGGGAATAGGGCTTAATGTAGTCCGAGACGGCCGGCCCCATCTCGGAACGACAAGGTCGGGAAGGAGGATAGGCGCTGGATGTGTACCAGGGCGTATGCCCAGAGAAATGGACGCTTCCTGTTCTCTAATTGCTTGCTCAAGGAGCCGGATATGTCGATTCACCTAAGTGTATGTCAGAATAAAATATTCACATCTACAACTGTCGAATGGCTCACAGAATCATACGCAGCTTGTGCGAGGTTGACTTTTTCCTCCGAGGCGCGCAGAAGCTCTTCTGAAAGCCACGCAATGTGAGAAAGCATCTCTCGCGTAGTCTGCGGAACTTTGACACGCTCTGGAGGAATACCCATGGGAGTGGGCGTTCGTGGGGTGCTAAGGAATTCGGCCTGGAGCTTCCTCAGTGGGGTACTGGGGCCAGCCTTAGTGGGAGAAGCAGCCTCTAGCCGGAGCTGCGAAGGTGGCGTACCGTTCGGTAATCTCGATAAAAAACCTGTTGGGGGAGTCGACGGGTACTCTTCCTTAGGATGAGGATCTTCATCTTGAGGCCTAGACCCTGTTGGATTGTTTGCACCCTCGAGAGGTTCGTCTGTCGGTTTGGGTTGCGACGGAGGTGGAGGTGAAGGAGCCATGGCTCGACGTTGCGAGATGTATTTATGGAGAGTGGGTAAGAGGTCTGCCGTATAGCCTACGAAACCAGGGCAACGTTAAGGAACCTCCGAGTGAGCAAAAGTTTATGGACGTACCGTGGGTTTGCTGGTCAAGCTCACGCATCAAAGTAAACTGCCTGTGAAGTGTCAAGGGCATTTGCTCGACAGCTGAGACAATTGAAAGATGTTAAAATCCATGCCAATCAATGATTCGCGCCTTGATACCTTCGAAATGCTCCTCTCTGAACGCGTCCCAAACTTCGCGTTCTTTCTCGAGTTGATCGTTGTTGAGTTTTCCATCACTCTCGCCCGGCCCAAAACTATCGTTCCCATTCTCTCCAGTGGCTACGACCACATCATTATCGTCGTCTTCGTCAGGAAAGGCTTGAGAACGCCGGCGTTTGCGAGGCCGCAGTGCAGACATGATGGCAACAAAGGCACTACAGCAGACTCTGAGCTGAGCAAGCGACCGGGGTCACTCTTCTTTACTCGACACGTTGACACGTCAACGCGCCAACTTCAATATCCAGCTCCAGCTCGTTGACTTTGAAGTTTCAAGGTGAGGTTCAAGTTACCTCAGATTACTGCGATGCACGTGAGGTTGAAACGCCCGAGGCGTTTACACCAGCTGTGCACTCTCTGCTCTTGAAATACCCCCCTCCTCTTAGGTGTGCTACTGTTGTACTATCCACCCCTCCCAGCATATCTGATCTAGCCCAGTATGAATAGAATTATCACGCCGACCCTGGGCGCCTTGGAAATCGCTGGTTCACTCTGTGGTGTGCCTTATGTTGGAGCCGCCGCTATCATACTCCAGGACATCGCAAGATCTTGCCAAGATGTGGGAATACACAAGGTGAATTGAAAACATTTGATGCCAATTGATTTGTGCTTGGACTAATGGGTCATCCGTCCAGCGCAAGGCCAGACAAATGGCCAACAAATGTGCTCAGCTCTTGAATACACTAAACGACCAGCAATCAAGGCTGGAAGGATCAGACCTTTTGCAAGCAGCCGTAGACGAAGTGACGGCGTATGTAAATTTGATCCCATTTGTCGCCGCCACTCTGATTATTGAGCAAAATACATATTATTGCTCAATTATTTAGTGTCCTAGAGAAGATACAAAACCGGGTCAAGCAATGGTCACGGTATAACCGTGTAAAATGTTTCGGTGAGTAGCCCGTCGTTATAGAATATTAGTCCGTTTCTGGATTTATGTCGGAGTGCAGCGAGAAGTGCGGAAATAGGAGAAGGCTTGGATCAGTGCGAATCGGAATTAAACACGACAATGAATGTATTCCAGGTAAACCAGTCCCATGATTACATTGCCATAACCAGGGCTGATGAGGTGTTCGGATCTCTCAGATGAAGTAAGCCAGCTGAATCTTTGTTGTCGAATTCTTCAGAATCTGACAGTGGACAGCGCGCAAATCATTACACACCACTTCCAACGTGAATCGACCGATGCGCTTCGTAGCGATTCCGTAGAAATGCGAGAACTCTTGTTCCAAATCCTTACCAGTCATGCGGACTTGCGACGTGTCGTCGAGATGCAAGGAGCTGGCGAACACGTCGCGGAGCCCATCATGGAGGCTGGACAACATGTAGGTTTACAATGTCTGGTCATATTGATGCATGATTCAATTCAAAGTAATAGGAATTGCGCCATCTACGCGAAGCCGTTGGTCAACGGCAAGAATTATTGATTGCAACCATCAGAACATCTTCACCTCCACCGTCTTCACCTCCACCGTCTCCACCTTCACCCGAACCCAGCGAGAGCCAGCGATACCTGGAATACCAGCGTGGTTTAATGACGATACATCGAAGCACTGGAATACCACCTTCCGTCAAAAATCTGAACGGTGAAGTCAACAAGCTCGGCGACCTTGCCATTGCGGGAGGTACATATAGCGATATCTGGCTTGGAAAGTGGCTTGGCGACGAGAAGGCACGTTTTTCTACAATCTGGCTAGATTAACAATCCAACCAACCGTTTTCAGGTCGCTTTGAAAGCTCTTCGTAATGTCAAAGCCTCCAATCCAAAGGCTCAGAAAGTATAGTCTCATACCTCATGCTTGAAGTATGCAGCCCGGCTAATGTTTTCCAAAAGCGTTTCGAACACGAAGTCACAGTATGGGCCAATCTACGGAACGACCACATTCTCCCATTTTATGGTATTGTGACCGATCAGGGCCAACATATCCACATGGTACTTACCTTTCTCTTCCCGGCACCTGTTCCGATCTCTCATGTCCGCGAATAGGTTTCTCCTTGGCAAGAATACGGCAATGTGCTTGAGTAAGACAATGTAGTCCCTAATCTACTGGCGATCTGACGTGTCCTTTCTCAAATTTCAGTTATCTCAGGTCATGTCCTGATGCCAATAGAATGCACTTGGTAAGCACCGTTATATCCAAGGATGTGTAACGACGTTTAAACCGTTCACTAGCTGTCCGGGGCTGCCAAAGGCATCGAATATCTCCACAGCCGCAATGTGATCCACGGCAATGGTGCGTTTTTCCTTCTTCCCCTAAGTCCATCGTCTAAAGTTGTCTGTTCCACCAGTCAAATGCGTGAGTTTGAATAGAATTTTTCCGCATAATAAATTACTAACCGACCCATCAAGGCCAATATCCTCGTAACTGCATCAGTAAGTATTCTCACATCAGAAACTCTCAAATGCCAATTCATTGTCAATCATCAGGGAGAAGCATGTATCTGTGACTTTGGAATGTCCAAAATAATCGAAGAAGTGACCGAAAAAAGTGCCTCCGCAACGCTGACCGCATCCGGCAGCGCCAGATGGCTTGCACCTGAACTAATCGAAGGGGCCATCTCCTCTCCAACTATGCCCGCCGACATCTACTCTTATGCAATGGCCATCCTTGAACTCCTCACCGGGAAACACCCCTTTTCCCACCGTAAACGGGATGCATCGGTCATTCACGACATCGTGGTGCTGAAGAAAACCCCTCCTCGGCCAATGGACGAGGACGTGCTGTTGTGGTTATCGGATGATCTTTGGGCGCTAATGCAAGAATGCTGGCGCGGGGATGCCAATTCTCGCCCTTCCATGACCCAGGTCGCTGTCCGCATGGAGGAAATTGAGCATGGTGGCGAAACCACGCCAACTCCGGAAACCATGGATATTTCCTGATTGTCAAGTTTGGCCATGCACCAAGGCTCGAAATCCGTAACTATTTGACATTCAAAGCTCTAGATATGATTCCCACTTGGAAAACACTCGCAACGGAAGTGGGTGATACTGCTGCAACAGTGGCAATAAGTACTTGCTAAAGGTTGTAAGCATATGGACATCGATATATGGAGTATACCCCAGGTCTATTGTAATGCGAACGGTGATGTGCTTGTAGATACCAGACAACAACGGGGAGTGTGTGCGCAGCCCTAGCTACGAGCGTTTTTGGTGGAGTTGTCTTGAATGAAAAAAAATAGATGTGCTTCTAGTCACCTTCGTTGACAAGGTTTAAACTTCCAGAAACTTCCTGCATTCTGCCACCGTGGGAGTGCCAAGCCTGTCCTTCTACAGTCGAAGCTCTCTTAACCCATACCCCTCGGTCACGGCCGCAGGGTATGGGTTATTGGAGAGTATGGAATACCAGGATGTAGCCTAAAATGGGTCCGAAAAAATGACTAAAATTCTTAAAAATTCTTAAAAAAATTCTTACAGTAGGTTTGAAGCGTTTGGGGCCACTCTGAGAAGGTATAAATTATTTATGACTAAAGAAGTCAGTGAGAGAGGTAGGAATCATAGAACGAGACTCCTCCAAACACATTTGATGTCCAAAAGAGCCTAGGATCATCTTGAGCTTTC
>Ga0210383_10001528_pt1 | contig 21171 bp, 15 predicted proteins | sample IncBWC14OmetaG_FD_160072 | JGI IMG/M metagenome (GOLD analysis project Ga0210383, IMG submission 160072) | Forest soil microbial communities from Barre Woods Harvard Forest LTER site, Petersham, Massachusetts, United States - Inc-BW-C-14-O ... | reverse complement strand
TTTGGTAGGAGGCTGCAACTTCCAGCGGCCGCGTACCAGAACATTGCGAATTACACGAGATATTTTGGAGTATAATTCCTAATAAAATTCAAAGCAGGAGATTGGGTGCGTAATACGGATTTCAGGCGGATTTCGTTCTCACTTGACCGATTCGCCAGCAATCAGGCCGGATAACATCATCCAAAGGGTTCTCATCTAAAATAGCGGCTGGCTCGCAAAGTTCGCCAAGCGCCTGGGTTTGGGAACCTGGATATCCCCATCAAAATCTTTTTTTTTGGCGCGAATCCGCAAAGGCCGCAATGTCCGTCTCGCCGGAACGTAAGAAATCCAGAAAGTCCAAGCCCTGGTAGTTGCATGTTTCGCAAATACTGAGAAGCACTAGGTAATCTCGCAATCCTGCTTCGGAAGTTACGCCTTTGATTACACGCCGAAGCGTGGCAAAAGCTTTAACCGCGTGCTCGGCACTATTGTTGTTCCACGGCACCCCGTCGTGCTCGAGAAATGTAAAAAGAGTGTCCCGATTCTTCTCGAATCGTTGCTTGGTTTTAGATGCCACCTCGCTTCGAGGAGTGAGTTTCGAAAGCCGCTGGTAAAATCTGTCCACCGATGCCAGATGTTGTTTGAGAAAACGGGACTGTAAGCCGTGGCGATCGATCGTCTCTACCATTGGTCTCAATAATTCAGCAAATGCCTTTGCAAGCCATTTAGTTTCTTCGTCAAATGGGTGTTTTAAAAGGTCGTCGTTTAAGTCTCGTATTAGATGAATCAAGCATTTCTGCTGCGAACACTGAATGCCCTCATACGCTGGGTAGAAATCGGATACCAGAACACCGGTAAAATCCTTGAGCAATGTGTGAAGAATGTTTGCGTCCCGCGTTTTGTTGTAGATGTACACAACCTGTTCCATGTTTGCGAACACCCAGACGAACCCGTTACCAGTCCTGAGGCTGATCTTTGTTTCGTCGGCGTGAAGGAGCAGACCACTGGTAAGCTCTTTGATCAATGTGTTGTAGGTAATCTGGTACGTCTCGGCGGCTTTCTCCTTGAATCTCTTTGTTGTGCCTAGGGCCACGGGCACTCCAAAGAGCTTTTTTATGCCGCGATCAACGGCCCCCTGTGGCAGTCGCAGTTCGATGTTTTGATACAATGCATACGCTATGATCTCGGAGCCGAACTTGCTCCGCATCCAATTCCTTTTTGGTGAATAAAACGTAGTATTGCAAATATGGCATTGGTATCTAAAAAATGTGTAGCGGACAACCCATCGCTTGACTCCATTCGGTGTAAACTTGAGATCAAAAACTGTCTTCTGGCCCTTTTCGTGTTGGTAGATTTTCGACGAGCCACAACTGGGGCAAGAATGAGGACGAGAACACTCAAGTATCTTGTTGGGACGCACGGATTTCTTCCGATGTGACGCAAATTTAAAAGCCCTCTTGACGCATCCATTCGACTTTACATAAACCTTCTCCCGTTGATAGTCCCAGTATGCCGCCTTGTTGATGGTATCGAGGGCCGTAAGTGTAAACTTGTTGCGGGCGAAGCCAAAGGGATGCTTCCATTTCAGCGAAGCTGTAAGAACGATATCGGGCGATTCTCCAGGATTCTGTGAAAACTGCTGTAGTTGGAGCAGCTTGTTGGCCACTACTTCGAGTGCCTCACAGTCATTGGCGTTATAGATAAGTAGAGATCGCTCCAGGGTTGTCGCTCCGGATGCTTCCCACTGCATACGCCAAATAGTTGATTGCAGACCGGAGCCCGCTGGGTTTTCCCATTCGAATCCCAAATATCTCGCGATTTCTTTGATGCCGTTAGAAAACGTGGGAAAGTAAACTTTGGCGAATGTAACAGAGAGAAGGTTCACTGCAGAACTCATCGCTTCAGCGAGGCGAGAGCCTTCGACTGGCACTCCATACTTTTGATACATTCGTCTAAGGAAGGTTGTCTCGAAGCTGCCATAGTGAATCAGAACTGGCTTTTTGATTCCTGAAAGGACGCCAAGAAACGCCTTCCAGATACGCTTTTCATCATTTTCGTTGGCGGCCCAAAGACTATGTTGAATCACACGCCGATCAGTCCGGAGACGAAGGCCGATAAGATAGTAAAAATCGCGATCTGGAAGACCCTCGACATCTAAATAGACCGGCGTGCCTTCTATTTTAAACTCCGGGCTGCCGACGATGTGAATTTTACGCTCACGAATCGCGAGGGCCTTTAGTGAATGATGGTATTTCTCGCGCTTGCCAGCTATCTGCTTTGGCCTTCGACGTGGCCGGAAGGTGTAGGAGAGTTGGGTTACGCCAAAAATGCCTTTGCTGTTGAAATTTTTCCGCTCTTTGTACGTCATGCTGGATAGCAGACTAAGGTCATCTTTCTCTATGGCTTTCTGCCGGCACCGAGCTCGAAACTCACATTCGGCACAGTGCCGATTCAGAATGAGATCGGGAGGTGAGTCACTGGACAGCAACGAAGCGATTTTCCCGGTCACCTTCCGCACTTCGCTGGTCAGGGCAGAGGTCTTCACTTTCGACGTGGCGTGGTCGTCGCCGTGAATAATTTTGCCGAGGCTGATTTCGCGTCCCAGAGATCTCGAAAGCGCAAAAGCATCGAAGGCCAGTACCAGCTTGACGTCGTTCTCCAGTTTGTTGGTAAAGACGAAGCGAATAGGAATGAATTGGGCCGGCTTGCCCCGGCCCTCGGCAGGTACACGTTCCAGCGCGTGAAGTTCGGATTCCAAAACACAGGAATTCATCTGTGCTTGCACCGCCAAGCTGAAAGCCAACCGCCACTTGGCAGCTTTGAAATTCTTCATGTCCGGCGAGATCACGACCTCGTCATCCGGTGACTCGGCAACCAACCGCCGTGCCTCGCTCACCCGGTAAGAGTCATTCTGCGCCTTCACCCATTCTGGGTAGGTTCCACCGGCGGATGTTTCATTGGTTGCTCGCAGCCAACATTTGGTCGGACACTTCAGGTAGGCTTCAAACACATCGGGAGTGATTTTCATTTTTAACGAAAAAACTACCTCGATGGGATAAGCCGTCTTCTTGAAACCCTGTACGAGAAACCCGGGCCCTTGACAGGCGAGGATCGTGGTTTGCTCACTTTCCGGCCCTCGCACCACGGCATCGTGACGCAGCCCTCTTCTCGGGATCGTGTCCAAGCCGTCAACATATCGCGGATGCGGCGGAATCGTCCTTCGGCTGATCAACGAAATCACGGGTGCCGCTTGACTCTGATAAGGAATGCCCTCTTCCCGGCGATCGTACGGTCCCTTGGCCCGGAGCAGTGCTCATAAGGCACTCGTCAACTTTTGAAACAGCCCCTCTAAAACCAATCCTGCAAAGCCAGCCAACGATTGGTTGATGTCGCTCCGAATTGTAGCAAATTTGCGCTGAAACGTATGAGCCTAGCTGAAATCCTGGAAGAACTACCCAAACTCACCGAAGAAGAACGCGACGAATTGCGTTCACGCCTTGATGAGTACGATCCGGGATTTTTGTCCATTCTTCAGGAGCGAGTCACGGGCATCGAATCTGGAGAACGCGAAACGATCCCCGCTGATCAAGTGATTGCTGAAGGCCGGCGCTTGGCCCAAGAGCTCGCTCAGCAATGAGCGCCGAATTCGACAAAGAAGCCAAGCAAGAATACCTCGGCGCCATCCGGTTTTACGGCAAAGCCGCGGAACGTTTTTCTGACGCGCTGGCCGCTTGCGTCCAAAAAATCGAGGAATCGCCGACTCGGTTTCGACAGATAGCGCCAAATATTAGGACCTGCCGAGTAGAGAAATTTCCTTACCAGCTTCTTTTTACGCTCAAAGAAGACCGAGTATACATTATCGCAGTCAAGCACGACCGGCGGGCGCCGGATTATTGGCGGCACCGGATATCGTAAAAAGCGTTAAAATTCCGAAAAAGATACGAAACGCGACCCGGGATATGCGTCGCGCATCGGCGTGAAAATGGACTGATTCGACCTCTTGCCAGACGCTCACCCACCAAGGCTGGAACGCTCCTCGTCGCAGGCGCTTCGTCTCGGTGAGCTGCTCTCCGGTTTCATGAAGGACACCCCGGCTGGCCGACCAAATGAACTACCTTGGGACTCATAACATCAGCCAACGGGTTCTAATCTAAAAATAGCAGCGCGACCACGAAGTTCAGGCTGCCGATCCCCTACTCTCCCCTTCCCCACCCTGCGCGTTGGACGTGTTGGTGTTCCTTATCCACTCGCTTGTTGCCCAGAGAGGCCTTGAGCTCTTTGCTCAAGCCATCATTAATGTATCATCGGATTCGGCGAACGAGAAAGAGCTAATAAACTAAAGGGCCAAACGGTCGCCGAAGCTCCAGAGGATGGATGCCAAGAACACTGGAAGAGCAGCTCGAGGCTCGAGAAGCTCGAAAGGTATCCTTAGGGGTTGTGGCTGGGTGGGGTCGCAGACCGGCCAGAATCCTGAGCGCGTAGAAAATCGATCACCTCGTAAACGATTTCGAAATAAATCTTTTTGAAGGCCCGGAGTGCCTCATTCACTTTGCCTTTTCGATACAGTTCAATGAGAATCTCCCGTTGCCGCGGCCTGGTCGCCGGATCTGGGAAGAGCTTGAGTAAGAGCGGGTTATAACGTGTCGACCGGTCGTCTAGCTGCCGGAACACCTCCCAGAGAACAGGCCTGTGCGTCTTCCCGAAGATGATGTCCCAAAACTGCCGGTTATATTTGAAGTGTTCCCGGGCGCTGTTGCTGCGAGTAAGCTGCTTAGCAAGTCCGTAGGCAAGATCGAAGTCTGCGGGCGAAAGATGACGATGGGCGGGTTTCGCTGCCAAAGTGATGAGGCCCAACCTGAGTTCCGCAATATCCAGGGCCTCGTCCGAGGAGAGTGGCCTGACGACGGCCCCTTTGTAAGGCTCCATGATGACGGTGCCCTCTTTTTCCAAGGCGAAGAGCGCCTCACGAACCGGCGACCGGCTGACCTCGAAGATTTTCGCCAGTTCGGCCTCCGGCAGCCGCTCTCCCGGTTGGAAGGTTTCATCGAGAATGGCATCCCGGATTTTCTTCACGACCAGAACAGGGACTTTCTCGAGTTCGGGTCCATCATTTCTTCTCTCCGGGACGGCAGGCTCTCGCATAAGTGCAAACGTTCTTGCCCGGCAAACTGCTCACTGCCGCGCGGATCGGGTTTTTGGAGGGGTACCACGCAAATCCGTGACGTCAAGCAATTTGTATACTGATAACGTTATTGTATCCCAGAAATCCACCGGGGGGCGCGCTCCGGCGACTGGACTCCTCGTTCGGGGTCCGTCCTCCGCGATCGAGCGGAGCGGGGCTCCGGAGAATTCAAGCAGAGGTGGGACTTCGGGAGGCCGATTTTGCCATACAATCTCAATTCTCGTATACAATTATTCTTGACAACCGAACTACTCGGGATAACCGATGCGGTATACAGTAGTGTAATAGAGCATACCATTCAAGGCGATCTGATCTGCCGAGGTAATCCTTAGCTCCGGTTCCGGAAACCGGCAGATGATCTCCTACTTATGAGACGATGCACTAGTCGCATGGCACGGCCAACTGAAGCAACCAAAATGACGATAGCAACATTACATCAGTGCATCACGATCGGGAACGTGCTTGCATTAAAATACCTGCTCTATGGAGGTGTGGTATCGCTAGTCGCAAGTCCGCTGGTTATCTGGTTGAATGACAGAGACGAAGCGGAGGGTAGAGAGAACTGCTGAGATAGCACACGTCAAACGTAGGAGCCAAGGAGCCAGGAGATGGGAGACGGGAAGTCAGAGGCTGGGAGTCGAGTTGAGGCGTCGCAAAAAGAAAGCCGACACCACCCCATTATATTTCTCCTCCAACACTCCAGTGCTCCTGATTTCTGGCTCCTTGGCTCCTTGGCTCCTCTTAGAGCAGGCCTCGCAGCGGCTAGATAGCGCCATTCAGAACCGCTGAGGGTTCTCAATGGAAGCGAGCCTCGATGATGGAGAAATCGTCGTCCAGCCGAGGCGAGCCGCGAAGGTGATGAACATGATTCACGAGTTCGTCCATGAGACTTCCCTGGAGATCGGCCATCGATGCCAGGTGGGCGACGCAAGCATCCAGATCCCACACGGCGCGTCCTTCGTGGAAGATTTCAAAGACGCCATCGCTGAAGATCAGGAGGCGCGCACCGGACGGAATGCGGCACGATTGAGCCGGGAAATGGACACCAGGAAGCACGCCCATGATCAGACCGGCGGAAGGAAGACGGAGCGGAATCGGCTCGCCGGGAAGCAGTAGAACGGAAGGGGGATGGCCGCCACCGGCCCAAAACATGGTGCGGCTCGTGGAGTGGTAAACACCATACCAGATCGTGAAGAATTTTTCACCATGGAGTTCGCCCTGGAAGACGTCATTCAGTTTGGCCAGCACCTGATCGGGTTGCTTCATGTCGGCCCCAGGTAAAGCGCCCGCGCGGATCACGTTGGCCACGGTGACAGAAAGCAGCGCGGCATCGAGGCCGTGACCGGTAACGTCGATAAGGTAGAGGGCGAGGTGATCCTCGTCCACCCAGTGGTAACCGATCGTATCGCCGCCGAGGGTGGAGGCCGGGAGGTAGCGCCAATCAACCGAGACCAAGCCGTGCATCGGCGGCGGGATGCAGTCGCGCACATATTTGATGCCGGCGGCGAACTCCGCCCGCATACGCTCGTCGGCGAGGTTTTCGAGTAAGGCCGCGGCGTCCGCCAGATCGGGCATCGTAAAGCCCTCGTTGAAGACCCCGTGCACCTTGGTGAGCGCCCTGAGCGCTTCTTCGCGGCGTCCTTGCTTTTGCCACAGTCGGGCGAGGCTCATCGTAGCGCGCAGTTCCCACGCTTTGCTTCGCTGCCGGAGGGCTGTTTCGACGGCCCGACGGAAGCATTCCTCAGCCGCGGTTTGATCGCCTGACTCAGCCAGCGACAATTCGCCCTTGAGCCGAAGCAGTTCCGCTTCCTGAAATCGCTCATCATTTTTCTCCACGAGCGCAAGTGCCTCGTTGAGGGCCAGGCGCGCTTCAGCGAATCTACCCGTCTGCGTGCAGCCATCCGCCAAAATGCTCAAGTAATACGGAAGTCCCAATTCCGCACCCGTGCCTCGGTAGTCTTCCAGCCCCTTTTGCAGCAACCGAAGACCTTGCTCGGGTTGGCCCTGCAGGAGCAAGCCACCAGCGGCATAGAGGGTGCCCGAGGCATGCCAGAAACGAAACCCCTGCTCGGTCGCGATCCGAATTTGCTCGTTGCCGGCCGCCTCAGCCTGCACCCCCAGCCGGCAATGCTGATAGAACCAACCTGTGTGATGTAATGCGTATTCAAGACTGAAGGGCTGGTTGATGACGCGGGCCAGCTTGAGCATCTCGTCATTAAGTTGCAGCGCCTGGACCGGAAAACCGAGGTGCCACAAGGCCAGCGCCAGATAACAGCGGTGCGTGACGCCGGCGTCCTCGCCCACGAGCGCTGCCCAGAACGCCGTGCGCTCGCGGTCGTCGAATTCCGCGATCGCTCGCGCGCAACAGTCGCGAGCGCCGGCAAAATCGCCTCGATAGAGCCGCGTCAAGCCCTTCAAAAAAAGCGCTTCCATGAGGATGCCGGGATCGTTGAGCCGTTCGCCAAACGCCATCGCTTCCTCCGCCAGTTCGGCACAGACCACAAAATCGCCGCGCACGATATGGAAGGCGAAATTTCCCCAGATCGTCGCGAAGAGCTGAGGGGTTTGCCCTACGCGCTCGCAGAGAGAACGAGCACGCTCGAAAACCGGGCCTACTTCAGGCGCCGCATAACCGCGCGAAGCGATGTAAGAGGTGCCGAGCGGACCGAGCAACTCCAATTCGCGGGCGTCCCGTTCCGGCGATGGCTCCAGCGTTTCCAGGAGCTGCAGGCCTTTGGTGAGATGGCTGACCGCTTCGACATGGGCGAACCGGTCTCGAGACCGCAGTCCCGCCTTCAGGCAATACCCGATGGCCTTTTCGGTGATCCCAGCTTCAGTGAAATGCTCCGCAAGTAATTCCGGTTGAGTCTCTACCAATTGCGTAAACTGGACTTCCATGACCTCGGCGACCTGCTGGTGAAATCGCCGGCGCTTCGGCTCGTCGATCGTACTGTGCAAAGCTTCTTCGAGCAGCGCGTGCTTAAAGAAGTAAGTGCAGGCTGGCGGCTGACCTTTGACATAGAGAATCCCGGCTGACACCAGATTCGCCAACTCGGCCCGTAAGGTCCGTTCGTCGACGTTCACGACGGCGGCGAGCAACTCGTAGTCAAACTCCCGGCCCAAGGTGGCGGCAAAGTGCACCACCTCGCGGTTGCTCGATATGCGATCGAGCCGGGCCATCACGAGCTCCTGCAGTGTCCGGGGCAATTCTTTCGTGCTCGCTGCCGCGCGGCGCGGAGGCGCCGCGCCGGCCGATTCGAAGACGGTGGATTCACGCGCCATGCGAGTGAACTCTTCGACCAGCAGCGGTACCCCATTGGTACGCTGAAAGATTTGGGCGACCAACGACTCCGGCAACGCCGCACCCGCATCTCTTCGCATCCACTCGGCCACTTGCCGTCGGGTCAGGCGATTGAGCGCCAGGGTCGTTTGATGGGCGAGCACTGGCCAAGGGGGTTTGAATTCGGGGCGGGAGGTGAGCACCGTGAGGATGCGGTCGTGCGGGCCCTCGCTGATGAAGTGCCCAAGGAACTCCAGAGTCGAGGCGTCGATCCAATGCAAGTCCTCGACCACGAACAGGATCGACCGCTGGCCGGAATAGGCGCGCAACCATTGTCGAAGTGCGAGAAAGGTTTCCTCGCGCTCGCGAGCGGGGGTGAGTCCCGCCGCCGAGTAGCGCTCGTCCGGCGGCAGAAAGAGCAACTTGGCAAACAGTGCGACAATGTCGGGCCGGCCAAGATCGTATTCCTCCAGATGCCGCGCCAATCGGTCGAAGCGAGCCGTCGGTGACGGGTCGCGCCCAGCCCCGATGAGTCGCTCGAGATAATCCGAAACCGGATGAAGCTCCGAGTTCTGGAAATGTTGTGAACAACGCCATTCGATAATTGGAGAGTCCCGGTCGATAGAGGTGCTCACGGATTCGTCAACCGCCGCCAAGGGATCGCCACCGGCCTGCGCCTGGACACGCTGGGTGAGTGTCTGCACGAGGCGCGATTTGCCTAAGCCTGGCTGGCCCACCACGAGGACGACTTGGCCCATCCCCTCTTGAGCCTGTTCCCATCGGTCTTGCAACAAACTGAATTCAGTATCGCGACCCGTCAGCGGCGTGAGCGCGGATGGTGCAGGCGCCTCGACCTCGTCTCGACGACTGGAGTCGGACTTCGTTCGTGCGTCTCTGGTGCGTTGCTGCCGATTTGATTTACCAGCAAGTCTGAAAGGGTTCACAGAATCCTCCTTCGGCCCCGGCAGAATCCGCAACGACAATCGCACGCCGGATTCTTTCCGGATCCGCCCGCTGCCATTGAGATAAAGTCTTCGCCCATTGCACCGTAGTATGGTGCCGCTACGGAACCTGCTCTGTCTAGCCCGAAAAACTCGCAAATAGATTCGTCCGGGCAGACGCCATCCTGATGCTGCATTGGCAGCAGAGAAAACGCAACGTGATTGCTCAGACAGCACTTTGACGTCGGCGAAAATGGAAGAAAGACCAGGCATTGGTCCGTCTTGCCGCATTATTACACCTTTAAAATAAACGAGTTGTAACGGGTCTTGGAGAATTGCCGAGAGGCTGGCACGAATGATGATCTAATACGGTCAACAATGGGAATTTTTGCCGCAACCCGCTTTCGAACCGAATCAAGCTGCGAGTTGGTGGCTGCTAGAATGGGTAAGTGACGGCGTTCACAAGCCTTCCAAATGATCACCGGCATGAACAAGCAGCTCGCTTCTAAAGACGACTATTTAAGTCGAGTTAGTAAAGATGGAACTGACAAACTGATTGCGGCTGCGGTGCCCCTATCCTTCCTGGCCGGAGCGAGTACGAAGGAGACGAGTCGTTCGATTCCCGGCCCTTCACCGACTCTGAGACTGGAGTCAATTACTTTATCTTTCGGCGGCGTGACAGCGCTGGCGGACTTTGACCTTGCTGTCGCCGCGGGAGAAATTCGCGCGATCATCGGCCCGAACGGCGCCGGCAAAAGCTCGCTCCTCAATGTGATCAGCGGAATTTACCGCCCGCAGCGCGGGCAGGTCTGGATTGACGGCCGGAAGTTTGCGCGCGTGCCGACGCAGCAATTGGCGGGGCTCGGCATTGCGCGAACATTTCAGAATCTTGCGCTCTTCAAAGGGCTTAGCGTGCTCGAGAATGTCGTGATCGGACGAGCGGCCGTTCGCCACGCGAATTTCTTAGAGCAGATCGTCGGGATGGGTCGCGCGCGCAGGGAGCGCGCGGAGGCTCAAGCGCGTGCCGAGGAAATCATCGACTTTCTGGACTTGCGCGCCGGACCCGACCGGTTGGCGGGTACCTTGCCTTACGGTCTGCAAAAGCGCGTGGAGTTCGCGCGGGCACTCGTGGCGCGTCCGAAAATCCTGCTCCTCGACGAGCCGATGGCCGGCATGACGGCGACCGAAAAGCGGGAGATGACCCGGTTCGTGCGCGCCGCGCGCGACGAGTTCGGAACGACCGTCATTTTGATCGAGCACGACATCGGCATCGTGATGGGACTTTCGGATCGCGTTGCTGTTCTTGACCACGGCCGAAAAATTGCCGATGGCTCGCCCGGAGCAGTTCAGGCCGATCAGGCCGTGATCGACGCATACCTCGGAGTGGCTCACGAGGACGAGTCGGAGGAGGTTTATGCCTGATTTTGATATTCTCTTTTTCCTGGAAGTTCTCGTCGGCGGATTGCTGGCCGGTGTGATGTATTCGCTCGTGGCGATCGGTTTTGTGCTGATCTACAAGACGTCGGGCGTCCTCAATTTCGCACAGGGATCGATGGTCCTCCTTGCCGCCTTGACTTTCGTGAGCGTGCGGGAGCGTGGGGTGCCTTTCTGGGCCGCGCTGCTGCTCGCGCTCGCCGTGATGGTGCTGCTCGGAATGTCGATCGAGCGCACGGTGCTCCGGCCTCTCGTAAACAAGCCACCGATCACGTTGTTCATGGCCACGCTCGGGCTTTCCTATGTGATTGAAGGAGCGGCGCAACTCGTCTGGGGAACCCAAGTGCACGGTCTGGACCTCGGCATCGATGATACGCCGCTTGAGTTTGGGGGGATTTTGGTCAGCAAATTCGATCTCGTTGCTGCGGGTATCGCAGCTGCGATGGTTGCGCTGTTAACAGGCTTCTTTCGCTCCACGCGCATCGGGCTCGCCTTCCGCGCGGCCGCAGACGATCAACTTGCCGCCCTCGCGGTCGGGTTGCGATTGCCGCGGATATGGGCAGCCGCGTGGGTGGCAGCGGGTGTCGTCTCCCTCGTGGCCGGCCTGCTGTGGGGCGCGCGGCTCGGCGTGCAGTTTTCGCTTTCACTTGTGGTGTTGAAGGCCCTGCCCGTGCTCGTTCTGGGCGGCTTCGACTCGATCCTTGGCGCCATCGTCGGCGGTCTCTTAATTGGAGCTTCCGAAAAGCTGTCGGAGGTTTATCTCGGGCCGTTGTTCGGAGGCGGGATCGAAGGCTGGTTCGCGTATGTTATCGCGCTGGTCTTCTTGCTTGTCCGACCCGCGGGATTGTTCGGCCAAAAGGAAATGGCCTGATACGATGAAGGCTTCCCTTTACCGGTTCCCCGCATGGCCTGGCACCGTGGCTTTGCTGGTCGTCGGCTATGGCGTAATTCCGATCGTCGGCAACAGCTACCTCTTTGAAGCGATCCTTACGCCATTTTTGGCACTGTCACTGGCTGCCGTGGGGCTTAATTTACTCACCGGCTACGCGGGGCAGGTCTCGCTCGGCTCGGCGGCGTTCATGGCGGTCGGTGCATATGCGGCCTACAATTTCAACCTGCGCGTTCATGGACTGCCCCTGCTCGCCACTTTCGTGCTGGCGGGGCTTGTCGCGACTGCGCTCGGCATCGTGTTCGGCCTGCCGAGCCTGCGACTGCGCGGGTTCTATCTCGCAGTCTCGACCTTGGCCGCGCAATTCTTCGTGCAATGGGCGCTGACGAAGTTCAGCTGGTTCTCGAATAACAACCCCTCGGGTGTGATCGACGCGCCATCGCTGAGGATTTTGGGCCTTTCGTTCGACAGCTCGATCGGCCGCTATCTTTTTGCGCTGACAATCGTCGTGGTGCTCACCTTGCTCGCGTGGAGGCTCGTGAATACGCAGATCGGGCACAATTTCATTGCGGTGCGCGACAACGAGCTCGCCGCGAGAGTGATCGGTGTGCCGGTGCTGCGAACGAAGCTACTGGCCTTCGCGATCTCATCTTTCATTGTCAGCGTGGCCGGCGTGCTCTGGGCCTTCGCCTATTTGCGAACGGTCGAGCCGGCGGGATTCAACCTCGATCGCTCGTTCCAAATCGTCTTCATCATTATCATCGGAGGTCTGGCGTCGATCCGTGGCGCGTTCTTCGGGGCCGCGCTGCTCGTTGTTTTTCCGCTGATCCTCTCCCGTGTCGGCAGCTTTCTGCTTGGGGACCGCTTCGACTCGGGCGTGCTCGACATGAGCCAACGCATCGTTCTTGGCCTGCTCATCATTTTCTTTCTCATTGCGGAACCTGACGGCCTCGCCGCCCTCTGGGACCGCCTAAAAAGGCGCCTCTTATCCACACCCAACAATCTATGAAAACGATGAAACTCATCCCAACGCTCCGGCGAAGGCTCGCGCTTTCCGCGGCAGTCGCCATAACCATCTCCCTTACCGCATTCCACTCCCGGGCTGCTGACCAGCAATTCTTCCCCCTGCAGAGCTATCGGGTCGGCCCCTACGCTGCCGGCGGCACCGGTTTTTTCGGAGGCTTCATCGATTACCTGAATCTCATCAACCTCCGCGACGGCGGCGTGAACGGCGTGAAGCTCACGTGGGAGGAAGGCGAGACGCAATATGAGGTCGAGCGCGGGGTAGAGGTCTACGAGCGCTTGAAGAATCATCCGGGCATCGCTGCGTGGAACCCGCTCTCTGTCGGCATCGCCTATGCGATGATTGACCGGATCACGCAGGACAAGACCCCACTCATTACGATCAACCACGGCCGCACCGACTCCACCGATGGACGCGTGTTCCCCTACGTCTTTCCGCTCCTGCTGAATCCGTACAGTGAGACCTCCGCTATTATCAACTACATCGGAACGAAATTGGGCGGCCTCGACCACCTCAAAGGCAAGAAGCTGGTCGTGCTCTATCACGGATCCCCCTACGGCAAGGAGACGATTCCGATCTACGAGCTGCTCGCACAAAAATATGGATTCACCGTGCAACAGCTCGAGGTGCCGCATCCGGGTAACGAGCAGGAGTCACAGTGGCTTACGATCCGTCGCGCCAAGCCTGAATACGTGGTGCTTCGCGGCTGGGGGGTGATGAACCCCGTCGCGATTAAGACGGCGCAAAAGGTCGGATTCCCGGCTGATCACATTGTCGGGAACGTCTGGTCCAATTCGGAGGAGGACGTTATCCCGGCCGGTGACGCCGCCAAGGGCTATGTCGCGATAACGACACAGGCTTCCGGCGCGCAATATCCAGTCTTGCAGGAAATTGTGAAGAAGGTTTACGGGGCGGGCAAAGGCAACCTCGAAGACAAGAACCGCATCGGCAGCGTCTATCACAATCTCGGCATCGTGAACGGGATCCTGAACGTCGAAGCTGTCCGCACAGCGCAGGAGAAATTCGGCCATCGCACGCTTACAGGTGACGAGGTCCGCTGGGGTTTCGAACATTTGAATCTTGATCCTGCCCGAGTCGAGGCGCTCGGTGCGAAGAATCTCTTCCACTCGATCAACGTCACATGGGACAACCACGAAGGCGACGGCTACGTGACCTTCCAGCAATGGGATGGCAAAAAATGGAACGTCGTCTCCGACTGGATCGCACCGGACTGGGCGCTGTTGCGCCCGATCATCGAAAAGTCTGCGACCGCCTACGCCACCGAGCACAACATCCAACTCCGCACGGCCGCCGACGCCGAGCGTGTGGAGACGAAGCCTTACGTGGCAAACAAGTAGCGACCGCAATCGAAGGAAGTGTCAGTGCCAGTGTCAGTGTCAGTGTCAGTTAAGAACGGCGCGACTCAAGGATGTCTCTATTCTGCAACTCCTGAACTCCTGCAACTCCTGAACTCCTGATTATAGCAATGCAAGGAGATGTCCAGCTCGCTGTCGAAAAGGTCGAGGCGACCTATAACCACGCGATCGTCGCCTTGCACGGCGTCAGCCTGACTGTTCGCCGCGGCCAGATTGTCGCGCTGATCGGCTCGAATGGGGCCGGCAAAACGACCACGCTCAAAGCGGTCTCGAATCTCCTGCAGGCCGAGCGCGGGCGCATCACGGCCGGATCGATTCGTTTTGAGGGCCACGACGTCCTGCGCACCAGTCCGGAAAAACTTGTCCGGCTAGGACTCGTCCAGGTGCTCGAGGGGCGTCACTGTTTTCGCACGCTCACGGTCGAAGAGAATCTCGTTACTGGCGCCATTGCTCGCGGCTCGAGGCGCGCTGAGACCGTGCGGGACCTCGAGCGCATCTACACGATCTTCCCGCGCCTGCGCGCCAAGCGCCGAGCCATTTCGGGGCTTACCTCGGGCGGCGAGCAGCAGATGACCGCCATCGGCCGTGCGCTGATGTCGCACCCGAAGCTGCTGGTGCTCGACGAGCCCTCGATGGGCCTCGCTCCGAAGACCGTGCAGAGCATTTTCCAGACGTTGAAGGGCCTCAACGAATCCGAAGGGCTGTCCATTCTTGTCGCCGAGCAGAATTCCACCATCGCATTGCGCTATGCGCACCGCGCCACCGTGCTCGAAAATGGCGCGGCCGTGCTGGAAGGCCCAGGACACGAGTTGCGCGGCCGCGCAGACATCAAGGCCTTCTACCTGGGCGAAACCTGCTTTGAGGCAAGTCCAACAGAGACTGCCCTCCAGAGGGCCACCGCCCGGAGTTTGGCCTAAAACAAATCACCACTAATCGAAAAAAGAATACCATGAGCCTCCTACTGGAATCCGAAATCCGTACCGACGCGACATCCCGCCCGAGCGTCCCAGGCGTTGCCCGCCCGAGTGAACCCGCCCACATCATCCAATCCGATGCCGAGGCGATCGTAGTCGCTGAGCGGTTAGCGAAAGCATTCTCAACCGGCGCTTCCGACCGCGATCACTTTCGTCGGTGGCCGGTCGAGGAGCTTGATGTCTTCTCGCAGAGCGGACTTTGGTCAATCAACGTGCCAAGGAAATTCGGTGGCCCAGAGGTTTCGTACGCGACACTGGCTAAGGTCATCGAGATCATCTCCTCGGCCGATCCATCTCTCGGACAAATTCCGCAGAATCACCTCGGAGTGGTCGCCGCCATTCGCACGGTGTCCGACGAAGTCCAACAACGACTGCTCTTCGGAGAAGTGTTGCGAGGCGCGCGTCTTGGCAACGCGTTCTCGGAGTTCGGCTCAAAACGCGCCGCAGATTTTGAGACAAAATTCACCGATGCCGGCGATGACGTCGTCGTCAACGGCCAGAAGTTCTATTCCACCGGCGCATTGTTTGCCCATCTGGTTCCCATCGTGGCGCTCGATGACGAAGGTCGCGCCTGGTATGCCATCGCTGACCGCAACGCGCCCGGCCTCGCGGTGATCGACGATTGGTCGAGTTTCGGCCAGCGCACGACACTGAGCGGCACCGTCCTCCTCGAGAATGTCGTCGTACCGAAGACGCATCTTGTTCCGGGCTACAGGGGTTACGATCACCCGACCGCAGACGGGGCGGTTTTCCAAATCATCCACGCGGCGATCGACACCGGGATTGGGAAGGCGGCGATCGATGAGACGATCGAATTCGTGAAGACGAAGTCGCGCCCGTGGGTCGATAGCGGGCTCGATCACGCGTGGGAAGATCCCTACACGATCCAGGCGGTGGGCGACCTTACGCTGAGGCTGCACGCGGCCGAGGCGCTTTTGGAAAAAGCCGGTCTCGCGGTGGACCGCGCCGTGGCGGAACCGAATGCGAACACTGTTGCGGAGGCACAGATCGCCGTAGCCGAGGCCAAGGTGCTTAGCACCGAGATCTCGATCACCGCAACGAACAAGCTTTTCGAGCTTGGTGGCGTGCGCTCCACGCTGGCCGAGCACAATCTCGACCGGCACTGGCGCAACGCACGCACCCACACGCTGCACGATCCTGTGCGCTGGAAATACGCCATCATCGGCAACTACAGACTCAACGGCGTTACCCCACCGCTGCACGCATGGAGCTAGCTAAAACCTGTTGTGAAATGTCCCGGAGGGACGGTGCGATCGTAGCCTGGCACGAAGTGCCTGGGACGGCGCCAGCCCAAAAGAGCCGGCCCTTAGGGTACGGTGTGATTCGTGCAGGTGTGCGCACCGATTCGATGATTGGAGTGACGAAATTTCGGATACGAAGACCGAAAAAATTTATGTTATATGATTTCTGGCTAGCTGCGCCCGATCATACCGTACCCTACGGGACGGTTCTTTCGAGGGACGCTTTCCCAGGCACTTCGTGCCAGGCTACGATCGGTGTTGTCCCTACGGGACGCGCTTTCAGACATTTGGCAACAACGTTCTAGCTAGCCGGCTCTCGGGGCGCAAATGCATTTAACAACGAACAAACCGCAACAAACCCGCCTATGAGCACGCACAAAGAAGAAAATATGCGTTTCGCCTACTGGGTTCCTAACGTGAGTGGAGGCTTGGTCGTCAGCAAGATCGAGCAGCGCACGAGTTGGGAAATCGACTATAATCGCAAACTCGCGCAAATCGCTGAGCGCAGTGGCTTTGACTACGCGCTCAGCCAGATCCGCTTCACGGCGGGCTACGGCGCAGAATACCAGCACGAGCCCGTGCTCTTCAGCCACGCGTTGCTCGCAGCGACGGAGCGGCTCAAGCTCATCGTAGCTCTTCTGCCGGGACCGTGGAATCCCGCGGTCGCCGCGAAGCAACTTGCCACACTCGACCAGCTCACCGGCGGGCGGACCGCGGTGAACATCGTCAGTGGATGGTTCCGCGGTGAGTTCCTGGCCATCGGCGAGCCGTGGCTCGATCATGACGAGCGCTATCGTCGTTCCGAGGAATTCATCCGCGCCCTCAAAGGGATCTGGACACAGGATGACTTTACTTTTAAGGGCGACTTCTACCGCTTCAACAACTACACGCTGAGACCGAAACCGCTGCAGCAGCCACACCCGGAAATTTTCCAAGGCGGCAGTTCCCGCGCCGCTCGTGATATGGCAGCGCGCGTTTCGGACTGGTACTTCACCAATGGCAACACACCCGAGGGACACAAAAAGCAGATTGACGACATCCGCACCAAGGCCGCGGCGAACGGGCACTCCGTGAAGATCGGAGTGAACGCCTTCATCATCGCCCGCGAGACAGAGGACGAGGCACGAACCGTGCTGCAAGAGATCATCGATAAAGCCGATCCCGAAGCAGTCAAGGCCTTCGGTCACGAGGTGAAAAACGCCGGCGCGGCCTCGCCTGAGGGCGAGGGAAACTGGGCGAAATCGACCTTTGAGGACCTCGTGCAATACAACGACGGTTTTAAGACGAATCTCATCGGCACGCCGGAGCAGATTGCCAGGCGGATCGTGCATCTCAAATCCATCGGCGTGGACCTTGTTCTGACCGCGTTCCTGCATTTTCAGGAAGAAGTGGAATACTTCGGACGCCGCGTTCTGCCACTCGTCCGCGATCTCGAACAAAGCCGCGGCCTCGCGCAAGCCGCTTAAGCCCTCTCAAACTTAACCAACAAGACTCACCGCAATCATATGCCCGACATTCTTTTGATCTCCGGCAGCCCATCCACCCCTTCGCGATCCGGTGCGCTGCTCGAATACGCCGCTGAGCGCCTCGGTGCGGAAGGACTCAGCACAGAGCTCGTCAGCGTGCGCGATTATCCGGCGGAGCAGCTCATCCTTGGCAAATATGACAGCCCGGCTTTCGATGTAACGAAGCGACTAGTCGCTGAAGCGCGTGGCCTCATCGTGGCGACGCCGGTCTACAAGGCGGCTTACACCGGCGCCCTCAAGGCCCTTCTGGACATCCTGCCGCCACAGGCCCTTCGCAACAAAACCGTGCTTCCGATCGCAACTGGTGGCTCGCCCGCACATCTGCTCGTCCTTGACTATGCGCTTAAACCGGTGCTCGGGGCGCTCGGTGCGTCGGATATCCTCCAAGGTGTCTATGTCACCGACGGTCAGCTCCAACTCGGTAAGAAGGGCTATCTGTTCATCGACCTGGAAATCCGGGAACGGTTCGATCGCGAGCTCGAGAGCCTCTCCACAAAGGTTAAGGCGCCCGCGTTTGTCTAGCCGCCGTACGGGAATGCGTATGAGTTCAGTAATTCCAGTTGAGAGCAGTGAAGCGGATGCGGTCACCGCGACGTGTTTGCTTCCGAGAAAAATCGCAGAGCGCCTGGCAGCAGATTTCGCGCAGACGGCCATCGAACGTGATCGCAAAGGCGGCACCGCCAAACGCGAGCGGGACTTGCTTCGGGAAAGCGGCCTGCTCAGTCTCCTCGTCCCACAGGAGCTAGGCGGTAACGGGTCGGATTGGCCGGAGATTCTCGGCATCGTGCGGACCTTCGCGCGCGTCGATGGCTCCCTCGCCCACCTCTTCGGTTTCCAGCATCTCCTCCTGGCGACCATCGAGCTGTTCGGCAGCAACACGCAGCGAAATTTTTATTTCCAGGAAACCGCTCGGAACCGCTGGTTCTGGGGCAACGCGCTAAATCCTCTCGATTTGGGTACGCACATTATCAAGGCCGGCGACCGGTATGTCATCAATGGGCGGAAAGGCTTTTGCTCCGGCGCGACTGACTCCGACCACTTGGTCATCTCGGCGTGGGACCCATTGCAGTCCAAACTCATCGTCGCTGTAATTCCGTCCAATCGTCCGGGTCTGCGAATCAAGCAGGATTGGGACAACTTCGGCCAGCGGCAAACGGACAGCGGCACGGTGGAATTTGCGGACCTGGACCTCCACGAGGAGGAAATTCTTCGGTCGCCCGGACCCCTCGGCAGCATCCGCGCCTCGCTCCGGCCGTGCATCGCTCAGTTGATTCTTTCGAACATTTACCTTGGACTGGCCGAAGGGGCACTCGGAGAGGCTCGCAATTACACCCTCGCGCAGACGCGGCCGTGGATCACCTCCGGCGTGGCGAGCCCCTCAGAGGATCCCTACATCCTGACGAACTACGGCAACATGTATCTCGAATTGCAGGCCGCGAGAGCGCTGACCGACCGCGCCGCCGAGACGCTCCAGCGCACTTGGGAAATGGGTGAGGGCGTCAGCGAGAATTCTCGTGGACGCGTCGCGCTCGACATCGCCGCCGCGAAGGCGACGACCACTCGCGCATCGCTCGACGTTACCAACCGCATGTTCGAAGTGATGGGCTCGCGCGCCACGACCGGTTCCGCGCGGCTCGACCGCTTCTGGCGCAACGTTCGCACCCACACGTTGCACGATCCGGTGGACTATAAGATCCGCGAACTCGGCGACTGGGTGCTCAACCGCAATATCCCGAAAGCCACCTTCTACTCATGAGCACCAATCCGATCGGCCGCCGCGTCGAGACCGCGCTTGCCGCGATGGCCGCCGGCAAATTCGTCGTGGTGGCCAACAGCGCCGACCGCGAGAATGAGGGCGACCTTATCCTCGCGGCAGAGAATGCGACGTCCGAATCGATTGCGTTTCTGGTTCGGCACACCAGCGGTATTGTGTGCGTGCCGCTGCCGGGCGAACGGTTGCGCGAGCTCGAGCTGCCGCTCATGGTGGCCGAGAACACCGAATCTCAAGGCACCGCGTTTACGGTCTCCGTGGATTTGAAGCTCGGCACGACAACAGGCATCTCCGCTGCGGATCGCGCGGCGACGATTCGAGGACTGGCCAATCCGTGCTCCTTCGCCGGCGACTTTCTCCGCCCCGGCCACGTCTTCCCGTTGCGGGCCCGGGACGGTGGCGTCTTAAGGCGTCCCGGCCACACCGAGGCTGCGGTCGACCTCGCGCGGCTCGCGGGATTGAGACCCGCGGGCGTGCTCTGTGAGATTGTGAACGACGACGGCACGATGACCCGCGGCGCCGCGCTCCAGGCGTTCGCCGAGCGGCACGGGATGCCGTTTCTGACCGTGGCGGATTTGATCGCCTACCGCAGCTCGCGCGAGCGAATCGTCGAGCGGACGGCGGAGGCCCGTCTGCCGACTGCGCATGGCACGTTCCAGGTTTATATTTATCGCTCAAAACTTGATGAGTCCGAGCACGTCGCCGTCGTAAAAGGCGAGGTCGCCGGGCGCAAGAACGTGCTCGTGCGGGTGCATTCCGAGTGTTTCACTGGTGACATCCTGGGCTCAACCCGCTGCGATTGCGGCAAGCAGCTCGAGCTGGCGCTCACCTGCATCGAGCAGGAGGGCGCCGGCGTGGTGGTGTATTTGCGCGGACATGAAGGGCGAGGCATCGGCCTCACGAGCAAGGTCCACGCCTATGCGCTACAGGATAACGGCCGGGATACTGTCGAGGCGAATGAGGAACTGGGCCTGCCAGTCGATTCGCGGCGCTACGACGTTGGCGCACAGATCCTGACCGACCTTGGCCTCACCACGATTCGCCTCATGTCGAATAACCCGGCGAAATTCACGCAGCTCGCCGGCTACGATCTGACGATCGTCGAGCGCGTACCCCTGGTCACCGCGCCGAACCTAGAGAACGCGTTCTATCTTCGCACCAAGCAGGAAAAGCTGGGCCATCTGCTGAATCTGGCGGCCGGCGAAAGCAAAAAGTTCGCCGCCTAAGCGAAAAGAAAGGGAAGGAAAACTATATACTACTGATTTAGTAGTGTTACACTAGCACGGTCATGATTGTCCAGTATCGCGCGCGGTCTTCTCCCGAGTCGTTGGCCGTCGACCGGGCGAAGGAAATCAAGGAGCCTGTGCTTACCCTGCACAACGAACGGCGGATCGCCGCACCGTTGCGGGCCAGCGTACTCGTATTTGAGGACCCGTGTTCACGCGCGCTGCTTGAGCGAATCCGATTGATCGCGCCCAGCGGAGCAAATGCGCTGATCGTGGGCGAGACCGGCACGGGCAAAGAGATTATTGC
>Ga0210383_10001527_pt1 | contig 21177 bp, 24 predicted proteins | sample IncBWC14OmetaG_FD_160072 | JGI IMG/M metagenome (GOLD analysis project Ga0210383, IMG submission 160072) | Forest soil microbial communities from Barre Woods Harvard Forest LTER site, Petersham, Massachusetts, United States - Inc-BW-C-14-O ... | reverse complement strand
AGGCCCTCTGGCCTTATAGGGACTATTACCTAATCACATTCCCTAGCTTATTACTTGTCACTACTCCTGCATCCCTTTGATCTATACATTGGTTGTGTGCATTGGGAGTTGTGAACTAAGTACTAAGTGACCTAACCCAGGATTCCATTACACCACCCCAACAAACAAGCGGGATTGGTACCCCACTACCACCTTCCCTCCCAAAATGAGTGGGAGGCCTCACCTACAGGCAATCACTACCACCTCCCCTCTCCCAGTGAGTGGGAGCTGTTCTTGCCCACTACCCTTCAACAACAAACACAATCACACCCTGCCACCATCACCTCCCCTCCACAAATGAGTCAGAGGCTTCACCTATCTGCAATCACTACCCCCACACATTCTCACCCACCACCCTTCAATGGATGAACATGATTGCACTTGCTACCCCCACCTCCCCTCCACAAATGAGTGGGAGGCTTCACCTATACACAATCGCTACCACCTCCCCTCTCCAAGTGAGCAGGAGATGTTCTTGCCCACCACCCTTCAACAATGAACGCAATTGCAGCTGATGACTATCACACCCCCTCTCCAAACAAGTGGGAGACCTCCTCCTCCTACCCTTTGCCTGTCTGCCCATCCCCATGCCTCCTTTGTCCTGTCCCTCATCTGCTCTTCTTTCCTCCTTCCCATTTTTCCCATCCCTCCACTCCCACCCCCTCTGCTTGCCTTGCAAATTTTCTCAACATGTTTTATGGTATTTCTTGGGTAGTAGTTTGTTTGGTTGTATATCTTTCTATCAGTTTTTTTGAATGAAGAATTTCAGCTGTGCTGTGAATAAAATGAGTGTCAAATATGGCCTCTAGATGAAAAAACAATTGCTTGCAAAGAAAGTGCAATGTGTGAAGCCAAGTGTTTCTATCTCAGTGAGCTGTCTGACTAAGAATCAATGTGATAAACGAGAAGGTGGAGGGGGTTAAAGGGGCATAGTAGACAATCAGTGCATTTTGGTATCTGTGGCACACTTGTGTTGTGCAGTGAAATTGCAAGGGACTGGTCTACAATGTGCATCTGAATAAGTTGTACATGTCAGAATTGTTTTCCTGTGCAATGAGAGGTGAGAGGATGGTGTGAGTGGGTTGAGTGGGGATGAGTGGCAATCACTGTGTTTTCAGATCTTCAAGTGGCAGACTTGTTCTGTGCTGTGAAAATGGCAGACATAGGGCTATAATGGTCATTGAAATCAGCTGTACATGTGAGAATTGATTTCCCATGCAATGAGAGGTGAGAGGATGGCAGGAGTGGGTTGAGTGGGTATTAAGGCATAGCACAAGTCCTGGTAACCCATGGATCTTTATGGGTAGACCTGTGGGAAAACCTGTGAGTAGATGCACTCATGACTCCAAGTTACTTGACTTGGCAGATCCCTGAGGCTCTGAGTATAATATTTTGGGTCAAAGGTACTTGTCATGGGTATTGGTTGTTTTGGCAATTGCCTTGCTGTCTGATTGTTTAACAATAATTACTCATCTTGGTATTGCAAATGCTGTTGAAATATATATACTGTATACTTCCCCCTCCTCCTCACATCAAACACCAGCCTGAATTTCCCATCATGCTTTATCCGCATAAGGATGTTCACAGAAGCAGCTGCACTGATTGATATGCTCAGTGAGGGGTCCTTGGGGTGCTCCGCAACTGTGATTTGGTTCCCAATAAATGTATTGTGTGAAGTGACTAGTGTGAGAGATGTGAATCTGATGCAGTGGGTAGTAAATTGCATTGCTCACCTTGAGTTCCTTTAGTTTTTGACATTCATTCCAACCACCTTCTCATTTCTTCTTCATATGCTTGATGGCCACAAGCCACTTACCCAAATATTTTGGTCTTGCTCCTGCAGAGGGAGAAGAAGAAATATAAGTCTCCTGACTGTGCATTGGTCAACTTTTAGGTCATGCACTAGCATGATCCCATCTGCCATTACGGCAACAGTGGAGGTTCAGGATGCTCCCCCTTAACATTATTGTAATAACAATCTCCTTCCACTCCCATGCAATAACTTCACCCTCCCCTCCAATCTTCTCCACAGTGTTCATTGCCTCCCCAGCCTGCATCCTCCCCTCCTCTGCAGCACCCAGGCACTCCCATGCAGCAGCTAAGGACTCTTGCATGGACATGAGGGATTACTGCACAAGACTATGTGTGTGGTGAGCCATTGAAAGGGCTGCAGTGGAGCAGGTGTGGGCAGACTGTACCAGAAGAAGTGCTTGGGCTTGGGCTGGTGTGGTGGTTGGGGTGTGGAGAGTGTGGAAAGGGAGGAAAGAAGGTGGGCTTGTAGTGAATGGAGGGCAGTATATAGGGATTTGAGTTTGGATGAATGGGAGGGTCCAGCACTGTGGAGGATTAGAGCTGGAGTTATGGATGGTGCGGGTGGTGTGTGTGGGTTGGTGAAAGCCCCTTGTGCTCATTTGAAGAGTGGAGGGTAGCAGCAGAGGGTATGTGGGGACCATGAAAACCTCTCATGCTCATTTGGAGAGTGGAGGTGGCAGTGGGGGGTGTGCAGGGACCATGACTGTGAAGGGAGAAGAAATATAAGTTTCCTGATTGCACGATCACCATCAGCATCATGTCACACACTAGCATGATCCCAATGAAGCCCTTCAGCTTCTGTTTCCAGTGGGAATCTCAATGCAGAACCTAACAATCAATGGCTCGGAGACTATTGTAGTCCCCACTCTGCTTGGAAAGGGGGCTGTGGTGGCTGCTGGTGGTACCAAGGCTGGTAGGACATTGATGGGTAAGGTGGAGGTGCAGGAGGGAGTTTGGCAACAACCCAACCTCCCCCATATTATTCCTCACCAAACTCCATCCATCCACCAAATCCTCCTTCACTACCTCCAAATCATCTCCAGCCTCCATGCTCAGCTCCTGAAACTCGGCCTTCCCTTTGAACTGATAGAGCCCTTGCTTGCCTGTGCATTTCAGCTGAGTCTGTGTCAATATCTGGCTCCTTGTCTGAGAGTGAGATCAATTCATGCTCAAGATGCTCAGTCCAGGCTGCTGATGCATTTATACTGGCGTTGAATTCAGATTAGGGACACATGAAAAGTGTTGATGATTTGGTGGTTCATAGGAGGGTAGCCATTGTTAATCATTCTGTCTAAGCATGTCCCAGACTCCCAGTCAAATATGGTTGACAACCAACACCCACCTACCCTTCAAGGAACTTCAATGAGGAATTAGAGTGGCAAATGCACTAGCTATACCGATAAAGTGACTTGAGGTCCAAACAAAAATGACTATGGGATCAGTATTAGTGGATACAATGTAGAGGTCGGGAGAGAAGAGAATACATACTTAGGACTACTGCAATTGCCCTAATGACTGCCTGATTTATGCATCCATTGCCAAATGTGCCATCGTTGGGAATATTGTGGATATGGATGGCAAGGCATGAGATCTCTACAAGTACCTGTAAGTACTTGTGAGTTTCAAGCACTTGTGAGTGCCTGCATGTTGATGAGTACTTGAGCTGCAGGTCTGAATTTTAATAATTTGTTTACCTGTGAGGATCTGAGTACAGCCATGTGTGTGTAATTTATCCACAGGTATGGATCTGGATCACTCACGAGTGCACTCATGCAATGTCTTAGTGGGTATGAGTGGCAATCACTGTGTTTTCAGATCTTCAAGTGGAAGACTTGTTTTCTGCTGTGAAAATGACAGTTGTAGGGCTATCTATAATGGCCACAGAAATCAGCTGTTTAACCAAGAATTCGTTTCCCATGCAATGAGAGGTGAGAGGATGGTGTGAGTGGGTCAAGTGGGTATGAGTGGCAATTGTGATAGTTATCTTTGTACACATGGAGACAGGTGAGAAAAAAGTATATAGAGTTTCAGAATATGTGGCTGAACCCACTGTACCCACCCTGAGGGGTACAGGTTCTGGTGGGTCAGGATTTTATGACCCATACCCATACCCCTCTGTACCCATGAGCATTACCCATGTGGGTAGCCATACCCCTGCCATACACTAGTCATCAGTGCTCTTGTCCTGACAATTGTCCAATCCCTCAATCTGACCCACTACTATCTGATTCTGAGTTGTTGCTTACATCTTGGTTCAAGTGCTGCACAGATTCCATAAATTGGTTATATTAGTAAAATTTTATGGAACATGCAATTGTTTTACTGAAATGCAAGCCGAGAAGTGTGAGCTTGTGAGGTTGCCAAGGGAGGGGGGGGCTTTTGTTTTCTTCAGCGGCTTGACTACCTTTTGCCATTCTGTCCAGGTCCACTTTCACTGTAGCCAAAATTTTCAAAGATCAGATTTTTTTTCAGTATACCCTTGTACCCTTGCCTCAGATGATCATGAATATGAAGAACAATTTGAATTGCTCCAGGCAGAATTTGCAGCACAGTGAGAGAAGGCAATAGCTACCCAACCAACTTTAGACAACATTCTCAAGTGCCTGGAAATCATAGACACTGAGGCCCTATTCGGCAACTCGGTTTAGGTCAGGTTAAACCTTGGGTTAGCCTCGGTTTCTCTGCCAAAATTCTAACCCGACTAAACTCGGGTTAGAATTTTGGCAGAGAAACCGAGGCTAACCCTGACCTAAACCGAGTTCCCGAATAGGGCCTGAGGCTTCATGAAATGTGGCAAGCCCACACTACAGAACCATTTGAGGCCCAGAGTTCCTCCAACTTTTACAGTGACCACACAAAAAGGAGTGCCTTCCTGAACTCATGATAATTTTGATTATAATTCACTCAATACTTGGCTGTTTTGGACAATGCAGGGCTCATTTTGACCAGAAAACCCATGGGTTCATGGGTAAAACCCATTACAGGTATGAGTAAGAGACCACTAAGGGTATAGCCAAAAATCCCAAGGTTTACCCATGCCATTCACTAGAGCTTATAACATAGCTATGTTGCCCCTGTAGAATAATACCCTTGCCTCTTATTTCTTGACTAATTTTGAAAAATTGTTCCAGACATGACACCAGAGCCATCAAGCTTGGAGGTCCAAAAATTTACTGACCATGGATAGCAAAACTTTCCCCGGGACCCCCTTGTGGAAGAATTGAGGGATAAAGAGTGATAGCTGTGTCAAATGCATGTAAAAGAGCCATTGTATATAATTGACCCGAGTGCTGCATAGCTCAGAAAATAGCCCGAACCAAACCTCCCCCAATCGCGGCACCTAGAGAATAGAGATCAACACCAAGCAGAAAGAAACAATGGAATGAAGTGCGAATGAACCTGCACCAAAACCAACACCTCCTGCAGCTGAATGCGCCATCTGTCGTCGAGCAAGCATTGCATTAGCGACTCTACCCGAAGATATAGAATTGATGAAATCAAACAAACTGTATTCCCGAACTTGCCATACTTGCCCTTCTTCTGTGCTTGGCCAGGATCTTGCTGAAGACCGATAGAATTGACCTCACCATTTGCGGGTGGAGTGTCCTTACCGTGATGTGCTGCACCGAAGGGTCTATACATGGGCTTCTCATTGGTCTGAGAAGGGGCAAATGATGATCCGGCCGGATTGTAGTCTGGGGGAGTCGGGGTGGAGCCCGTAGTGCTAGCGTCAATTTTCTCGACGTAGTTGGAGGGGAACAGGGCCTGTTTCCCGTTGACCTTTCCCATCCACCAGGCGTCGTTGGTCTCCGCAACGATTTCGATGATATCCCCCGCAGAGAAGGAGAGATCATCGGCATCCTTTGATGATAAATTAGCGTGAGCGGGTATGGGCAAAAGGAATATACAGGAGGAAATGTTTACCTGGCCGTTCTCGTTGTAAGCCCACAAGGCGCGGGCCTGAATAGTTCGTAGACTGGGGTGCGGTGGGGGTACACCGCGACGCAGAGGAGGAACAATATCATTCGTTGGCATCACCTGAACTTGTGGGGCCAGTTGATTTATACCAGCGTTCGAGTTCGAATTTGGCAATTTGGACAAGAAAGCTGAGGCATCGGCATCGGATATGTAGTTTTGCGAGACGAGGAATTCAACGTTCTGCTGGACTTGAGAGACGACGTGTGCGAGGAGGGCAGTAGCCTGGGAGTCTGAAGGCGTGTACATGGTGGTAGTCAAGATCAAAGATACCAGAATACCTACACCGACGATAATTTATGACAAGTGTTTGTCAACCTTTGTACTTACAGGTGATATGGGTTTGACTATATATGTAAAACCAGCCTGAGACTTCCAGATGCCTGCAGCCGCACTCATCAGCAGTGTTCCCAGTTTTGTATCTCCAGAAGAGCACCGAGCTTTGGTCGGATCCACCCCCCCGTCTTTCAATGACATTCTTCCCGTTCTTCGCTATAAGGAAGAAAATGTGTCCGTAACGCTTGAACCTGTCCTGCAGGGCTTCTCCGCCCAGGATGCTGCGCAAGGAACATTATTTGTCATCGAAAGGTCTTTGCCATACTCCGATTGGCCTTGTCTGTATGACTAACTGAATTATGTAGTGTTCTGGTTTTCATGTCCACCACTGGTCATGGGTTCCAAATCGAATATCCCGCTATCACCCTACATGCAATTTCGCGTGCTGAATCGGGGCCATCGATATATTGCCAACTTGACGAGCATGCTGGAGACCCCAACGCTGTGATTGGTGATGATGCTGATGTCAGTGACATGAGGGAGCTCAGTATTGTTCCTCAACGTATTTCGTCGCGTAAGTCTCCTGTCTTTTTCATATGGATCTCTCATTTCCTGTTTTGTTTTCAAAGTGGAGCCAATATTCGAAGCATTATCCCTCTGCGCCTCACTACACCCTGACAAGGCGTCGATCTCGGATGACGACATAGATGATGCCTTCATCGATGCAGACATTGGATTTGAAACCTTCACAGGCGATGAAGAGCAAGAATTCAGTGAAGTCGGGAGGGTGCGCAGCGATTTCATCAACGATACTCGATATACGCCATACTAGACCTTTTTTTTGCTTCTACCTCCTGTGCAGGCGGCTCTCGCACACCTTGAGTCTATTTATAATCCTGGCCAAAATGGCGACCCGAACGGAACGAGCGATAGGGAGCACGGGGCATGGGAGTAGGGAGACCCGAGGAGCGATGGTATTGCAAGACATAGAAAAGTAATAATGATCGAAAAAAGTACACCCTAAATTTTTTTGTTGAAATCATCGGTGACCCATGAACCACCCAACAAATTCTCAGGCGATACCGTTTTTGATTTTGTTGCCATCGTAGGGACAGGTTGGGGATTGAAATTGGGCAATGGACCCCAGTCAAAGGTGGTATCAGGCGGACTCTGCCAAACTTGTCCAGGACTCTTCTTCATTGGCATAGGAACAGACCTTTGTCGCTTTGACCCCATTCCTGCTCCTCGTCGTCCAGAGGAAGAGGGAGGCGGAGGATTGAAATTATCGTCTGGGAGGTCCCAATTTGGCAGTGGCGTCTCTGGTATCGAATCCAACGCGAATGGATCCGAGCCAAAGGAGGTCCCAGGAAATGGGATGTTGAAGCCCAATACCCTTGGTGTCGGCGAGGCTATACTGGCTTTCTGGTGAGTGTTGAACGCCACGGGTGCCGCCGGGGCTGAAGCTGCCTTGGTGTTTAGAAGCGGTTCTTTCCGGATGGTCAGTAAAGCATGTTTGAGTTTCTGTGCGGATCGTTCAGCATTCAGCGCGGCGGCTGTGGTCACTGCGACATGGGGCGTGATGTTGAATGGACGTTTCAAGACTCCGTCGGGTAGTCGGGTGTCTCGATCAGTGGTAGGAATATGTAGTTGAGTTGTCACGTTGAGCTTTGCCAGTCGGGATGTCAGGTTGGCAACATCATCAACCTGTTGCTGGATGGCAATGTCGATGTTTCGATACGTCCGATTTATCGTGTCCAACGAAGGCGCCCTGATGTAATGAAGGAAGACTAAGAATGGAGCCTCGCAGATGCAGGGAATACATTGTTCATACCTCAGCCCAGATTTCCCCGCGTTCATCCGACTAAGTTTCTTTTTGGACGACTGCAAGTGATCTTCCAGCTTCTGTACACGATCCTTCATCCCCTAATCACATGCGGTTAGAAATCCCAAAGACTACCGAACGGCGGCAACACAAACCCGAATGTTCCTCCTCAACTGCGTTTGCGTCTCGAGGTGCTCGGGACCCAGCGTCCTGGCTTTCAACATTCTCGCAAAGTCGGTATCGGTTTTGGCTTTATTGAAACGCACGATTTCTTCTCTCCTAGTCCCGGCTATCGAAAGTAAAGCAAGGTGTCAAGCGTGAGTCCCATGAACAAAAGGGATCACCGCACCTTTAAGCAGTTTACTCTGGAGCTCACGAAGAACCTGCCTCTGCACATTCCTCTGTTCCTGCAACTGGTTAATATCATGTTCAAACTGCTTCATGGTTTGCCCAAATTGAATGATATCGCTTAGACCCCATTTGGTGGAATCGCCGAGGTCAGCTTTGCGACGAGATCCTCCAGCAGATTGACTGAGTTCTACTCGCTTTCTACTGGCTTCTTGAGCAAGCAACCGTAGCTAAAAGAAGATTTTAGCCACGTATAATGTGAATTGTGGTAGGTTCCGGTTCAGGCTTACGTCATCAAGCTCCTTGGCTAAACCTTCGAACAGGTATGCACACTCCGCTTGCATGCCCACCTCTAACGATGGGGGAGGCGAAGGCGCTGGCGCTGATAAAGGAAGAGTTCTTGGTTTGGATGAAGCTGGACTTGGAGAAGGCACATTACCGCCAAAAAGATTTCCCGGCGGGGGTGGGGCTAGAACTGACGACGCCGATGTGTTGGCGCTAAAAGGGCTCGAATTTAGTCGAAGCATCGCGCTTGGGGCTTCAGGTGCGACGGGCTTGCTACCAAAAAGACCAAACGTTGGAGGTGTCATCGATTTACTTCCCATCGAAGAAGGGGTTGCTGGAGTTGAGATCTTGTTGCCAGGCTCTGCTATTGTGGAGGTTGTTGAGAGTGATGGAATAGTCCCGAAAAGGTTAGGTTGAGTGGAGTGGGCTGTAGTGGGTGACTCAGGTGGCGCAGAAGTAATTGAAGGGGCCAGATTAGACGGGCTAGGAGCTGCCGGCGTTTTCGTCCCGAAGGATGAGAGGAGTGGGGGTGTCTTGGGCCTTGCCAATTTCCTACCAGAAGGATATTCTTCAAGAGGTTCCGTTCTTAATTGAGTGGGTAAAACGCCAAACCGCGGCTTCGGAGATGCAGGGTGAGGTTTCAGGGATGGTAAAGACTTGGTAATCACTGTCTCATCCCCATCGTTGCCATCCTCATCGTCGCCATCATCTCCGGATACGGGAGCACTGGCCAACGGGGAGCTGCGAGCCGGGCGAGTACTGGGTCTACCGATGCCCAGTCCAAATGTCAAGGGAGCCGTAGCAGATACAACGGGGATTTGTGTAGGAATACAGGTCTTCGACAAAGTCGCTGTTTCGCTTCCGGGCGAGCCTGGTGGAGTTGTACTTTCCTCCGGAATTGTTGACAAAGGAGAGGATTTAGAAGATTCTGACACATCGAACGATGGAGGTGAAGACGTCATCTGGTGGGAGCTAACCTCTGCCTGAGGAGTTGTAGAGGGAGATCGGGATGGTGGCAGTGGGATATTTGAAGCTTCTGGTGAGGCTGAGGCTGAAGAATCTGCCTCATCGCCGGAAGTCTCATCGTCGGGGAGTCCTTCAGACGCTTCAGATCCGAAACTGCCGGAAAGGAACGACCGAGTGTCGTCTTCTTCTTCAAGGGCATCCTCGTTATCCAACTCGCGGTTGGCGTCCCCATCAGAGAAAAAGCTCAGTGTTCCGCCGTCACCATCCGGGTTGGAAACTTCCACGAATGACGAGGTCTGAGATGAGAGAGAAAGAGGGCCATATGACGGATCATCAGACACTGAAGCAAACGACAACAGGTCTTTCCCAGGAAGCGTTTGCTCGCCATGCTCATCAGAATGAGAGGCCTTCCATTTATCTGTTTTAGGGAGGACTGACTCTGGGGTGGGTGTCACATCTTTCGAAAGCGGCAGTGTGAACACAGGAACCGGAGATTTGGTTTTATTCTGAGTAGATCCATAAGATGTGGGTGTCGACGGTGTCGATGGCTCTGGAATTTCCTGTTTGGGAGGTACAGTGGGAATATCCGGTTTCCATTGAACAGGAGGCTCCGGCAACGACAGAGACAAAGTACTTTTAGTTGCGGAAGTCAGTCCAAACACAGATACGAGAGCCCCGGGTTTGTTTTCCAACTTTTCGGCTGCACCAGTGGGGGTTGGCTGCACTGAAGCTGGCTGAGGCGGGGCAGTTTGGAATACCGAAGTTCTCGGCTTCACCGGGTCTTTCGCATCGCCATCTCCCGCCTTCAACAGTTCCCCAAAGGACTTGGTAGTTCCAGCAAATGCGCTCAAAGTCGTTGAAGATCCAGTAAATGCACCGAATCCTCCCCTAGCTGGAGTCACTTGGGTAGGATCTGGTGGTGGCGGTGTGGTTGATGCGAACGCTGATTTAGCACTTCCTAAAACTGAGGTCGCGCCAAACGTAGGTACGCGGGCAGCGACTACTGGAGGGGGAGTTGACGAACCCAAATTTCCGAAGGCAGAAACAGTCGGTGGTTTGGGCTCAGTACTGGTTTTGAAAAATGGTGATGAAGTTAGCGTTGGGTCACTGCCAAATGCACCAAAACCTATGGCAGGCTTAAATCCTGAACTGGAGACTCTCAGGTTTCCAAATGTGCCTGTGGTGGGGGTAGTGTTGTGGCTCCGGAATGGCGGAGGGGCTGGGGAGCTGTCATTATTCGCAAATGGCGACGGAGATCGGCCAACACCAGTTGATTCAGGAGAAGAGTCTTGCATGTTTGACACAGAGGTTGATGGAGTAGACTTGACAGGAGTGAGAATCGAACTTGCAACATTGTTCCCAAACACCGATCCGCGGCCACCAAATATACTCCCCACGCCGCCATCAGATACCAAGCTGTCTCTGATCGGTCCTGAGCCTCTACTAAAGGTCGAATCACCATCACCCCCCGACCATGCAGGCTTGGCCTCTCCGCCACTCGCACCCGTTTGCTGCAATGCAAGACCGAACGTCGTCGGACCACTTGAAGCGAACGCTCCAAACCCACCGCTAGAAGCAGCAGCAGGTATGGGCGCTAACGGACCAAGTTTCCCAAACGCCGATTGCCCAAACGCTGGATGTCCGAATGCTGGTTTGGCCGCAAACCCAGTTTGTCCAAAGGAAGGGTGGCCGAAGGCAGAACCTGGGGAGGATTTAGCACCAAATGCCGTAGCAGGTTCTGACCCTGTCATTGTCTGCTCTGCGGGACCACTACCGTCTCCCATGGAGATCTGATTTTGCGGCTGGTTGTTCCCAAATGCGCCAAACCCGGTTGCTGGTTTGATTACACCACCCGCGTTCGAACCAAACACAGAGGAAGGCTGACTCGCAGGGTGGCCGGGCGGTAGCGGCAACGGCGGTGGTGATGGCACTCCAAATATACCTCCACCAAATGCATTTTTGGGCTTTGAGTCGGAGTCAGAACCGCCGCCCAGGGAGAGGCCGCCGAACGAGGGGCCGGAATCTGACATCATGGATACTTCTGGTTCCAGCACAGGATTAGTTGCGACTGCAGCTGAAGCTGAAGCAGGGGAAGGGAACTCGCTGGTACTTAAACTCGACTGGCTGAAGGCGTTCGTGGGTGCAACAGAACCATAAGCGCTAAAGGCTCCCCCGGAACCACTAAAGGCAGAAGAAGTCATTGGCTTCTTGAGAGAAGTGCTGGTGGTGGTAGGAGCCGACTGCATCCGCTGACTGAAACCTGGCCCAGAAGGGGACTGTTGCTGTCCAAATCCTGATGCAGATGCATGTTGTCCAAATGGTGAGGGTTGTCGAAAGACTGGGGGAGGTGAAGTCTGTCCAGATAACGAGGTGTTTTGGGAGAGCTGACCAAACGCCGACGGCCGACCAAACTGCGGTTGTTGATCATCAAAGGCAGATGCAGGTTGCGGTTCCAATGCTGATTGTTGAGAAAATGCGGGGGCAGACGAAGCGTCCCAGAACATCTGCGTCAGCGGCGTCGCCGTGGGGCCGGGGTCAGGATCCGGGGCAAAGGCAAACGGAGTGATCATCCCAACGTATGGCTTCGAATTATCTATATACCACCCTTGTACAGTTCCATCGTTCAAATGCGCATACATTATCGGGGCAGCACCAGCACCAGTCGAACTTGAGTCAACTGTTAAATCAATGTCGAGTGCTAGAAGGATAGTATCCTCTTGATGCTTATCGAGTGGGAGTGTTAGTTGGTTCTCTTGGGACTGCTGATACCAACTATTTCCAATGTTGCCAATGACTTCAAGGTCAACGGAGGAGGCATCTCCGACCACGAGGAGGGAATTTGTAGAGGTGTCATTTTCCTGGTCCCACTTGGGTAGAAACAGAGTGAAGACGGATTGGACTGTGCGCTCGGGAAGACGGTAGGGGTGGTTGAGATTGAGGTAGGTAGCAGTGGAGGATTTGGTGTCAAACAAGACGATGTGGTGAACTGGATCGGAGGTGTTGGGATCTATGGGTGCGTAGCTCGTTCGGAATGTGTGGCCCGGTCCGAGCCAGTTAAGCGAGACAAGGGGAGGGGCGGCGGTTGGGGGAATGTGTTTTTGGGGAGAGGATTTGTTGGTCAAGGAGAAGGTTAGGATGTCCCCACTTTGGAGACCGATGGCGACTTGTTTGCCTTTCGGGGACCATGACACTGAAAGAGGGTATTTAGTATAATTGAGATCGCTCAGGGAGGATAAACATACCTGACACTGGGGAAGAATCGAGATCTTCGGCTACCCAACCACCATACGACTCCATTTGTACGTTCAAAATTTGCACCTTGCCGTCAGCGGTAAGAACTACCATGAGTTCAACGAGGTTTGGCTCGCTGCTAGGATTCGGAAGTATTTGTCGTGCAGGCATTGAAGACTGGGTGTGAAACATGTGCAGCGGAGTCACATCGTCCGATCCAGCAGAGAACAATCTGGTGGTGTCGTATACAAGAATTTGGCCGTGCTCGAAGCCCACGATCAAGCGAGTTTCGTTGTATGCAAAGACAATTATGTTAGGGTTGCCTAAGGAGAATGAGATTGCTCGTTGGGGTCTGAAGACATCTTCGTCGTCATCCTTTGCTGCCTTGAATGCGGCGCGTAGTTCGTGTAGTGGAGAGAATATGATAGCTGATGAGAACTGGTCAGAAAGAAGAAATAGAGACGGATAATACACGATACACACCGGATACAGTATCCTTCCTTGCCGCAGCGAACCAGCCTTTTGAGTTTGCGGCCGCAAACAGACAATAGGCAGTCGATGGATTCGGAATGAAAGGTATTGAGGAGAGCGTGACGCGGGCTTGTTTGTTGATTAGACGGAACGATGGGTACTGGGGATCTATTTTAGCAAATGGGGTTGAATGGCAGACTTGCCGCAGTGGGGAGGACGTACATTGAACCCGTCCGATGGACAATTCTTGGGTGTAGGATCCACCCGGACTGGCGACTGCTCTGGACGTCTGAGCCGCGAGAACTCATTCATCCTGAGTACTGAGCGTTGAGCTCACTAGACAAAGGCTTGTACAAGAGATGCTGAGTCACTGTCACAATCAGTGCACTAATTACTAAAATTAGCAATTGTTGGCAATTGCTGGCCAATCTTTTTGAAACAGCAATAAATAGAACCATGTGATCATTTCATTCAAGTTGCTCCCTCTCCGATGACAGGCAGACATTCCTCAGCTGTGCTCGCCTACATCGTCTCGCAAACCAGACAAAATGTCGAGCTGCTCATTTCCCAAGGCCAGCTTTCTCTTGCAGACGGTCGAGAAATCCTCATCAAACTACCCCCAGCCACTGTTTTTGACCAGGCGATGCTCTCCATCACAAAACAGGCGCAGGAAATCAACCTAAGCCCTCCGAATACCACTTCACCTCCCATTGATCATGCTTCTGTCCCAGGCCCACCTATTGGGGCATACCTACCCCTTCAACATAGCCATACATATCAGGCACGCGCGCTATGGAACTATAACGAGCTGGGCCAGGTGATTCATCTTCATCGCATCCTCCATCTACCTCGACGACTAATATCTAGTGGCCTAGGACCCAAAGGATCTCTCCTTCCGTGCCGGAGATATAATCGAGATTGTCACAGAGACAAACACCGACTGGTGGACGGGCAGATACAATGGCAAACAGGGCTTATTCCCTTCAAACTATGTTGAGAGAATCAACGTCTCCGTGCACTCACCCTCCTCACCTTCGTCCTCGCATTTTTCCGAGAGAGCCCCCAGCAGTATCAACTCCCAGAATGAATCTATACATGGGTTCTCCCCTTCACCTGGACAACCCGCGTATCAGCCAACAGGTGGGTATCAAGGCCCCCCACCTCCGAATCAAGGAGGGGTTACGTATGATTCGCCACCACCTGGAGCGCCTACCTCTCCAGCTGGACATTCTCCTCAACGCGCAGCGACGCTCAACAGTGTCCCCGCGCACCTGCACTCCCCATCTGCCCCTTCCCATTATTCCGAGAATCCCCCCAGCAGTGTCCACCCTCACGGTGAACCTATCCACGGGTTCTCCCCTCCACCTGCCCCTCATAGTGGGTATCAGGGCCCGCCAGCTCCGAAGCAAGGATCGGCTGGGTATGATGTGTATGAATCTCCACCGCCTGAGATGCCTACCACCTACCTAGTTGAGCATTCTGCTCAAGGGAAAGCAGAGGTTCCGGGAAAGCCTGTGAAGACGAAGAAAAAAGTGGGAGTCAAGGGGGGAACCAAGGTTACCAAGTCAAGCAAGATTGTGAGTTGATTTATTTCATGTGCGACATCCATGAGAAACGATGAAGAGTGTGAGGCTGTGGATGGTGTGGGTACTTGAGCAAATGGGTCTTTTTTTCAATGGTACTGGGGACATTTGGTTTGAAGTTTTGACATATGTAGGTTCTGCAATTGATGGTGGGCTAGTCATCCTTAGTAAAAAAGAAAAGTTGACATTCAGTCAACTTTTGGCTATAGACTACTTTTAGTCAATTTAGTCAAACTTGATAATTTTGAGCCTAATTTTGTCACCTGGTAGTTATCAAATGTGCTGTTGATGCAATTATTTATCGGAGCTAAAAATATCTCATTCCCAGCTGGCTTGATGTTGTTATGGATATTGGTTATGAGTTCTTACATTTTTATGTAAAGCAAGTAAAGTCAATGAGTGGCACAGCCTGCTACCTTGTTATAACAAATGAAAGAAAAGGTGTATGGATATGTTCACCATAAAAGAACAACTGTTCTAGGTGATTTGTAAGAGGAATAAGAAGTAGGGTACATATTGTAAACAGCCAAGAGTCATCTATATTTTAAATGTCCACTTTATGTTTCTTGGAACTTTGGAAGGGACTGAAATGAGGTGAAGGCTTGAGTTGATTTCACAGGGGAATTTGAGCCTGAGCCCAATGTGGCAGCACCATTGGTTGCAGGCAAGATGGGAATGGGCAGGATTTCAATGGCTTCCATCGACTCAGCCAATACATGCACACTGTGTCCATTGACTTGGTAGATCTGTGGTATGGTCAGAAAATGAAAAGCAATTGAACAAGTTATGAGACATACCTTCTTCTCCTTATTCTTCTCTTTGATGATCCAGCAAAAGAGAGTTGCCTGAATTAAGACAACAGTGCTGGGACAATGTTTTTTGTAGAGTTTACCAAGGTGGGATGAGTTCCTTGATGTTGAGTTGGACTAATTTGGCTTTGGATTGTTGGAAGGGGCCACAATGGTCAGGAAGTAAATCAAGTGGGTAGAATGCACTGAGTTTGACTTCATGGCCTAAATAAGAGTAAGCACTGATGTCAGAAATTGGTTTGATGAGTCACTGGAGGCAATGACCAATGTTTGGTCACCAAATATTGTACCAAACATAGTGGACTGAGATTAAGTTAAATTATGATGTTTGGTCACCAAAATTTTCTGCATATCTAATCTATATTAGATTGAGAACATGTTGGGCAGGTATGTTTTTAGCCCAAACATGTATGTTAGAATGCTTTGCATGTAAACATGGTGTCAACTTTAAGACCAACAAATGACATTGCTCAAGGTTCCATTGTCTTAGAGGAAGAAGGTCAAATGAGCACAGGCAATTTTCCAGGAGTCCAACTCTTCATTAGGAGTATGGGATTACAAGACAAGGTCAACACTGGGGTGTTCTACTGTAATTTTAGCTCATAATATAGTGCTACAGACTACCAAGTCAGATATGATGAAACCAAATAAAAGGGGTAATGTTTGAATAAGGATGATAAAGATCTCAGATAAAAGATACCACTGGTAATGCTGTGTACTGCACACTAGTGAAACCTTGATAGTGTTTCAAGTCAAACTTTGAAGGACGATAAGGTTCATGACTCAAAATAAAGTTCTAAAATGTGGTCAGGTGACAGGTCATGGGTGATTTGATCATATGAGTGATCATGTGAAAAGTTTTCATTGTAACAATACCCCCCTCTTAAGGATCATGTCCGCATGATCAGAAAATATGTGTGAGCATCTTCTCTGGAGTGTGATCGTGGGACAGCCATGGTGGTGGAATGAAGTGGGAGGTGGGTGGGATGAGATTGTATTTGCCTTTGAGAATCTTGTGGTCAAGAGGATCAGCAAATTGATAGAGTTGAATGATGGGATAACCAAATTTGCATCCTTTAAGTCCAGCATCAAAGTTGTCATTACCTATGCTGGAAGAATCATTGATTTCTCCAGGTTTCTTGGCCAGTCCAGTAGTAGCCATGAAAGTGATCACATTGACTGGTGTTGTCTCAAAGAACCATAGGTGATGAACTGTATGTGGGAGTTCATACTTGCAATAATCATGATTCTTGGTTTGGTCGGCAATTCTGGACATGTTTTCAGGCTGAATGTAAAGGACAATGTCAGTGATGGATTTGTGGTGTTGAAGTCAGGATGATTTTCTGGGGAGTTTACCCTTTGTCCAATCAAATACCTGTTTGGTGGTGTTCCAAGGCACAGAGTCATCAACAGTGATTGGTACAAACTTCAGTTGTCGGGTGTTAGTTGGACAGGGAGTGTTAGGGTGAATACAATGGAAATCTTTGATGACATCCTTGGTGTTGGTTATGTTCGATGCAGATTCCCAAGTTTCTTCTTCTCTGGGATAACCCTTCCAATGGACAAGATATTGTATTTTGCCTTGTCAAAGTTGTGAGTTGCAGATAAAATCGACTTTGTAATGTAGATCTCCTTTTACTTGAATCAGAGGTGGTGGAGGAGGTTTCTGTTGTGATGGGAACTTTGGCAGTTTGAATGGAGTGAGGAGCATCTTGTTAAAGACAGGGTGTACACCATGCCAGGTGGGAGGGAGAGCAAGCTCATAAGCGCTGTTGCCAATCTTTCGCTTGATCAGGAAAGGACCATATTGATGATCCTCCAACTTCTGACTGGGCTGTTTGGTTGAGATGTTTGTGGATTTGAGATAAACCTTATCTTCCTTTGCATGTGCAATAGCTGATTGATGGGAATGGTCATACAACTGTTTCATGAGCTCTGCAGTATGATTGAGAGCAGAATGAGTGTCCTCTCCGGCATGCTGCATTTGTTCAAAAAAGGTGTTTGCTGATTCATTGCTCAACGTGCGACGGATCTCGGTGCCTTTCCATGGATGTTGTCTGGCATTAAGGAAGAATGATGTCTGTTTCATTGTGGAGTGTTCTCAATCATTGTGGCAGAACTCTGCAATCAAGAGCCATTCATCCCAATTATCCTGTTGTTGGTTGACATTGATAGGGCATGTCATGAGTCTGACCCACCGGTATTCCCACACTCTTATTTCCTTATTTGTCACATAATTACTGTGCCAATAAATTCACAAAAATAAGATTCTGAAAGCTACTGATAAGGCCTGTCCATTGGCAATGATAAAACAACATAAACTTGAACTCTTAGCTGAAAACAGTTCAAGTTTATATTGTTTTATCATTGCCAACAGATGGGCCTTATCAATAGCTTTCAGAATCTTATTTTTGTGAATTTATTGGCTCAGTAATTATGTGACAAATAAGGAAATAAGAGTGTGGGAATACCCATGGGTCAGACTCGTGACATGCCCTAGTTGACAAAGATACACAGATACTCTTTGATGTCTTGGTTCATCTGTTCTGTCTGTCCATCAGTGATCAGATGGAAGGCAGTGGAGGCATTTTACTTGATACTGAGAAGGTTGAACAAGGCTTTAATGTACTTATTGACAAATTGAGTGTCGCAGTTGTGTATGATCTTTCAAGGAAGTCCATGGTCACAGAAGACTTGGTCTCAAAGGACCTTCATGAATCCTTCTGCAGTAAGCTCTACATGTGTGGCTTCGAACTTGACATACTTGGTGAATTGATCAACAATAATGAGAATAGTGTTGTATCCATTTGACATTGGCAGCAGTCCAAGGAGATCAAGCATGATGATCTCCGTCATGACAGAGCTTCATGAGGATGTAGCAGAGCAGTAGGCAAGGTGCAATGTGTCTTGACTCACTGACAAGTTTCACATCCTTCGATGTATTCTCAAATATTGTGCTGAACTCGAGGCCACCAATAATTGTGTGTAATGAGTTCTGCAGTTTTGTAACAACTGGGATGTCCAGCAAATGTGGAATTGTGATTTTCACAGGCAATGTCTTCTCAAAGTTTGGCATGAATTGGAATGTAAATGGATTCACAGAAAGTGATAAGCCCACTCTCTAACTCTTTCCAACATTCTTCTTTGTTGTGTAATGCTTTTTCTACTTGTTCCTCGTGATTCTTCGAATGTCAATGGATCAGGGTCTCAAATTCAATCAAGGCTGCAGATAAACTCTGATTTGAGCAAAATTTCATTCTCATTATCTCTCACCATATCAAGGTCATGGTGTCTCAACAATGCATCGGCCTTGGTATTCTGTTTGCTAGGTATGTAGTGGAGGGTAAAATGATAATTTGTGGGTTCCAAGAGCCATTGAGCTTGATGGTGATTGAGTTTTTGTGGCTGTTTGAGAAAGTGCGATCATGATCGTGAGCATCTCTCAATTGTATACTTCATAATTACATTCCGTTGGATTGAGTGCTTTGGAGAGGTAAGTGATCAGTTTCCATAAGCCATTCTGTTTCTGGGAAAGGACTGCACCAATGGCAAATTCAGAGGCATCAGCCTTGACATGGAATGGATCATTGTCTGTGGGAATGGTTAAGATTGGGGTGGAAGTAATAAGAGTCTTGACTTGTTTGAAGGCTTCCTGTTGTTTGGAACCCCATAACCAGGGTTCATTTCCTGTAAGGTGAGTGAGTGGACAAACAATCTCAGAGTAGCCTTCAATGAATCAATGATAGAAATTGCAAAAACCAAGAAAAGATTGAACCTGTCTTTTATCAGTGGTGTTTTCCAATTGGAAATACCAGCAATCTTTGTTTTGGTAATAAATCACATGACTTGTTCAGCTGTGGCAACTGCAACAATGTTCTCACACACCAAAAGCCATTCTTCCTGCTCATCACTCATAATGTTCTTGAAGTTGAACACACTCTGAAAAATGACCCTAGGTCCAATTTTTTAATGCTGGTACCCCCTTGAACTTATATTCCAGTGTTGATTATTGTTACACTCTAAACCAGGGGAGGAAAGACCATAAGCACCCACTGGGCCTGATCATGTGATCTGGGTCTGATGAACAAACAAGACAAAGAAGACTTAGCACAAAGAGAGAACTTTGGCTTCAACCTATGAAGGTTGTGCCTCTTGCACCAACTTGTTCTCAAATTTCAGGGCACCAAGATACTAAAGTCTCTTAGGGACTCAGAGAGGATGATTCAGAGAGGAGAACAGACAAGGGGAGGTTAAGCAGCAGTAATTGACAATATTCGAACTAGGGGGTACATAGGTAAATACTAGTGGTTTAAATACTAAGATGAATTGGATTGGGTCTCATAATAGTATCAGGGATGTTCAGGGTGTGACAGGGAAAGTAAACATAAAACATACAGAGGGGAACATAATGCAAGGGGAAAGCATGGGAGCATAGGATCAGAGTGGATATAATACAAGGTAACTAAAGGAGTGAACAGTATTCCATGTGGGGGCTATGCATAATATGCAGTGATGATGAGAAGGAGTAGTAGACTGCTGAGAAAAATATAAAATAAATCCTCAAACAAATGAACCACAAACAATCTCAAGTAATAATAAAGGTGAGAGTAGGTCAAAAGGTTCCCTAAGATAAGTTTTGAAATGAATAAGACTAAGGACAGACAGTGGTGCACCAACGACAAAGGGTGTGCCATGTGATGAGGATAGATCGCAGATTGCACGATCATATGTTCTATAACATGATCAGAACAATATTGGAGATGAGGACAATATTGAAACTAAGTCTTTAAGACTTGAGGATGATAGTAAAAATTCTGAGGATGCAAGGAATAAATCTGAAATGATGGGGGAACTTGATTGCTTATTTTTATGCTAAATACATGAGACTTTATAGAAAAATAATGAGAAAATGAAGCAATAAGACTAAACTAAAAGGGATAAATGAGAAGGTTATAAATTGAAAGTATATGTGATCCATGTGAATAAAAAGTAATAATATACCATAAGGATTGAAATAATACTTTATGGGGATATGCATATGATCTCTTTTGATGCAACTGGAAATAAGTCATAAAATCAGTGGAGTAAATAATGAAAAGGTTAGAAACGAGTCATGAGAGGTTTATAATGAAGTAAAATTATTGTGGTAATGAAATAGTATCATAGGAACCATGTCCAACGCACAGATAATAAATTTGATCTGATCAGATGCTTCAACATGCATCATGATGGTTTGAATAAAACCCAAAATGTGAGATCAAGGACAATCCATGCAATATCAATAACGGAAAAATACTGATGATGGTATGCAATGGGGGATGAGCACAATTTAACACAATCTAGAAATCATAAAATTGGCCAAAAACACAATTTAGACATCGTAAAATTCATCAGCGACTGTCAGAGTGATGCTGAGGCATGAATTGAAGTCAGGATCAAAGATAAAGCCAAATTGGTGATGACTAGAATTTGCTGAAAATTCAATATACATGTTCAGAGTGATTAATTGCATATCAGCGGGAACATGTGTTAGTTGGAGTGCACCATAAAAATGCAGCAC
>Ga0210383_10001526_pt1 | contig 21194 bp, 19 predicted proteins | sample IncBWC14OmetaG_FD_160072 | JGI IMG/M metagenome (GOLD analysis project Ga0210383, IMG submission 160072) | Forest soil microbial communities from Barre Woods Harvard Forest LTER site, Petersham, Massachusetts, United States - Inc-BW-C-14-O ... | reverse complement strand
GCAGGATCGCGCCAACAGTTGGAATGAAGCCATCGCACTCAACCGCATTATCTTTCCCTATCTGTTTTTCGCCGGACTCGCCGCGCTGGGCATGGGCATCCTCAACTCCTATCACAATTTTGCGCTGCCCGCGGCCACTACGGCTTTGCAAAACCTCGCCATCATCATCTTTTCCACAGCCCTTGTCTGGCACTATTTCCAAAGGCCGGCCGTCTCTCTAGCCGTCGGGGTGCTGGTCGGCGGCGCGCTGCAATTCCTGATTCTCGTGCCGCAACTTGTTCGCCGTGGCATGCGCTTCGATTTCGGAATCTCTTTCGCTCATCCTGGTGTCAAGAATTTCGCCCGGCTCATGTTCCCGCGCTTCTTTGGAATGGGCATTGCCCAGATCAATTTTTTCGTGGACACCTTCTTCGTCACTGCTCCCCGTATGCCTCGTGGCAGTTTGGCGGCCTTGTACGTTTCCGATCGCGTGATGGAGCTTGTTCTCGGCGGTTACGCCATTGCCGTCGCCACCGCGATTCTGCCGATGATGTCCCATCAAGCGGCTGCCAACGATTACGAAGGTCTGAAGCGCACCCTTACTTTCGCCGTGCGCATCGTTGCCTACATCACCATTCCCGCCGCTCTTGGCCTGATGATCCTGCGCGAGCCCATCATCCGCATGCTCTTCCAACACGGCCAGTTCGTTGCCGAATCCACCCGCCTCACGGCTCGTCCGCTGCTTTATTACGCCGCCGGACTCCCCGCGCTGGCCTGCGTCAAGCTCATTGTGCCGGCGTTTTATTCCGCAGGTGATACCAAGACCCCGGTCATCGTGGCGCTCATGTCCTTTGCGCTGAACATTGCGTTCAATATCGTCTTTCTCCAAAACCATTTCTTCTACCACCGCTTTCAGAATGGCGGCCCGGCGCTCGCGACCGTGCTTGCCACGTTCTTTGACTTCTTCACCCTGTTCTTTATTTTCCGCCTGCGCTACGGCGCCCTCGGCACCGTTCCCATTCTCCGTTCCATCGGAAAGATCACGCTGTGCTCCGCGCTGATGGGCGTTGCCTGCATGATCGGCAATCATTACGCCAGCTCGCCTGCCGCGCTGCAAGCGTCCTTCTTCGATCACCTGCTCATCTTTATCGCTCTGATTGGTGGGGCCACGCTGCTTTACATTGGCCTCACCTGGATTTTCCGTTGCCCGGAGATTGAAGAAGTCTACGGCATCGCTACACGGCGCGAGACCGCCGAAGAATTGGCTGGTTCATGATGGAAATTTCTGCTGCCATTTCCGCTTATCTCACTCACGTTCGCGTAGAGAAGGGTTTGTCCCCGAACACTGTTTCCGCCTACGCGCGAGATATGTTCAAGTTCGAAGCGTTCGCCAAGAAGAATAATCTCGTCCTCAAATCCATTTCTCGCGACGATCTTGTGGACTTCCTGGCCAGCCTGTATCGCCAGAAGCTGGAAAGCCGCACGGTTGCGCGCCATCTGGTGACGCTGCGCAATTTCTTTCGCTTTGCCCAGATTCAGGAACTCATCACGGACGATCCCTCTCTGAATCTGGAATCGCCAAAGATCCGCCGCTCCCTGCCGGATTATTTGCGCTTGGAAGAAGTGGAAAAACTTCTTGTCCAGCCGGACGACACAACTGCCATCGGCCTGCGCGATCGCACCATGCTGGAAGTCCTTTATTCCAGCGGCCTGCGCGTTTCGGAGCTGACCGGCCTGCGCGTGATGGACCTCGATCGCGCGGTCGGCTGCGTCCGCTGCATCGGCAAAGGCGATAAGGAACGCATCGTGCCGGTAGGAAAGAAAGCCATGGCGCTGGTCGATCGTTATCTACGCGACGCGCGCCCCAAGCTTCTCGGCAAAGGCACGATGGCGCCCTCGCCGATTCTTTTTCTGAATCGCCGCGGCGGACGTCTCAGCCGCGTCGGTGTCTGGAAAATTCTATCCGCCTACGGCCGTCAGGCGGGTTTGCGTGTGGCGCTCACGCCCCACATGCTGCGTCACAGTTTTGCAACGCATCTGCTGGAACGAGGCGCCGATCTGCGCTCCGTCCAGTTGATGCTGGGTCACAGCGATATTTCCACGACGCAAATTTACACCCACGTTGTGGAAGAGCGATTGAAACAGATTTACAAAGCCCATCACCCGCGCGCTTAGCGAGCGGGAAGGGAATTAACGTGGGTACGGGCGCCGCCGCTTCAGCCGCCCACCCTAATGTGGAAGGAGCGCAATGCCTGATTATATGTTTTTGCTCGAAAGCCGCCTCTCTCCGGAGCAGCGTGCCGCCATGCTCCGCGTCCAGGAATTGGCCGCCGCTATGGGCTTCAATGTTTATCTCACCGGGGGCACCGTCCGCGACCTCATCACCGGCGCAACTCTTCGCGATCTCGATTTCAGCATCGAAGGCAATCCTTCGAAGATCGCGCGGGAGCTCGAAAAGGGCGGAGCCAAAGTTCTCTCCGAGGACGAAAAGCTGCGCCACGTTGAGATACTTTTCGCCGGAGAAGTCGAGGGCAGCCTTTCCGCCGCTCGCGACGAATATTATGTGCGCCCCGGCACGCGCCCCGAAATTCGCTGGTCTACCATCATGGAAGACCTGCGCCGCCGCGACTTCTCTCTTAATGCCATTGCTATCTCTCTGAATCCCGCATCCCGCGGCCTGCTTCTCGATCCTACCAATGGCCTGTCGGACATCGAGCATGGCGAAGTTCGCGCGCTGATCATTCACAGCTTCACCAACCAGCCCGTTCGCCTGATCCGCGCGCTGCGTATGGCCGCTCGCATGGGCTTCAAACTCGAATCGCGGACGCAGGAATGGTTCAACCTGGCCATTGAGCGCGAACTGCAAAAGACCATCACTCCTGAGGATGCCGGTTACGAACTGCGTGCCCTTGCCCGCGAAGAGCGCCCGCAACTGATCCTTAAGGAATGGGACGAGCAAAATCTTCTCGAGCTTGTCCACCCGCTGTTGGCCAAGAAACATCCCGACTACGAGGCCATTTCTCGCTTGCTGAAAGTTCGCGACGAATTGTTCATGGCTGGATTCCGCCCGCGTTTGGCTACGCCCATGATGCTGGCCATCCTTGGCCGCATGAAAGATCGCGAGCTCAACCATCTTTTGGCGAAGCTGGATTTCCGCGCGGCGGAAATCGCGGAGATCGAGGAATTTCCGGAGAAGGCCAACGACGCCCAAAAAGATCTCGCCGGGAAAAAAGGCAAAACTCCTATTGATGCGTATCACTACATCGAAAAGCTTCCGCTGGAAGTGGTCGCCTATCTTCTTGCGGAATCCAATAATTCCGGCGCTGTCTCCAAGCTGAAAGCCTTCCTCCACAAGTGGCGCCCGATTCGGCAGGCTCTTCCGGTTGTCGTCACCGAACTCGAAACGCTGGGCATGCCTCGTGGGCCGAAATTCGATCAGGTCATCAACGAAGTGTTCGCCATCCAGTTGAACGGCCGCGGGAAAACCCCCGAAGAGCGCGAGAAAACCCTTCGCAAGCTTTCCGGCATCAAAGAACCGCCCAAGAAAAAAGAAAAAGAGAAGAAAGCTCCCCGAGGCGCGGACAAGCACGCCGCGTCCGAAGCCATCCACGCGAAAAACAAGGCCGCCGCCGACAAAGCCGCCAAAGAAAAACAGCAACCCAAACCAGCTGCCATCAAGAAAAAATCAAAATAACCCCATTGGGGCGTGGGCCTCTGCGTAGGGGCGCAACTCTGTTGCGCCTCATGTCCGCAAAATTCCTGATTTAGTGACACCTTGGAAAACCCAAGAGCCCACATGCAAGAACGACTGGGCACCCGCCGAATTCTGAGCCTCTTTCGTAATGGGTGGAACTTGGATTTTCCCTGCGTTCCCATGGGTGTTTTGTGGGCAGATGGAGAGATGGATTTCTCGCTCCGCGGATTTCGCTTGAGATGACGGTTCAATTTTAAGGGGAAACGGCCGGCCTCGGAAGGCGGCCCCTACAAGACCGCGGAGACCCTAAGACGAACACGCAAGAACGGCATGTGGGGCGCCACGCTCTGAGCCTCTTTCGATTATTCCATCGGCGCCAGCGACGTTATCCACAATCCCTGTAATCCCATTCGCAATTCCCATCCCCGCGTTCTACAATAAAATTCCATGGGTAATCCGCAGTTCGTTCACCTGCACGTACACACTGATTACAGTCTCCTGGATGGAGCGTGTGAAACCTCCCAGCTCCTCGACGAAGCTTCCCGCCAAAAAATGCCTGCGGTGGCCATCACCGATCACGGCAACCTCTTTGCCGCCGCCAATTTCTTTTACGAAGCCAGCAAGCGCGATGTGAAGCCCATCATCGGCTGCGAAGTTTATGTCGCCAAGGGTAGCCGCCACGATCGCGGCGAAAAATCCGGCCCGGTGAACTCCGACGATCGCGATGATTTTGAGCCCGGCACCCGCGGCAGCAATCACCTTGTTCTTCTCTGCGAAAATCTCGAAGGCTACCGCAACCTCATCAAGCTCGTCTCCGCGGGATTTCTGGAAGGATTTTACTACAAGCCGCGTATCGATTACGAACTCCTCAGCAAGCATTCCAGAGGGCTGATCGCTCTCGGCGCCTGCCTCCGCGGCCCCGTCACGGAATGCATCGTCGAGGAAAAGTTCGACAAGGCCCGCGAAAACGCCTATCGCCTCCGCGACATCTTCGGCAAAGGAAATTTCTTCCTCGAAATTCAGGACCAGGGCCTGCCCATCGAAAAGGGCGTCAATACCCAGCTTATTCGCTTGTCGAAAGAAACCGGCATCCCTCTCGTCGCCACAAACGATTGCCATTATCTCCATCACGAAGACGCCCACGCGCAGGAAGTCTTGCTGTGCATCCAGACCGGCAAGACCATGAGCGATACGCATCGCATGAAGTTCCCGACGGACCAGTTTTATTTCAAGACGGCCCAGGAAATGGCCCAGGTTTTTCGAGAAGTTCCCGACGCGGTTTCCCGCACCGTCGATATCGCCGCCCGCTGCAGCGTTAAAATCGAACACCTCCCCAACGCGCTTCCCGAATTTAAGGTTCCCGCCGGCCATACACCCGGCAGCTATTTTGAAAAAATGGCCCGCGAAGGTTTTGAGCAACGCCTCCCGAATCTGGAGCGCCTCGCCAAGCAAAATCTTCTGCGCAATCCGCTGACGGATTACGAAACGCGCCTCACTTCCGAAATCGAAATGATCAAGAAGATGCACTATGAAGGCTACTTCCTGATCGTTTGGGATTTCATTCATTACGCGCGCTCGCAGGAAGTTCCCGTCGGTCCCGGACGCGGCTCCGCTGCGGGCAGCCTGGTCAGCTACGCGCTGCGCATTACCGACGTCGATCCGCTCCAGTACAACCTGCTCTTCGAACGCTTCCTTAATCCCGAGCGCGTCTCCATGCCCGACATCGACATCGATTTCTGCATGCGTCGCCGCGGTGAGCTTATCGATTACGTCACGCAGAAATACGGCCGCGACAATGTTTCGCAGATCATCACATTCGGCACCATGGCCGCGAAAGCCGCGGTGAAAGATGTCGGCCGGGCCATGGATATTCCTTACGGCGATGTCGATAAGCTCGCGAAGCTCATCCCTACCACGCTCGGCATCGATCTGGAGACCGCCCTTAAGGAATCGCCGCAACTAAAAGCCGCCGTGGATGGCGATGAAAAATACAAAGACCTGATGAAGGTGGCGCTGCGCCTCGAAGGCCTGTCTCGCCACGCTTCCACGCACGCCGCGGGCGTCGTCATTTCTCCACAGCCGCTCACCGAACTCGTCCCGGTTTACAAGACCAATCGCGACGAAATCACCACGCAGTACGACATGAACGCGCTCGAGCGCATCGGCCTGCTTAAGATGGATTTTCTGGGCCTTACGACGCTCACCGTTCTGTACGACGCGGTCAAAATGGTCGAGCAGAATCGTAGCGTCAAGATCGATCTCGACAGCTTGCGGTTCGACGACGAAGCTACGTACAAACTTTTCTCGCGCGGCGACACCACCGCTATCTTCCAGTTTGAATCGCACGGCATGCGAGACATTCTTCGTCGCTATCAGCCCACGCGCATCGAGGATCTCACCGCGCTCAACGCCCTCTATCGCCCCGGCCCCATCCAGGGCGGCATGATCGACGATTTCATCAATCGCAAGCACGGCAAAACGAGAGTCAGCTACGAACTCCCGCAGCTCAAGGATATTCTCGAGGAAACCTACGGCGTCATTCTCTATCAAGAGCAGGTGATGCAAATCGCCAATCGCTTGGCCAGCTTTTCCCTTGGCGAAGCGGACATACTGCGCCGCGCCATGGGCAAAAAGAAAAAGGAAGAAATGGCCGCCCAGCGCGCCAAGTTCCTCGCCGGCTGCGACAAAAATAAAATTCCCGATAAAAAAGCCGTGCGCATCTTCGACTTGATGGAAGAATTTGCCGGCTACGGTTTCAATAAGTCGCACTCCTGCGCCTACGCCCTGCTCGCCTACCAGACCGCTTGGCTCAAGACGCACTATCCCGTGGAATTCATGGCCGCGTTGCTCACCTCCGAAACTGGTAATGCAGAGAAGCAGGTCAAATACATCAACGAGTCCCGCGGTATGGGCATTCCTATTCTTCCGCCAGACGTCAACGAGAGCGATCTGTTCTTCACTCCCGTCGGCGATTCCATCCGCTTCGGCATGGCCGCCATCAAGAACGTGGGCGAAAACACCGCCAAAGCCATTCGCGAATCTCGCCTCAGTAGCGGCCCCTTCAAATCGCTCTACGAGTTCTGCGAACGCATCGAGTCCCGCTTCCTTAACAAGCGCGTCTTCGAAAGCCTCATCAAGTGCGGCGCCATGGATTCCCTCGGGCCTCGCGAACCGATGCTGGCCTCGGTCGATGACGCCATTGCCGCCATCCAGCGTGCCGCGCGCGCCAAGGAATCCGGACAGCACGGCCTCTTCTTTGGTGGCGGCGCCAGCGAGCCCAAGGTTCACTTCGAACTGCGCGAAGCTCCTCCGTGGTCCGAAGAAGATCGCCTCACCAACGAATACACCATGCTCGGCTTTTACATCTCTGGCCATCCGCTGGAAAAATATGCATCGCGCTTGAAAGAACTCGGCGTCATTTCGCTCGATGAAGTGGAAGGCCAACGCAACGGCAAGGAAATCGCGGTGGCCGGACTTATCGTCGGCACGCGCCCCATGCGCTCCAAGAAAGGCGCGCGCTGGGCCATCTTCACCTTGCAGGACATGACCGGCGTCCAGGAGCTTCTCGCGTTCCCCGAAAGTTTTGCTCGTCTTGAAAATGTCCTGAAGCCCGGCCAGCCGCTGCTGCTGAAGGTTCGCATCCAGGTGGAAGAAGCGGGCACGCGCCTCTCGCTTCAGGAAGCCCGCAAGCTCGAATCCATGCCGGAGTCCAACGGCGCGTCCGAATTTCGCGTGAAGCTGGACCTGCAGCGCCTGAACGAGGCTGCTCTTTCCCAGCTCGAGGATCTTTTCGCCAAGGCCGCCGGACCCAGCACGGTAGTGTTTGAGGTTAAAGCCCACGATGGCACTACTGCCGTGGTGCAATCTCAGCGTAAGATACGGGTCACACCCGACTTCATCGCTGCCCTCGACCGCATCTGCGGCGACGAGGGTATTCAAAGGATTTCGTAATGTGCGCGGCGAAAAAGGATAAAAAAGGTCTCCCGACGCTCGAGCGCCAGAAAGAGATCGAGCGCCTGGAAAAAGATGTCGAGGACCTGCGTCGCCTTTCGGCAAGCCCGAATGGCGACGATGCCGAACTTGAGCGCCTGAAGCAGGAAGTTCTCGAGCTTCGCCGCGAGTTTTATACTCATCTCGGCCCTTGGCAGCGCGCCCAGATCGCCAGGCACCCGCAGCGCCCTCATACGCTGGATTGGATCGGGCTGATGATTACGGACTTCATCGAGCTTCACGGCGACCGCGGTTTTGGCGACGACAAAGCCCTCGTGGCCGGAGTGGGCAAATTTCGCGGACGCCCTGTGGCCGTCGTCGGCCAGCAAAAGGGAAGAGACACCAAGCAGCGCGTCATTCGCAATTTTGGCCAGCCTAAGCCCGAAGGCTATCGCAAAGCGCTCCGCGTGATGCAACTGGCTGCGAAATTCGGCCGCCCCGTTCTCGCGTTTGTCGATACTCCCGGCGCGTATCCCGGCATCGACGCCGAAGAACGCGGCCAGGGTGAAGCTATCGCGCGCAATCTTCGAGAAATGGCGCGGCTCCCTGTGCCGGTTATCGTCACGGTCACCGGAGAAGGCGGTTCTGGTGGAGCGCTGGCTATCGCTGTCGGCGATCGCGTCAACATCCTTGAAAATGGGTTTTACTCCGTGATTTCTCCCGAAGGCTGCGCTTCCATCATCTGGCGCGATGCCGCCAAAGCGGAAACCGCCGCCATCGCCATGAAAATCATGGCCACCGATCTTCGCGAGCTCGGCATCATCGACGAAATTATCCCCGAGCCCGATGGTGGCGCCCACGGCGACTACGAAACCGCCGCCAAACTTTTCGGGGACGTTCTGGAGCGGCAACTCCTGATCCTTACCAGTCACTCCCCGCGGCAGCTCGTGCACGAGCGTTACGAGAAATTTCGGCGCATGTGTCAGTTCTTTTCCTGATTTAGTTTGTGGGCTTTGGCGTGCACCATCCTTGTGCCGGCTGGAAGCCGGCGCTACCACCCCCGTGGCACTTTCGCTACTTGCGCCCTATCCTTCCGTTGTTCCGCCAATCCCACCGCACTACTCTGAAATGGCAGCGCGTGGCCCATCTGCCCCGGGGAATACACTCCGCACCGTTTGCAAAGGACACTGCCTCATCATGTCGGAACCCTTTCGTCCCTACGAAAAACTCGTTGATATCATCATCATGGGCAAGAAATTCCAGGTCCCGGAGCGCAACTCTTTGCTGCGTTGCTTCCAGTTCATCAGCCCGGAGACCATTCCGTACGGCCGTTTCTGCTGGAACCAGGATTGCCAATATTGCCGCGTCTCTTGCCAGCTTCCCGATGACGACGAACCGCGCGAAATGCTCTCCTGCAAATTTATCGTGATGCCCGGCATGGAAATTACCGATTTGAGCCAGGAACTAAAATGGTGCCTGCGCGCCAAGCTTCCGTCGGATATCCCGGTCTCTAGATAATCTTTTCGCGTTTCCGCGTGCCCCACTCTGAGCGGTGTTCGCGAAGGGTCGGTCTTGAGTGAAACGGCCCGCCTCGCAAGGCGGCCCCTACAAACCAAGCGGAGAAGGGGAAGACCCAAGGCGCTGGCATAAAAGCCAGCGCTAGGAGTTTGCGGGAATCTCCTCCGATTTGCCTCTTGTTCTTTCTTGCTCTACGATTTTGACTCATGCCCCCTTCGACGCTGCTTTCTTGCGACGGCTGCGGCCAACTCGCCGACTCGGTCCACATCTCGCGCCGCCTCGAACGCTTGGCTTGGACCACGCGCTTTCGACCGCTCCACATCCAAGCGCTGCTACTTTCCGGGATTGCGCCCATAAACAATTCAGACTTCCTTTATTCCGCCAACGAATCTTTCCGTGGGGAAGCCGCAACCATCCTCCAAGCCGTGCAAGTCTCGGCGGCAGGGAAGTCCCCGGAATCTGTTCAAACCGAATTCCAAAAACTTGGATTGATGCTCACCCACGTTCTCGAGTGCCCGCTCGACGAAACCGTCTCCCCCACGCAAGCGCAAACCTTGCTGGCAAAGCAGCACCCGATCGCCATTACCCGCATTCGTCGCTCGCTCAAACCCAAGCGCCTGCTCCTGCTCTCCGCCGAGCTCCTGCCACTGGTCGAGCAATTCCATAACGTCGCGCTGGGCTGCCCCATCCTGCCCACCTCTGGTGTGTTTCTACCCACCTCGACGCCCTCGGAAAGCGATCTGCAAGCCTTGCGCACCGCGTTGGTGATCGTCCCAGCCCCTGCCGCCTAAGCCACTTCTGCCGTGTGACACGCGTCACTGTGCTCGGTGACCCCGCGCCCATACTGGGTACCGTACCTAGGTGCTTTCGGGTATGCTACTATTCAATCGGAGCCCACTCCTCAGGGGTGATTTGTGCAAACTCGTGCAAAATTCGGTGTAGGGATTAGCGTTATCGTGGTCTCCATGGCCTTCCTGGCGTGGCTCGGATACGGCGAAAGCAAGACGTACTATCACACCATCGCCGAATATCAGACGCTCCAAGGCTCGGCGCGCAGCCATCGCATGCGCCTTGCCGGCACGGTCGAGCCTGGTTCCATCAAACACTTGCCCGGCCGCATCGATTTTGTTTTGGAAGAGCAGGGAAAGACTCTACCCGTCAGCTATGTCGGCACCGATCCTCTGCCGGATACTTTCGTGGACAAGTCCCAGGCTCTGGTAGAAGGGCGCCCATCGGGCGATGGCAAGTTCGTTGCCGAACATGTTCAGGCCAAGTGCGCGTCCAAGTATGAGTCAGCGCCTGGCGGCGATAAACCAGCTGCCGCAGCAAGCGCGACGCAAACCAGCAGCAGCACGTACAGCGGGCGGTGATGGTTTCGTAGCGACCGGTCTTCAGACTGGTAAGCCTGCAATCCTGATCGCGCCGTTTGCGCGATGGAATAGCGGACCGAAAATGGCGCGAGGGGGGAGGGCGAAGGGCCTATGGATGTATTCGGTAGTTTTTCGCTTCTGCTCGCGTTTGTGTGCGCGGTCTACGCCTTCATTGGCGGCATCTTCGCCATCAAAACGCGGCATCCCCTCCTGATCAAAAGCACTCGCCAGGCTGGCATCGCCACCTGCGTTCTGATTTTCATCTCCACCATCAGCCTCGAGTACCTGCTTTTCAGCGACAACTTCTCGATGGCTTATGTAGTTCAGCATTCCAATCGCGATCTTTCCACCTTTTACAAAGTCGCGGCTCTGTGGGCCGGCCAGGAAGGTTCGCTGCTCTTCTGGAGCACGCTGCTCTCCGTCTACGTCATTTCCGTTCTGCTGGTTTATCGCAACAAGAACGGCGAGCTCATGCCGTACGTCGGCGTGATTCTCGCTGGCGTACAAATATTTTTTCTCACGCTGAACAATTTCGTCGAGAATCCCTTCAAGACTCTCGCCACCGTGAATGCCGCGGGCGTCCTCGCTCCCTTCACGCGCATGGATGGCAATGGGCTCAATCCGCTTCTGCAGTATCCGGAAATGGTCATTCATCCTCCTAACCTTTATTCCGGCTATACCGGGTTCACTATTCCATTTGCTTTTGCCTTGGCGGCGTTGCTCGCCCGTTACCCTGGCGAGAAGTGGATTCACCTGACGCGCAAATGGACCATGGTCGCGTGGTGCTTTCAATCCCTCGGCATTCTTCTTGGCGCGCATTGGGCTTACGCCGTTCTCGGTTGGGGCGGCTACTGGGGATGGGATCCCGTGGAAAACGCGTCATTGCTTCCGTGGCTTACGGGCACGGCCTTCCTTCACTCCGTGATGATGCAAGAGAAGCGCGGCATGATGAAGGTTTGGAACGTTTGGCTGGTCTTCTCCACGTTCCTGCTCTGCATTCTTGGCACTTTCCTTACGCGCAGCGGCGTGGTCAGCTCCGTGCACGCTTTCGCAAATTCGCAGATCGGCTCGTGGTTCGTCGGTTTTATTCTGCTCACCATGGCCGTGTGCATCATCGCGTACTTCAAGAATCGCGATTACCTGAAGAGCGAGAACATGCTGGATTCGATGGTTTCCCGCGAGTCCAGCTTCTTGTTCAACAATTTGCTTTTCCTGGTCGCGTGCATCGCGGTTCTTTCCGGTACGCTCTTTCCGGTTTTTTCCGAATGGTTCACCAATAATCGCATCAGTGTGGGCGCTCCCTTTTTCAACAAAGTGATGATCCCGATCGGTCTCGCCATTCTTTTCCTCACCGGCGTTGGCCCCCTGCTCGCCTGGCGCAAGACTTCCGGGGACAGCCTGAAGCGTAATTTCGGTTGGCCGCTGGTTGTTGGCTCGCTCTCTGGAATCGCCGCGCTCATCCTGGGCTATCGTGACGCCGTCTCCGCGTTCTGCTTCGCTCTTTGCGGCTTTGTCACCTGGACGATCGTAATGGAGTTCTACCGCGGCGCAAAAGTTATCAGCGCCCGCACCGGCATGAGCAAAATGATGGCGGCTCACGAACTCGCCATGCGCAACACCCGCCGTTATGGCGGCTACGTCGTGCACTTCGGCATGGTGCTGATCTTCATCGGGCTTGCCGGCGCCGCGTTCAACACCGAGGCGCAAAAAGCCATGAACATCGGCGACTCCCTGAAGCTGGGCCCGTATACGCTGGTGCTGCAAAGCGGCGACACCAAGGTTGACAAGAATTACACCGCGCAGCGCATGATTATTGAAGTCCTCAAGGGCAACAAGCAGATCATGTTGCTGTACCCGGAGAAGCGCCAGTTCCAGGGCACCGAGCAGGCCGCCGGCACCATGGTCGCCATTTACTCCACGCTCCGCGAAGATCTCTACGTCGTTTATGCGGGAATGGATCCCGAATCGAACGTCCCGGTTATCCACGCTTTCCTCAACCCGCTGGTCAAATGGATTTGGCTGGGCGGAGTGTGGGTTGTAATCGGCACATTGCTGGCGCTGATGCCCAATCGCCGCGCTACGCTGGTCTTGTCCGCAGCCACGCAGCTGGCCGCGGCAATTCCCGGCACCGCCGCGCTAACCCCTAACGTCACCCTGCGAGAAGGCCATGATTAAGCACCCTCGCGCGGAATCTTCAATGGCAAACTTCGCTCGGCCAATTCGCGTAAAACACATGGCATTCGTCCTCGCGCTGCTCGTCTTTGCCTCCGCGCCGCTCGTCACCGCGCAGGTTGGCTATTCGCAACGCGCCAAAGAAATCGGCACGCACCTCAAATGCATGTGCCGCGGCTGCGATATGAGTGCGGGCCTCTGCGCCCACCCCGGCGGATCATTCTCCGGTCCGTGTGACACTGCCAAGGCCATGCTGAAGGAAGTGGATCAGCATCTCGGTAAAGGCGAATCCGAGCAGCAAATCATCGATGCCTTCGTCTCCGAATACGGCACGGTCGTCTACGTCGAGCCGCCCAAAAGAGGTTTCGGACTCGTAGCTTGGCTCATGCCTGTTTTCTACATCGTTGTCGGCTTGGGCATTCTCGTTTTCGTCGTACGCAAATGGGCCCTTCGTCCGTCCACGCTGACTCATGCTCCTGCCGGCCACGCTGCTGCCGCCATCGATCCCAACGATCCTCTCGCTCGAGCCCGCGCGCAAGCCGCTCGCGAGACCGAGGACTGACGGAATGCTCGCACTTTCTCAAATTTTGCTTCTAGCGGTTCTCCCGGACTGGGCTGCACTCGGCGCTTGTTTCGCGCTTGCCGCCTCTGTGTTTCTTTTTATCTTTTACATTCAGCCCGACGCTTCCGATCTCGCTCCCCATCGCACCAAGCTCGATCAGCTCCTGGAGCGCCGCGACGCGATTTATGATAATCTTCGCGATCTTAAATTCGAACACCGTGCCGGAAAATATTCCGAAGGCGATTACGAACTCATGATGTCTTCCCTTGAAAACGAAGCAGCTGTGGTCCTCACCGAAATTGAGCAAGTCACCGAATCGCAAGTGCGGCGCCCTCGCACAGTCCGCCCTGTAGCTCCCGAGCGGAGCGCTCGATGACGGCGATCCGTTCGCGCATCCTTCTTCTTCTCTCCATCACATCGCTCCTGGCCGCCGCCGCTCACGCCGGTACGCTCAGCGGCACGGTCATCAATCGCACCACGGGCAAGCCCGAAGCCAACATCGTGGTCGATCTTCTCAGCCCGACCCAGGGCATGACCGAACTTGCCACTGCGACTAGCGACGCGCAGGGGCATTTCTCCGTCACCAAGGATTCCATCGGCACCGCGCCGGTTCTTATTCGCGCTACCTTTCACGACGTCAGTTTCAACACGTTCGCGCCTCCGGGCCGCCCCAACGTGGACGTTGAAGTCTTTGATATTTCCAAGGATCCCAAAACCATTTCCGTCCCGTCTCACGTGATCATTTTTGAGCCGCAGGACAACAAGCTTGTCGGCGCTGAAGAATATGAAGTGCAGAACAATGCGCAGCCGCCTGCCGCGTACTTCCGCACCGAAGGCAATTTCGATTTTGCGATTCCGGAAGGCGCCACCCTGGGCCAGGTCAGCACCACCACGTCTATGGGCATGGCTGTTACGCAAGCTTCCATCGACAAGGGCAAAGGTCGCTTCGCCATCGCGTTTCCGTTTCGCCCCGGCCAGACCAACGTGCGCCTCTCTTACGGACTTCCGTACACAAATAATGCCGCGACCGTGAAATTGCCCGCCACCTATCCTGGAGCAAAAATTCTCGTGGTCGTTCCTCCCGGCATCACCGTAACGGGCGATGGCATGGCCGCTGCCGGGCAGGAACAGGGCATGATGGTTTACACGCATGACGTGCTTGCCGCAAAAGGCGTTCTCACCGTCAGCCTTTCCGGCACCGCCACCGGACAACCTGCCGCCGACGAGCAAGGCCAGGCTGCCCCGCAGGAAGGGAACTCTCGCCAGAACCAGGGCCCCGAAGTGATCGCCGCGCCCAGCCGACTGAACGATTTCAAGTGGTATATCTTCGCTGGCCTCATCGCCCTCTTTGCCATGGGCGCGCTTCTGCTCTCGCGCAAAGAAGTGGTCGTGGCCGCCGCTGACGGGGACGACGACATCGCTGCGCCTGCGGGAAAGCCAGCGAAAACCGCCGCACCTTCCAAGTCCAAAAAAGCGCCGCCTGCCGCAACGGCGAATGTTTCGGCGCAGGTCGATCAGCACGTTGCCGTAACTCTGGACTCGCTGAAAGAACAAATTTTCCGGCTCGAACTTCGCCGCCAGGCCGGCACAATTTCCGAGGAAGACTATGCCAGCGAGAAAGCCCGCTTCGACCAGCTCCTTCGCAACCTGGTCCAAGGCTGATCTCGAATTGGTCTGCGAGCCCGCGGCATCAAGAGAAAAGCACGGGTCTAAAGGCCCGCCACTACTGTGAACTTGGGTTTCGCTTTTTCTTAGGTTCTTTGTGGGCCTTGGGGTTTCTTATTCTTAATCCGTAGGTGCTCCCCAACGGAAACTACGCGGAAAAACACTTTGCCTTCTCTCTCTCCAACCGGCCTGCGCTTCGAAAACATCGATAAGCGTTATGGCGGACTCTTTGCCCTGCGCCGCGTCTCCCTGGAAATTTCTCCCGGCGAATGCGTCGTCCTCGCCGGACGCAACGGCTCCGGAAAAACTACGCTGCTCCGCGTAGCCGCGCGCATCGTTCGTCCCACCGCGGGCACGCTCTCGTTTCCCATCCCCGATTCCGCCGCACCCGCCAACAATCGCCCCGGCTACGTCGCGCACACCACCATGGTTTACGACGAACTTTCCGCGGAAGAAAATCTTATCCTCTTCGGGAAGCTCCAGAACGTTCCGCAACCTGCGGCCCGCGCCGAAGAATTGCTCCGCGGAGTCGGCCTGTACGAGCGCCGCGCTTCCCTGGTTCGCACTTTTTCCCGAGGCATGCGCCAGCGCATCGCCATCGCGCGCTCTCTCGTTCATCGTCCCAGCGTTTTGCTGTTTGACGAACCCGCTACCGGGCTCGATCCGCTCGGCATTTCCTGGCTTGCCAAAACGCTTGGCGAAGTGAATCGCTCCGGCTGTACCGTGGTCATGAGCCTTCATGGCGAATCCGAGATTTCCGCGCTTGCCACGCGCGCCGTGCAGCTTGACGCCGGCTCCGTCGTCGCGGACACCAACTCCGGCGCATCCCTCCGTTCCATCCTCACCTTTGGAGGCGCCTGAGCCACCCCGATGAGCCTCCTCTCCAACACCGGCACGCTGCTCGGCAAGGAACTGCGCACCGAATTTCGTTCGCGCGAACTGCTCACGACCACCGTCGTCTTCATCCTCGTGGTTCTCATCCTCTTTAGTTTCGCCATCAATCCCACGACCGAGGAATCGCGCGAATTCGGCCCCGGCCTGCTCTGGCTGGCCATTCTTTTCGCCGCCAGCCTGATGCTTCAGCCCTGCTTCCTGCGCGAACAATCCAATGACACGTTAAGCTCCCTCCGTCTCGCCGTCAGCGATCCTTTTTCCATATTCCTGGCCAAGCTTATCGCCAACACTCTCTTCCTGCTTGTCACGGAAATTCTGATGCTTCCGCTGTTCGCCGCGTTCTACAACATCCCCATCCTTCCGGAGCTGCACTATCTGCTGCTGGTGCTTTTCCTCGGCAGCCTTGGCGTCTCCGTGGCCGGCACGGCGCTCTCCGCCATTTCCGCGCAAGCACGCATGCGCGAACTGCTTCTCCCGCTGCTTTTGCTTCCGCTTCTTACGCCGGTTCTGGTTGTCAGCGCCACGGTCAGCGTCAGCCTGCTCGATCGCGAACCCGTCATTCTTTGGAAGGGAATTGGCTTCCTTGCGGTTTTCGATCTGGTCTTTTTGACGGCGCTATGGCTTTTCGGCGAATATCTTCTGGAGGAATAAATCCGCCATGGTGAAACGCATACTCCTCGGTGCCGCTGCCTTTCTGCTGCTCATCGCAGCCGGCTACGGCGCGTTCTACGTTGCTCCCGAAGAGCGCACCATGGGCCTGATCTATCGCATTTTTTATTTTCACGTTGCCAGCGCCTGGTCCGGCATGGACGCGTTCTTCGTCTGCTTCGTCTGCAATCTTCTGTACGTCTGGAAGCGCGCGCCGAAATACGATTGGCTAGCGGTTTCCGCCGCCGAAGTTGGCCTCGTTCTTACCACGGTTGTGCTCATCACCGGCCCTATTTGGGCGCATCCCGTGTGGGGCATCTGGTGGACCTGGGACGCGCGTCTTACGTCCACGTTCGTGCTGTGGCTTCTCTACGTGTCTTATCTTCTGTTGCGCACGCTGATCGAAGAGCCCGACCGGCGCGCGCTGCTTAGTTCGCTCTTCGGTATTTTTGCCTTTCTGGACGTGCCCTTGGTCTTCGGCGCCATCCGCTGGTGGCGCACGCAGCATCCGCAGCCGGTCATCATGGGCGGCCCCGGCTCCGGCCTCGATCCCACCATGAAAAAAGTCCTTTTCTTCTTTGTCTTTGGCATGCACGTCTTCGCCGCATTCCTGATCGTCGAGCGCTACATCCTGGAAAGAATGAAAAACGAAGTAGACATCCTGCAACGCGAATCGGAGGCTTTATGAAAAATCTGAATAGCGTCTTTGCCGCCTACATCATTGGCTGGGGCTTGTTCTTTCTCTTCTACGTCACCATAGCCAAACGCACCAACGATCTGCGCGGCGAAATCGACCGCCTGAAAAACGCGCTGCCCCGCGCAAAATGACCGAGTTGCTTTGTGCCACACCGGAGGAGCCGGTGGGTGAAATCGACGAGGGATTTCTCACTACGCGGACTCCGTTCGAAATAACGGTTTTTTGGGTGTAGATATGTGATCGGGGCGCTGGCATAAAAGCCAGCGCTACATGAAGATTCGGAATGAAGATTCGGAGGCGGGGTTGTTTTGACGGGCGGATGACCCAGCAATCCTTGCTAAACTAACCCCAACGCGCCGGAAGGATCAGCAATGACCACCACAAAAAAACGCGTCGGCATCGTGCTCTTCCAACTGGGCGGCCCTGATTCTCTCGCCACCGTCGAACCTTTCCTTCGCAATCTTTTCCTCGACCCCGATATCATTCCGCTCGGCCCGCTCAATTTCATCCGCGGCCCACTCGCGCGGTACATCGCAAAAAAACGCACGCCTCCCGTCGCCGGACGCTACGCCATGATTGGCCGCCGCTCTCCCATCGCTATCCTCACGGAACGCCAGCGCGTGCGCCTAGTCCGCTCCCTCGAACCGCACATCGATCCTGTAGCCGTCACTGCCATGCGCTACTGGAAGCCGCTCACCGAAGACGCCGTCGCCGTCCTTAAATCCGCCGGGCATCTCGACGAACTCGTCCTGCTGCCGCTCTATCCACACTATTCCTACGCGACCACGCTCAGCAGCCTTAAGGAATGGCGCCGCGTATATGGCGAACCTGTCGACACGCTTCCGGAGCGCAGCATCGAAGCCTTTTACGATCACCCACAGTACATCGAAGCACTCGTCACCAACATCGGAAAATGCCTGCGCCAGTTTCCCGACGCCTCGCGCATCCATCTTCTCTTCAGCGCGCACGGGCTCCCGCTGAGCCTTGTCGAAAAGGGCGATCCCTATCCCAAGCACGTGGCCGAAACCATTCGCCTCGTTTGCGCGCAAGGCGCCGCGCGTTATCCCAATTGGCCCAAAATCCATATGCTCTGCTTCCAAAGTAAAGTCGGCCCCGCCAAATGGCTGGAGCCCAGCTTCCTCGCCACTCTCGAAAAACTCGGGCACGAAGGCGTCAAGGAAGCCATGGTCGTCCCCATTTCCTTCGTCACTGAACACATCGAAACTCTGCACGAAATCAATATCGACGGCCGCGCCGACGCCAAAAAATCCGGCATCACCCGCTTCCGCATGATGCCCGCCGTAGGCGATTCCCCGGCCTTCATCGGCGCCCTCCAGGACCTGGTCCTCCGCGCCGTAGAAGTCCCCGCCACTCCAAGAGCCACCGCCACCACCAGTTCCACCGCCTAACCCGACCAGTTCGGGCGTTCTTCGTCGTGCTGTTGAAATTATGTGATTGGGCGGCCGACCCTGCGGCGATACAATCCTTCGACTGAGACTCGCCCTCAAATGCTGAAAAACATTTTCAAGGGATCGAATGGTCTGCGCGGGCTGGCGCCTGCTGATGTTTGCCGCGCTGGTCGCCGCTCTCAGCTTCTGCGCGGGAAAAATCGTAGACTTCTTCCTGCGTGGGCGCTAGCCGGACATGGCCAGCCCTACGGTCGGACTCGTGTATTTTCTCGTGATCGTGTTGGTCCTCTTGCTGGCTTCGTGGATCATGGCGAAGTTCGAAGGCCACAGGCTCGCGACATACGGCTTGCCATGGAAACGCGCCTTCTGCGGTCAATTCTGGCAAGCGGCCGCGATCAGCTTCGTCTCGCTCACCCTGCTCCTCGCCATTCTGCGCCTCGCCAAAGCCTATTGCCCATGGGCGCGGCACACACGATGAATCCCGGGTGGACCGTGCTTGGCCTCACTACCGTCTTCGGCTTCGGACTGGTCGCGTGCTTTCTCTTGAGGCGTACGGGGACCTGTGGATGCCCATCGGCCTGCACATCGGACCTGGGGCGAGGTCTACTTCTATGGCATCCCTTGCAGCGGATTGATGGGCAAAGGTCGCTTGTTCGAGGGCAGCTTTCGCGGCCCCGCCTCCCTGACCGGCATGCCATTCGGGGTGGAAGCCGGATGGCCCAACATCATCCTCTTCCTGATCTGGTGGCTCGTCTTCGTCAAATGGTTTCCCGATCAAAAATATCCGAGCCTTCATGGCCTCGGAGTTAGACAGCCAAGGAGAAAAGCAGATCCCTCACTTTGCTCGGGATGACAGTTTTTGTTTTTTGGGAGAAGCCAATTTTGTTGCGAAAGGAAGCTAAGAGCACAGTCAGAAGTGACTGTGCCACGCCAACCAACGCAACGACTCACCAAAAACTTAAAGCCCACCGTCATTCCGAGCGAAGCAAAAAATCTCAACCAAAGCGACTTACCACCGAATCCAGCTACGTCTCCAGCGTCGGCACCGTACACTGGCTCAGGTCCTGTGCACCCATTTCAACTTTCCCTTTTCGATTGTTTCTGGGCGCGTCTCTAGGGCTTAGCCGAGGCGTTTTCCGCCGGCGGATTTGCTGGCTCCATTGCTACTAATTCGTACTCCCGCATTTTCTTGTCGCCATCGGTCACGCCGACCAGCATGCGATCCTTCCTGATCTTGAAAACAACCTCTTGGCCGATGGGCAAAATCACGGGATGTTTTAAGTCCATGGGCCGGATGCGGTAGTCCATTTCGTCGGTCCTCAGGAAATATTGTGGGCACAGCTTTTCATCCGAATTCACGTGCGTAATCCCCACGGAGGCCCAGAAAGAGCCCAGTCCGTTTAAACCCTTCTGCTTCGCGCCACAAGGTACTGCTTCCATTTTTTCAAGCATGGCGCGCTCGGGGACATTCTTTTTCTTGCCACCCGCGCTGACGGGAACCGCGGCGACCAAAACACAAATCAAGATGACTGAGTTCCTGAATCTCATACCGCCTCCGATAAAAGTTTCCAACCGTCCTGCATACGCCACCACTCTTCCGCTAACGGCTGGGAGGCTGGCTGACCGGTCTAAAGACCGGCCACTACATAAGCCTCCCAGCCCCGCGGAAGCTTTACTTACTGCTGCTTGGGTTTAGGTTCGGGCATCTGCGCCGTAGGAGCCGGTGTACTCGGCTTTCCAGCCTGCCCATTGGCATTGAACTGCTGACAGGATTTCATGAAGTTCTGTGGATCGTTATTCAGGTCCGCGCGTACTTCGGGATGTTGATTCAGATAATCCCGAAGTTCCGGATGGTCCTGCAGGTAATCGTCTCGCTTCGCCAGCGAAGGATCCTTGGAAAGTTGCTCGTTGATGTTCGCATGAGCGCCAAGGAATTCTCCAAAGCTGGCGGTATGGTTGCGATCGAAATCGCGTCCGCGCTCGCCACGGTTCATGTCGTTCTCATGCTGATCGTAGCGAGCTTCTTCCTGCATGAACGCGTTTGGATTGCTCTTCAATTCCTGGCGGACGGCGGGATGGTCCTGCAAATAACTTTGCAGGCTCGGATGGTCCTTCAGGAATTCCTGGTTATCCACCAGTGAGGGTTTTTTGCGGACCTGTTCGGCGACTTCGCGATGGCTATCGAGATACTGGTCGAAGTTCGCGAGTTCACGGCGCGTGGCTTCGCGGTCGCGATCGTTATCGTTGCGCTCAAAGCGGCTTTCGTCTCGCATGAAGCCGTTCGGATTGTTTTTCAGTTCCTGCTGAACCGCCGGATGCTGCTGGAGGTAGGCCTGCAGTTCCGGGTGATCCTTCAGGTATTGCTGGTTGTCCGCGAGCGACGGATCCTTGCGAAGCTGTTCCGCGGTCTCGCGGTGACTGTCTAGAAACTGATTGAAGTTCGCCAGTTCACGACGGGTTGCATCGCGGTCCCGGTCGTTCTCGCTGCGGTCATAGCGATCTTCCTGGTGCATAAATGCGTTGGGATTTTGCTTTAATTGCTCGCGGACCGCTGGATGCTCTTGCAGATACGTCTGGAGCGCCGGATGCGCCTTTACGAATTGTGGATTGTCGACCAATGAGGGATCTTTGCGCAGCTGTTCCGCTGTCTCGCGGT
>Ga0210383_10001525_pt1 | contig 21203 bp, 15 predicted proteins | sample IncBWC14OmetaG_FD_160072 | JGI IMG/M metagenome (GOLD analysis project Ga0210383, IMG submission 160072) | Forest soil microbial communities from Barre Woods Harvard Forest LTER site, Petersham, Massachusetts, United States - Inc-BW-C-14-O ... | reverse complement strand
ATCAAAATGCCGGTGGCAAACTGCAGGCCAAGTTTCTGCCGCGCTGTCAGGCCCAGGTTGCGGCGATGCGCAACTTTGGTGTAGTCGTCGGCGAAACCGATCGCCGCGTATGCGCAGGTGGCGAACACCGCGATCCAGACGAAGCGATTGCCCAGGTCGGCCCACAGCAGCGTGGGCACAACGATCGCGATCACGATCAGCAACCCACCCATGGTCGGCGTGCCGGCTTTTTTCTGATGCGCCTTGGGACCTTCTTCGCGAATGTATTGCCCGATCTGGAATTCACGCAACCGGTTGATGACCAGTGGGCCCACGATCAGCGCGGTGAATAGTGCGGTGAGACTGGCAAACGCGGTGCGGAACGTTACGTAGCGAAAAATGCGGAACGGCGGAAAGTAATGCTGCAGTTTCGTGAACAACAGCCAGTAGAGCAATCAGCCTCCGAACTACAGCCGTCAGCTTTTAGCCGTCAGCCTTCAGCTACGGCGAACTCGGGAAGGGCACGGCGTGAGCCGTGCCGTTTGTTCCCGGCAATTCCGCGGGCTTCAGCCCCTGAGGGCCGCTTTCCACGTCTCCAAAGCTTTTTCCAGCTTCACGCCGCGGGATGCCTTCAACAGGACCACATCTCCGTCTCGCGTTTCCCGGGCCAGCCACTCGCCAGCGGCCTCGGGAGTGTCCACGAACTCTGCTCGCACGCCCGCCCCAGCCGCGCTCTCGACCATAGCTTCTGCCAGCCCGCGCACTCCGAGCAGCGCGTCAACCTTTTTCTCCGCCATGTGGCGGCCGGCCTGGCGATGCAACTCTTCGCCGGCTGCTCCCAGTTCCAGCATTTCCCCGGCAACCACAATGCGCCGCCGCGCGGGCATCGCGACCAAGGCGTCCACCATGGCATCGAGCGCCTTCGGATTGGAATTGTAGCAATCGTTGATGACCGTGATGTTACCCAGTTGGACAACTTGTCCTCGCTTGTCGGGCGGCGCGAGCGTGGCCAGTGCCTCCGCAGCTTCTGCAAGCTTCAGGCCGCGCTCTATTCCCACAGCAACCGCGGCCAACGCGTTGAGGACATTGTGCGAGCCGACTAGCGGCAACTGGACGCGAGCGCGCGAGTTGCCGATCACGACGTCAAACTCCGAGCCGTCAGCTCCCTTCGGCTGAACATTTTCCGCGCGCACGGTGGATGCGGGTAACGTTCCGTAGAGGACGACCTTGCCGCGGAAGTCGCGGCCGAACTGCGAAACATATTCATCGTCCGCGTTGAGAACGGCAGTTCCGTTCGCCGGCAGGGATTCGACCAATTCGTATTTCGCCCGCGCAATGCCTGCAATGGATTCGAAGAACTGTAGATGCACGGGCGCGACGTTCGTAACCACGCCGATTTCCGGCTGCGCAATTTTCGCCAGCGCCCGAATCTCTCCCGCGTGCGACATGCCCATTTCGATGACGGCGATGTCGTGCTCCGGTTCGAGTTTGAGCAGCATCAGCGGCAGGCCGAAATGATTATTGAAGTTGCCCTCCGACTTCAGGACACGAAAGCGCGTGGCGAGCACGTGCGCGATCGCTTCTTTGGTGGTGGTCTTTCCCGCCGAGCCCGTCACTCCCACCAGCGGCTTGCCCCAGAGCTTGCGCACCGCGGTCGCGAGCGTTTGCAAAGCGGCCAGAGTATCTTCCACGGCCAGCAGTTGCGCGTGCGACGCGTAGCGATGCAGTTGGTCTTTTCGCACGACTGCACCGACCGCGCCCTTTTCCAGGGCGGAAGCCACAAAGTCGTGCCCATCCAGCCGCTCGCCCTTCACCGCGAAAAAAAGCTGGCCCCGGCCGATGGTGCGTGAGTCGATGGAATAGGCTTGTGCAACTGGTTCGCGTGACCCGCGCGGGAGATCGCCCGAAGCGGCGACGAACTCGGCGATCTTGGATAGGGGAAGAATCATTTTTCTTTCGCCGGCGCGTTGGTCGCGCCACTCTTCGCCGCATCCGGCGGAGGCTCATCACATTTAAACCCGGCGGCTCGCAGCGCCTCACGCGCAACTTCCGCGTCATCGAACGGGCGCGAGCCTTCGCGCGTGATCTGAACTTTCTCATGGCCTTTTCCGGCCAGCAGCACAATGTCGCCGGGACGGGCTTCGGCAATAGCAAGCGCGATGGCCTTGCGGCGGTCGGGCTCGACGCTGTATTTCGTGCCCGTTCGCTGCAAGCCCACAAGCGCATCATTAATAATCGCCAGGGGATCCTCGCTCCGCGGATTGTCGGACGTGAGCACCACGAAATCGCTGCCGCGGCCGGCGGCTTCGCCCATCAGCGGACGCTTGGCGCGATCGCGATCTCCGCCGCAGCCGAACAGCGTTAGCACTCGCGCGTTCATTCCTCCACGAGCCACAAATTCGCGGGCCAGCGCGGTGAGGTTGCGCAACGCATCGTCGGTGTGAGCATAGTCGACCACCACGGTGAAAGGCTGGCCGCAATCCACGCGCTGAAATCTTCCCGGAACGTGCGTCAACTGCTCGACCCCGGACGCAATCGCCGACGCATCGCAGTTCCGCGCGTAACACGCCGCGGCCGCGGCGAGAATGTTATACACATTCACCCGCCCGATCAGGGGCGAAAACAAGGGGACGGTCTCGCCCGCCATCACCAGATCGAAGCGTGTGCCCCGCGGAGTAATGTCGACACGCGCCGCGTGAAAGTCGCCACGATCCCATCCATAGCGAAGCACCACCGAACTGCGTTTTCGGCTGAACTCGGCCAGCTTAGCGCCATATTCGTCGTCGAGGTTGGTAACCGCGGCGCGGGGCGCATCGGTGCCGCATCCCTCGAACAGCACGCGTTTGGCGGCGAAATATTGCAACATCGTCGCGTGATAGTCGAGATGGTCGCGCGTGAGATTGGTAAACACGGCCACGTCAAAGGGCACGCCATACACGCGCTCCTGCGCGAGAGCGTGCGATGAAACTTCCATGACCGCGTCGGTCGCGCCCTGCGCCAAGGCCTCATGCAAGATGCGATTCAGCTCCAGCGCTTCGGGCGTCGTATGCGGTGCGGGCAAAATTTTACCGGCCACGTGATATTCAATGGTTCCGATCAGAGCGCTTTTTCGCCCAGCCGCTGCCAGAATCGATTCCACCAGAAACGCGGTCGTGCTTTTCCCGTTCGTTCCCGTGATGCCCGTTACCGCAATTCTCTCCGCCGGCTTCTTGTAAAAGTTCGCGCTCAGCCGCGCCAAAGCCCGCCGACCATGCGGCACGAGCGCCCAGGCCACGCCCTCGCGAGGCTTCTCCGCAGGCGAATCCGAAACCACCGCCACCGCTCCCGACTGAATGGCGCCATCGATAAAGCGGTTGCCGTCGGAAGTTTCGCCGCGCATGGCCACGAACAGGCATCCCGGTTTGACTCGCCGCGAGTCGTATTCCACACTACTCACTTCCGGGTTCCCGCTCTGCGCGAGGATTTCCGCTCCATCCAGCAGATGTTGGAAGGTCATCGCTCAGAATTATATGGCAGAGGAGTTCAGCAGGGATTTACCGGGGAGCGAGAAGACGGCGCGCGGCCCGGATCGCTGGCGCAGCAGATTACTAAGGTGACGTTCCCACGCTGCTTTCCAAGCGCTACAGTTAACCCATCGGAGCGAATCTATGTCCACCGGAACCAGTACCGGAAAATACCGTTGCGCCCAGTGCGAAAGATCAGAGAATGATTGCGAGTGCGAAAAGTACTGCTGCCTGTGCCAAACCGTACTCGACGACATCCGCCTCTGCCAGGACGGCCTTATGTATTGCGAGCCCTGCCGCAAGTCCTGTGATTACAAAACGTCGAGCTAAAATGCCGCGCTAACTCCGTCCTGCATGTCGTCCTCACAACATTCTCAATAACGTTTCAATAGCACTTTAAACGACTACAGCTTCCTTGTACTCGCCAAATACCTTGCGCATGGCGTCGGAAATTTCTCCCACCGTCGCGTAAGCCTCCACCGCAGTCAAAACCAACGGCATCACATTTGCTCCGGAACGCGCGGCGTCTTCAATGCCCTGCAGCGCGGCATTCCATGGTCCCGCGTCGCGGCGGGCGCGCAGCGCGCGGGTCCGCTCCACTTGTTTCGGCTCCTGCGCCGGATCGATGTGCTGTATCGGGATGGGCTTTTCTCCCTCCAACTCGAAGCGATTCACTCCCACCACGATTGCTTCTTCGTGATCCACCGCCCGCTGATATTCATATGCCGCGTTCTGAATTTCCTGTTGCACGAAGCCGCGCTCAATCGACTTCAGCATTCCGCCGAGAACTTCAATTTTTCCCAGATACTCCGCCGCGCGTTTCTCGATTTCGTTGGTCAGCGCTTCCACGTAGTACGACCCGGCCAGCGGATCAATAGTCTGCGCCGCGCCCGATTCGTAAGCAATCACCTGCTGCGTGCGCAGCGCGATGCGCGCCGCCTGCTCGGTGGGCAGAGCCAGCGCTTCGTCATAGCCGTTGGTGTGCAGAGACTGCGTCCCGCCGAGCACCGCAGCCATCGCCTGAATCGCGGTGCGCACAATATTATTTTCCGGCTGCTGCGCCGTCAGCGTCGAACCCGCGGTCTGGGTATGAAAGCGCAGCATCCACGACCGCGGATTCTTCGCCTTGAAATGTTCCCGCATAATGCGCGCCCACATTCTGCGCGCCGCGCGGAACTTCGCCACTTCTTCCAGAAAGTTGCTGTGCGCATTGAAGAAAAAAGAAACCCGCGGAGCGAACTGATCCACGTTGAGCCCGGCCTTGATCGCCGCTTCCACATACGCCATCCCGTTGCCCAGCGTGAACGCCACTTCCTGCACCGCCGTGGATCCGGCCTCGCGCATGTGATAGCCGGAAATCGAAATCGTGTTCCAGTCGGGCACGTTCTCGTTGGCCCAGGCAAACATGTCGGTGACGATGCGCATCGCCTGCTGCGGCGGATAAATATAAGTTCCGCGGGCAATGTATTCCTTGAGCACATCGTTCTGCACCGTGCCCGAAAGCTTGCGGATATCCCCACCCTGACGCCGCGCCACGGCCACGTATAAAGCCAGCAGGATCGACGCGGTTGCATTGATGGTCATCGATGTTGAGATTTTGGTGAGCTCGATGCCATCGAAAAGCCGTTGCATGTCTTCAATCGAATCAATCGCGACGCCCACCTTGCCCACTTCGCCCGCGGCCAGCGCATGGTCCGAATCCATACCAATCTGCGTGGGCAAGTCGAACGCCACGGAAAGTCCGGTCGTCCCGTTCGCCAGCAAATATTTGTAGCGCTTGTTCGATTCTTCGGCATCCCCCATGCCCGCGTATTGGCGCATGGTCCACAGCCGGCCGCGGTACATGGTCGCCTGCACGCCGCGCGTGAAGGGATATTCGCCGGGATAGCCGATCTCGCTCTCGTAGTCGGACCCTTTGAGATCGGGCGGGGAATAGAGAGGCTTCACTGCAATGTGCGAGGAGGTCTCAACTGGAAGCTCTCGTACGTCAACCTTGCCAGCCGCGCCCTTTATCTTGTTGGCCATTTTGTAGAAGTGCCGCTATTCCCGAACCACCCACAGCGAGGATCTGCTCCGAAGGAAATCGCGCGCGCACAGAAGAGAACCTGCGTTAGAGAACATTCATTCGCGCAGCCTGGTCTTCTTCCTCACCCTCCAGAACGAGCTCGCGCCAAACCACGCGAAAGCCAGCGTAAAGCCGACCGCAATCAGCACTCGCCCCGCGGTCGCGTGCCCCGCCTGGTATTTCGTGTACTCGCGCGCCAGGGTAAATCCGCCAAATACCGCCATGGACAAAAACACCGCGCCCGTCACTTCCAGCCACAAAACGTGGGCCACCTGCCCGAACGACCGCACCGTGGCGCGCGCCCCTTGCAGCACCGCGCCCCAGGCGCGGCTGCGCGCAGCCTCCTCAGTGAACAGCCGCCCCGCCATGCGCGTGGCTGCCCCCAACTTCCGTGCGGCAGAAATGTGGCTCACGGCCTCGATTTTAACAGCCTCCGGCGCTACAATGACGCAACTGAGCCGGGGCAGCGAACCGTTCCCCCGCCCGGGGCATCCAAGGAGTGTGGCCGTGGCCCGGCCAGGGGGACCTAGTGGATCAGCAACTCAAACAACTCATGAAGGAACTCGGCGAAGCCATCAACGAATCGCTTTCCGACTCGGAAGAAATTGCCGAGGTCGTTTCCCGCATCAAAGAGGGTGGATACGACATTTTCCTGGTCCTCGAAGCCACCATCGGCGTGAGCAAGCAAGGTGAAAAGCCTTCCGACAAAACTTCGCTGGTCACCACCATCAATACGAACCCTGAGTTAAAGGTGAACGATCAGGACCTGAAATTTCTGAAGTCGCTCCGCATCAAAATCGAAGAAAAATAAGCCGCGGGTTTGCTACGGGTTTGTTTGGGACATGCTCATGTGAGGACACCCGCCCCTTCGACTTCGCTCCGGTTAGCCCGTGACCCACTCCGAATTGCGCACCCATGAACACATTCAGGCCGGCGCTCCCAACCAAGTAAAATCTCCCAAATGGAACTCAAGGTGGCATTCAGCCCAGATCCCGCATTCGTTTTAAGCAGGGCTGGAGCTTTTCTTTCCTCGCAGCCGGTTCTCCACAATCTGGTTCTCTCCATCCTGCACGCGCGCGTTGCGCAAGGCGATCCGGGCCGTTATTGGATGGCAATTCAACGGGAAGACGTTGTTGGCGTTGTACTGCAGTCGCCCCTGACATTCCCAGCGACGCTGACACCGATGGAACCGCCGGTAGCGACGGCAGTGGCCGACGCGATTGCGGATGCGGGCATCCCCCTGCCAGGAGTCAACGGCGAGGCGGCGACGGCGGCGATTTTCTCGGGCCAATGGAGCGAGCGTTCCAAATCGGCAGCCACGCCTTTCCAGGGGAACCGCCTTTATGAACTTCTGGAGGTCCGAGAAGTTCCCGATATCGAAGGCACGTTACGGCAGGCAGGTCCGCAAGATCGCAGCTTGATGGTTCTCTGGACTCGTGCTTTCCAGCAAGAAATTGGTGAGTCTGCCGACGATACCGAACAGCGTGTGGATCGAGGGTTGGCGGCCGGACAACTGTGGTTGTGGGATCGAAACGGAGCAACCGTCTCTATGGCTGTTGCCCGCGAGCCGGTGGACGGAGTAGTCCGCCTGTCAGGCGTCTATACGCCCCCTGAAAAACGGAAACATGGCTACGCGGCGGCGTGCGTTCACGCACTTTCGAGACGGCTGCGTGACGCTGGACATCGCTGCATCCTCTACACTGACTTGGCGAATCCCACATCAAATTCCATCTACCGGCGAATTGGATATCGAGCCGTCGGAGAAGCTCTCCGCTATCGCTTTGACTGATGTGCAGGCGGAACGCGTCGCCGACCTCCGTAAAACATTCGGGCCGCCTTTTCGGCGGCCCGATCCAGCTGCAGTCCCCTGCTAGGTCGTCCCAGTCCCGCTCAACACGTCGGTCTGCGGGCTGCCCTTGTCGCTGTCTGTCAGACTCAGGGTCGCCGTCCTCGATCCACTCGCTACGGGCTTAAAGGTAATCGTGATCGCGCATGTGCCACCACTCGCACCGATCGTCTTGCACGTATTACTTGTGATGGCAAAGTCACCTTTATCCGTTCCCGTAATCGTGGCTTTGGTGACGGTTACCGCCTTCGTTCCATTATTGGTCACAGTCACCGTCAACGGTGCGCTGGTCGTCCCGACCGTCTCGTCGCCAAAGTTCACTGGTGAAGGCGACATCGCGATCTCGCTGCCTTTGCCGCTCAAAGCAATCGTCTGCGGGCTCATGCAAGCGTTGTCTGTTACTACAATCGACCCCGAGCGCGTTCCTACCGCCGCCGGAGTGAAGGTCACTGATATCGTGCACTTTCCCCCAGCCGCCAGACTGCTACCGCACCCATTCGCCGTGATCGTGAAGTCGCTTGCGTTCGTGCCCCCTACTGCAATGTTAGAGATCGTCAGGGGCGCTCCTCCTGGATTGCTCAGCGTCAGGTTCAGAGGCGCGCTCGCGGTCTTGATGGGCGTACTCGGAAATGACAGCGACGGCGGCGAAAAGCTCGTTACCGGCGCACCGTTGTAAGTCGCAGTCGCCGACGTCGTCCCTGGCGTCAGGTTCCAGCCAAAATTGACCGTCGAGAAGCTCCCCGTCTCCGATGCGTAATTCATGACCGTGAACGTGCTCCCGACCGTCGGCTTGAATCCCTTGAGCAGACAAAGCTGCGCGCTCCCGGCCAGCGTTGCCGCTCCAGTAGCAGTGAGCACGTCGAAGCCACCTGGCGAGCTGCCGCCAACACCGAACTCCAGCGTTCCGCCCGTGCCCTGCGTGTAATCTCCCGCAGTTCCGTTGCTAATCGTCAGAGTTCCCGTTGTAGTCGAGCTGAGACTCGGACTTGCACTTACCAAGCCGGAATTGTTCGTCAGCGCTCCCGTGATCGTACCCGCGCCAAAAACGCTGCCACCTTTCACCGTCATCGTGGCCGTCCCAGACGTGGCGATGTTGCCGCCTTCCAGCAGCGTGGATCCTCCGGTCTGCGTGAACAACGTACCCAGCAGAAGTATTCCCGACTTCGCAATCACAGTGCCGGAATTATTGACGGTGATGGAACCGCTGAAACCTCCGCCGGTGCTGGTTGTCCCGCCTGTCTTTTCGAACGTCCCCGCGTTATTGAAGACCGGAGTTGTGCCACCCTCGAACTGGATCGCGCTGTCGTTTTCGTGTTTCCATGTCGCCCCGGCCTTGTTGTTAAACACCGCGCCATCTTCCATTAGGAATGCAATTCCGTCCCAGGTCGCAATCTTCGCGTTGTTCATCGTGCGCGAACTCAGGAACGGTTCCTCGGTGAGGGTCATTCCTCCATCCGCGTTGGTCGTGCCGCTGCCGCTCTCGGTCCCTCCCGACCAGATTGTGGCTCCAGTCACCGTCAACGTATCGGTGCCCTCCAGGGTGCCGGCGCTTTGTGTCAGCGAAGTCGCTGTAATCACTTTCCCTGTCAAAAAATTCATGGTCCCGTTGCTGACGTTGAGTGCCCCCACACTGGTCAGCTTTGCCGGAGAAGTAAAATTTACCGTTCCGGCAGTTGCCTGCGTCCCGCCCGTCACGTCATACGTGCCCGTGTCGTTCACGGTCCCCGTCGTGAACACCACTGTGCCCGCCCCGCTGATGGGCCCGCTGATGGCCGCCGCCGTCGCTCCGCCGCCCAACTCCAGCGTCGCCCCCGAGACCACGCTCCACGGTCCCGCACACGTCCCGCTACATACACCCACGTTGGACAGAAACAAGATTCCGCTGCTGTCCGTCACCGTGCCCGTGTTGTTGAAGGTGATAGAAGCCGAGACGCCTCCGCCGCTGCTGCTCGTTCCGCCCGTCTTCTCGAACGTCCCCGCATTATTGAAGACCGGAGTCGCGCCACCCTCGAACTGGATCGCGCTGTCGTTTTCGTGATTCCATGTAGCGCCTGCCTGGTTGTTAAACACCGCGCCATTTTCCATCAGGAATGCAATCCCGTCCCAGGTCGCCGTTTTCGTATTGTTCAATGTGCGCCCGCTTAAGAATGGCTCCTCGGTGAGAGTCATCCCTCCTTCGGCATTCGTAATCCCGGTTCCGCTCTGCGTCCCTCCCGACCACGTTATGGTTCCCGTCACCGTCAATGTATCGGTGCCCTCCAGCGTGCCTGCACTTTGCGTGATCGAGCTCGTCGTGATCGTCTTCCCGGTCACAAAATTCAATGTTCCGTTGCTAACGTTGATTGGCCCCACACTGGTCAGCGCCGCCGGAGAATTAAAGTTCACTGTCCCGGAGGTCGTCTGCGTGCCTCCTGTCACGTTGTACGTGCCCGTATAATTCACAGTCCCCACCGTGAACACCACCGTGCCAGCTCCACTGATCGGCCCGCTGACGGCCGCCGCCGTGGCTCCGCCGCCCAACTCCAGCGTTGTGCCCGAAGCCACACTCCACGATCCTGCACACGTCCCGCTGCATACGCCCACGTTCGAAATCGACAGAATCCCGCTGTTGTCGGTCACCGTGCCCGTGTTATTAAACGTGATGGAATTACTGACTCCTCCTCCACTGGTACTCGTCCCACCCGTCTTTTCGAACGTTCCCGCGTTGTTGAAGACCGGAATCGTGCCACCCTCAAATTGAATGAGGCTGTCGCTTTGGTGGTTCCACGTTGCTCCACTCACGTTGTTAAACACCGCTCCGTTTTCCATCAGAAATGCAATCCCAGTCCAGCTTGCTGTTCCCGTATTGTTCAGCGTGACCCCGCTCAAAAATGGCTCGCTGCTCAGCGCCATTCCCCCGTTCGCATTGGTCGTTCCGGTCCCGCTCTCCGTTCCTCCCGACCACGTGAGCAACCCACTCACGGTCAACGTGTTGTTGTTCGTAAGCGTGCCGCTGCTCTGCTCTAGTGTGGTCGTCGAACTCGTCCCATTCAGCGTGATTGTCCCGCTGCCTTTGATATTCAGATCGCCGAACGTAGCTGCTCCTGTGATCGTCAACGGACCCGTGGCAAAGGCGATTGGTGCGCCGGTGTCGAGGCTGGCAATGGTTTGGTTCCCACTGGCAAGGCTGCCGATGGTAATCGTGGAGGTGAAGGTGCTGGCGATACAAACATTATTCGTCGATGTCGGCACCGCCCCCGTACTCCAGTTACCGGCCGTTGTCCATTGATTGTCTCCGGCCCCTCCTGTCCAATTCGTACCGCTGCCGCAAGTCACCGTCGGCGCGACATTCGGCCGCGCAACATGCGCTTGTCGTGAAGCTGCGGCGCGCTGCGCATGAGCCATCGTGAACGAGGCTGGCGCAAACCCTAGCGCAATCAGACCCACCACGAAATAGGAATTCCTGAGGCGGAAAAGACCAGCTTCTGCACGCATAATAGGCTCCATTTTTGTCGATTGTTGAACCCGGGTTCCTGAATCGCGGCAGGCCGAACGTTGGGGGGAGCTAGGTGCGTTTCAGCCAGAAAAACGCCTGCCACTCTAGCCCAGCGTCAGGCCAAAATGCAAGAGAATAGGCAAACAATTTTCTGCGCAAAAAACGAGAGCTAAAGTGACAAGAAAGTGCACATCCCCTGCAGCGTAGGACCTCTGCACCTTCGTCCGGTTTCCGCCACCCCTCCACTCAATCCCTCAGCACCTGATCCAGCACCTGCTCCACCGCACGATTCCCCTCGATAATCGAAGATTTGTGATCGGGCATTCCGGAGAGATCCACGTTGGCGAAGGCGATTCTTCCGAATGGGGCTGCCCGAAGAACATCTCCCGGCGCGGGTTTGCCATCCTTGCCGAAATAAAATCCGGGAGCCGGGCTCGCATAGGCGTGCCCCCAACGGTTCAGGATGATCCCGGCAATGTCGCGGGATGCATCGAAGCCCGAACGCGAACATGTCGGTAAGCTGCTGCCGAATCTGACGCTCGTATTCGCGGAGGCGTGACATCTGTCATCAACCTCACCGCAGTACACAACCTCACCGCAGGAGTTTGAGTGAAATGGGGGGCACGGCTTCCCTTGTAATGTAAATAATGCTTGACATTTAGGAAAGCATAGTTTACATCTTCAAGAGAGGACTTCAAAGACATGAACTCGCAGGTCCCAGAGAGCCCCCTGAACAACCAAAAATCGCGTTGGCCCATATCCGAGATGTTGACCCGCGGCACTTTCGCCACTGGGACGGCGGCGGAGAAGCGCTTGATATTGCGTAGCAGGATCGTCTCCGGTGTCATGTTGGTCTGGGCACTTGTCGGAATTGTGACTCACATGCGCCCGAAACCGGTCATGGGATCAATCACTCTATTCCTGCCAGCTGCGCTTGGTACGTATTACACAGTGGAGAAGCGGAAATACTTCCTGAGCTTGGACGAACTAACGCGACGCATCGAATTGGAAGGCATGGCATGGGCATACTCGCTTGGCGTGCTCGCAGCGCTCTGGGTAGGCGGAATTGGCTATGCAGTCTCGCTGTACTGGCCGCTTGATACCAAATTGCTTTCCTGGGTGCCGTTTTTTCTCTTCGCTGTTGTTTTGGCAACTATCAAAGGCACTTTCCGTTATTTCGCGACTCAGCGGTACTAATGAAGAACGAACTTCGTGTTCTGCGAGCCAAGCACAACATTACCCAGGCCGAGCTGGCCGGCAAGTTGGGAGTATCTCGTCAAACGGTCAATGCGATCGAGACGGAAAGGTATGATCCAAGCCTTCCGCTGGCGTTCAAGATCGCCAAAATGTTTAAGTGCAGGATTGAGGACGTGTTTCTCGTCCCGAACTGAAAACAGCGTGGGCAACCGAGACTTAGATAATATCGCTAAGCGGCTGCGCTGCCAAAGCAACATCCGCTTGCCACGCCAGCGCCCAGGATCGGAACCTGAGAACCGCGGTCGTAGTTGGTAAAAAATCTATTACGCGGATCGAGCCGCCGGGCGGACATTTATGAGATGGAGTCGGCTCCAGCGGCTAGCGCCTTTCTTTCTTCCTCCGCGGAGAGCCTCTGCACCTTCGCCCGGTTTCCGCCGCCCCTCCACTCAATCCCTCAGCACCTGATCCAGCACCTGTTCCACCGCGCGATTCCCCTCGATAATCGAAGATTTGTGATCGGGCATCCCGGAGAGATCCACGTTCGCGAAGGCAATTCTTCCAAACGGTGCGGCCCGAAGAACATCGCCTGGCGCGGGTTTGCCATCTTTGCCGAAGTAAAATCCGGGAGCCGGACTCGCATAGGCGTGACCCCAACGGTTCAGAATGATCCCCGCAATGTCGCGGGACGCATCGAAGCCCGAACGCGCGAACATCTCGGTAAGCTGCTGCCGAATCTGACGCTCGTACTCAGCAAACGGAGTAGAAATCATTTCCGCGCGACCCATGTGGCCTTGATCTTCCGCGGTGTGCCCCGGGTGTGAGTACAAAACTTTGATCGTGAGCACCACCGGGGAATCGGGACCAATGGTCGGCGAATCGCCACCGCACAGGGCCAGCTTGCGGATTTGCAGGTAAGTTCCGAGGCCCTCGAACCACTGGCAACCGGAAATCCCCATTTTGTAAAGGAACCGCCAGTTGCGCACGGCCACGTTGGCCAACATGCAGGGAGAACGATGAAACTGCGAATACGCCTCTTTGCGATCGTCAGGAAGATCGCGAACGATGTGCTTCGTGGTCCAGCTGCCGCCGGCCATCACCACGGAACGCGCCTTCAGGCGGTAGGTTTTTCCGCCACGCGTGTAGACGACCGTGACTGACTCTGATTTCTCCGGCTCGCCGTCGTGTTTCAGCCAGACGGCAGTCGAGTCCAGGCGAATTCGAGCGGCTGCCCCGGCCCGGTCGAGAGCGGCAAAATTCACGCTGTTGCGGCACACATCTTCCAGCGTGCGTTCGCCGGCAATCGATTCCGCAATCATCGTCTTCACGATCAGGCGTGCGATGCCGCTGTTGCCGTCCGGAAACATCTGCGGCTCCTCGTCGGCCAATCCACCCAGGGCATCGAAAGCATAGGCGGTGTAGCCGGAAAGTGCGTCGGCCCCCAGGCCGAAGGCTCCGCCCTCGTCGGTCGAGAGAAATGTTCGGACGGTTTCGCGGCTGATGCCGTGACTCTCCATGATGTGGTCTTCGAGAGTCATCGTGTCGAGCCGGCGCGAGATGGCGTCTCCCCGGTACCGCGGCGCTTGCGCTGCGTTGGGCGATTGAGACTTCAACAACTCTTCCCGCGCGGTTGCGGAAATCGGAGCCCCTTCCAATTTTTGGCGCGAGCGATCGCTCAGCCACACCCCTTGCGGCTGCCCGAATTTCGCTCCAAAGTAGAGGCCGTAGGGAGCTGAAGCAAGATACGGCGTAGTGGTAAGCGCGATCTCAGGGTCGGGCCCGGCCCACTTCTGATATTCGAGCCGCGGTTTCTCCAGCCCGATGGATTGGTAGAAGCGCTCGATAAAGCTGTGGGGATAATTCACCTGAAATAGCGCCGAGCCCTGATGCGCAGTCAGTCGGTGACCATCCACCAGAAACTCGTTGCGCTTGGCTTCGCCGCCGAAGATGGGATGATTGTCGAGCACCAGGCAACTCTTGCCCGGGCCCGCCTGCCGTTGAAAAATCAGCGCTGCAGCCAGTCCACTGATTCCCCCACCGACTACAACCAGATCATAAGTTTCGCCAGTCTCAACCACGCCCGCAGCCGGGCTCTCAAGAAACCCATCGCGAATCTGGTGCCCGGCTTCCAGCACAGCGCGGGTATTTCCGTTGGAGTTCGCGTAGTCGCCGACGCCGCCGTAGCCCGTCCAGCTGTCGTCTGACGATTTTTCTTGCGAGGCTTTCTGCTCAGCCAACAACTCCGCCGGAGATACAGAATTCAGCAGCATCCCGCCGGAAGCCAGCAGCGTAGCGTTAAGAAAGTCGCGCCGCGTGATCCCGCAATCCATCCCCAGACCGCCGTCACCGCTTTCCGTTCTGGCATTCCCGCCAGCCTCGCGCTTCAGCCTCTTCCCAGCCATTCCTTACCCTCCGCCGCGCCGCTGGCATTATACGAACCTTTACGCGACGAACGCACAGCAACCTATGACAGCTGTGCTACCATCTACTGTTTTTCAAGGGTGCGTCGATGTCGATGAAAGACACTCTCGGAGTTCTTCTCGCAGGCGGCGCCGGAGAGCGCCTCTATCCTCTCACTCGCGATCGGGCCAAGCCCGCCGTCACCTTCGGCGGCATTTACCGCATCATCGACATCACGCTCTCCAACTGCCTGAACTCCGATCTCCGCCGTGTCTACATCCTCACCCAGTACAAGGCGCTCTCGCTGAACCGCCACATCCGCGAAGGCTGGAACATCCTCGGCCGCGAAGTCGGAGAATTCGTCGAAGTCCTGCCTCCCATGAAGCGCGTCAGCGACCAGTGGTATCAAGGCACCGCCGACGCGGTTTATCAGAATATCTATTCCATCGGCTCCGAGCAGCCCAAGCACGTGCTGATTCTTTCCGGCGACCACATCTACAAAATGAATTACGGCAAGATGATGCGCCAGCACAGCGATTCCGCCGCCGACGTCACTTTGGCCACCATCCAGATCGCCCCCGAGGAAACTTCCCGCTTCGGTGTGGTCGATGTCGACAAAGACGGCCGCGTCAACGGCTTCGAAGAAAAGCCCAAGTCCACCCAGCTCCGTTCCGCGCTGAATCCGGTCAAGGTCGCGGCATCGATGGGCGTCTATCTATTCAATGCCGACGTCCTGATCCCCGTTCTCCTCAAGGACGCCGAAGACGCCACCTCCAGCCACGATTTCGGCAAAGACATTCTGCCCAAAATGGTCGCCGACTATCGCGTCTTCGCCTACGACTTCGTCGACGAAAACAAGAAAGAAGCGCACTACTGGCGCGACGTCGGCACGCTCGAGGCCTACTACGAAGCCAACATGGACATCGTCTCGGTCTCGCCCATCTTCAATCTCTACGACGAAGAGTGGCCTATCCGCACCCACCAGCGCCAGTATCCACCGGCAAAATTCGTGTTCGCCGAAACTGGACGTACCGGCACCGCGCTCGATTCCATCGTCTCCCACGGCTGCATCGTTTCCGGCGGCACCGTAAAAAATTCCATTCTCTCTCCCGATGTGCGCGTGAATTCCTACTCCGAAGTCGATGACTGCATCCTGTTCTCCCACGTCAGCGTCGGCCGCCGCTGTCGCATCCGCCGAGCCATCCTCGACCGCGACGTCCACGTCCCCGAAGGCACCACCATCGGCTATGACGCCGAAGCCGACCGCCAGCGCTACTTCGTCACCGACAGCGGCATCACCGTGGTCACCCGCGATTACTCGCTGTTCGAAAATCCCGTCACCGTCGACTACTTCACCAGCGAGTAGGCGAACGCGAGTCCTCACCGACCGATCCCAATGCGTGTGTGGCGACGGGTGCCTCGCCCGTCCCGGTGCGAGCGAAGCTCGACCGGAATGTTCCCAAACGCCGGCCCGCGACCTTCCCGATACGTAGCGTCCTTCGTGGTGAATGATTCTTCTTCCCATCGTCGAACAGGCACTACGGCGAGTTGTAAGAGATTGTCTTAGCTAGGTCTGCTAATCTAACCCTTGCATTCGCGAGCCCTCGCTTCACACCGAAAGCCTGGTCCAAGATGACAAATCAATCTGGCCGTCACCTCGGTCGATGGATGTTAGGCATCGCCCTCCTTGCCCCAGCGCATGCCTGGACAGCCACACCGGCTGCCGAAAAAACCGGCGACAAGAAAAGCACCCTCGAAAAAAGCCCGACCGAAAAAACCGACGCCCTGCTCTCCACCATGCAACAGGAATTGCAGCGCGCCCAGACCAGCCTCGGCAAGCTCGACCCTGCGCCCTACTACATGAGCTATTCGGTGTATGACCAGAGCGTGTCGGTCGCCATGGGTACCCAGGGTGGCCTGATCAATTTCACCCAGACGCGCCGCCGCGCGGCCGACGTCACCATGCGCATCGGTTCTCCCGCACTCGACAACAGTCACGAGCCCAGCCGCAGCTCCGCCATCAGTTCCGGAACGCTGGTGCTCGACGATGACCGCGATGCCCTCGCCCACGAACTGTGGCGCCTCACCTACGAGGAATACCGCAAGGCTTCCAAAGCCTATTCAAACGTCAAGACCGGCAAACAGGTTCATGCCGAGGAAGAAGACACTTCGCCGGATTTCTCCGAGGAGAAAGCCCCAAGCCACGCCGACTATCAGGAAGTTCCCGCCGCGCCCGATCGCGCCGCCATGGAGAAAATGGCGCGGGAATATTCCGCGTACTTCCGCAAGTACCCTTACATCTACTCCTCCGCCGTGGTGATCATCGCGCAGGAGACGCGGCTGCGCTTCACTTCCACCGAAGGCCGCCACGTGGTAACGCCCGGCGCCACTATTCGCATGGCCATCGACGCAGGCACGCTCGCTCCTGACGGCATGGAGCTGATGCGGGTGGAAACTTTTCAGGCGGAGAGCCTCAACCACCTGCCGCCGGAATCTGAAATCGCGGCTCGCGTGGAAAAGATGGCTTCCGACCTCAAAGCTCTGCGCGACGCTCCCGCCGCCGAACCGTTCGACGGCCCCGCTCTGCTCTCCGGCCGCGCCGCCGCAGTGTTCTTCCACGAAGTGCTCGGCCATCGTCTGGAAGGTCATCGCCAGCGCGGCGAAAAAGAAGGACAAACCTTCACCAAGAAGGTGGGCCAGCCGGTGCTACCCGAGTTCCTCAGCGTGGTCGACGATCCCACCCTGCGCACGCTAAACGGAATCGACCTGGGAGGCTACTACGAGTTCGACAACGAAGGCATGCCGGCCGTGCGAGTCGAGGTCATCCAGGACGGCGTCCTGAAAAATTTTCTCATGTCGCGCATGCCCATCAGGAATTTTGCCAACTCCAACGGACACGGCCGCTCCCAGCCCGGCCTGATGCCCACGGGGCGGCAAGGCAACTTAATCGTGTCTTCCACGCACACCGTCAAAGATTCCGAGCTGCGCCAGAAGCTGATCGACGAAGTCAAGAAACAAGCCAAAGCCTACGGCCTCTATTTCGAAGACATTCAAGGGGGCTTCACTCTCACGCAGCGCGCGGCGCCGCAGGCTTTCCAGGTTCTGCCCGTGATGGTGTGGCGCGTCTACGCCGATGGCCGTCCCGACCAGCTGGTTCGCGGAGTCGATATCGTCGGCACTCCGCTGGCCGCCCTGAATCGCATTCTCGTCACGGGCGACAAGACCGACGTCTTCAACGGTATGTGTGGCGCGGAATCCGGCCAGATTCCGGTCGCGGCCGCCGCGCCCGCCATGTTGTTTTCGGAAATCGAAGTGCAGAAACGCGCCCACGCCCTCAACCGGGCTCCCATCCTGCCGAACCCATCCGCGGCACCCGCGGATGAGAAAGGCCCGGGGCAGTGAGAATGACGACGACGATGATGACGACGACCATGCGAACGGAAACGGCCCGCCAGTCTGCGCAGCTCGCTGCAATCGTGTTTCTTCTTGTTGGTTTGTGTGTCCCTCCGGCATTTGCGCGGTCCCCTCTGTTCCCTGACCCCCGTCCCCTGACCCCTGTTCCTCAAACCCCTGTCTCCCAAACAAAAGACTGGCAGGCCCTGGCCGCCGCCGATCCCGTCCTCGAGGCCATGCGCGCGGAGTTGGATCGTTCCAAGTCGCATCTGAAGCTGGAGGATGTGGCCGCGCCTTATTACATCGAGTACCGCGTCATCGATTTCGATGACTATTCTGCCGACGCCGCGTTCGGCGCATTGCGCGGCGACGTTCGCACCCGCTTCCGCTTCCTGCGTGTGGTGGTGCGCGTGGGAGATTACAAGCAGGACAGCTATTTCGGGCAGGGCGAGGGTTCCGTAAATTTCCTGCCCGTCGATGGTGACGTGCTCGCCTTGCGCAACCAGCTCTGGCTGGCCACCGACAGCGCTTACAAGCAGGCCGCCCAGTCCCTCACCGCCAAGCAGTCGCAGCTCAAGCAACTTACCATCGATCAACCGGTGGACGACTTTGCCCACGGCACGCCGGTGCAGTCCCTGAGCCCGCTGGTCAAACTCGAGTTCGATCGCCACCCCTGGGCCACCATGCTTGTAGACGCGTCCGCGCTCTACAAAACCGACCCGCAGATCGAGACCTTCGAGTCTTCGCTGAAATTCGAGGCCATCAACCGCTACTTCGTCAATTCCGAAGGCACGGTCGTGCGCAGCGGACAGGGTCTCTACGAAATGAGCATCTCGTGCAGCACACAGGCCGGCGATGCCATGCGCCTGGATCGCTCGAACGCCTTCAACGTGACCAACATGAAGGAACTGCCCTCAGCCACGGAGTTCGTGGGGCGCGCCGCCAAACTGGCCGGCACTCTGAAGGAACTGCGGGATGCGCCCGTGGTTGATGAGGAATACCGCGGCCCGGTGCTGTTCTCCGCCGATGCGTCGGCATCGGTTTTTGCCGACCTGGTAGGAGAAAATATTCTCGGTCGCAAACCTGAACTGGGCAAGAACGAACGCACGACCGGCGCATTCGCTTCCAGCTACAAGAGTCGGGTGCTGCCCGATTTCCTCTCGGTGGTCGACGATCCTACGATCTCTTCGTACCGCGGCGAATCCTTGCTGGGCCACTACGATATCGACGACGAAGGGGTTCCGGCTCTGCGCGTCGATGTGATCGAAAAAGGCAATCTTGTGAATTACGTCATCGGCCGAGCCCCCATTCGCGACTTCCCCGCCTCCAATGGTCACGGCCGCGCCCGCGTTCCCAGTTTTCCTCCGGGCCCCAGCTTGGGCAACCTGATCGTGAGTTCCACGCAGCCCGTCTCTGAGCCGGAGCTGAAAAAGAAGCTCATCGATCTGTGTCAGCAGCGCGATCTTCCCTACTGCTACTACGTCGAAACCTTCGGCCCCAAACTCACTCCGCGCCTGCTCTACAAAGTCTGGACCGAGGATGGACACCAGGAACTGGTCCGCGGCGCAAGTTTCGGAGACCTCGACACGCGCGCCCTGCGCAGCGACTTGATCGCCGCCGGAGACGATGTCTACGTCGACCATCGCCCACTCAACATCCCCCACAGCATCGCCGCCCCCTCCATCCTGTTCGACGAGTTAGAAGTAAAGCGAGCCAACGTCAACAAAGAAACGCTGCCAGAATATCCCGCGCCGGCTCTGACTCCATCAACTCTAGCTCCGTCAAAATAATCCATGCAGCGATAACCCGCGCCGCGATAACCCATGGAGCGACGGGCACCGCGCCCGTCCCGGTCCGAGCGAAGCTCGACCGGCATCTTCCGAAACGCCGACACTAGGACGCAGGTACCCAAAACGCCGTCGAGTCGTTGTCATCGCGTCTCCGCCTGGCGTTGAGGAGCGCGTCCGTGATGCCTGCCTGCGGGCGCCACTGCCAGTGCTAAGATGAGGCAACCGCCGGTTCAGACGGCTACATTGTCCAAGGAGTCACGGACATGAGCAGCTGCAGGTTATTGGGGTTCGCACTCGCACTTACCCTCCCACTGTGCGCACAAGAGCATAAGCTCAGCGAGCATCAACTCGGTGCCTACAAAGGCAGCGACGAGGCAGTGCGTTCAGTAATGAGCTACTGTGACGCTATCGACGACTCCCTGCAGGAACAGCAGCCGCGTATATTCGCGCACTTAAACCTGGATCCGGCAACCAAGTCGACGAGCCTTCGATGGAGTGAAATCGCCAGCAAAGACGAGTGGGAGTCGTCCGGCAAACCTGTTCCTCTTACATTCGTATGGAGTAAAGACGGCACGATTGTTCGAGTCACGGTTGTCGCGAGTCCGCCTCGGCTTAGGACTCCAGTCGTCGCCCGGCAGCGAATCGACTACTGCTACGGCACCGACACCAAGCTGATACGGGTTCGCGCCGTGTGGTACGTTCCAACGTTCTGCGAGTTTCTCTTTCCATGCCGGCTCATCAGCGGCCAGGAATTTCGCATTGGCGGGCAGAGTCCTGCAGTAAACGATTGGGTCTTCACGGCGGATGGGACAATCACAAGGCTCCGGAATGGCAAGGCAAGCGACGACTACTTCGATCCCAGCAATTCACTGTCTGTCAGCGACCTGCATCTCAGGACAAGCGCCGATCTGCCCTTCCACCACCTGGCTCCGAAGTAAACCGCTGCCAGCCAAACCCTTGGTGGTCAACGAACGTCTCGCCCAACGAACCGACGATCGAGAATCCCGTAAGCGATTCCCTCCGCTGCTACAATTCCTTTGCTTTACATAAACTTGCGGGCGAGAACTTTGGCGCTCACATCAGCGTATTGTCTTGTGGGGACCGATTGAGACTGCGGACCACAAGGCTTAAGTCTCTCAGGATCAGGGGTTTCGGGACTTAAGGTCGTGACCGTAGCATTCGAAGTTAAGGTTCGGCACGAATTTCGACGTCATTTTCGACGTTTTTTCGTTCTTGACGCTCACATTTTGACCGGGCGTTGTGAAAGTCTCAGAGTTTTTGTCATCCAGCAGTTCCGGGGAGTAACGGGTGGAAGACGTCCAGGTCGTCGCGATGCTGGTTCGCCGCTGTATTACCGGCGACGCCGTGGCCTGGGAGGAAATCGTCCGCACCTACAACCGCCGGATCTATAACATTTGCTATCGTTTCGCGGGCTCGGGCGACGACGCCGAAGACCTCACCCAGGAAGTCTTCATCAAGATGTACCGCACACTCACCACTTACGATCACACCAAAGGCGCGTTTGCCACCTGGGTCACGACGATTACGCGCAATTTGT
>Ga0210383_10001522_pt1 | contig 21227 bp, 22 predicted proteins | sample IncBWC14OmetaG_FD_160072 | JGI IMG/M metagenome (GOLD analysis project Ga0210383, IMG submission 160072) | Forest soil microbial communities from Barre Woods Harvard Forest LTER site, Petersham, Massachusetts, United States - Inc-BW-C-14-O ... | reverse complement strand
CGGCCGCATTCTACATCGTGTCGCGCGGATTGCTTACGATGAAAGGGTATCTGCGGGCAGGCATTTATAATTTGGTACGCGCGGCAGTATTTTACTGCTCGTAGTGGAACTTGACGGCCGGGATTCGGGAAGAGCCAATGCAACGGAGTGTTCTCTGGGGAGCGTACTGATGAAGCGGTCCAGCTCAGCGACGCGGGGATGCCTATTCCGGGCGGTGTGGAAAGTTCGACGGAGGAGTTCCGAGTTGCAGACAACCACAACTGATTGAACACAGTCAAACATTGGTGCGAGAAATTCGAGGGAAGGCGATAAAGTAATAAACGTGAACTCGAGAGAACTAAAACTGTTCAGCGGGTTTGGCGGCCGTCGCGCGCGGATTTCCGTTCGCTCCTTTTCACGCACTTCCGTGTGCGCAATTCCTTCTGGACGAGCTTCGGTTCACGGCGCTTCGACGGCGGTCTGTGTGGGCCTGGCCATTCTGCTTTGGTGCGCTCCAAGAACGGAGGCACAGGCGCAGGGTCAGCAGACGGCCTCGTCATCGGAACAGAAGTCCGAGCAACGTTTGGCGGGAAGCATCACTGGCGTGATTGTGGATCGAAGCGGGGCTGCCGTCTCGGGCGCGCAAGTAAAGCTGAAGCGCGACGACCGTTCGCCGGGCCAGGACGTGCTGTCGGGCGACGACGGACAGTTTTCGTTTGCTGGAGTCGCGCCGGGCCCGTTCCATTTGACGATTTCGTCGGTGGGGTTCGCGACGCAGACATTTTCCGGAAATTTGGGTTTGGGCGAGAGCTACGCTGTGCCGCAGATTGCCCTGGCGGTCGCGACGAACGTCACTGAGGTAAAAGTGGTGGCCCCGCGCGAAGAAGTGGCGGAAGTGGAGATCAAGGAACAGGAGAAGCAGCGAATATTCGGAGTGATTCCAAACTTCTACATCAGTTACATACCGAATGCAGCGCCTCTAACTTCGAAGCAAAAATTCGAGCTGGCATGGAAGTCATCGATCGACCCGGTCACATTCGTGATCGTAGGGGCGACGGCAGGAATTCAGCAGGCGACGAATGGATTGAGCGGGTACGGCCAAGGCGCGGAAGGATATGCAAAGCGTTACGGCGCGGGATATGGAGACTTTCTTTCCAGCACGTTCATGGGAGGCGCGGTTTTCCCGTCGTTGATGAAACAGGATCCGCGCTATTTTTATAAGGGAACCGGGAGCGTTCGATCGCGGATACTCTACGTGATCGCCACATCGGTCGTTTGCAAGGGCGACAATGGACACTGGCAGGCGTGCTACTCGGGCATCCTGGGAAGCCTGGCTTCCGGCGCGATCTCGGATGTATACCATCCGGACAATAATCGTGGAGCGGCAGTGGTATTCGAAAACGCGGCCATAGGGCTTGGCGAGACTGCCGCTGTGAACTTGTTTCAAGAATTTGTTGTGCGTAAGTTGACGCCGAATCTTCCGAAACACACCCCCTCCACACCCTAAGCTCGATTAGTAAGACAGCGGGGGTGATTGGCCGAAATCAGCCGCATATTGGCTGCGGCAAAATTTAAGGAACGGTTCATTCAGGTAGGGGAGTGTAGTAGCGCTGGCCTGCGCAGGCGCGGCAGAGCACGCGTCCGTTCAGGGCGAGTTCGCGTTTGAAATTGATGCCTTCGCCGCATTGGTCGCAGACGACCCGGGGACCTTTAAAACCCGGGAGATCTTCGGGGTGAATTTCGATGCGGACCCATTGTTTGTCGAAGAGTTGTTCGTCAGAAATCACGCGGTAGGCTTGCTGTTGCCCCTTATCCTTATCTAGGGCAGGGAACATCTCGATGGCGCGTTTTTTAGAATCTTCGCGCACGACGATGCGGACGGCGCGGCCGGTTTGCAGATCGAGGAAGGTTGCGGCCACTTTGCCCCAGTCTAAGAATTTCAGGGCTCGTTTGCCGAGGCGGCAATTGGCGACGAGGGCAATTGCGTCAGTCATGCAGCGATCGATTTCGATGTAGGTGACGATCCGTTTGCGCTCGCGGACGGGATCTTCGATGCCGAGTTCGCGGAGGCCCAGCATCGCCAGGCGAACTCCGAGGACTTGGCCGGCGCAGATGTGGCCGTGAGCGACAGTGGCGTCTTCGAGATATTCGTCGAGAGTTTTCATTCTCAGCGTTTGTAGAAATCCGACGCTCATTATAGGACGGTTTGCGCGGCGGATGTATGGGACGGTCGTCAGGACGGCGCAGTTACACCAGCGATGTTGCCTCGGTTGCTCCCGCCACGGCACTTCGGCGATGGATCAGGAACGCGCCGATTGTGACGGCGAGAGCTAGCGCGAGAAGAGAACCGTCGCGCAGAAGCGTCATCGGGCCGAGGCGTTCGCCGGGGCCGAAGCAGCCGCAATTAATTTCGAGTCCGAGAAAGTAAGAGCGGACCATCACTCCAAAAAAAACGGCGAGAAGCAGTGACGTAATCAGAGCGGAGCCGCGGAGCAAAATGCCAGACAAAAGCCAGAGGCCGAGGAAAAGTTCGAACGGTGGCAAGAAATGCGCGGCCGGACTGACGAGCGAAGGCGGAAGCAATTGGTAGGAGTCGACCTGCATCGCGAACATGGAAAGTGACACGCGCATCGATCCCATCGACCAGGGCACCGGAGCTTGCGGCTTCAGTTTCGCATAGGAAGCTGCGAGAAAAATTACTGCGAGCGCGAGCCGCCCGACGATGAGTAGAGACTTTCCGATTTTAGAATTCGTGTCGCTGGGCATTTATATCATCGATCTCGAGATGAGTTCGTTCCGGCTACTGGCTCAACAGCGAATCAAGATACTGCTTCATGATCGGCCAGGTAAAGATACCTGACATTGGCGGATAACGTTGGCCTTTGTAGGTGATCACGATAGTCGGAGTGGATTGCACGGGGACTTGATTGCCCAAGTTCCGGTCTTGCTCAATGAATGGGTCTAGTTCGCAGCTATGAGTCGTTTGAGCTGCTGGCTTTACGGCGACAGTTTGTGTGAGACAGCCCTGCACTAATTTTTGAACGCGCTTAAAATCAGCCGCGCCAAGGGCAGCTTCGACATATTTCTCCATGCTGCCATCTTTCGTCCAACTCGTCTGGCTGTCGAAAAGCGCGGCGTCGACGGATTCAAATCTTCCAATTCGCGCAGCGGCATTCGCCCAGCGGGCTGCGTCCAGGGAATATGGATGCATCGGCAGCGGAAAATCGCGATGGACGAGGTACACCTTTCCCGAAGCTACGTAGTCGTTGATCATCGGGCGCAATGTCCCCTGGAAGAACGCGCGGCAGGCTGGACATTGATAGTCGCTGAAAACTTCCATGGTGATGGGAGCGGATTTCACACCGAAAGTCTTCATCGGCGGCGGCAAGGTTTCTGAAGCAGCGGGCTTTGTATGGACTTTCGCGCTGGCGGTTGCGGTCTGCGCGTGTGCAGCGGGTATTGACGCCAGCGCCGGGATTGCGAGCGCCGCCGATAGCACCCAGCGCTTAGAATGATTTCGAAGATTCAACTGTGCCTCCCCAACTTATCGTCCCCAATTTGGGCGGATTGGAATCACGTGAAACGAGCAAGTAATTGTAGCTCGATTCGCTTCCGCTTTGAACGCAGGGTTATGACGTCCGTGCTTAGGAGCGCGAAGGCGTTAATGAGATGCCGGGTCAAGGGCGATGGTTAGATTGACAACGAGAGGATGATGCGGATGAGGACGAGAAGAAGGGATCAGCGGATGATGTAGGTGGATTCGAGCGATAAAGGGCGCGGATACATAGCGATGCAGGCGCATAGAAAACTTGACAATGCAACACTCAACGTGTACTATTGGCGAGCTTCGAGGGGAAGCAATCCAGACCGAAGCCAGCGGAACGCAATAGGAGCGATTCAATGAGCAAGATTATAGGAATTGACCTGGGAACGACCAACTCGGTGGTGGCCGTGATGCAGGGAGGCGAACCAACCGTCATCCCGAACCAGGAAGGAGCGAGGACGACACCGTCAGTTGTGGCGATCACGAAGAGCGGTGAGCGGCTGGTTGGCCAAGTGGCCAAGCGGCAATCGATCACGAATCCCGAGAACACAATTTATTCGATCAAGCGATTTATGGGTCGACGCTTCAACGAAGTGACCGAAGAACTGAAGATGGTCCCCTATAAAGTGGTCGCGCAGGGCGACCATGTGGCGGTTGTCGCGCAAGGAAAGGAGTACAGTCCTCCGGAAATTTCCGCGATGATCCTGCAGAAGTTGAAAAAGGCAGCGGAAGACTTTCTCGGTGAGAAAGTGACCGAAGCTGTGATTACGGTGCCCGCGTACTTTAACGACGCGCAGCGCCAGGCAACGAAAGACGCAGGCAAGATCGCTGGTCTCGACGTGAAGCGGATTATTAACGAGCCCACGGCGGCGGCGCTGGCCTACGGTCTCGACAAGAAAAAGGAAGAGACGATCGCCGTGTACGACTTCGGAGGCGGTACGTTTGATATTTCGATTCTGGAAGTGGGCGAAGGCGTAATCGAAGTGAAAGCCACCAACGGTGATACGCACCTTGGCGGCGACAACATTGACCAGCGCCTGGTGGATTGGCTGATCGACGAGTTCAAGCGTGATGAAGGTCTCGACCTGCGTGCGAAAGGGAACGAGATGGCGTTACAGCGCCTTCGCGATGCGGCGGAGCGGGCGAAGATCGAGCTTTCCACCACGATGGAAACTGAGATCAACCTGCCGTTTATCACGGCCGACACCACTGGTCCGAAACACTTGGTGAAGAAACTTACTAGGGCCCGGCTCGAATCGATGGTCGAAGACATTGTGAAGCGCTCGATCGAACCCTGCAAACTGTGCATGAAAGACGCAGGCGTAGACGCGAGCAAGATCAATGAAGTGGTTCTGGTCGGTGGCCAAACCCGAATGCCGATGATCCAGCAGCTGGTGAAAGAGCTGTTCGGACGCGAAGGGCACAAGGGCGTGAACCCGGATGAGGTAGTGGCGGTAGGCGCTGCGATTCAGGGCGGTGTGCTCGCGGGTGAAGTGAAGGACATCCTGCTGCTGGACGTGACGCCGCTTTCGCTGGGCGTCGAAACGCTCGGTGGTGTGATGACTGTGCTGATTCCGCGCAACACGACGATCCCGACGCGCAAGTCGGAAACGTTCTCAACGGCGGCGGACAACCAGACCTCCGTCGAGATCCATGTGATGCAGGGAGAACGCCCGGTCGCCAGTGGAAACCGCACGCTCGGGAAATTCCAGTTGATTGGAATTCCTCCTGCGCCGCGCGGTATGCCCCAAGTCGAGGTGACGTTTGATATCGACGCGAACGGCATCCTCAATGTTTCGGCGAAGGATACTGCGACAGGAAAAGAGCAGAAGATCACGATCACCTCATCGACCGGTCTTTCCAAGGAAGAGGCCGATCGTCTGGCGAAAGAAGCCGATGCGCATGCGACTGAGGATAAGCAGCGACTCTCCGAAGTGGAAGCTCGGAACCGGCTCGACAATCTTGTCTACCAGACCGAGAAGTTGATCAAGGAAAACCGCGAGAAGCTCGGAGAGGCAGACGTGAAGACGGCCGAGGAAGCAATCGAGGAAGCGCGCCGTGCGCTCACCGAAGGCGGCCTCGAGCGCTTGAACGCGGCTGCGGAGAGTCTGACGAAGGCGTCGCACAGCATTGCTGAGTCGATGTACAAGGCGCAGCAAGCTTCGGCGGCGAGTTCGGCGAGCGGCGGCGCAGGCGGTCCAGGGCACGAGGGCGGCAGCTCTAGCGGTGCGTCTTCGGGTAGCTCCGGCGGACAAGGCGATGTCGTTGATGCTGAGTTCGTGGACGTAGACGACTCGAAGAAACCAAACTAAAAACGCCTACGGACGATTACTTTCTGGGGGCCAAGTTGGTCTGCCCCCAGAAATTATTTCTTGAGCAGGATTCAGAGTAACCGACTTGGCGGAATGCTTCGGGCCGGCACCGCCAGCCATCAGGAGAGCGAATTGACGACGAGCGGGATTCGGCGAAGTAGTCCGCCGCAGGCGGTGACGAAAGTTCGCGACAATTATTTCTTGATCCAGGTGTCGATCACGGAGAGCCCGAGCGCCGATTGGCGGCGGCTCTTTTACGACGCGCAAGGCGCCGACGTGCCACCCGATTTTGCTCCCCGCTCCGTTGAAATCACGGGAACATTCCTGCGCTTTAAGACTGATCCGGGAAGCGTTGAGCAAAAAGTTGCGATTCTGGACCGCTGGATGGAACGTGCGAGCCAGAAAGAAGCTGCGATGGGCGGCCGCAGTGAAGTACAGCGGCAGAAAAAGGATGAAGCAGTGCGCGAGGCACAGGAATTAGCGGAGTGGAACGCGCGCTGGACAAGCTTGTAAGACAAAACTTAGATGAGAGCCGCTACCCGAGGCTCCTCCGGATACGAAGCCGGAGTTTTTGAGATTGGTTCACAATGGCAGCCACGACCAAACAAGATTATTACGAACTGCTAGGGGTTTCGCGCAAAGCGCCGGTGAAGGAAATCCGCGGCGCTTATCGCAAGCTCGCGCGCAAGTATCACCCAGACTTGAATCCCGGCGATAAATCCGCAGAAGAAAAATTCAAGCAGATTCAAGAAGCGTACGAAGTCCTGTCGGATACGAAAAAGCGCCAGATGTACGACCAGTTCGGGTTCAACGTTCCCGGGCCGGGCGGCGGTCCACCTCCGGGGGCGGGACGCGGCGGAGCCTCACCGGAAGACATCCATTTCGATTTTGGTGGATTTGATTTTGGCGGAGGCGGGCCTGGAGCGGGAGGAGGCGGTGCTGGCGGCAACGCAAGCTTTCGCGATTTGTTCAGCCAATTTTTCCGCGGTGCAAATGCGGCGCAGAGTGCAAACGAGGAGGAGCCTGGAACCGATCTTGAGTATCAGATCGACATTACGTTTGCGGAGGCGATGCACGGAACAGTGAAGAAGCTGAGCTTTACGCGCCTCGATGTTTGTAATGTATGTCACGGGAGCGGAGTTGAACCCGGAGAGGCGAAAGTTTGTCCCACTTGCGGAGGATCGGGCCAGGTGACGCAGGTGAGCGGCAAGATGCGTTTTCAAATTACTTGTTCGCGATGCGGAGGCTCAGGACGCCTGCACACGATGTGCAAGAATTGCGGCGGCGAAGGCCGCGTGGCACGCATGGAGACTCTGGATGTTCGCATCCCGCCGGGCGCGCATACCGGATCGCGCGTACGAGTGGCCGGGCGTGGCAATGCCGGAATGCATGGCGGCCCTCCAGGCGATCTCTACATCATTATGCGGGTGCAGCCACATTCTTTTTTCGAGCGACGTGGCGACGATCTTTTCACCGTGGTGCCAATCACGGTGACGGAAGCTTCGCTCGGCGCAAAGGTGGAAGTTCCAACGATCGACGGGCGCTCGCAGGTGCGGATTCCGCCGGGCACGAATAGCGGGAAGAAACTTCGCCTGCGTGAGAAAGGCGCGCCCTCATCGCGCCAGCCGGGCAAGCGCGGCGACCAGATCATCGAGGTGCAGGTAGTGGTACCGAAACCCGAAGACGAGCGGGTTAGAAATCTGCTGAAAGAATTGAGCAAGCTCGATCCGGAAGACCCTCGCAGCGAGTTATTTGCGAAGGCAACTTTGTAATCAGCGGGTGCAGGGAGCAAGAAAATGGTAGGGCGTCCAAGGAAAAAAGCAAAAGCGGGCTACATGATCAGCGCTGTGGCGGAATTGTATCAGCTTCATCCGCAGACGTTGCGATTGTACGAGCGTGTGGGACTACTGAAGCCTTCGCGGTCGCAGGGCAATACGCGGCTGTACACGGACGGTGATCTCGAGCGGCTCGAGGTGATCCTGAATTTGACGCGTGAGCTGGGCGTGAATCTGGCCGGCATCGAAATCATCCTCAACATGCGCGACAAGATGGGCGAAATGCAGTCGCAGATGGAGGCGTTTATTAAATTCGTGCGCGATGAAATGGCGCGCGGATTTGTTGAACCTGATAACCCCAAAGCGCGCAATGCGATTGTGAAGTTGACGCCGCGACCGGCGATTCGCGTCGAGAAGTAACACAGTCGAGCAAAGCGGCCTCAACCTCCCAACCGCTTTCTTTCCACAGAAGTGGTTTCTTCCACAGTACGGGTGTGCTTGCACGGCGCGAGCGCAACGCATATTCTTTCAAGCGATGGCCATAGCAGATTGTTCCAATTGTCAGGGCAGCGGATGGAAAGTTGTCGAGCGGACGACGGAAGGCGCGCAGGCGCTTGCGTCGGCTGAGACTGCACGTCCTGGCGCGTCCGCCGGCGAGCCGAAAATGGTTTGGGCGGTGCCGTGCGATTGCACGACCGTGGATCGTCCTGAGCGCGCGCTAGCGCGTGCACGCGTCCCCGAACGTTACCGGCACTGCGATTTTGAGAATTTCGAAACCGACAATGAAACGATCGCTCAGGCGCCGCACGACCAGCTGCAAGCCTGGAAGCGCAGCCTCGGCCAGGCGAAGCTGATCGTGCAGCGGTTTGCAGAAGAGTTTCCGTTCACGCAGGATGGCGAAAACGGATTGTTGCTGATGGGACCCTGCGGTGCGGGAAAGACGCATCTGGCCGTTGCGGCGCTCAAGCGAATCGTCCTTCGCGGACATGGCGGATTGTTCTACGACTATCGAGAGCTGCTGAAGCAAATTCAGGATAGCTACAACGCCGAGGTGCAGTCGACGGAAATGAGCGTGCTCGAGCCGGTGCTTAACGCGGAGTTGCTCGTGCTTGATGACGTAGGTTCGAGTAAGCCTTCGCTCTGGGCTCTTGAGACGGTGGGCCACGTTCTCAACACGCGCTACAACGAGAAGCGCGTAACGATGATAACCACGAATTATCTCGATTCGGATTCAGCCGGAGCGGCCGCCGCGACTACCCAGCGCGTTGCCGGAATGCGATCGCCAACGATCGAAGACTCGCTCACAGAGCGCGTCGGCAAGCGTATACGTTCTCGGCTCTACGAAATGTGCCGGACAGTGGAAATTTCGGCGCCCGATTACCGCAAAGAAATCCGCAATATCAGCCGCGCCGGCGCGTAACAATTCCGCAATAAACCATTCAAAACAAGTGAATTTGGAGTGTTGCTGAATGTGACGGTTTGGTTGACAACCTCCAAACCGGACGCGTATCATCGCATCGATACAACGTCTGGCGCGGGCGTTGTTCCCCTTCATTGCTCTGAACCCAGCTGGGTGGAGTAACCGAGGTAAAAATCTCTCTCGGCATGCAAGGAACGAATCCGTATGGAGGCCGCTCTCAATGTCACCCGAACACGACAATAATCTTCAACCCGCTGCGGAAACATCCACGGCTGAAACTGTGACGGAATTGCTGAAAAAAACTGCGCAGGAAGCCCCGGCGACAACATCTTCCCAGGTGACAGCTTCTTCGCAAGCCGCCGGTGCTGGAACGGCCGTTGCGCGCGCTCCGGAGAACTCGCCGGTTACCGCAAGCTCAGTCATCGTCGAAGAAAGCACAGGGAGTGGTGTGCCTGCTGAAGCGGGGAGCGCTGGCAGCGGGGAGCCGTCTGCGTCGGCAACGACACTTGAAACAGTGAATTCGGGCGACGCGAATTCGTTGGGAGCCGCGATCGATAAACTTCTTGCGGCGGGCAGCGTTGGATCGACAACAGACGCGGGAGCTGTGACCGAAACAGTGACCGAATCGACGACCCGATCGGGTGCCGAATCCTCGGATAACAACGAAACGATGGACCAGCTTCTGGATCAATTCTCGACGCCGGAGCCGGTGGCGACCGAGGGCGAGATTTTCGAGGGCCACGTGCTAGCGGTGACCGATGCGGGTGTGATTGTCGATGTCGGAGGGAAGTTCGAAGGATTAGTGCCGGCGCAGGAGTTCCTGGAATCAGGGTCGCCGATCGAGTTTGGAGCTGGCCAGACGATCGAAGTCGAGCGGCTGCATGAACACAAAGACGGCTATGTATTGCTTTCGCACGTGCGCGCTCACCGGCGAAGAGTGTGGGAGCGGATCGAGAAGTCGTACCGCCAGCACTCGAACATTACGGGCAAAGTGGCCGAGAGAATAAAGGGCGGCTTGGTGGTGGACATCGGAGTACGCGCGTTTTTGCCGGCGTCGCAGATTGAATTGCGCCCGGTACACGACTTGGAAGCGTGGAAAGACCGTGAACTCGAAGTTCGAGTGTTGAAACTGAATCGCAAGCGCGGAAACGTGGTGGTGAGCCGGCGCGCAATTCTGGAAGAGGAGCAAAAGTCAAAGCGCGACGAACTGCTCGCAACTCTTACTGACGGAACGATTGTCACCGGCAAAGTAAAAAATGTGACGGACTACGGCGTATTTGTGGATCTCGGCGGGATCGACGGCCTGCTCCACGTCAGCGATCTCGTTTGGGGCCGCGTGCCGCATCCTTCATCCATCGTGCAGCCGGGTGAGGAAATTCAGGTCCAAATTCTGAAATTCGACAAGGAAAAGCAGCGGATTTCGCTGGGTCGCAAGCAGTTGCTTCCTGATCCGTGGGCGACGGTGCCCGAGCGCTTTCCTGTTGGCACGCGAGTAAAAGGTAAAATCGTCGGTGTCACGGACTATGGCGCGTTCGTCCAGATCGAGCCCGGCGTTGAGGGCCTCGTGCACGTCAGCGAAATGAGCTGGTCGAAGCGAGCCAAGCATCCGTCGAAGATTGTGAAAGTTGGGGATGAAGCGGATGTTGTGGTGCTGGAAGTAAAGACGGACCAGAGGCGCATTTCGCTCGGCCTCAAGCAGACGCAGGCTGATCCGTGGGAAGCCGCCGCGGAAAAATATCCGGTCGGAACGATAGTCAGCGGACGAATTCGCAATCTCGCCGACTTCGGCGCGTTCGTTGAGATCGAAGAAGGCATGGAAGGCTTGATTCACATCAGCGATGTGAGCTGGACCGAGCGCATCAAGCACCCCAGCGAAAAGTTCAAGAAGGGCGACGCGATCGAAGCGAAAGTGCTGAAGGTGGACTCGCAGAACCGCAGGCTCTCGCTAGGAATCAAGCAGGTGAACGACATTTGGGCGAACTGGTTTGGCGAGCACAAGGTCGGCGAAGTAATCAAAGGCAAAGTAGCTCGCGCGACAGATTTTGGTGCTTTCGTTGAACTAGCCGACGGAATTGAAGCGCTTTGCCATGTGTCGGAAATCGAAGAACGCCGTCCAAAAGGCGAACGCGACAAGGAAAAGGCTCCGCGTGGCGCGCGCGTGACCGCCGTTCTCGCTCCGGGCAAAGAGTACGAATTCAAGATTTTGCGACTCGAGCCCGAGCAGCACAAGATCAGTTTGAGTTACCGAGCGGCGCAGAAACAGGTTGAGAAGCAGGAAATCGAGTCGTTTCGGGCGGCGAAATCGCCGAAATCGTCACCGACTGCCACGATCGGAGACGCGATCTTGGCTAAGAGGCAAGCGAACTAGGACGTTCTGCTGAGGCGTCATATGGAAGGCGATGCAAGTCCGTCGTCCGCCAGGCTCGCGGTAGTTTATGGTAACGAAAATCGTTTACCTCGACGTAGATTGATGATATGCAAGGGTATGCGGCGTCCCACCCAGGGTTGCAATAAGCCTGTCGCCCGAACACAATAGAAGAGGAGGCTCTCGTCCCCATGGCAGATGCTGCGGGAGTGCACGAAAACAAAGAACATACGATGACGAAGGCGGAACTCGTGGAAGAGGTGACGCGCGTCACGGAACTGCCGCGAAAAGAATCCGAAGCGGTGGTTGAAACGATATTCGACAGCATCATCGCCGCGTTGCAGGCTGACGATAAAATTGAGATTCGAGGTTTTGGAAGCTTTCGCACCCGACAACGACGGGGACGTACGGGGCGAAATCCAAAAACGGGCGCAAAGGTGGAAGTGCCGCCAAAAAAGATTCCGTACTTCAAGCCCAGCAAAGAATTGAAAGACTACGTGAACCACCCGCGAGCGGCTGGCTCAACTGAACCTGGCGCGCAGAGCTAAGTGGGATGGATTATTTGTGGACGCCGTGGCGGTATCGTTACATCGCTGACGCGTCGAAAGATAAGGGGTGTATCTTTTGCGACGCGGCCGCTGCTAACGATGATGTCAAAACTCAGATCGTCCTCCGGGCCTCAAAATCGTTTGTGATCCTCAATCGCTACCCTTACACCACTGGCCACGTAATGATCGTTCCTTACGCTCATGTGGCCGATCTCGCCGCAGCCGATCCAGAGATGCTCGCCGAGATGATGCGCCTCGCGCAAAAAGTGCAGCGAGCGCTGCAGGCGACGTACCACCCGGAAGGATTCAATCTCGGCATGAATCTCGGCCGCGCGGCTGGAGCGGGCGTTACTGGGCATCTGCACCTGCACCAACTACCGCGTTGGCCGGGCGATTCGAATTTTATGACAGTCGTTGGCGAGACGCGCGTGGAGCCGGAAGATTTGGCGACAACTTACGAAAAACTTCGAAAGGCCCTAAACGAATGACATCGATGGAGACAGCGGACCGGGAACAGTTACTGCGATTTTTGAACGCATCGCGCAAGAAGCTGATTGAGTCGAGTGAGGGATTGACGGACGAGCAAGCGAAGATGCGTCCGGCCGAGGATCGCTGGTCGGTACTCGAATGCGTCGAACACACCGCACTTGTCGAAGATGGGATGTTCAGCACGCTCTCAACAAAAATGGTTCCGGCGGAAGTCGAGCACGACCGCGCCCGCGAACAACAGTTTATTCGCGGCACGGCGGACCGCAGCCGCAAAATCGACGCCCCAGATGGCGTGCGTCCTGCCGGCAAGTTTGCGACGCTGGCGGACGCCCTCGCGCATTTTGAGAGCAGCCGGGCGCGCACAATCGATTACATTTCCAAATGCGATCTGGATCTTCGCGGGCAAACCATTTCGCATCCCAGGCTCGGCGTGCTGAGCGGCCAGGAGTTCATGATCATTCTCGCATTGCATCCGTCGCGCCACGCGCTGCAAATCCTCGAAACGCGGGAAGCGCTCGGCTTGGATTAGTTACTTAGACTCTGTGGGATTCTGCGACTCGTAATACCGCGACCTCAGGAGAAGCCAGTTTGAATTTGGAACTCACCGAAGAGCAGCAGTTGCTGCAAAGAACTGTCCGCGAATTCGCCGAGGCGGAGGTGAAGCCGTTCGCCAAAGAAGTGGACGAGACCGGGCGCTTTCCGCGAGACACGATCAAGAAGGCAGCGGAATTAGGGCTGGCGGGTGTGGCGATTCCTGAGAATTACGGCGGCGCGGGAATGGATCACATCAGCTACACGATCGTGATTGAAGAGATTTCACGCGTCTGCGCTTCGACCTCCGTAATTCTCTCTGTGCAGAATTCGCTCTATTGCGACCCCGTTTACCGGTTCGGAACTGAAGAGCAAAAGCAGAAATTTCTGGTTCCATTTGCGAGCGGCGAAAAAATCGGCTGCTATGCGCTCACCGAGCCGCAGGCGGGTTCGAACGCGGCTGCACTCACGACGAAAGCTATCCGCAAGGGCGATTCGTATGTGGTGAATGGCACGAAAGCTTGGATCACGAACGGGGGCGCTGCAGATGCTGTGATCGCCTATGTGAATACACAGCCTGAAAAAGGCGAGAAGGGAATTACGGCGCTCGTCATCGAGAAGGGAACACCGGGATTTAGCGTTGGTAAGGAAGAAAAAAAACTGGGGATTCATGGCAGCGCGTGTACGGAGTTGGTGTTCAGCGATTGTGTGGTGCCTTCTGCGAACCGCATCGGAAACGAAGGCGAGGGTTACAAAGTGGCGCTCTCAACGCTCGATGGGGGCCGCATAGGGATTGCGTCGCAAGCCACAGGGATTGCGCAAGGAGCCTTTGAGGCGGCGCTGTCCTATGCGCAGCAGCGGCAGGCGTTTGGCCATCCCATCGCTGATTTTCAAGCGATTCAGTTCATGCTGGCAGATATGGCAACAGAAATCGATGCCGCGCGGTTGCTCGCACGGCGCGCGGCATGGAAACAGGATTCAGGCGCGCGCTTTTCGATGGAAGCCGCGATCGCGAAATTATTCGCGAGCGAAATGTCCACTCGAGTTGCGCACAAGGCAATTCAAATCCACGGTGGCAATGGTTACAGCAGCGAATATCCCGTCGAGCGCGCTTACCGCGACACTCGCATTACGGAGATTTACGAAGGAACCAGCGAGATTCAGCGGCTCGTGATTGCCTCGTGGGTTTTGCGCTCCTACTGACTTCAGAATGCCGCTAAGCAGTCTATGAAATGGGATGTCAGAGCTTGCCTTTCCGGCACCGCAGGCGTGTTCCTGGGTGTCATCTCAGTCGCCATTGCGGCGACGCATCGGGCAAGTCCTGATTTTCCTCCGACCAGCATTGATTTGTTCTACCACCGGCTGGGAATCACCGGGTTTTTTCTCGTTTTTGCCAGCGCGATCGCTGTCTTTTTCGCAGCGGTCTCCTTTAGCGGAAGGTTTGCGGCTTCGGCAGCTTCGATCGCCGGAACTATCTTTCTGGCTGTCTCGGCGATGATTTGGATTTTCTGCACAGCCTTTCGCCCGTCCGCAGACTTATGGACCGTTATTTTCCTGGTGCCGTTCATGCTCGCCATCGTTTCCGGAACACTATTGCTTTTCGTTGGTTTGGCGCGCTATGCAGTCGCGCGTCTGCGATCCTAATATCCATTCGTCTGATAACCGTTTGCCCAAGCCATTCCGTCCCCGACTCGTTGTATTCTTGTCGCGATGCTGGAGCTTGATTCTGGATTTGATTTCGAGGCGGCGCGCGACGAGGAATGTTTCGCGGCGTTACCTGCGCGCCCGGGAATTATGCTGATCGAAATGCGCGAATCCGGCGCACAGCCTTATCTCGCGCGTACGGCGGATATCAGACGGGCTGCAGGGCGGCTGCTCTGCGAGCCGGAGGCAGGAACGAAGCGGTTAAACCTGCGGAACCTGGCGACCAGGATTCGGTTTCGCGTCACCGGATCAAAATTCGAGCAGACAGTTGCGATGTACCATCTGGCCCGCGCGAAATTTCCGAGGCGCTATCGCGATTTGATACGCCTGCGGCCCCCGGCTGTGCTGAAAGTGAATCTTCGAAACGAATATCCGCGGTGCTACGTGACGCGCCGGATTTCAAGCGACGGCGGATTTTACGTGGGACCGTTTATGTCACGCCGCAGCGCTGAAGCTTTTGCGGAAGGTTTTTTGGATCTATTCAAAATTCGCCGCTGCCAGATCAAAATCCGGCGCGATCCAGAATTTCCGGGCTGCATTTATTCAGAAATGAAAATGTGCCTCGCGCCCTGCTTCGCGGGATGCACGGAGGACGAGTACGATATAGAAACGAGCCGCGTCGTTGCGACACTTGGGACATCCGGCGAAGCGCTCACACAGGAACTCGAGCGCGATCGCGAAGCTGCAAGTGAGGCTCTCGATTTCGAGCGCGCGGCCGCACTTCACAAGCGTATTGAGAAAGCGACAGCGGCACTCCGCGGGCTTCCCGAAATCGCACGGCGCATCGACGAACTCGACGCCGTCATCCTGCAACGCGCCGCTGAAGACAAATCCATCGCAGTATTTCCTATCCTCGGTGGCCTTCTGGCGGAGCCGATGTTCTTGCGATTCGGCGAGCTATCGAGCGAGCCGCGATCCGTGGAAGCGATTCTCAAGCAAGTATTGGAACCACGGATGAACACCGATGAACACAGTTCCAGAAACGAAGAAAAGTCTCATGCTGGAGCTGTTCCCCCAAACGAAACCGACTCTCCACTGGGCGCGCGATGGCGCGTCCAGTACGGGTTGCGCAACGCACCTCCAGAGCGGTCCGAGCACCTGGCAATTCTCTCGCGATGGTTCTACTCGAAGCCGCGCGAAGGGGAAATTTTCTTTCGGGAAGCAGCGTGGCCGTATCGCCGCATCCTACGGGCCTGCGCCCGATTGCTTGCGCCTATGGGCGCTCCGACTTCGAACCCGTCCTCGGCAAACCCTTCCCCGCAATCTTCTTCATAATCGAAACCGTCGCGGCCGCGCGGCATCGTACAATTAAAGAGATGGCGAACTCCGATCAGGACGGAAACGGAACGAACAGCAGTCCCGAAAACTCACGGCGAATTCCGCAGATGTTGCGCGCGCTCCGCCACCGCAATTTCCAGCTTTTTTTCAGCGGCCAGCTGATCTCGCTCGTCGGGGTTTGGATGGACAACATCGCGGAAGCGTGGCTGGTCTATCGACTTACCGGTTCGTCGTTGCTGTTGGGCACCGTAGCGTTTGCCAGTCAGATTCCCGTGTTTCTACTGGCTCCGATCGGCGGAATGGTAGCGGACCGCTGGAACCGCCAGCGAATCGTGATCGCAACGCAGACGCTCTCGATGGTGCTGGCGGGGATTCTTGCCGCGCTGACACTGACCCATACTGTCAGGGTCTGGGAAGTAGTCTTACTCGCCGCGTTGATGGGAGCCGTAAACGCGTTTGATATACCTGCGCGCCAGGCTTTTTTGGTCGACATGGTAGGCCGCGAAGATTTGATGAATGCAATTGCGCTGAATTCGTCAATGTTCAACGGTGCGCGCGTGATCGGCCCGTCGATCGCGGGAATTCTCGTTGCGAGCATCGGAGAGGGATGGTGCTTCGCGGCAAATTCGATCAGTTACATCGCCGTCATCGCCGGCCTGATCATGATGCGAGTGAATCGCGCGCCGGTAGAAACTAAACAGGTTTCTCCGTACGAGCACATTGTTGAGGGATTCAAGTTTGTGTGGAACACGGGGCCGATTCGGGCGCTACTTCTGTTGTTGGGCCTCGTAAGCCTTGTCGCGATGCCGTATTCGGTTCTCATGCCCATCATTGCTGCGAAAGTTCTTCATGGGGATGCCCGAACGCTTGGCGTGTTGATGTGTGCTACGGGAGTAGGTGCGCTCGCAGGCGCATTGACGCTCGCGACGCGCACCGGAGTTCAGGGGCTCGGCCGCTGGGTCGCATTGGCGTGCGCGAGTTTCGGGACAGCGCTGATCTTGTTCTCGTTTTCGCACTGGTATTTTCTTTCGGTTGCGCTGCTGGTGCCGGTGGGATTTTCGATGATGGTGCAGATGGCTTCATCGAACACTCTGATTCAGGCGATGGTGCCCGACAGGCTTCGCGGGCGCGCGATGGCGGTGTACTCGATGATGTTCATGGGAATGGCACCGATGGGGGCGCTGCTTTCGGGCTGGTCGGCGGAACACATTGGTGCGCAGCGAACGCTGACGATCGGTGGAGTGGGCGCGATTGTCGGTGCGGTATTTTTTGCGCGAAACTTGCCGAAGATACGCGTGGAAGCGCGCCAATTGATCGTTGCGCAGAACATGGCGGGTGGAGAACCTGTGGAAGAGATGTCTGCCCGGGGAGTTCAGTAAGGTTCTGTGCGCAGCGAAAACCGGCTTGCGATACAGCATGGACGAACCGTAGCGCTGGCAACAGCTGCAACCAGGTCTGATATACTTCGGCGCGATTTAGAAATCGCACGCTGAAGCGAGGAACGGATGTCATCTCCTGCAACGCACAACCAGGGGCGAATTGCCGGATCGGCCACAGCGCAGGGGACTCTCCGCTACGCCGCGCGATTCCAGGGGCGGTCCGCAGCAGGGCATTTTCGCGAAATTCCCGGTGGACTCGTATTTTCGTCGATTGGCCTTGGAACGTATCTTGGCGAGCCCGATGCAGCGACCGACAAGGCCTATTCGGAGGCGATTGTTGCTGCGGTCGAAGGCGGCGTGAATTTGATCGACTCAGCGATCAACTATCGCTTCCAGCGCAGCGAGCGGTCGGTGGGCGCGGCACTGAAGGAGCTAATTGCGAAAGGTTTTTCGCGCGACGAAATTGTGCTCTGTACCAAAGCCGGATTCCTTACGCCAAATGGCGAGATGCCGGCTGATCCTAACGAATATTTCGCGCGCGAATTTCTCGATCGTGGAGTTTTTCGCCCGGAAGAAATCGCCGCAGGTTGCCATTGTATGTCGCCAAATTACCTGGCTGATCAGCTCGAGCGCAGCCTCGGAAATTTCGGTGTCGAATCGATTGATATTTTCTACCTGCACAATCCGGAGACGCAGCTGACGGAAGTGTCAGCGCCGGAATTTCAGAAACGAATCCGCGAGGCATTCGCTTTTCTCGAAACCGCCGTCGCAAGCGGAAAAATCGGCGCGTACGGCATGGCCACTTGGAATGCATTTCGCGAGGACCCGAAGTCGCCGGGTTACCTATCGCTCGACGCAATGGCGGCAATCGCGCGCGATGCCGCCGGCGCAGAACATCACTTCCGCTTTGTGCAGTTGCCGTTCAACCTTGCGATGCCGGAAGCGCTGACTCGGCCAAATCAGACGGTCGCGGGGAAGACGATGCCGATGGTGCAAGCGGCGCGCGACCTGGGAATCAATCTCATCACAAGCGCGGCCCTATTGCAGGGCCAGTTGACGAAGAACCTGCCCGCGTTCATCCGATCGGCTTTGAATCTGACGAAAGAATCTGAGCTGGCGCTGCAATTCGCGCGCTCGGTGCCGGGTCTTACGACCGCGCTGGTTGGTATGAGCCGCGTGGAGCACGTACGCGCGAATCTTGTGTTGGTTGGCGTTGAGCCCGCCAGCCGCGAGCAATTTCTAAAATTGTTTGAGTCGAAGGGTTAAGTCGAAAAGCGAAGGGCATCGCTCACGGCGACGGCTCAGGGCTGGCTTGAATCGAGCTCCCCAACTCGATCGGGATAGCGCTCTTCCACCCAAGCGCCGAGTGCAGCGGTCATCTGGTCGAGCTTTCCGGTAAAAAAGTGATCGGCGTTCTCGACGATGACGAGCTTTTTTGGCTCCGCAAGAGTGTCGAAAAGAGCTTCCACTTTTTCGCGTGGACCGAACTGGTCGCCACCTCCCTGAATGAGTAACTTTGGCTTCGTGCATTCACGAAGATAGGAGAGGTCTACTGAGTTCACCGGAAGCCCCAGCCCAATCAAATCCGAAACTCTCACGTCCTCGCATCCAACGCGCAATCCCACCCACGAACCGAAACTGAATCCCGCGAGTAAAACTGGTTTGCCCGGAAATTCAGCCGCGAGAAAATCAAGTCCTGCGCGGACGTCGTCCTGTTCACCTCGGCCCTTGTCGTGCTCCCCTTCGCTCTGGCCAGTGCCGCGAAAGTTGAACCGCAGCACTGGAATCGCGCGCCGATGGAGCGCTTTCGCTGCCTGAAATACTACTTTGTTGTGCATCGTGCCGCCGAAAAGCGGATGGGGGTGGCAGACCAACGCGACGATGTCGGAGTTTGAGGGCGACGTGGTCCACAGCATTGCTTCGAGGCGGCCCGCAGGCCCCGGAAGAAAAAAGCTACGGTGAAAAACTTCGGCCATTGAGAGTGAACACTCGCAAACGAAAATGTCGGAGCTAGTCTAGCTGACCGCGTTCGCGATGCAAAATCGGCGCGCTGCGCGTCGCACTCCGTCGCCCAAGATAGCAAACATTCGCTTCGGTTTTGCTCGTCTAAATCCACAGCCTATAGGGGAATTCCATTGCGCCGGGGTGTAAGGGGTGTTAGTTTTGGCTCAAGTAGACGAATCGGCAGGAGGAGCAATGGACAACGTTGTGGAACGGCGCGCTGCGCGACGTTTCTCGATGATGCTTCCCTTGAAAGTACGATTCACTGCCGGAGAGAGCGTCACTGAAAAAGATGGTGAGACGCGCGACGTAAGCTTTCGCGGCTTGTATTTCTTGATTGAGCCATCGACACCCGACACCGGCAGTTCGATCGAATTTGTGCTTACTCTCCCGCAGCAAATTACGCTTGCCGGCGACGTTCACATCCGATGCTACGCGCGCGTGCTTCGCGTCGAGCCGCACAACGGCCGCCGCGGCGTCGCAGCACGTATTGAACGCTACGAGTTTCTTCCGGCATCCGCCTGACTTTTCTTGATCCGCAATCCACGCCAGCAATTTACGATTGCCGTTCGCTCTGACCGTCTCGAATGAATCGGAGTAGAATGTTGGCTGTAAATTTCTCCCGTGGAGGGAGACTCGATGTACCACTACGATCCGAACAGTGCGCTCGACGAATTGCGCGATGACGCTGTGCTGCCGCACCCTGTCCATCTTCGCGACATGATTTTGAGAACCAAGCTCGACCCCACGACCGCGCTCGATCTGAATCGCGAATTTCAGGACTATCTGACGCGGTTCGGCGATCTTCAGAAAGTGGCGCGCGAGATACTGGAACGAATAGCCGCGGGTGCCCGGAAAGCGTCTGCTTCGTAGCGTCTGCAAATTCGACCTTATTTCGCGCGATACCGTATCCGTGATGCGGATTGCGCCGGTGCGCGGCACTCCTCGCGGTGAAAAATTCTTTTCTGCCGCTGGCACAAGCGGAAGATTGGGAGAAATTGTTGAATGGCCCGAAACACGCTTCTGATCGACGCCGACGACACGCTCTGGGAAAATAATATTTTTTTCGAGAAGACGATTGAGCACTTTATCGGTCAGCTCGAACACCTCGGCTATACACGCGAGTACATCCGCCATATTCTGAACGAAACCGAACGCCGAAATATCCGCCAGCACGGCTACGGGGTGCGAAGTTTCCGCCGTTCGCTCGAAGATACATATCTGAAACTCGCAGGAAACGCCGCACGACGGGAAATGGTTCAGGAAATCGAGAGGATGGCCGTCGAACTCGAAGCTACGCCACCGCACATTCTTGATGGCGTGCCCGAAACACTTGCCTATCTCGCGAAGCATCACCGCTTGATTCTGCTGACGAAGGGAGAGCCCGCCGAACAAGCAGGGAAAGTAGAGCGCTCCGGGCTCCAGTCGTACTTCGATGCGATCGAAATCGTGCTTGAGAAAGACGCGAGCACGTACGAGCGCGTGGTGGAACAGTTCAAAATCGTCAAATCACACGGATGGATGGTGGGGAACAGCCCAAGGAGCGACATTAATCCTGCTCTGCAAGCCGGGCTGAGCGCTGTGTTTATTCCTCACGCGGCCACCTGGGCTCTAGAACAGTGCGAGCTCGAAAGCGGCGGCGGAAAACTCATTATCCTCACAAGTTTTCGCGAGATGCGCACGCATTTCTAGAGGCTCGCGCCTTTTTCGCGAGTCGCCGGCCGCTCTCATCACATCCAAACGCCTTTCGATCTGTTAGGAGACGATTCTGTGGCGATCAACGTTCGAGATTCTCGAATCGCAGTGATGGGAGCAGGCGCAGTCGGCTCGTATTTCGGCGGGATGTTTGCCCGAGGTGGTGCTCGCGTCACCCTGATCGGGCGCCCAGCGCACGTGGAAGCG
>Ga0210383_10001521_pt1 | contig 21240 bp, 19 predicted proteins | sample IncBWC14OmetaG_FD_160072 | JGI IMG/M metagenome (GOLD analysis project Ga0210383, IMG submission 160072) | Forest soil microbial communities from Barre Woods Harvard Forest LTER site, Petersham, Massachusetts, United States - Inc-BW-C-14-O ... | reverse complement strand
AGCACGCCCGCTCCGTTCTCGGCTCTCCCGCTGCTTAGTGCGCCCGTGTTTCCGCTGGTGCCGGCAGAACCCACGGCGCCCACTTCAAAGCCGCTGACGAAGACACAGAAGTTGGCGAAAGCACTGGATGCTTGCAAGAAGCTGCATGACGGCAAGCGGAAGTCTTGCGAAAGGACAGCCCGCAGCAAGTACGGCGGGACGTCCAAAAAACGCAAGAAGATGTAGCGCAACCAACAGAAACCTGCGCTGGACGCCCTCTCCTCTGGCGCAGAGCATTCCCAACCGGCAGAGGGATAAGTAACGGCTTCGGAGCGCGTATCTGGCCAAAGACGAGCGCCCCGGTGCCGCCAGTCAACTACATAGGAGATGATACATCATGAAGAAGCTCCTCACCGGCCTGTTGCCGGTCCTGCTGGCCGCTGGCGCCTTCGCGGTGCTGCCATCGGCGGCGTTGGCCGCGGGTGAAGCGTGCCACGGAGAAAAAGTCCACGTCCTCTGTAGCGAAAAAAATGAAGCTTTGCGGGACGATCTGGTGGAACCGCCAGAAGGCGTAGGCGGTGGTGGCTACGGCGCATCCCTGCTCGGGGTCAACACGCTGGGCAAGATTCGGCTGTGCTCGACCATAACCGGTGTCAAAGTATGCAATGAAGAGCCGACCGGCTACTCATTCTTCGGGGTCAAGCTTCACAGCAATCCGCTCTCCCCGGTGACCACGGCCGAAGAGGAAAACTGTAAAGAAGGGAAATTCGAAGCGAAGGGATGGATCACCTTCGTTGACCTCACGGACTGGACGACGGCAGGGGTAGCCGACCCAGTGTACGACAACACCTCCCCTGGCTATAACGGACCGTGGTCGATCGGTATCAAGAGCAACCGATGCAAAACTAACCCAGGCGTAGTGACGATCGAAAAGGTCGCGCTGTACTTCCCCATAGAAGAAAACCAGAAAGCCACTGGCACGCTCACCGGAAAATGGTCCCAGCCAAGCACAGAAAAATGTGCTGGTGGCGGGATCGAACTGAACACCACCCAGTCGAGCCTCAAACTAAGCATCGGTGAAAAACCCGAAATCGACAACGGCACGACGGGCAAAAACGCGTTCATTTGTTTCGTTGCATCGAACGACTATCTCTTTCCTAAAACCGCGCCGACGTGGGCGCCGCTCACAGGGAGTATCTGGAAGGACTAACTGAGTAGCGACGTTTCTAATCCGTTGACATCGGGTTAAGCTGGGCCCGGCCTCCAGTCGGGAGATCCGGGCCCAGCACTCTATCCTCTCGTGATTTCTCACTACCTTCTACGTATGTTGCATGCCCGCCACTGGCGGCTATGTGGCTTGAGCGCGTATCTGTCTGCTGGCGCGTTGTTGGCCGGCTGCGGCGGCGCCGGACCTCCGGGTGCCCTCACGCCTCACCGCGTGCCGCGGGGCGCGGTCGCGATCGTCGGCGCCGTGCCGATCACCACGTCGAGCTTCGATCACTGGCTCGGGGTTCTCGCCGATGAGCAGAGACCGGTGCGAGCCACGGCACGCACGCGCAGGCGGGCGGTGCAACGCACAGTCTCCTTCCTGGTCAAGGCGCAGTGGCTAGTACAAGAGAGCCGTGCCGAGGGCATCAACGAAGCGGTGCTGAACAAGCTTGTCTCCCAGCAGGCCAACCAGCAGTCGCCATCGAGCGGCATGACGCGCTCCGACATCACCTTCCAGGCACGACTAAATACGATCGCCGAAGCGCTACAAGGCCGTCACGGCACGGTGTCCGTAAGCACAGCCGAGGTCGCCCACTATTACGCCTCGCATCGCTCGCTGTTCTCGAGTCCAGCGGTCCGTGACACGCTGATGGTCGTCACCCGTGATCGCACCAGGGCGCTGAAAGTTAGAGCTGCGCTCGCCTCTGGACAGCGCTGGGCGGCGGTCGCGAAACGCTGGTCGATCGATCCCTCGGCGCTCGCCGGCGGCGCCGATGCGGTCAGCGAAGGCGCTCAGTCCCCAACCCTTGTTCGCGCCGTGTTCGCCGCGCGGCGCGACCGGATCACGGGACCAGTGCGGGCGACCCCGACCGCCCAACCGACGGTCAACGACTACTACGTGTTCAAGGTCACCGGCGAGCAGCCTGCCTCATACCGGCCGCTAACGCAGGTCACGGCGGAGATCCACCAGACGCTCAGCGAACGGGAACACCAGCGCGTCCTGGCCGCGTTCACCAGCGCATACGAACAGCGCTGGCACACCCGCACACTATGCGCTCCCGGCTACGTCATCCCCGAATGTCGCAACTATACCGTCGCCACTCGCGGGCACGAACCCTGAGCGTGCGGATGAGGGCATCACGTTTGTACATCTCCGTCCGAGATGTGAGCGCTTACGTAGCAGTTTTCTGGTGGCGGGCGCGTTTGGTTTGGCCGCAGTGAGTCAGTTCGCCAGACAGCGACGTCAGGTGCCAGGGGCCGGGAGCGCGCGTCAAGTGCGCGAGTTTCAGCGCATGCGGATTGTTTCGGCGATGGTGGCGGTTGCGTGCGAGCGGGGCGTGGCGGGCGCGACGGTCGGCGACGTGGTCGCTGAGGCTGGTGTTTCCAGAAAAACTTTTTACGAGATCTTCGACAACCGGGAAGCCTGCCTACTTGCGGCGATTGAGCAGACTGTGGAGCGAGTCTCTGAGAAAGTGGGATCGGCCTGTGTTGCTCATCAGCGGAGCTGGATCGACCGGATGCGGGCGGGACTGCTCAGCCTGTTGCGCTTCTGCGACGAGGAGCCGGCAGTTGCCCGCTTGTACGTTGTCGACTCGATGGCGGCGGGGCCCGAGGTGCGCGACCGGCGAAAAGAGCTTCTTCAGCAGTTGGCGCGTCTGGTGGACGAGGGGCGAAGGGCGGCGCGTAGAGAGCCTCCTCCACTCGCGGCGGAGGGCGTTGTGGGCGGCGTGGTCAGCGTTATCCACCGACGCCTGGTGGGATCGGATGGAGATCCTTTCGTCGAGATGTTGGGTCCGCTCATGAGCTTTATCGTGCTGCCCTACCGCGGTGGGGGGTTGGCACGGCGGGAGCTTCACCGGCCGCTTCCGATCGATGCAGGTGGGAGTAATGGTTCGGCGATTGCCACTAAACGCGTAGACGGCCTAGACATGCGCTTGACGTACCGCACGATCAGAGTGCTCGGCGCGATCGCGTCGGAGCCTGGTCTCAGTAACGTGAGAGTCAGCGAACGCGCGGGCGTCACAGATCAAGGCCAGATCTCCAAGCTCCTTTCTCGACTCGCAGGTCTGCAACTGATCGAGAACACCGGACCGGGCCAGCGCAATGGTGCCGCTAACGCTTGGCATCTCACAGATCGTGGCGAAGCCATAGAGCGACTCGGGAGGCAGCAGCGAGCGCAGTTCGACGGTCTGGTGGGAGGGCGCCGCAAATAGAGAGCGGTGTGCAGTGCCCAATGCCGAGTGAGCGCTACGCTGCCTGGGCATGCGTGCACTGCCGACAGCTCCGCTCGCGGCCGGTTCGCTGATCGCGAGCTACGGCGTGGTCGCGGCCACTGGCTCACGCCCGCTTGGCGGGGTCGTGTTGGCGGCCGGCGGCCTCGGCTGCGTCGAGATCTGGCGCCGGCGCCACGGCACGCGCACGGCAGCGCAACTCGGGGCCATCGGGTTCGCGGCGTTTGTCGCTTCTCATCTGCTCGCGCTGGCGCTCGGCCCGTGGCCGGCTGTGCTGATCGTCGCGGCGTTCACCGCCTTGGCGGCTTGGGTGCTGGCGGATTCACGTCTGCTGGATGCGCTCGAGGCACTTGCCTGACGCGCTCGCTTTCCGCTCGCCCTCACGGTAGATTTCCCCTATGGCACACGCTGTCGCCTCCGGGCCAGGAGCTATCGCCGACGCGGCGCCCGCCGCGCCTGAGCGCCCAGACTTTCAGATCGTGCCTCGGGCCGGGTTGCCGATCGTCGCGGTCGTCCTCGTGCTGTTGATCGCCGGCATCGCCTCCAACAAATTGTGGCCGCTCGAGTTCCTGCACGTCGTGGGTGGCGCAGCGTGGACTGTGATCGACCTGTTCCTCGGCTTTGTGCTCGGCCCGATAATCGGCAAGATGTCGCTGCCTGCACGCGTCGAGTTCACGACGCGGCTGATGCCCAAGATGGTGCTGATCATGCCGACGGTCGTGACCGTGACGCTGGCGGCGGGATGGCAGCTGTCGACTGATCTGGGGACAAACCTGACGGCGAACCCCCTGCATAGCTGGGTGGTCGCGAGCTTCATCGTCGTCGGCGTGATGGCGGTGATCGCGCTCGGCCTGCTCGAGCCAGCGAACATCGCGGTGCTGACGGAGCTGAAGAAGCCGCAGCCGAACCCTGAGGTGATCGAGCGGCTGATGAAGCGCTTCATCTACTCGGCGGGCGCCACCGGAGCGATGCAGGTGGCGACGCTCGTGATCATGACCAAGCTGGCCACCGGATGAGCGAGCGGCGTCTGCCGCCGGTGACGCAACTGGGCATGCTCTCGCTGGCCCTGGTGCTCGTCGCCGGCATCTACATGTCGGCACATCTTCCGCAGCACGTCTCGCTCGGCCCCGCCGTCGCGCTGCTCGCGGCCTCGGCGGTGGTGCTGGTCGTCAACCTGCTGGCGCTCGCCCGGGTCGACGGGTTCGCCTGGGGGCGCTTCTTTGAGATCGGCAGATGGGCGCTGCTGGCGTATCTGCTGATCGCGGGGATGATCGAGTACGTGTTCCTGCGCAACCACACCAGTGGCGGCGCGCTCGTGGTGATGACGCTGTCGCTGCTCGTGTTCGCCATCAACGTGCCCGTGCTGGTCGGCTTCACTGTCGCGCGCTACGACAGCTGAGGACTGGAGCGTGCTGCCGCGCGAGCCCTGTGCAGTGCTCCGTCAGCCGCTCGTGAACCGTGTCGCTTCCTCCGAGCCGCCGGTGGCGTCGCCCTCGCTGTAGGAGTGCGCGCCGGCGCCGGCGAGCCGACCGCCGTCGACGATCAGGTACTCATCGCGGATCGGGCGCCCGTCGAAGTAGCACTCGAGGATCTCGCGTGTTCCCGCCGCATAGCGCGCCTGCGCGGAGAGGCTCGTGCCGGAGGTGTGCGGCGTCATCCCGTGGTGTGGCATCGAGCGCCATGGGTGGTCCTGTGGTGGTGGCTGTGGGAACCAGACGTCCCCGGCGTAGCCCGCGAGCTGGCCGCTGGCGCACGCGACGGCGACGGCGTCGCGGTCGCAGATCTTGCCGCGTGCGGTGTTGATCAGGTAGGCGCCGCGCTTCATCTTCGCGAGCAGCTCTGCATCGAACATATGCTCGGTCTCGGGGTGCAACGGCGCGTTGATCGTGACGACATCGCACACCGCTACCAACGACTCGACATTGGCGTGGAAGGTGAGGCCGAGCTCCTGCTCCACCTCCGCGGGCAGACGGTGGCGGTCGGTGTAGTGCAGGCCGACCTCGAACGGCTTCAGCCGTCGCAGTACGGCTGAGCCGATGCGCCCCGCGGCGACCGTGCCGACCTGCATGCCCTCCAGGTCATACGAGCGTGACACGCAGTCGGCGATGTTCCAGCCGCCGTCGATTACCCATTGATAGGAGGGGATGTAGTTGCGCACGAGTGCCAGGATCATCATCACCACGTGCTCGGCGACGCTGATGCTGTTGGAGTAGGTCACCTCGGCGACCGTCAGGCCGTGCTCGATTGCCGCCTGCAGGTCGACGTGGTCTGAGCCGATGCCGGCCGTCAGCGCGAGCTTCAGCTTTGGGGCCTTGGCGATTCGCTCGGCCGTCAGGTACGCCGGCCAGAACGGCTGTGAGATCACGATCTCCGCGTCGGGCAGCTCGCGCTCGAATACCGAGTCGGGTCCGTCCTTGTCAGAGGTCACGATCAGTCGGTGGCCGCGGCTCTCGAGGAACTCGCGCAGGCCCAGCTCGCCCGATATGCACCCGAGCAGTTCGCCGGGCGTGAAGCCGATGCCCTCGGGCGTGGGGGTACTCTGGCCGTCGTAATAGCGTTCGACCGTAGGGACGTCGTCGCGCGCGTATACGGGCGGGTAGCCGTCGACCGGATCGTCGTAGAGCACACACAGCACGTTCGCCATCGTCAGACCCCTTTGTAGGTGTTTGGGAGATACTCCCACGAATGAAGGCCATCCAGATCGTGGAGGAGTCGGGTCCAGACAGCGCTCTGGCGCTAGTCGAGCTGCCCGATCCCGAACCCTCACACATGCTCACGCCGGGCTCGGGCGTGGTAGTCGAGGTGCACGCTGCCGGCGTGTCGTTCCCCGAGCTCTTGCAGACGCGCGGCCTCTACCAGATGAAACCGCCACTGCCGTTCGTGCCCGGCAGCGAGGTGGGTGGCGTGGTGCTGAGCGCTCCGGAGGGCGCGTCGGTCAAGGCGGGCGATCGCGTGGCTGCGTTCTGCGCGCTGGGCGGGTTCGCCGAGACGGCGGTCGCCCCCGAGTTCTTCACGTTCGCGCTTTCGCCCAAGCTCGACTTTGCCCAGGGCGCCGCGTTGATCCTCAACTACCACACCGCGTACTTCGCACTGCTGCTGCGCGGGCGCGTGACGGAGGGCGAGACGGTGCTCGTGCACGGCGCCGCGGGCGGTGTGGGCACCGCCACGCTGCAGGTCGCCAAGGCCCTCGGCGCAAAGACGATCGCGCTCGTCTCTACCGAGGCCAAGCGGGCGGTCGCCGAGGCTGCCGGCGCGGACGAGACGGTGCTGCTCGGCGAGAGCTGGAAGGACGAGGTGCTCGAGCGCTCGGGTGGTGGCGTGGACGTGGTGCTCGACCCGGTGGGCGGCGACCGTTTCACCGACAGCCTGCGCTCGCTGCGCGAGGGCGGACGGCTGGTCGTGGTCGGCTTCACCGGCGGCTCGATTCCCGAGGTGCGTGTCAACCGGCTGCTGCTGAAGAACACAGAGGTCGTGGGCGCCGGCTGGGGCGCCTACGCGATGGCCAGGCCGGAGCTCAACCGCGAGATCGGCGCCGCGATCAACCGCATGGTCGACGAAGACTTCGTCGCGCCGCCGATCGGTGAACGCTTCCCGCTGGAGCGTGCGGCCGACGCGCTGAAGGCGCTCGAAGAGCGTCGCGCCACGGGCAAGATCGTGCTCGACGTACGCGCCGACTGACCAGCGCCGGACCTACTACTGCAGAGCGCAGCACGGCGGCGGTTATCCAGTTGCACGTGCTCTGGGTCCAGTTGCACGTGCGCTTGGCTATGGCTAGCCCTACCCCGGCTGGGGGACAGCCGCCGATATGTTGGTGGTCGGCCTTATCGACATGACTGAGTGAAGCGCTCAAAATTTGCGGTAGATGAGCGTCGCCGCGGGTCCGATCGCCGAGCCACAGTCTCCAGAGGGTCAGGAGGACGCTCGGCTGAGCGCACCCCGTGCCGGCGAGCTCGGGCCGACTCCAGATGAGATCCAGGTGCCGGTGATGGAGAATCTTGATCGTGTGATCACAGGTGTGATCACAGCGGTGCCGCCGCTGCTGCTCGTGCTTGCCGCGTTGCGCACCTGGAACCATGAGCTGCACTGGCGGGATATCGCGATCTTTCTGATCATGTACATACCCACAGGGATGGGCGTGACGGTCGGCTTTCACCGCCTGCTTACCCATCGCAGCTTTCAGACTTCACCTGCGCTGCGCGGTGTGTTCGCCGTGCTGGGCACGATGGCAGTTGAGGGGCCGGTTATCTCCTGGGTAGCAGACCACCGCAAGCACCACACTTACTCCGATCGCCTCGGCGATCCGCACAGCCCACATGTCGACCACGGTGTCGGACTACGGGGTGCGCTGCGGGGGTTGGTGCATGCACACGTCGGCTGGCTGTTCGATCACAGCCAGCGCGGCGCTCGCGAACGTTTCGCCCCCGACCTGCTCGCCGACCCGGTCGTGTCGTTCGTCGACAAGACGTTCCTGCTGTGGTCGCTAGTCGGGTTCGCGATCCCGTTCGGGCTCGGCGTGCTGCTGGGTGGCACCGTAGACGCGGGTCTGGAGGGCATGCTGTGGGGTGGGGTGGTACGCATGCTCGTGCTTCACCACGTGACCTACAGCATCAACTCGCTGTGTCATTTCTTCGGTGGGCGTCGTTTCGCGACCGACGATCACTCGCGCAACCTGATGTGGCTGGCGCTGTTCTCCTTGGGCGAGGCGTGGCACAACAACCATCACGCGTTTCCAACTTCGGCGTTTCACGGTATGGCGCGTCATGAGCTCGACATCTCGGGCCTGGTCATCGCCGGCCTGGAGCGTCTGGGCCTCGTGTGGGACGTGCAGCGCATCGCCGCCGCCCGTCAGGCGACGAAGGCACTCTGAGCACTCGCCGGCACTGCGGCTCGCGACCGTGAGGTGGTCTGCCAGGCGCTGCTCGCGCGGCGCCATGAGACGATTGCGGACGTGAGCCAGCGCGCTCGACTCCCGATCAGCCTCTCGCTCACGCCCGGCGCGAAGCCGCGGCGCTGGATGCCGACCCTCGCCGCCGGCCTGTCGATCGGCGAATACGCCCGTTCGTTGGTGCGCCGTCTCGCGCTGCTTACCGCAGTGTTGCTCGCCGCTATCTGGGCACTCAGCGGACAGGGCTACTTCTGGCCGGCGTGGGCGTGGCTCGGTCTGGGAGACCTCGTGCTGCTCGACTTCAGCGCGAGCTGGGCCTGGCGCCAGCCACGCGGGGCAGTGCGCCGCGTGGCGTGCGTATGGGCGCTGGTCGGCGCGGCTGCCGTAATCCTGATCTTCACGTGGCTGTTGACGTGGCTGTTGGCCGGGGCGCACACCTTCTGGCCGGCGTGGGCGCTGCTGGGTCTCGCTACCAGCGGTAGCGCCTACTCGCTGATCGCGCTACACGACCGCGTGCTGGTCGCACACGGGCGCCGTGCGCTGCGCGCGCGGATCGACATGCTCACGCGTACGCGTCGCCAGGCTGTCGACGCCCAAGCGGCGGAGCTCAGGAGAATCGAGCGCGATCTGCACGACGGCGCGCAGGCGCGCCTGGTGGCACTGACGCTGCAGCTTGGGCGCGCCGAGCTACGCGTCCAGGAGCAGCCTGAGATTCGTGGTCTGATCCTCGATGCCCAGCGCGAGGCGCACCACGCGATTGCTGAGCTACGCGACCTCGCTCGTGGGATCGTTCCACCCCTGCTCGCCGACCGTGGTCTCGTCGCAGCGGTGGAATCGCTTGCTGCTCGCTACGGCCTCGGCACCGCGATCGAGGTTGACACTCGTCGCTGGCTAGCCCCCGCGATCGAGAGCGCCGCCTACTTTGTGATCGCCGAGGCGCTCACCAACACCGCCAAGCACGCTTGCGCCGAGCGCAGCTGGATCCTGCTGCGTGGCGAGCACAGGATGCTCGTCGTCGTCGTCGGCGACGATGGTTGCGGTGGCGCCGATCCGAGTGGTTCTGGTCTCGCGGGGTTGCGCGCCAGGGTGGAGGCGCTCGACGGCAGCTTGTCGGTGGACAGCACCGACGGCAGCGGCACCATCCTGGAGGCGAGGCTGCCGTGCGGGTAGTGATCGCCGAGGACCTCGCGCTGCTACGGGAAGGGCTGGTCGCGCTGCTGCGCGAGAACCAGATCGAGGTCGTCGCGCAGGTCGAGGATGGCCCGGGTCTTCTGCGCGCAATCGCCGGACACAAGCCCGACCTGGCGATCGTCGACGTGCGCCTGCCGCCGACGTTCAGCGACGAGGGTCTGCTCGCTGCGATCGAGGCTCGCCGCCGGCAGCCCGCGCTCGCAGTACTGGTCCTCTCCCAGTATGTAGAGACCGCCTACGCGAGCGAGCTGGTCGGCAAAGACACCGCCGGGATTGGCTATCTACTCAAGGAGCGGGTCGGCGACGTGCGGGCCTTCCTCGACGCGCTGCACACTGTAGCTGCAGGCGGCACTGTGCTCGATCGCCAAGTAGTCGCCGAGCTGCTTGCCCCGCGTGACGGCACCACTGGTGCGCTCTCAGGGTTGACTGCACGCGAGCGCGAGGTGCTGGCGCTGATGGCCGAGGGGCGCTCCAACACAGCCATCGCCGAGAGTTTGATCGTTACCCCGGGTGCCGTTGAGAAGCACATCACTAGCATCTTCGCCAAGCTCGAGCTATCTGCCTGCCATGACGATCATCGCCGGGTACTAGCCGTGCTGGCGTATCTACGCGTCTCGAGTTGAGCGATCCCGATCACATGGCCGCAACCTGGTAAAAACTCTCGAACTGGCTACGGCGCGAGCTCTAGGACCGGTGTGCGCGCCAATACACGAGACTGGCGCCCGCGCGGCGCCGCTGGAAACCGAACAGATGTGGGAAGGATGGGCGATGGGCTCTGACGTACTGGCGCGGGTGCGCGGTGAAATCGATGCTCGACTGTTGGAGCTGCGCCAGGCGGTCGCCGAGTACGACCGCCTGCTCGACGCCGAGCGAGCGCTGGCTGCCGATGCCGCGGCCGCTGATGCCTCCGCCAAAGCTGCGCGTCCTGCCAAAGCCGCTCGTCCCACGAGGGCCGCTCGTCCTGCCAAGGCCGCTCGCGCTGCGAAGGCCGCTCGCGCTGCGAAGGTCGCTTCTCCCGCTAAGGCTGCTCCTCTCGTCAGGGTCGCGCGCCCTGCCAACGCTGCTCTTGCCAAAGCCGTTCGCCCGGCAACCTCTCCTAAGCGCCGCGGCAGGCGCGGTTCCGCAGCAGGCGCAATCGAACGGGCCGCCTCCAGCTCGCACGACGCATCGCAGCAGGCGATCGTGGCAGCGCTGGAGCACGGCTCGCATACGCTCGGCGAGCTCGTGTTGGTGACGGCGATAGCTGCCTCTGAGCTTCGTCAGGGCGTGCGGCATCTGCAGCACGCGGGCACGATTACGCGGACCAAGCGCGAAGGTAGGGCTGCTTACGCGCTGGCGAGCACTTCGACCGGCTGACGGGCGACCTTTGCCGCCTCTACAGGGCCAAGGAACGGTGTGAGCAGGAAGTAGGTCAGTTGCGGTGCCGCGGCGGGCAGTTCCGCGAGGCAGTCGTTCTCGACATAGTGATGCAGCACCTGCCAGATGCCGCCGGTGATGGCCTCGGCGGCGATCGCGGGCACGTCTGTGCGTCCACGCGCGAGCTCGTACGCGGGCCTGATGTAGGTGGCGAATGCCGCCAGCGTGGAGTTGCGGATCTCGATTGCCTCAGGACACGCGGCGAACGTGTCGACGACGCTCAAGTGTGCGTGCGCCGGCTCGGAGGCGAGATAGTCGATCAGCGCGTGCAGTCCCGCCTGGACCGCGCGCGGCCAGTCCTCTTGGTGAGCCTGATAGGCGTCGACTGTGATCGTCAGGGCCTGGTGCATGCCCACCTTCTGTGCGCCCAGGAATGCGTCGTACTTGGATGAGTAGATGTCGTAGAAGGTCTGGTGGGAAACGTTGGCGCGGCGGGCGATCTCTGGGATCGTGAGCGCTGCTAGCCCCTTCTCTGCGACGATCGCAGCGGTTGCGTCGACGATCCGCTCCTGCTGGCTTTTGACAATGAACTGGCGCGGCAGGTCGCTACGGCCGCTCGGCAGTCGGCCCTCCGCGCGCCGTGCGCGCTCGGATGAGAGCGCAGCTGTGTCGCCCGGCTCGCGTGGCTTTGCCTTGGGTGCTTGCAGACCGTCGGGCAGGCGCCGCGGGTAACACGTAGCCCACGACGTCAGCTCGTCGGCTAGCCCCGGAAGCTCACTCGCGCGATCCTCGCGCAGACGCGCTGCCGTCACCTCGCGGATCCCGCCGAGGATTGCCTTGACCGTCAAGTCTGCTGTGTCTGCCGATGCTCCGTCGCGGCTCGTGTAGATGCGGCCCTCCAGTCGATCTAGCGCGAGCCTGCGTCGTTCGAGCGCGTTTGAGCCCGCGCCGAAGGCGCCGAGCACCAGTAGCGAGGTTGTCTCGGGCTCGGCAGCGGCCAGCTCGGCCCACGCACGCATCGCCACCACCAGGCGCTGTTCGTGGGGAAGCTCCACGTTATAGGCCTTCATCACGGTCCTCGCGGCCTGCCCCAATGCATCGTCGTAAGCGCTTAGGAACAGACCTTCCTTGTCGGCATACAAGCTGTAGAAGGTTGGCTGGGAGACGTGCGCGAGCTTGGCCAGATCGCCGATCCGCACCCCCGGGTAGCCTTTCTCGGCGATCAGCTCGATCATCGCCTTCTGCAGACGGCTGCGCTGATCGAGCTTGACAAGCTCGGGATCGAGACCGTGCGTGCCTGTGGGTAGCGGTCGGTAGCGCTCCGCTTTGCCTTTACGGGGTTTGGGGTCTCCAGCCGGCGGGCGCGGCGATGCTCCGTCGGCCTGCAGCGGCGTAGTTGTCGAATTGCGAGCCGCCATCCAAATTTACCTTCCCAATTGCCCTAGGAAACTGAGATTACCAAAACCGTGTACAAAGGTTAAATTCCCCCATTGAGACTTATATTCAGATTCATCTCAGAAGATCAAGACGGGGGGACCCTTGGCTGGAAGCCAAAAATGGGCCTTATATGGACCATTTGGCTGTCGCTCGGCTCGAGCTCTCAGCCGGCGATCGTGTGTGACGTGCCCAGCACTGCGCCAGATGCGTCGAGCGCCTCCACAGCCACGTATGCCTCGGCGCTGGGCGTGGCGATGGCTGTCTCAAAGCCATTGCGTGGGGCGCTTGCTACGGGAGCCAGCTGCTGTGGTGAGGGTCCGGCAAGGACGTCCCAGCTGGCGGTACGCGTGTCGCCGTTCCAGCTCGCGTACACCGTCACCGCTGCGCCCGCACTTGCCGCGGAGGCAGCGATCGCTGGTGCTTCGGTAGGGGTGCCGGTCCACGGGAAGCGGTAGGTGCGGTATGCCTCGTAGGAGCCGTGCATGTGGGCGTCATACAGGAGCTGCCCGCCGGCGGTGAATTCCGAGAAGTACGGCTCGGCCCCCCAGCCCACGAACACATTTCCGTCTTCCAGCGACTGCACATTGCCCTGGCTGCCTGCCATCAGCGTCGGGTTGGAGTGCTCGTACTCGGCCACTACCGTGTCGGTCTTGGCTTTGGCGTTGACCGACAGGATCAACGCCCGCGACTGCGGGTGGACCTTCGGCACGCCGCCGTTGTCGAACACGCTGATCACGCCGCTGGGCAGCATTGTCGCGTCGTGCTGGTAGGCCGTGTCGGCGCCCGAGGCGAGCTTGAAGCTCGAGTGCCTGCCGCCGATGTGCGTGAGCACCTGGCCGGTGGCCGTGTTCAGTTCGTAAAGCGTCGAGGTATTGCGGGCGGAGATCAGCGTCCTGCCGTTCGCCAGCGGGTCGATTGAGTTCATGTGGAAGTAGTCGTACGGCCACGCCATGCTCGACCCCGTGGCGGTGCTGTAGGAGTCGGTCAGCGCCACGTGGTTGAGGCTCGCCCATTCCTTGCGCACGAGGCCCGTCCTCAGGTCGATTTCCTGGAAGATGCTGTCGGTCACCGCGGCGCCGCTTGGGCCCCCCAACGCGGAGAGGTTGCACTGGATCGGGTTGAACACCGTCAGCAGCCCCGTCCCCTGGGGGGTGATGCGGAATTCGTGCAGATCAGCGAGCAGGCCGTTGCCCGCGCGAACGTGACCGATCTGCTGGTAGGAGGTGTTGTCGATGATCTCTTCGCCCTCGCCGAAGCCCTGCGGCGGGATATAGCCCTGCCACCACGTCAACACCTGCTGGCCTTCGTCCTGTTGCACCTGCAGGTTGGTTGCGAACTTTTGCGGCGCGAGTGGGTGGAACCACACGAGGTTGCCGTCTTCTTCGAAGATCATCAGCCCGTTCGGACCGGGCCCGTTGTATGGCGCGGTGAACAGGTCCCCCGGGCTGGTCCCCGATGCATGGGACGTCTCGATGACGTCCGGCGCCTTCAGTTCCGGGGCGGAGTGGAAGTGCTGCCACTCGTCCGGGTCCTTGATCGTGCTGCTCGAAGAGGCCGCGCCGGCCAGCGAGACGTCCTCGTGGGCGACTACGAACTTGAACGCGAACGGTTGTGTCCGCGATCCTACCCGCACCTTGCCGTGCACCGTCACGGTCTCGCCCGACACGAACGGCTTGCTGGGCACGAAGCTCGCGCCGTCGCCCTGCGAGTAGGCGCGCAGACTTCCCTTGTGTGGCCCGGTCTCAGAGCCGAGCACGCGTATATCGCTGATCGCGCTGCTGGGTGCGCCCAGCAAGCTGATCTGGGTGGCCGGGGAGGCGACGTAGGAGTCCGGTAGGGGCGAGACCGCCAGCGTCGTTCCCGGCAGGATGGCGGAGCGATTGAGTGCTGTCGGTGTGCAGCGCCCCGCGCTCGGCGCGGTGTAGGCCGACTGCTCCGCGGCGATCCGCCGTGAGGCGAACGCGAGCGCGCCGATGCTGGCGATGACCACCAGCGCTGCGCCCCAGAGCAGGCCTTTACGTAGCCGCATTGCGTTTGAAGTGTTCATCGGGTGGCGGGCTAATCCTTTGGCGGTTTGCGCAGCTTTACATCAGTTTGCAGGGCTTTGCATGGCTTTGAACGCGCGATGATCCTAGGTCGTGGACACCCGCGCGCGCTAAGAAGTTGCGAAGAGCTCGTAAATGCTGAGCACCTTTTTCGCAAGTACACCAGGCTACCCCTGTTGGGCCGGTTCCCACCCAGACGCCTTGCGGCCGGCATCTTTAGGTTGGGTGCCGCTGGCAATGTAGGCTTAGCGACGGATGACGCAGAGCGACCGGCACATACCCGAGAAGGAGCGATGCTCCACATGCAGCGGCGCCGGCTGGACTTGGTATGAGTCCGAGCCTGAGGGCAAGTGGATCGTGTGCCGCGAGTGCATTGGCACCGGGCGCGCCGATCACAAGGGGCGCAAGCGGTTGAAGCCGGACGAGGCCGCGGCGTCTTAGAAGACCGGCGTCTCGGAATAGTTCCCAAACACCTGCTGCAGGGACTCGATGATCTCGCCCTCGCTGGCGTGCGCGCGGGCGCACACGAGCAGCGGCTCCATCAGGTTGCGATCCTCGTGGGCGGCGTCCTCGCGTAGCACCGCAAGCGCGCGCTCGACGGCCGCGCCGTCGCGCTTGGCTCGCGCAGCCTCGAGACGGCCAACCTGCTTGCGCTCGAGCGCGGGGTCGACCCGCAGCGTGGGGACTGGTACCTCGTCGCTGGCGACGTAGCGATTGACCCCGACGACGACGCGTTCGGCGCCGTCGATCTCTTGCTGCAGGGCGAACGACGCGTCGGCGATCTCCCGCTGCGGGTAGTTGAGCTTCACGGCCTCGACCATGCCGCCGAGCTCGTCGATCTTGTTGAAGTACTCGTAGGCGCGTTGCTCCATCTCATCGGTGAGCGCCTCGACGAAGTACGAGCCGCCGAGCGGGTCGACGGTGTTGGTGACGCCCGTCTCATGGGCGATCATCTGTTGGGTGCGCAGGGCGATCGTGACGGCCTCCTCGGTGGGTAGCGCGAGCGCCTCGTCGTAGGAGTTGGTGTGCAGCGATTGGGTGCCGCCGAGCACGCCAGCGAGTGCCTCGATGGTCGTGCGCACGATGTTGTTGAGCGGTTGCTGCGCGGTGAGGCTCACGCCGGCCGTCTGTGTGTGAAAGCGCATTTGCCAGGAGCGGGGATTCTTGGCGCCGAACGTCTCGCGCAGCTCCCGCGCCCAGATGCGCCTGGCGGCGCGGTACTTGGCGATCTCCTCGAAGAAGTCGATCTGGGCGTTGAAGAAGAACGACAGCCGTGGGGCGAAGTCGTCGACGTCGAGGCCGTGTTCGACTGCCTGCTGGACGTAGGTGAGGCCGTCCTTGAGCGTGAACGCGAGCTCCTGCTGGGCGGTGGAGCCGGCCTCGCGGATGTGGTATCCGGAGATCGAGATCGGGTGCCAGCGGGGCATGCGCTGGGTGCACCACTCGATCATGTCTCCGCACAGGCGCATCGCGGGGTCGATCGGGAAGCACCACTCCTTCTGCGCGATGTACTCCTTGAGGATGTCCGCCTGGATCGTCCCGGACAGGCGCTCGCGAGGTATCGATTCCCCTATCCCACCCTCGACGCCTGTGGTCTCGCCGCCCGGCGTCTGGCCGGACTCGGCAGCAGCGACGTAGAAGGCCAGCATGATCGCGGCAGGGGCGTTGATGGTCATCGACACGGACACCTTCCCCAGGTCGATGCCGGAGAACAGCGTCTGCATATCGTCAAGTGTGTCGACGGCGACGCCCTCGCGTCCCACCTCGCCGAGCGAGCGCGGATGGTCGGAGTCGTGGCCCATTAGCGAGGGCATGTCAAAGGCTGTGGACAGTCCGGTCTGGCCGTGCTCGAGCAGGTAATGGAAGCGCTCGTTTGTCTCCTCGCTGGTGCCAAAGCCCGCGAACTGGCGCATCGTCCAGAGCCGGCCGCGATACATCGTGGGGTGGATGCCGCGCGTGAACGGGTACTCGCCGGGGAGGCCGATGGGATCGTCGGCTGCGCCGGTACCAGCCCCAGGGGCGAGGTCCGCGGCGGTGTACAGCTCACGGATGGGCTCGCCTGAGAGCGAGCGGACGCTGTCAGCGTCGCCCGGCAACGTGCCGCTGGAGACTTCGCCGGACGCACCGGGCGAGTTGCTGTCAGTGTCGCCATCACCTGGCGGCCTGGTGCTTATTGCCATTAGGGGTTCAATGCTACTGCCGTGGTGCTGATGCCGGCTACGGATCGCTAGCGTGAGCAGCGCCATGCACAAGGAGCTCAGCCGTCTGATCGGTTCCGAGCACGTCTTGGACGCGCCGCCGAGGCAGTCCCCCTATAACGCTGACAGCTCCAACCGTAGGGGCGTGGAAGGCCGCGCGGATGCGGTGGCGCTGCCGGGCACTGCGGATGAGGTGGCTGCGGTGGTGGCGTGGTGCTACGAGCATGACGTGGGGATCGTTCCGCGCGGCGGCGGCACGGGCGTGCTGGGCGGTGCGGTGGCGGTGCAGGGCGGGGTGGTGCTGTCGCTAGAGCGTTTGCGGCTAGTGCGCGAGCTCGAGCCAGAGCTGTGGCGGATGCTGGTGGAGGCGGGCGTTAGCACGCACGACGTGCAGCGCTTGGCGCGGGAGAACGGGCTGATGTTCGCCCCCGACCCGGGCGCTGGCGAGCAGTCGCAGATCGGCGGCAACGTGGCAACGAACGCGGGTGGGCCGCACGCGCTGAAGTACGGGGTCACGGGGGCGTGGGTGGCCGGCGTGGAGGCGGTGCTGGCGCCGGGGGAGCTGGTACAGCTGGGCAGCTGGGCGGCGAAGGACGTGGCGGGCTATGACCTGAGGAGCCTGTTGGTGGGTTCGGAGGGCACGCTGGGCGTGATCACTGCGGTGTGGCTACGGTTGCTGCCGGCGCCGGAGGCGGCGATCGCGTCGGTGGTGTTCCTGTCCACCCGCGAGCAGGGTTGCGCGGCGATACGCACGGTGCTGGCGGCGGGCATGCGACCGTCGGTACTCGACTTCATGGATGGCGAGACACTGAGCATCACAGCGGCTGCTTACCCAGGAGAGGTGCCGGCGGGGGCGGGCTTTGCGGTGATCTGCGAGGTGGACGGTTCGCGCGAGGATGCACGGGCGCAGCAGGGTGCGCTGGTGGGGCTGCTGGAGGAGCAGGCTGTGAAGATCGAGCAGCCGCACGACGCCAAGCAGCTGTGGCGTTGGCGGGACGGCACGAACCCGGCGGTAAGCGCGGCACGCGGGGGCAAGGTGAGCGAGGACGTGGTGTTTCCGCTGGAGCGTCTGGCGGAGGGCCTCGAGCGTTTCGAGCAGATCGCTCACGCCCACGGCATGCGCTCATGTGCGTGGGGGCACGGGGGCGAGGGCAACGTGCACGCGACGGTCCTCGTGGACCCCTCACAAGGGGCGGAGCTGGACGCGGCGCAGGCCGTGGGTGATGAGCTGTTCGAACTGGTGGTGGAGCTGGGGGGATCGGTCGCGGGGGAGCATGGCGTAGGGTTGCTCAAGCGCGGGCGGCTGGCCTTGCAGTGGGATGAGAAGGCGCTTGACATGCACGAACAAATCAAGCTGGTTTTTGACCCGAAGGGCCTTCTCAACCCAGGCAAGAAGCTGGCGCGGTACCCTGCGCGCTCGCTGGGCACTTAGCCGGGTACAACCTGGCAGATCTACGTGAAAGGAATGCCACATGAACAAGTCGCAACTGATTGAGGCGATCGCGGCCGATAGTGGTCTGACGAAAGCAGACTCGGCTCGCGCGATTGACTCGCTGCTGGACACGGTCACGAAGACGCTGAAAAAAGGCGACGAGGTGAGCATCACGGGCTTTGGCAAGTTCTCCGTGGTCAAACGCGCCGCCCGCCAGGGCGTCAATCCGCGTACGGGCGAGCGGGTCAAAATCAAAGCGTCGAAGGCGCCGAAGTTCTCCGCGGGGGCGGCTCTAAAGCAGGCGGTGAGCCCGAAGAAGAAATAGACCCGGTCGAGTCCGCCGCCCCGGCGCGCCCACGCTAATGGTGCTCGTCAGCGAGCTGGAGCTTCCCGCGTTTGATTACACGGATCCGTCGATGCGCGGGGAACGCTTCCACGCCGCGATGGACGAGTTGCGCGGCGAGGGCTGGCTAGCGCAGGGGCCGTTCGGCTACATGGTGTTGGATCGCGAGGCGGGGGAGTTCTTCTTGCGCACGCGAGCAGCGACGTTCCCGGGGATGAAGATCGCTGAGATCTTCGGAGTGAGCGAGGGGCCGCTGTACGAGCAGATGCGACGAAACATCCTGCACGTGAACGGCCCTGACCACTCGCGCTTGCGTAGCCTGGTCAACCCGGCACTGTCACCCCGGGCGGTAGAGCGCTACCGCCCGGCGATGCGGGGCTTCCTGGAGGGGTTGTTCGAGGCTGCGATGGTCGCGTCGCGGTCATCTGTGACTGTCAGCTGCGAGTTCGTGGAGGCGTTTGCCAAGCCGTACCCGTCGCTGACGATTGCCACGGTGATGGGAGCACCGCTGGCAGATGCGCCCAAACTGCACCATTGGTCGAACTGGATCCAGCGGCAGTTCGACGCGGCCAGCATGGCTAGCGAGCGCGAGCAGATCGAGCAGGCAGTGGGCGAGTTCTACGAGTACGCGGAAGGGCTGCTCGCGAAATGCAGGGAGGACCCGGGCGATGATCTGATCTCGACGCTGATCGCCGCAGCCGACCCGGAGCACAAGCCGGAGCGACTCTCTGATGTCGAGTGCATCAACCTGGTGTTCAACGTGTTGGCAGGCGCGGTCGACACGACGCAGAGCCAGCTGTCCCACGCCGTGCGGCTGTTGGCCGAACACCCAGAGCAGTGGGCGTTGCTGGTGGAGGATCCAGCGCTGGCGCAGGCTGCTGTGGACGAGGCGCTGCGCTATGAGCCGATCACGCCGTTTACTGCCCGCATCACCACCGAGGAGATCGTGTTTCGCGATGTGATCTTCCCTGAGGGAACGATCGTGATGGTGTGCGCGTTCACGGCCAACCGTGACCTCGGCGAAGACGAGCGAGGCGCGGGCGGACCCGATTGCTTCGACATTGCTGCATCGCGTGGCCGTGCCCGGGAGCTAACGTTTGGCGCAGGCGTGCACTTCTGCGTGGGCGCCAACCTCGCACGAGCGGAGCTGGGCGAGGCGCTGTCGTTCCTCGCCACGCGTGTGCGTGGCCTCGAGCTGGACGGCGAGCCGGAGCTAGAGAGCATCACCGGCATCTACGGCTTGGCGCGGCTGCCGGTCAGCTTGTCTGTCTGACGCGCCCGTGGAACAATTCGCGGGGGGGCCAAGGTAGGCCGTAGAGCGACATGAGGTTGAGATGGTGTCTGTATTGACAAGGATGTCGAAGCGGGGCCGCTGTGCAGCGCAAGCGCTGGCTGCTGTGCTGGCTGCCACGGCAGTGGTCTTTGCAGCAAACGCCAGCAGCGCGCTGGCCGGCCTGTATCACGTGTATTCCTGTCGGACCCCCTCAGGCGAAATCGCACCTGTGGATGGGTGGAGCGGGGCTACTGCCGGCACTGGCACGTACGCGCTCGACACATGCGCCGAGCCACGAGGCTCGTTGATGGCGGCGCTGCGAGCCGGTGTCGAACGCTCGGCAGACGTGGGCTCAGCGACATGGTCGTTCGGTGCGCCTACGGGTGAGTCGCTGGCAGGCGCAACGCTTTGGCGTGCGGGCGATGCGGATGGTGGCGCGGAAGTAAACGGCTTCTATGAGCTCTGGCTCGCTGGTCCAAGCAATGTCGATGGCCCGGAAAACGCGTTCGGGATGTGTATCGGTGACGCGAAATGTCCGACCGGCATAGGAGCTATCGGCGAACCCCTCGCCCTGCCGAATCGACTCGTGGTGCCGAGTGCCAACCTTGGGCCGCATCTGTATGCAAATGCCGAGTGCAGCGGGATCCCGCCATACAACTGCCCGACAGGCGGCGGCGACCCCAACGGCTACGCAGCAGTCATCTATCTGTACGCGGCGGACCTGATCCTCGAACAGGACGAAGGTCCGACGGCGTCGAACGTGAGCGGCGAACTAGCCAGCGCCGCGACGGTCGGTGGCACGAGCGATGTGGCGTTCAGCGCGAGCGATCCGGGCTCGGGCGTGTACGAGGCTGTGTTCAGCGTGGATGGTCAGGTTGTGCAGAGGACGGTGGTGGACGAAGACGGAGGTCGCTGCAGGGACGTGGGCCAGACAATGGACGGTCTGCCTGCATTCCTCTACCTGCAGCCTTGCCCGGCGTCGGTGAGCGCAGATGTAGGGCTCGACACCACCGCGATCGCCAACGGCACGCATCATCTGGTGGTCAGTGTGATCGACGCGGCAGGCAACGCGGCCACAGTGCTCGACAGGAACATCACGATCGAGAACTCCCAGCCGCCAGGCGGCCAGTCGGCTGCTGTTGGCGGGCCGAATGGGACGAACGCATCTACGCAGGCGACACTGACCGTGGGCTGGAAGGGCGCCAAGGGCAAGCGGCTGAGGAGCAGCTATGGGCATCCACAGGCAATCGTGGGCCGGCTGACCGGTGCTGGCCGCGTGCCGATCGAAGGCGCACACATCGACGTGCTGGCGACGCCGGCGTACGCGGGGGCCAGCGCCGCAGCAATGGTCGGCCCGACGACTGGCGCGGGCGGGCGCTTCAGCATGAAGCTGCCTGCGGGTTTGTCCTCGCGCACGCTGCATGTCATGTACAGCAGCCGGGTTGGCATGCCACCGGTCGCGACTAAGACATTGACGTTGAGCGTGCGCGCGGGAGTGACGTTGCGCATCGTGCCACGCACCGCGACTGTCGGCCACAGTGTGTACTTCTCCGGTCGTCTGCGTGGCGGGCCGATCCCCAGCGGCGGCAAGCTGCTCGTATTGGAGGCGCGTTCGCCCGGCGGCGCCTGGCTGGAGTTCGACGTGATCCGCACGAGCTCGC
>Ga0210383_10001519_pt1 | contig 21255 bp, 18 predicted proteins | sample IncBWC14OmetaG_FD_160072 | JGI IMG/M metagenome (GOLD analysis project Ga0210383, IMG submission 160072) | Forest soil microbial communities from Barre Woods Harvard Forest LTER site, Petersham, Massachusetts, United States - Inc-BW-C-14-O ... | reverse complement strand
AACACCGCTTCGCGGCACCCGGGATTCTAAACTCCTAAACTTTCCGCTCTGTTACTTCTTCGCCTTCAATGCCCCTTGCGCCTTCGCCATCTCCGCCGCCATCGCCTGGTTGATCTCCAGATACGTCATCTTCAATTTCCCCAGCAAGTCCAGCAGCAAACTATCCTCTTCCGGCGCCAGATTCCCCTTGGTCTTTTCGTGCAGCGCATCCAGCATATCAATCAACTCCCGCGCCGCCTCTGGATCGATTACCGGCTGTCCCGTCCGCGGATCCGCATACGCTCCCAGCACCATCGCCGCGTTGCTTCCGATCATCCGTATCAAATTCTCAAACGCCGGCGCCCGCTTCGGCGCATCGGCCGCAGGCACAGGCGCTTTTTCCGCATTAGCCGCCGCTGCTGCTCCGTCCGCCTTCGCCTGAATCTCTTCGCGTTTCGTCTCTTCGCGTTTGTTTTCCTTCTCCTGCTCAGCCACCACATCCGGGCGCAATTCACCCTCCGACGTAAACGGCCGCCGGTCAATCACTCGAAAACTGCTGTCTTCCTTATTCTGTTCCGCCACGTTATCCATCCTCGTCTCTACTTAACAATATCCACGACAAGTTTATCACGAGAAGGGAACTACCCCAGATTCCGGCCCTTTAGTACGGTCCACTCTTCATCTCGCCCTGTGGCACAGCCAGCTTTCCTGCATCTCGCCGTTGCGGCACAGCCAACTCTCCTCCAACTCGCCCCTGTGGCACAGCCACTCTTGGCTGTGCTCTTGGGTTTGCCTTTCTTGCGCTGTCATCCCGACCGAAGCAGCGGCGCCCTATGCCGCTGTGCAGCGGAGGGACTCTTCGATTCCCACTGCACCGCACCAGTTGTCATCCTGAGGCGATCCGACAAGGATCGCAGAAGGACCCCACCCGTTGCGTCTTGCTTGCCCTGAGAACTCGAAGGGTCTCACACTTCACTAACTGCTCGGGTTTTGTGGCACAGCCAACTCGCCCCTGTGGCACAGCCACTCCTGGCTGTGCTCTTGGGTTTCCTACTCCCTCACCACTCCATCCAACAACTGCCCCACCGCCCGCTTCGCCTCCAAAATCGAAAACCGGTGATCCATCGCGCCCGCTAAATCCGTATTCGCGAACGCAATCCTCCCAAACGGCGCTTCCCGCAAAATTTCTCGTGGCGCTCTCTTCCCGTTCCTGCCAAAAAAGAATCCCGGCTGTGGATTCAAATACGCATGCCCCCACCGGTTCAAAATAATCCCCGCGATGTCTCGCCCCGCATCAAATCCACCCGCTGCAAACATTTCCTGAAACTGTTCGCGAATCTGTCCTTCATACTCCTTGAACGAAGTCCCTAGCATCTCCATCCGCCCGCGCACACCCTGCTCCTCGGTTGAAAGCCCCGGATACGCAAACAACACCTTCACCGAAAACACCACCGGCGAATCCGGACCGATCGTCGGCTCCACATTTCCCACCAGCGCTTGCCGCACCACATCCAGGTAATTCCCAAATCCCTCAAACCATCGGCACCCGCTCATCCCCATCTTGTATAGAAACCGCCAATTCCTCACCGCCACATTCGCCATCACGCACGGCGATCTATAAAACTCCGCATACGCCTCTCTCTGCGCCTGCGGCAAGTCGCGCACAATATGTTTCGTCGTCCAGCATCCTCCCGCCATCACCACGCTCTTCGCCCGTACGCGATAAAGTTTCCCCTCTTTGGCGTACAAAATCGCTACCCACTCCGCCTTGTTCGCCTCCCCTTCATGCTCCACCGCCACTACCGTCGCGCCAAGCCGAATGCGTGCCGCGGCGCCATCCGCGTCCAGCGCCGCAAAATTCACTCTATGCCGCGAAACTCCCTCCACACTGTTTTCCCCATCAATCGCCGCCGGCAAAAAGCTCTTCGCCATCAGCCGCGCAATCGTCGTGTTCCCTCCGGGAAACATCTGGTCCGGTTCATCCGGCAGCGGATGCAGCGTCTCGAACGCATATTCGCTATAGCCCGACAGAGCGTCCGGACCTAATCCCGATCCACCACCCGACACCGGCGACAAAAACGTGCGCACAAATTCCTGGCTCAGCCCAAACTGCTCCATGAAGTGCTGTTCAAGCGTTATCGTATCCAGGTATCGCGAACTCGCATCGCCTTCAAACCGCGGCGCCTCAAACGTTTTCCCCGCCACGCGCTCGCCTTTCAACCATCGCATCCATTCTTCTCGCGCCTGACCCGGAATCGGCGCGCCTTCCAGCTTCGTTCCCAGTGGATTCTTCACCCACCTCCCCGTCGCAGGTCCGAACTTCTTTCCGAACCAGAAACCGTATTCTCCACGCTCTAGCCCCACCGATTCATACGGCGTTCGCGAAAGCGCCATCTCTTTTTCGCCGCCTGCCCATTTCTGATAGTCCAGTTTCGGTTTCTTCAATCCAATCGAATCGTAAAATCCCGCCAGAAAGCTGTGTGGATATGCCAACTGGTAAATCGCAGAACCCTGGTGCGTCGTCAGCCTCCTTCCATCCACTTCAAATTCGTTTTGTTTCGCCTCGCCTCCAAAAATGGCGTGATTCTCCAACAACAGAATTTTCTTCCCACTACCAGCCTCTCTCTGAAAAAACAATCCCGCCGCTAATCCGCTGATCCCTCCGCCCACCACTACACAGTCATATTTCTCTCCAGTCTCCACCACATCCTTCGGCGTCCGCTCGTACACTTTGTCGCGAATCCTGTGCCCCGCTTGCAGCACTTCCCAAGTATTCCCATTCGACGGCGCGTACTCGCCCACTCCGCCATACCCATTAAACGCATCCCCTTCCACGGACCCGCGCGCCAACAACTCCGCCGGCGAAATTCCCTCCAGCAACGCCGCCCCCGAAGCCAGCAACGTAGCCCCCAAAAAATCCCGCCTGGTAATATCGCCCTTCATCTCCACCACCTCTTCATCTTCATCGCTCCTTCATTTCCGCCCAATCCTTCTCCACCACAAAAACGCCTCCACCCTCTCACAATTCCCGCGTCCTCTCCAACTCTCCGTGAACTCTGCGCGACCTCAGCGTCCTCTCGGTAATCTTTTTCTTCCAAACTGTCGACCGTTACCCTCTTCTGCTACTCTCTTTCCTCAACTTTCCGGAGGCCACATGTCAACCGATCGTCGCACCTTCCTATCGAAATCATCCCTCGCGCTTCTCGCCGCCGCAGCCGCTCCCGCTCTCCCCGCGCAAACGCCCTCGCAAGACCCAACCAAAGGCACCCCCGGCGCTCCACCCGCCTTCGGCACCGCTCCCGCCGTCGGCCCCGAAGTCTCCACCAGCACCTTCACCGAAGCCGAAAAACTCGTCCAGATCCAACTCGCTCCCAAAGATCTCGCCCAAGCCACTTCCACCTGGCGCTCCAACATGGCCGCTCTCTACGAGCGCCGCACCGGTCCTCGCAAAGTCACCATCGACTATCCCATCGCGCCTTTCTCGCACTACTCCTCCGTCCTCCCCGGCCAATCCGATGGCCCGCAAAAAGATCGCTTCGTCCGCTCCACCGCCGTTCCCGGCCCTCTCCCCGCAAAAGACGAAGACATCGCCTACTCCTCCGTCTCTCAACTCTCCCGCTGGATCGAAAAACGACAGCTCACCAGCGAACGTCTCACCAACATCTATCTCAATCGCATCGCCCAATTCGATCACAAACTTCGCTGCGTCATCACCGTCACCCGCGAACTCGCCCTCTCTCACGCCAAACAAGCCGACGCCGAAATCGCCGCCGGAAAATATCGCGGCCCTCTCCACGGCATCCCTTTCGGCGTAAAAGATCTACTCGACACTGCCAACATCCCCACCACCTACGGCGCCGAACCCTTCCGCAACCGCATCCCGAAAAAAAATTCCGCCGTAGTCCAGCGCCTCGAAGATGCCGGCGCAGTCCTCATCGCCAAGCTCAGCCTCGGCGCTCTCGCCCTCAATGACATTTGGTTTGGTGGCCAAACGGTGAACCCGTGGCTACTCGAAGAAGGTGCATCAGGCAGCAGCGCTGGTCCCGGCGCCGCCACCACCTCCGCGCTCGTCGCATTTTCCATCGGCAGCGAAACGGGAGGCAGCATCGTCAGCCCCAGCATGCGCTGTGGAGTCACTGGCCTGCGCCCCACCTACGGCCGCGTCCCGCGCACTGGCGCCATGACTCTCTGCTGGTCCCTCGATAAACTTGGCCCCATGACCCGCAGCGTCGAAGACGCGATGCTCGTTCTCCACGCTATCACCGGCCCCGACCCCGGCGACGTCTCCAGCGTCCCCAGCCATCTCGATTTCGACGCCAACACTCCTGCCGCCGGTTTGCGCGTAGGCTATTTCCCTGCATGGATGAAGGAAAATCCCGCTACCGACGTCGACCGCGCCGTGCTCGCATCACTCCCCAAACTCGGCATGAAGCCGGTTGAAGTCTCGCTCCCCGACTGGCCCTATGACTCCCTCAATCTTATTCTCTTCGCCGAAGGTGCCGCTGCCTTCGAACAAATCACTCTCGATCACGCAGTCGATCAACTCAAAATGCAAACCTACGACGCCTGGCCCAATCTCTTCCGCCAGGCACGTTTCCTCTCCGCCGTGGATTTTGTGCAAACCGATCGTTTCCGCCGCATGGTCTGCCAGGAAATGGCCCGCGTGTTCTCCCAGGTCGACGTTCTTCTCGTTCCATCTCTTCGCGACGAAATGCTGGTCATCTCCAACAATACCGGCCACCCGTCGATCACCCTCCGCACCGGCTTCGTCGAAGTCTCCGAAGCCCGCTCCGACTGGGCTCCCGATCCAAGCAATCCTCTACCAAAGTTCAATCCGCCGCGCCGCGTCCCTCACGGAGTCACTCTCCTCGGCCGCCTCTTCGAAGAAGGCACCGTAGCCCGCGCCGCCCTGGCCATCGAGCGCAACACCAACGTAAACACCCAACGCCCCCCCGGCTTCTAGCTCTGTGCTTATCTTCTCCGTGAACTCTGCGCTCTTCACTCCGCGCCCGCTGTGTTAAATCTTTCCTCTTCTCCGCCTCACCGTGCCATCCAAAACGGCTGCTTCGTCTCCACAAAATCCACCCGCGTCCCCTTCATGAACCCCCGCAACCACTCCGCGCATTCCCCCATGCCCGCCTGCTCTGACGGCACATGCCCGATCACAATCAACGCCTTCCTCTTTCCCTCGCTCACCGCGTCCGCCGCATACTCCACCGTCTCCCATTCCCTTGTCTCGCCCACCAGCAAAACCTCCACATCATCCCGCTCCAGCGCCTGCATCTCCCGCACCGCCCCCGCTGATCCGGGACTAAACGCAATCCGCGTCACGCGCATATCCGGATTGCCCACCACGCGTACCACCGGCGAATCCAATTTCTTCGCCACGTCCGCCGCCAACGCCTTCAGCGAAGTCTCCGGCAACACGAACAAATGTGGATTCCCCGTGCTCTGATATTTCTCCCAACCCACTGCCTTCACCATCCCCAATAAAACTCCATCCGGCTTCCGCATATGCCAGTGATCGTGAAACCGCCACACTACCAATCCATGCGCCGCAATGTAGTCGCGCTTGTCTTTCCACACCGCATCGCTCTCGGCAATCACGTCTGGCCTGTCCGTGTGATTAAAAAAAGTGGGCTCGTGCGTGATGATGAGGTTGTCGCCCTTGGCCACCGCCCGCTGCAACACGTCCATCGTTGCCATCATCGTCACCGCAATCCCCGTCACCCGCGTCTCCGGATCACCCGCCTTAAACGTATCCACTGTCTCCGTCATCCACGGCACTCCCACCTGCTTCTTAATCTCTTCAATCACCTCCCGCGCCGTAGGCCCCGCCCCAGCAGCCGCACCGGCAGCCGCTTTGTCCTGCGCCCCAGCAACGCGCCCAAGCCCCAGCCCCCAAATCATCACCCCCACCGCAACCACCCACCGCAACCGAATCCTCAACATGTCCACGCCTCTCCTTCTAAACTCTCCAATTCATCAAAACTTATACCATCACCCAGCGTGTATAATTCACCGCGCTCCCTGTTGTTTTCTTGATTTTCTACTTTGTAGGGGCGGCGGCTTACCCCGCCCTCTTGGGTCTTCTTGGTTTAGTAGAACAGCCTTCCGCTTGCCCTGACCGAAGGGAAGGGAGGCGGCCGCCTTTCTACCTTGGCACAGTCACTTTTGACTGTGCTCCTGAGTTTTTCTTCCCCGAGCACCGAAGGCGGGCCAGAAGTTAGCCCAGCGCGTAAGCGCTGGGACCGAAATCAACAAAGCCGGGTACCCCACCCGCCGTAGTCGCGGGTGGGTCTTGGGTCTCCAACCTGCCTCACAATACCAAAAACAAAAACCCCCAACTCGGGGGGTTGCCGTTCCTAACCAAAAATGTCTAATCCTCGCGATCCTACGTCTCCTCCGGACCCTTCGCCGGATAATTCGGCGTCGAATTAATCCTCGTGGTCATCTGATCCCCGCCGCGCCGCATCGGCACCACCTTCGGCTCTTTCTTCTTCGGTTTCTTTTTTTCGCGATTCCGTGCGTCCTTGTTTCCCATGCCCGGAAGATTGTCACACCTCGTCCACGATTGCCAGCCCTTTCCTGCTTACTTCTCTGTGCCCTCTGTGGTCCGCTCTCTGCGGCCTCTGTGTTACGGTCCCTCCTCTTCTTCCCTCCGCTCCCTCTGCGGCACCTCTGCTCCCTGTGTGGTAATCTTTCTTTTCCTCATGCCGCCCCGCAAACGCGCCCCCAAAAAATCCAAACGCAAGCGCCCCACCACCCCCGGCCCAGCCTTCGAAAAACTCGTCGCTCTCATGGCGCGCCTTCGCTCTCCCACTGGCTGCCCATGGGACCGTGAGCAATCCCACTCCAGCCTCCGTACCTATCTCATCGAAGAATCCTACGAAGTCCTCGACGCCCTCGACTCCGGTGACGACGCCAAATTCGCCGACGAACTAGGCGACCTCCTCCTTCAAGTCCTCTTCCACGCGCAAATCGCCGCCGAAGAAAATCGCTTCGCCATCAACGACGTCATCCGCGCCATCCACGACAAAATGGTTCGCCGCCATCCCCACGTCTTCGGCGACACCCGCGCGAAAACATCCACCGAAGTGCTTCGCAACTGGGAACTCCTGAAAAAAGAAGAGCGCCGCGCCTCCGCCTCTCCTGCAACGGAAAAACAACCCGACTCCATCCTCGATGGTGTCTCCCGCACTCTCCCCGCTCTCCTCGAAGGCTTTCAATTAACACGCAAAGCCGCGCGCGTCGGCTTCGATTGGGATTCCGCCGAAGGCATCTTCTCCAAGCTAGAAGAAGAATCCGCCGAACTCCGCGAAGCCCTGCAATCAGCTTCCGCAAGCTCTATCGCGACGTCCGCATCCACCTCGCCCGCCAAATCCAAATCCGCTACACCCGCAAAATCCGTCTCCGCCGCCAACTCCGACCATATCGAATCCGAAATGGGCGACATCCTCTTCGCCGCCGTGAATCTCGCTCGCTTCCTCAAAATCGATCCCGAACTCGCCCTGAAAAAATCCAACCAGAAATTCGCCCGCCGCTTCCGCGAGATGGAACGCCTCGCTAAAGAACAAGGCCTCGCCTTCCAAAACGTCCCTCGCCCCCAAATGGAATCCCTCTGGGAAAAATCCAAACTCTCCGACCCTAAATAATCTTCCGATGGGTGCCGCACCCTTCGGTGTTAAGGGTGCGGGTGTTGATTTTTCCCGGCCACCCTAACCACCCAAAACCCGAGGGTGTCCCATCCGTTCAGACCGCGCATCTTGGATCGTCTTGACCTTCTCTCCAATAACCCGCCGCTGTGTGGCACAGCCTTTCAGGCTGTGTCTCTTGGGTTCCTCTCGGGCTGTCTTGGGCTGTCTTGCTTTTTCTTACGCTGTCATCCCGCTTGCCCGACCTTCGCCCGTCCATCCAATCACGATTCATTCGAATCTCCCTCCAAGCTCTCCGCTCCCTCTGCGGCGCCTCCGCTTCCTCTGTGGTAATCTTTTTTCTTTTTCCCAATGACCTCGCCAGTCCAAATCCGCAAACTCACCGCCCTCCCGGACTTCCACCGCTGCGTAGAAATCCAGCGCCTCGTCTGGGGCGAATCCGATCTCGAAACCACGCCCTACACCATGTTCGTCGTCGCCCACCAAACCGGCGGCCAGGTCATCGGAGCCTTCGATGGCGAACTCATGATCGGCTTCACCATGGCCGTCGTCGGCCTCCATGGCCTCACGCCCTACCTCCACTCGCACATGACCGCTGTCCTCGGATCCCACCGCAACCGCAAAGTCGGTCGTCTCCTCAAACTCTTCCAGCGCGAAGAAGCCCTCGCCCGCGACATCCGTCTCGTCGAATGGACCTTCGATCCCCTCGAAGTCCGCAACGCTCACTTCAACCTCAATCGACTCGGCGCCATCGTCCGCGCCTACATCCCGAATTTCTACGGCGTCACCACAAGCCCGCTCCACAATAATCTGCCAACCGACCGTCTCCTCGCCGAATGGCAACTCGATTCCCGCCGCGCCATCGCCGCCATCGAAAACATCCCCGCCGCCCAACCCGAACCCGTCGCCACCATCCACATCCCCGCCAAAGCATCAGAAGTTGTAGGGGCGGAGCTTGCTCCGCCCGCCGCCTCCAAATCCGATCTTCAGTCCCGCATCCGCTCCGAATTCCAACAATGGTTCGCCAAGGGTTACGCCGCCACCTCCATCCGCCTCACTCCCGATGGGGCCCACTACGGCCTAATCCCCTGGTCCGACTTCTAATACTCCCGTGGCACAGCCTCTCAGGCTGTGCTCTTGGGGTTCTCTCTTCGCCTTTTCCTAAGCCGTCATCCCGACCGAACCGACCCCGGCAACGTCTCCAAATCACCTCGCTCACCGTGACCAGCAAGCTTCCGCTTCCCATCTCCCGCTCCCTCCCCACAAAAATCCCTTCCCCTTTTTCCGCTTTTGCGTCAATCTTTAGCCACCGTTTTTTCGTGGTCAGGGCCGGGCCCGTCCTCGCGCGCGCACGCGACGACAACGTTTGTTTCATCCACTTAGGCCCGGTATAGCAAAGGATCACGCGGGTGTCGTGCTTCAGGAGAGCCCTCCCGCAAAAAGTGAAACCTTTGTTTCACCCAGTAGTTCTAATTAGTATCGCCGTCCCCAGGAGGGATTGGATTCGCCATGCAGCTTCGCCAACTCACTCTGCGCGAAATTCATCTCAAACTTCTGCATCCCTTCGAAACCAGCATGGATCGCGTCACCGAACGCCGCATCATCCTCGCCGAAGCCGACGTCGACGGCGCCATCGGCTGGGGCGAATGCACCGCCGGCGAAAATCCCTTCTATTCTCCCGAAGACACCGAAACCTGCTGGCACATCCTCACGCAATATCTTTGGCCCATGCTGAAAGGGAAGCAGTTCTCCTCCGCCGCGGACATCTGGCCTTTTCTCGAACACGTTCGCGGACACAACATGGCCAAAGCCACCGTCGAAACCGCCATCTGGGACGCCGAAGCCAAACAAAAAAATCTTCCGCTCTGGAAACTTCTCAACGGCACACAAACCGAAATCCCATGTGGCGTTTCCATCGGCATCAAGGACACCATCGACGAACTCGTTGCCACCGTGAAACACGAACTCTCCGCCGGCTATCAGCGCGTCAAATTAAAAATTAAACCCGGCAAGGATCTCGCCGTAGTCCAGCGCATTCGCCAGGATTTTCCGCGCATCAAACTTTCTGTGGACGCCAACTCCGCCTATCGCCGGGAAGCTTTACCGCTACTCAAACAACTCGACGCCTTCTACCTCATGATGATCGAGCAACCCCTTGGCTGGGACGACCTCTTCGGTCACGTCGAAATCCAGAAATCTATCCAAACGCCCATCTGTCTCGATGAGTGCATCCACACCTACGAACAAGCCGAAGCCGCCGCCACTCTCGGCGCCTGTAAAATCATCAACATTAAACTCGGCCGCGTCGGCGGCCACCACGAAGCCCGCCGCATCCACGATCTCTGCCAATCCAAAAACATTCCCGTCTGGTGCGGTGGCATGCTCGAATCCGGCATCGGCCGCGCCCACAACATCGCCATGTCCACACTTCCTAATTTCTCTCTTCCGGGCGACGTCTCCGCCAGCAAACGTTACTGGCACCAGGACATCATCTCCCCCGAAGTCACCGTAACTCCAAACGGCACCATTCAAGTCCCCACCGCCCCCGGCATAGGGTTCGAGCCCCGCCGCGACTTCATCGACTCCCTCACCACCCGCAAACTCCACCTAACCTAACTCTCTCGCCTAACCCTGTGGCACAGCCAACTCTGCAGCATCGCGCGGTTTTTGCGCGAAGCTTCCTGGCCGTTTCTTGGGTTTTCTTTTCTCTGTGCCCTCTGTGTTCTTCTCTCAGTGTCCTCTGTGTTAAATCTTTCTCTTCCTCGTATCGCTCCTAAAGCTTTCCGCTCTTCCCGCCCCACTCTTCCGGCGCCACATCCGCAATCGACTGCGAAAAGTCCCACCGATGTCCCGCGAAATCCTCAACCGCGTACTGCCGCTCCCCGTACGGATAATCCGCAGGCTCCCGCAAAATCTTCGCTCCATACTTCCGGGCACGCTCGCAGTGTTCGTCCACATTCTCCACGCGCACCAATACAGAATGCCCAAACGTTCGCCCAGCTTCCTCCATCACCACCACCGCTCCATCCCCGACATTCAGCTGCGCACGATGGCTCCCCATTCCGATGCGCAACGTAAACCCGAACGCCTCGCACAGCCACGCCACCGCCTTCTCCACATCCGCATAGGCAAGCTCTGGAATCACCGTACTCCGCGGCACCGACCGATTCGTTAGCATCTCCCCTCCCCGCCTCCAATCCTCCCAATCAATCCCATCCACCAATACGCAGGGAACAGGGTGCGCGTCACGCCGGTGCTGCGTTGCTCTTGGGTCCTGTGGAACAGCCACTCCTGGCTGTGCTCCTGGGTCTCGCCAGCGTAGGGAAATCTCTTTTCTTCGTTTTAGATTCTCGACGGTAGCGTGCGGCGGTTGGTTTTGTTTTCGGCTGCCCCATGCCTGTGGGTCTTGGGCTTCTCTTCTCTGGGCCCTCTGCGGCTCCTCTGCTACCTCTGCGGTAAATCCCTTCTTCCGCAACTCCCACCCTCACTCCATAATCCACCGCTCCAACGCCACACTCACCGCGCCCGGCTGCTCCAGCGGCGTAAAATGCCCCGCATTCTCCACAATCACCAAGTCCGCTCCAGAAATCCCTCGTGCCAACTGCTCGTGTGCTTCGGGAGTCGTCCGCCGGTCCTCTCGCCCGCCAATGATCACCGTTCTGCACCGAATCTCTCCAAGATTCATGATCGGCCCGCTAATCGCCCGCAGCGCCCGTATCTGCCGAAGCCCCGCTTCTAGCCCCACCGCCCGCGCCATATTGATGAACGTGGTTTTCAAAACCATATCTCCATCCCTGCTCGGAGCCACATAGGTGGGATACGACGCATCAAAGTATTCCCGAAAGTGCCCCTGCTCCAGCAGCTGCATTCCTTGCTGAATGGAAGCCGCCGCGTTCGGCGGCACGCCTCCCTGCGTCGCGCTCAATAGTGCCAGCCGCGTAACTCGATCCTTCGCCACGCGCACAATTTCCAGCGCCACCTGGCTTCCCAGCGAAAATCCCGCTAGCGAAAAACGCTCCGGCGCATGCTCCAGAACAGCTTCGGCCATCGCCGAAATATTATCTTGTTCCGTTATATCCGCTACCGTGATGTCGACGTACTCCTTCAACACTTGTATCTGGTTGTTCCACAGCCTCTGATCGCAAAGCAATCCGGGAATTAGTACAAGTGCAGGCATAGGAAGATCACTTCAACGGTCGCGCTGAGCATTCGCCGCTGGCGCACACAAATATCCCACCCATTCATCCACCGCGTGAAATCCCACCCGTTCGTACACCGGTCGCCCCATCTCTGTCGCGTGCAACACGCTCTCCGTCACGCCGTACCTGCGCTTCATAAACGCGTCCATGTGCCGCAAAATCGTTTCTGCATAACCCCGCCCGCGAAACTCCGCGCGCGTCGCCATCCATCCCACATATGAAACGCCTTCCACAAACATCACCGACCCACCCGCGACCGCTGCGCCATCGACATACAACAAAAATCCATGATTTGGCGCGCGCCACAATTCCATGCAGCTCATCGCTTCGGCGTCTTCCGCCGACATGCCGTGAGCCTCCACGTTCAAGCGTGCGATCTCCTCCGCCATCCGCAAATCCGCAATCTCGCGAATATCCGCGTACTTCACTTTATGTTTCCGTGGATTCAATTCGCCCGCCACCATCCCAGGCATTCGGATCATGGGCTGCACTCCCATCTCCGTTTCCGCCTGCTTCGCTCGCACGAATAACAATCCCGGAATTCCGCGCGCCGCCAGAATTTCCCCGAACTCGTTCATTAATCGTCCCAATTCCGCAGGCCGAATCACATCATCCGTCTTGGGATAAGCCAAATTGAACAGCGGCACAACAATCCCGCCGCAATAAATATCCAGCTCCCCATGCTGCGCCGGAAATCGGGTAGGAAACGCGTCCGCAAATTCCTTCCACGCCGCCTTCAAGACCTTCTTCGTATCTCTAATCATGCGCATTTGTGTGGCACAGCCATTCTCGGCTGTGCTCTTGGGGTAGTATTCTGATCCCTAGTGGCTGATCGCTGGTCACCGCGCTCTCTCTGTGGCACTGCACCTCTTCTCGCGCAATTCGCGAAATGATTCCTGTTTACCCTGAGCCTCGAAGGGGCGCTGCTCTTGTGGTAGCATCCTGATCGCTGTTTCCTGATCCCAATAATTTGTAGGGACCGGCCTGCGTATCAGCTGGGAAGGGCCCAAGTCGCGGAAATTATAACCCGCCCCATCAGAATTTCTACCTCATCCTCTTCTCCGCGTACTCCGCGCTCTTCCTCTGTGCCCTCTGTGTTAATTCTTTCCTCTTCGTCTTCTTTCTTGTCATACATGCTGGCTGATCGATAAAACATTCCCGTCCGGATCCTTGAACCACGCGACCCTGTCGCCGCCCGGCGCGGTCCATATTCCCAATTCCTGGTCCTGAACGAAGGGATATTTCTCCAGCGCCACTCCGCGCCCCTGCAGCCAGCGCGCCACTTCTTCTATCCGTTCCACCTGCCATCCCAGAATCGTCCCCGCCAGTGGCGTGTAATTTGGCATTTTCACAATCCGTATCTTGTGCGCTCCCGCGCTCACTACCAATGCAAACTGATCCTGGCTCACAAACCCAAATTCCAGCCTCCCCTCATAAAACGCTCGAGCCGCCACATAATCCTTTGTTGGAACAAACCCCATCATGTTTCCTGCACTCAACATGCTCCCTCCTCCCGGAAATTCTCTGTCGCTCTTGTGCTACCTTAACAACATTCCTCTCCATCTCTGGAGGCTTTGTTCGTGCCTAACATCCTGCCACTCCGCTACGGCGGACCCAAAGCCCGCATCGCGGTCATCCCAGGTGACGGCATCGGCAAGGAAGTCACTCCCGTCGCCGTCCGGGTCATCAAAGCCGCCACCTCCAAACGTAACCGCCCGCTGGAATTCGTCGAGTTCGATTGGGGTGCCGACAAATATCTCCACGAAAAAATCTCGCTCCCCGAAGGCGCGGTGGAACTCCTGCGCGACGAATTCGACGCCATCCTATTCGGCGCCCTCGGCGATCCCCGCGTCCCTTCCAATCAACACGCCGCCGACATTCTCCTCGGTCTTCGTTTCAAGCTCGATCTCTACGTCAACGCCCGCCCCACCGAACTCCTCCACGATCGCTTCACTCCGCTCCGCGACCGCACCACCAAAGACATCAACCTCATGGTCTTCCGTGAAAACACCGAAGGCATCTACGTCGGCGCCGGCGGTCTCTTCAAAAAAGGAACTCCCGACGAAATCGCCATCCAGGAAGACATCAATTCGCGCAAAGGCGTAGAGCGCATCATCCGCCACGCCTTCGACTACGCCCGCAACCACTCCCGTGGCACAGGCACTCCTGGCGGTGCTCTTGGGGTAACCAGCGCCAGCGTCTCGCCCGCAAAATCTCCGTCCCCCAAACCTGTCCGCCTCTGCATGTCCGACAAATCCAACGCCATGACCTTCGCTGGTGACCTCTGGCAACGCGTCTTCAAATCCGTCCGCGCCGAATATCCCGAAATCGATTCCCGCCACCTCTTCATCGACACCCTCGCCATGGAACTCGTCCGCGACCCCAGCCAGTTCGACGTCATCGTCACCAACAATCTTTTCGGCGACATCATCAGCGATCTCGCTGCCCAACTTGCTGGTGGACTCGGCCTCGCACCTTCCGGCAACATTCACCCCGGCCGCACCTCACTCTTCGAACCTGTGCATGGCTCCGCGCCAAACATCGCCGGAAAGGGAATCGCCAATCCCTTCGGCGCGGTCCTGGCCTCCTCCATGCTCCTCGAATTTTTAGGCTGGAACGAAGAATCCGCGCTCTTAAAACAATCCGTGAAGTCCGCCCTGGCAGAAAACGTCACCACTCCAGACCTGGGCGGAGTTAAAGTAACACTCGAAGTCTCCGACTACCTCACCAACTTCGTAGCCGCCGTGTAGGCGCTGGGCTTTAGCCCAGCACGCACCTAAACTAACGCTTTAACTTAGCCAAATCGGGTGCTGCACCTTCCGTCTTTAAGGGTGCGGCTTGAGGTGCGGATTTCGTTTCTCTCCGACAAACTCTTTCTCTCCGACAAAGTCCTGTCACTACTCTTCTCCGCGACCTCTGCGGCGACTCTGCTACCTCTGCGGTGAGCCTTTCTTTCCGTTACTGCGTCCCCTGCGACGGCGACGCAAACACAAACGCCACCACCAACCTCGAGCTCACCGCTTTCCCTTGATACGTCGCAGGCGCAAACTTCCAGCTCTTCACGGCCGAGGTCGCTGCAGCCGTCAAAGGATCCGTTCCCCGAACGGCCTTCACCTGCTCGACCTTTCCGTTCTTTCCCACGTGGACATCCAATACCACCGTCCCAGACGCCACCGTATTTGCCGGATATGTCGCGTAATTCGCGGCCGTCACTTTTGCCGGAACAAAATCGCCCCCGCCATTCGTCGGCCCTGCTGCTCCCAACGCTTCGCCCGGAATCCCCACCCCTCCCGCATTGAAGGGGTTGAACACCACATTCACCCGCATTCTTCCGGCAACCGCGCTTCCATTTAATTGCGCAGCGCTGAACGACCAGTTCTTTACCGCTGTCAGCGCTGCATCCGTCAAGGACGGCACGTCCCGCACCACCCGCACGTTCTGCACGCTTCCCGACGGGTCCACATTCGCATCCAGCGTCACGAACCCAGTCGTGCTCGTTGCCGGCGGATACGCAATATCACTCGCGGCCGTAATATCCACGGGCTTGTACGCCGACTCACCCGCATTCGACTGTCCCCGCATCTCGCCGGCAAACAGCGTCAACATCACCACAAAAACGATCACGCCTATCGCTTTCATCGCGCCCCTCGCCTTCCAACCGCATCCTGCCCCATTCCGTCGCCGACAATAGCACTCCCCACCCCGCCAGAAAAGCCGTGGCGCTCCCGTGTGAGAGCCGCAACCCGCGGTTTCCAGGGCACGTTTTCGACTTTCGGGTGCCCCATGCGCCGATGTTGCGCGTGGTTCTCGGGTCCCCCTTGTCCCGGGTCGCACAAACTGTGAATTCCAGGGTGCGGTTTTTCTGTTCTCTGTGATCTCTGCGGCCCCTCTGCTAACTCTGTGGTAGAGCCTTTTCCTTCCTTGCCTCATCTGTCTCTCGTTTTCACCACCCCAGTAATCGCCATTCCCAACAAAAATCCCCCGATATGCGCCCACCACGCCGTTCCTCCAGTCTCCTTCATACCCAGACGCCCGAATCCCTCCAGAAACTGGATCACAAACCAGTACCCCAAAATCACAAACGCTGGCACCGGCACCAGAATAATAAAGAAAAACGTCAGTATCTGCGCCCGCGGATAGAGCAACAGATAAGCTCCCATCACGCCGCTGATTGCCCCGCTGGCGCCAATCACCGGCAACGGGGAATTGACGTTAAGCAGCACCTGGAACAGCCCCGATCCCACCCCGCAAACCAAATAAAACAGCAAGTATCCGATGTGCCCGAAATCGTCCTCCACGTTGTCGCCAAAGATCCACAAAAACAACATGTTTCCCATCAAATGCATCAACCCGCCATGCAAAAACATGCTGGTAAACAGCGGCAAAAACGCCGTCTGCGCGCTAACACTTCCGTGCAGAAACTCCGGAATGCGCACCGGGACCGTGGCGTTCGCCATCACAAACGCTTGCGCGGCGCGCGGCGGCAGCGTCACCTGATAAAAAAACACCGCCACATTAATCAAGATCAAGGCAATATTCACAACCGGGAAGCGGCGCGACGGATTCAAATCCTTCAGCGGAATCATGGGCTAGGCAGCAATCATCCTTCGCGGCATATCTCCACAGTGTACACACACTCCCGCCCTCTTGAGTTTGGTTCGGGCGCCCCATGCGCCGGTGTTGCGCGTGAGCCTCGGTTTTGCTCTTCTCCGTGGGTGCCGCACCCTTGTGGTGTTCAAGGGTGCGGGTTTTGACTTTCGGGTAGCCTACCCTTTGCGCATTTGTAGTTCGCAAAGAAATGGCTGTTGGGTCTCTCCCAGGTTCGCTTGGGTGCCCCAGGTTCGGTTTGTTACCTGGGTCTTGGGTCTCGCTTGGGTAGAGCCGGACCTCTACCGTTCTTCTCTCCGAAATCCGCAGGCGCGCCACGCTGTTTTACGATCCCATTCCTACTCCCAGCGCAACGCCACCATTGGGTCCACACGCGTCGCCCGCCGCGCCGGAATGTAACAAGCCAACAACGCGGTCACCATCAGCAGCACTGTCACTCCCCCGAACGTCAACGGATCGGTAGCCGTCACGCCAAACAGCAGCGACTCCACCGTCCGTGTCAGCGCCAGCGAACCCACAATCCCAATCGCCACCCCGATGAAAACACTCCGTAATCCCTGTCTCAAAATCATTTTCAGAACGTTACTTGAGTCGGCCCCCAGAGCGACGCGCACGCCAATCTCCCGCGTGCGGCGGCTAACCGAATACGCCATCACGCCAAACACCCCTGCGGATGCCAGCAGCAGCGCCACGCTTCCGAAGAATCCCACCAAAATAAAGTTAAATCTCCGCGAACCCATTGAAGCGGAATAGATTTGCGAAAATGTCCGGAATCTCCCAGGAATCTCCGGATTAAGATCCTGCAGAATTCCTCGCGCCGCCGAAGTTACGGACGAAGTCACGGACTGCGTATCCGCATCGCTCAACATCGCCAAAGTAATCGCCGGGTGCGGGCGCTGGAACAAATTCACATAAACGGTCGGCCGCGGCAGCACCTCCAGGCCGTATTCGTGAACATCTCCAACGATCCCCACGATGGTCAGTAACCGCAAGTCTCCATCTATGTTCCCAAACTCAATCGTGTGCCCGATTGGATCCTCGCCTGGCCAGCGGGCCCGCGCCAGCGATTCGCTGATTACCGCCACGTGCGGCGAATGCGCGCCATCGCGCTCATCAAAAAGTCGACCTCGAATCAACGGGATTCCCAGAACCTCGAAATATCCTTCAGTGACCACACCGAAATCCGCGCTGCCAAGCCTTTCCTTTTGCTGAAATATCGAATCGAACAGGTGAGCCAGATCTTCCAACTTGTCCGGGGGAAGCTTGGGGAGCTCATCCTGGGTCATCAATGCGAACGAACCATCCGGAAATCCGCCATCCATCGGAAGCCCGCTGGTGGCACCCACCCGCCGCACACCCGGAATCTTTCTAAGCCGGTCGATCAGGTTGGCGTAGAAAATCGCCTGGTTCGCCTTTCCTTTGGAATCGCCCCATTCCAACCAGGGAAGGGAAACGTCCATCGTGACGACCTTGTCCACGCGAAACCCGGGATTGACTTCCAGCACCTTCAGCAAACTCCGCCCTAGCAATCCTGCCCCGATCACCAGGATCAACGTGATCGCGATCTGCGCCGCTACGATGGCTCGGCCAACACGCTGGCCCCCTTGCGTGCCTGTTTGTCCTCGTCCGCCTTCTCCGAGGGCCGCGCGCGGGTCGCCCTTCGTCGCTCTCGCCGCCGTAAACGCCCCCAGTCCCGCGGCGACCGCAGCGGAAAGCAATAACGCGAACACAAGCACCGGCACGTTAATCGAAACGCTGCCCAATCGCGGCAAATTTTCCGGCGCCATTCGCACCAATCCGGCAACACCCAGATACGCTCCCAACACGCCGAGTCCGCCGCCGATCAGCGAAAGCAGCAACGCTTCCGTAAGTAACTGACGGATCAAGCGCCCACGCGCTGCGCCAAGCGCGCTGCGAATGGCCAACTCACGCTCCCTAACCGACGCTTGCGCCAGCAGCAAATTCGCCACGTTCGCGCTCGCCACTAGCAGAAGAAATCCCACCGCTCCCAGAAGCATCAGAAGCGGTGAACGAACTTTGCCGGTTATGGACTCCTGCAGCGACACCACAATTCCGTCTTTCAAAAGGTAATCGCCCTTTTCGTTCGAGCTATCGTGAATCCGTCGAGCCATCGCACTGATATCCGCATTCGCTTGCGCAATCGTCACTCCCTCGCGTAACCGCCCCACCGCACTGTAGTTGTGCGAGTTCCTGCTCGGGTTTTCGCCCTCACGATCGGCGGGCAGCCACAAACTTACCTCTGACGGAAATTCAAACCCCGGCGGCAACACTCCGATAACCGAGAAATCCGCGGCGCCAATTTTTAGGTGCGACTCCGAAAGATCCTGCCGCGCTCCCAGATACTGCTTCCAGTATCCATAGCTGGCCAGAACCACCGGCGCGGCGTTTTTCTTGTTGTCGTCGACGGCAAACTCCCGGCCAATGACGGGCTGAACGTCGAACACTTTGAAAAAGTCTGGCGTCACGCTCGCGATGGTCGTGCGTGTTGCCAGCACAACCCCGGAAACCGAAGCGATACCGGAGTTGTACTTCGCAATCGCTTGGAAGCTGTGGTTTTGTTCGCGAAAATCGTCGAAGTTCGGATCGGCAACACGCGACCAGCCGCCCTGAGAGTTGACCTCGAACACCGCCACGATCCGACTCGGCTCGTTATACGGCAGCGGCCGCAGTAACACCCCGTAGACAACGCTGAAAATCGCGGCTGCCGCCCCGATAGCCAGCGCCAGCGTGAGCACCATCACCGCCGTCGCCCCAACGTTCTTTCGCAGTTGGCGCAAACCGTAGCGGCAATCCGACAGCACCGAACGAAGCCAATGGCCCATCCGCTCCTCGCGGACCTGTTCCTTCACCTGTTGAATCCCGCCAAGTTCGATCCGCGCAGCCCTCCGCGCTTCCTCCGGCGACATGCCCGCGCCAACCTTCTCGTCCGCCAGCATCTCCAGATGCGAACGGACCTCCTCGTCAAGGTCCGCCTCCACACGGCTACCCAGCACCAAGTTTCGAAGAAAGCTCCGGACTTTTACAAACAGTGGCATGGAACACTCTCTAAGACGCTTGCAAAGCTTGCGCGATGGCCAGCGAAATACGGCCCCACCGCTTGGTTTCCGCCTCAAGTTGTTTTCGTCCCGGCTTGGTCAAACGGTAGTATTTCGCGCGGCGATTGTTTTCGGACTCACCCCAGAACGACGAAATCCAGCCCTCTTCTTCCATGCGGTGCAGGGCAGGGAACAGCGAGCCGGGTTTCACGTCAAAGGTCCCGCCGGTGATCTGCTGCACTCTACGCGAAATTCCCAGACCATGCAGTTCACCAGCAACCAGCGATTTCAAGATCAGCAGGTCCAAAGTTCCCTGTAAGAGGCTTGTCGGTTCCGAATTCAAGGTGCATCCCCTATCGACATTCTACAGGAACAATACGCCCTCTCCTATAGACTGTCAATAGGAAGAACCACCCGCCGCGCGGGTCTCTCTTGGGCCGAATCGGCTGCCCCAGGTTCGGTTTGTGTACCTGGGTCCTGGGTTCTTCTCCCGGGTGCCGCACCCTACGTATTTCAGGGTGCGGGTTTAGACTCCCGGTGGCCTACCCTTTACCCCAGTCGGCCCAGCCTGTGTAGCGGGCGCCTTTCCGTCCCTAACGACAAAGAAATAGGGAACTACCCCGACCACCATCTCCGACGCATCTGCGCGTCCTATAATGTTGGCCGCCACAATTCCTTGGTTAACAGAATCCAGTAGCACCCTTCTCCCTGTGAAGTCCCCTTTGTTTCCGCGATTGTCTACGTTCTTGCTTTGCTAACGCGCGATTCGCGCCGTTCTTTGTCGCTCAGCGTTCGCCAGCATTATGTCAATCAGCACTACCTCCCTGCCCTCAAGTACAGGTACTGTTTCGGTTCTTCCCTCTCCACAATCCATTGTCCCGCCCCACCCACCATTTATGATGGCATTAGGATTTCCTCATAAAGCGTTTCGCGAGGCACAAAATGACAAAATTCCATTGGCTCTTACCGTGCGCGTTGCTGGCGGTTCCCGCACTCGGTGCGGCGCAAGACGTGCAGCCCAAACCTGTCTCCAAGAAGACTTCTACCGCCTCCGCAAAATCGACAAAATCCGCGACTCCCGCCGCGAAGCCGCCGGACCCGCCCGTTAAGGGCAAATACGCGGAACTAACCATCAGTGAGTTGATTGCGGAGGACGCCAACCGCTGGTCCGATAAGATGTCCTCGCACGCTGCGGTCGGCGGTTTCGTCACTCAGGTCGCGAAAGGGAGCGACGGCGACACGGACATTCGCATTTGCGAGAACCCCAAAATAGAGGGCATGGATCGCGCGCGCTGCATCGTGGCCAAATGCATCCCCAAGATTCCCTGCGATGTGCCCCAAGTGGGTAAGCCTGTCACCGTGAAAGGCATCACCCGCTACGACGCCGAGGTCGGCACCCACTGGTGGGAGATTCACCCCATCGAGGAAATAGAGAAGTGATCTGAACCCGAGGAAGTAACCCGAAGAAATAACAGCCTGTTTCTCCGCCGACAGCTCGCGCCTCTTTCAAGCTGATTCCCACTTTCTTCTCCTGCACGTTGCGATGCCCTCGCGCCTGTGATAAAAAATGTAGTTCTTCTGGTGTGCGCCTTATCCGCGGGAAGCATCCGTCTCTCTTCCTGCCGCTGGCGCGGCCACATAGCATGCCAGCTCGCGAAACGGAAGCCATCATCCTGAAGACTTTTCCGTTGGGAGAGGCCGATCGCCTCGTCAGTTTTTTGGGCCGCACCTCGGGCCGCATGCGTGGAGTCGCCGCCG